>WNFF01001202.1_pt1 | contig 33256 bp, 29 predicted proteins | sample 5400441 | NCBI WGS metagenome assembly WNFF01 (sample SAMN13153345, study PRJNA577476) | soil metagenome | isolation source: 120 cm saprolite under Douglas fir tree site 2 hole 3 replicate 1 | place: USA:California | collected 2015-04-18
CCCCATCTTGAACGGATTTTGCGCTACCGCAACGGGCGACACCTTAAACACGCTGTCGAGATTGATCCGATGATCGCGCACCGCCTTGAGCGTCACATAAGTGGTCATCAGCTTGGTAACCGACGCCGGATACCACGGAAAAGTGGAATTCCGCTCGCTGATGACCTTGCCGGAATCCACGTCGACGAGAAGCAACGCGTCGGCCCGCGCCGCAGCGACATCGAGCATCGTCAGGCCAAGACCGGCGCTTGCCATCAACACAAGTACTTTTAGCGCAACCACGAGCAGCTCTGCAAAAATCGCATTTGTTTCGGAGCGTGGCCGATGAGGGCCTTCATCCGCTTCGATAGACAACGCAAAGATGCGGCGCGAGTTGCCCCCGCCTGCGCAATAGGGCGCCTCTTCTACTCACACCGGCACGATTTCCGGCTTATCGCGAGGGAACTTCGCGATCGTCTCCGGACTCACGTTCAGGTGTTGGGCCACGAGCTTCGGTGGCGTATGGGTGATCCAGTCGGATAGGGAAACATCCATGAATTGTGGAGCTCTGAACACTTCGAGGACTTGCAGGTCGGTGTTGCCGGTATTCTTGATGTAGTGCCCGAGGTTCCGCTTGACGTAGCCGATGTCGCCGGGGTTGAAGTCCATCGTGACCGCATTCGGACCGGTGTTGAAGATCGTCATCGTCCCTTTGCCCTTGATCCAGTACTGCCATTCGTCGGCATTGGGGTGCCAATGCATTTCGCGCATCCCGCCGGGACGGATGGTCAGGTGCGCGGCCGCAATGGTCGTGGAGACCATGAAGTTCTTGCTGTCGGCAACCCGCACCGTACCGCCGCGGGTCTCTCGCGTCGGCGCCATTGATCCGAGCGAGAAAGTGAACGGGTGCGGCGGAGCGCCCTTTCCGCTCACCGCTTCGCGGTCCGCGGCCAAGTCGCCAGGCAAATTGCCTTGGAAGATGTAGAGGTCACGCAGCGGAATCCGCGCAAACGCCGCGGCCGGAACCCCGAAGTTCTCGGCCAGAATGTTCGGCGGCGTGTGGGCGAACCAGTCCGTCACGAGGAGCGTCGCGTACTCCGAGGCATGGCCTTCGTCGAAGCACAGGAGAAATTCGCAGCCGTCCGGCGCGAGCCCTTGCAGCGAGTGCGGAAAGCCGGCCGGGAAATACCATAGGTCACCCTCTTTCACATCTGCGATATAGGGGCGACCGGCCGCGTCGAGAACGGTGATGCGGCAACTGCCATAGGTCATGTAGGCCCATTCGGCAAATTGATGCCAATGCATCTCGCGGATGCCGCCCGAAGTCAGCCGCATGTTGACGCCGGAGATGGTGTCGGCAACCGCGAAATCAGATTGCGTGACCTGGCGCGCCCAACCGCCGTTTTGAATGCGTCGTGGCGCATTGTTGAATGTCGCCCAGCTCAGCGGCATGGTGCCGACGTCGGTTGGCGGCGGCGAAAATGCCGATGGAAACTGGTCCGTGATGGCCGGATTTTGAGGACCGGGATCGGTGATGCTCCTGGGATTTGTCGCGTTGATTGCCCCCTGGGGCGGGTCATCCGGGTTGCCGAAGGAGACCGCTGCCTGCTCGGGCGCAGCCGCGGCTGCGGTCGCCGCTGCCGTCACAACGCCGGCGGCGACGGTTGTCGCCAACGCCTCCCGTCTCGACATCATTCTCGCTACTCCTTGTGGTTTGGACGACGGGACTTGCGCGCGATTCAGAGCTTTGCCGATGCTGAAGTGCTTGAGAGCTCTAAAACAAATCCCGCGACGGCCGGTTACCTAAGCGGCCCTGTTCATGCCAAGACCGGCGCCGATCCAACCCGCTCCCGCGATGATGAGATCGATGCCGAGGAAAATCCCCAGAACGTACAGACTGGCGACCGGCCAGTGCGCCAGGATCACGAGGCCGAGCAGGAAGGTAATCACTCCGGATAGCGCCACCCAAATCCAAGGCGTTGCTTCCTTCATGCCGAAACCCAGCACGATCCGCATGATGCCGGATGCGACCAGCGCGGCGCCGAGCAGAAGGGTCAGCAGCGCTGCCGCGAGCAGCGGATTTTCGAATGTCAGGAAGCCCGCGACGATGTAGAGGACGCCGAGCAGGAGCCACAGCAGGAACCGCCCCCAGGTCTTGATCTGGAACGCATTGATCACCTCGGCGACGCCCGCCACCAGCATCATGATGCCGACGACAAAAACGCTCGCAACAGTCGCCGTAACGACGCTGCCCAGCGCGATAAATCCCGCAACCATGTAGACAATGCCGAGTGCGACGATCCAGCCCCATTTGGCGCGCAATGGCTCCAGCCTGGACGCGGGTTCAAACGACGGGGTCGCCATTGTACGGGACATGCGTTTACTCCGTTGGTGGTCCTTCAACGACGTGCGGCGTGACCCCTCTATTCGGGGCAATGCGCCGACGAAGACGGGCACGCGCGGGCGGCGCTCTTGCCCTCGATCCGGTCCGCCGCAGCGCTGGTCTCTTTTGAGTCCGTAAAATTTAACACGCGATGGCGGCTGACGGTTCCGCGTACCGCCATGTCGCGAGCGACAGGCTCACCACGCTTGATCCGGCAAGCAGGATGTTCGAGGCGCGAACCAGAATAGCGAGGCGGGAATTATGAAAATTATGAAGAAGCGGACAATTCTGGCGGTTTCATTCGTCCTCGGGCAGGGGGTGTCGACCGCATCGGCGGCGCCGGGAAACGCCTCCGGCCCCGCGGCGCTGGCGCTCGCCGGCGTGGTGGCCTCGCATTCGTCGGTGCTGGCCTCCTTCGACCGCCGCGCCATGGCGCGGCTGTTCGGCGGCAACAGCGGCATCAGCTCCGGCGGCGCGTTCTTGATGCCGCATCGATCGATAATCCGAGCGCCATCCTTCGCGGTCCGCCGCCGCCCAATCCGCTGCTCGTCGAGAAAGCGCTTAATTTAGAGATCAAGGGCAATCGCGAGAAGGCCGCCCGGCGCGTGGATGTTGTTCCCGGTCAGATCTATCGCTGGTGCCGGGACCTTGGGAGCGCTGCGGCGGGATTTGCCGAGGTGGTGATGTCGCCTTCATCGCGCGAGAGGTCGGAGGCCGACGCGCCAGCGGTTGAGATCGAATTCGGCACGGACATCCGGGTTCGCATTCCGATGGCGGCGTCCGAAGAGTTGGCGTGTGCGGTCATCAAGGCGCTGGCGGCACGATGATCGCGCTACCGACCGGGGTACGGGTGTGGATCGCGGCCGGCCATACCGACATGAGGCGCGGGATGCAAGGGCTGGCGCGCCAGGTGCAGGAGGCTCTGCAACGCGATCCGCATGCCGGCGATCTCTATGTCTTCCGCGGCCGCAGCGGCTCATTGGTGAAGATTCTCTGACATGACGGCATCGGCATGTCGCTGTATGCCAAGCGGCTGGAGCGCGGCAGGTTCGTTTGGCCGATGGCCGCAGCTGGTGGTGTCGTTTCGATCTCGGCATCGCAGCTCGCTTACATGCTGGACGGAATCGACTGGAGAAATCCCCAGCAGACTTGGCGGCCGCGCTCGGCCGGCTGAGCTTGTCGAAAGCCTGAGCGCTTGTTGAATCCTGAGCTGTGACTCGTTGACTCAGGCGATCAGATGGAATTGCAGCTTGAGGAGCTTGCTGCGGGGCTCGGCGAGGATGCTGCCAAGCTGGAGGCCGCGAGCGTCGAGGTTCGTGGCTTTACGCGGCGCAAGGCGACGCGGCGGGATTTTCCCGATCACCTGCCGCGCCGGCGTGTCGTTCACCCGATGCCGACTTCCTGCCCATGCTGCGGCGGCACCAGGCTCTCGAAGATCGGGGAGGATGTCACCGAAACCCTCGATGTCGTCCCGCGGCAATGGTTCGTGACCGAGCATGTGCGCGAGAAGTTCAGCTGCCGGTCTTGCGAGACGATCACGCAGCCACCTGCGCCCTTCCACGTGATCGCGCGCGGCTTTGCGGGGCCGAGCCTGCTGGCGATGATCGTGGTTGAGAAATACGCCAATCATCAGCCGCTCAATCGGCAGAGCGAGCAATATGCGCGCGAGGGGATCGAGCTGTCGGTCTCGACCATGGCAGATCATGTCGGCGCCTGCACGGCGGCGCTGATGCCGCTCTACGAGCTCATCAAGGCTCACGTGCTCGCTGCCGAGCGGATCCATGGCGATGACACCACGGTGCCGGTGTTCGCCAAGGTCAAGTGCCGAACCGGGCGGCTGTGGACTTACGTGCGCGACGATCAGCCGTTTGGCGGTGCCGCTACGCCGGCCGCCGTGTTCTTCTACTCGCCCGATCGCGGTGGCGAGCATCCCAAGCGGCATCTCGCCGGATATGCCGGGATTCTCCAGGCCGATGCCTATGCTGGGTTCAACACGGTCTACAAGCCGGAGCGAAAACCTGGCCCGATCATCGAAGCGGCGTGCTGGGCGCACGCAAGACGCAAGTTCTTCGAGCTTGCCGACATCGCCTCGAAGGCGCGCGGCAAGACATCGGCTGTGATCTCGCCGATCGCTTTCGAGGCTGTCCAGAAGATCGACGCCGTGTTCATGCTGGAACGCGCGATCAATGGATTGTCGCCGGCGGAGCGCCTTGCCGCACGCCGCAACGACATCGCCCCGCTGGTCGACGGTCTCATCGATTGGATGAGACAAGAGCGCGCCAAACTCTCGCGTCACAACGATGTCGCCAAGGCCATGGATTACATGCTCAAGCGCATCGATGCCTTCACGCGCTTCCTTCATGACGGTCGGATCTGCCTGAGCAACAATGCCGCCGAGCGCGCGCTGAGAGGAATTGCGCTGGGCCGCAAATCATGGCTGTTTGCCGGCTCCGATCGCGGCGGCGAGCGTGCTGCAGTCATGTTCACGCTGATTCAATCCGCCAAACTCAACAACGTTGATCCCCAGGCCTGGCTTGCCGATGTGCTGGCCCGCATCGCCGATCACAACATCCACAGTCTTGATCAGCTGCTGCCCTGGAATTGGAAGACCGAGCCTGCCAGACTGGCGGCATGATGAGTCCGACCAGGCAGAGCGACGCATCCGACAGCTTCAACGAGATCGCCACTGTTCGCATCGAGCTGCGGCACACCGATCCCTTGATTTGGCGTCAGGTCGAGGTGCCGACCTCGATCACGCTCAAGGTCCTGCACGACATCATCCAGACCGTCATGGGATGGTTCGATTACCACCTCTGGGAGTTCGCAATCGGCAAGCAAAGATACGGTTTGCCGATGGATGACGACGGGGGAACCGAGCTTTGCATCGCGGCGGGCAAGGTGCGCCTGCGCGACGTGCTCAAGCCGCGAAAGACCATCATCGATTACACTTACGACTTCGGCGATGGCTGGGAGCATCGGCTCACCGTGACCGATGTCCGCGCCGGCCAGCCGGGGGTCTCCTATCCGTGCTACATCGGCGGCGAAAGAAACGGGCCGCCCGAGGATTGCGGCGGCATTCCAGGCTTCTACGAACTGATCGAGGCGATCGCTGATCCTACTCATCCGAATCATGCCCATCTCAAAGAATGGGCGGGCGACTACGATCCCACTACGTTCGATCCACTTCCGATCAAATACGCCCTCGGTCGCATCGCAAACCGCCGCAACGCCGCCAAGGCGCGCCTCGCCAAGAAAAAGCACTTCGGCTCGGCTGCCTAACCGCCGCGAACAGAACTCGCCGCGGCCTTCATCGGATGGTTACCTGGATCTCGAAGCTCTTGAGTGTCTGGGCGCAAGCCCGCCGCCCAGGATTGGCAGGACTGAGCCTTCCTGTGAGGGCTGTTCTTCATTTGGAAACGCCTGCCAACTTATTGAAATTGCTAGAGCGTGTTTTGGTTGTTTTTCCAAATGCTCCTTGAATTTGTTGGACAACCAAGCGGATTTTGATTCCGCCATTCCCAGGTTCGAATCCTGGCGCCTCAGCCAGTCAAGGTATTGAACGGACAGCATTATTTGGCCGCGCTGCGCGATCCGCTTTCGTCATTCCGAAATTCATTCTGCGCTTTATTCCGAAATTCTGTTCCCTGCGCGTTCGATAGACTGGCGACCCGGTGGGCATGCCGCTTCCGGGTCGCCGCGAGTGCCCGTTCCATTGTTCGCTTAGATGGGCTTTGATCATGCGCTCATGCTCGCACGAAGTGCTTACGCGCGCCATGGACCAGCCAGCCCATTGCGGTCCCGTGGAATTGGCAATCTTGCGCATCGATTGGCGGGTTGTACCTCAAAACGTCCTCCACCATGTCCGCGTTGCCGTGGAACGCCGCCCAATGCAACGGCAATCCGCCGTGCTGTGACAACGCCGTCACTGGAAACCCGCGGCGCAGCATGGCTCTGACGGCGTCGAGGTTGTTGTTGCGGGCGGCGTCGGCGACCTGACGCAAAGCCTTTTCCGGCGCACGCGCCACGAGCTGCGGATCGGCCGCGAGGGTCGCGTCGGCGCGTGCATCGTCGCCACACCAGAGCGCATCAAGTAGTCGATCGGCGGACCTGCGCGCTTGAGCAGCAGATCGAGGACCTCGGCGTGTCCGCGCTTGCGCGTCGAACGCGGAGACGTGGAAGCCGAGCGTCCATTGGTAGATATGCCCCCCGTTTGGGGCGGTATCGATCATCGGAAACCAGTCCTGATCGACCCGCATGGCAATTGCGCTTGGATCCGCGTCGAGATGGCGCCGCACCAGCGCGAGATCGCCCAGCGCTGCTGCGAGGAGCAGGTCGGATCGTGCGCCTTGTGTGACAAGGAATCCCGCCACGTCTGGGCGATCGCCGATGAGGTGCTGTGCCGGGGTCGAATCGTGATCTTCGTCGAGCGCGTCAATCTCGGCGCCATGGTCGAGCAGAGATCGGGCGATCTCGACCGTGCGGGCGAAATGCAGCGGCCGCTTGCCGTCGCCGCCCTTGGCATGGACGAGGGACGGATCGCCTGCGATCAATGCCGCGAGCGCCGCCGTAATGCCAAGATTGGCTGCCGCCCAGACGTCGATCCTGGCGCCGCGGGCAATGAGGGGAGCGGCCTCATCGGGGTCCACTTGTTCCAGCACGCCGAAGCCGCCCTTGTCCCAGCTGGTCCTGGCATTGAGATCGGCGCCGTGGGCAAGCAGGAGATCGAGCAGCTCGAGACTGGTGCGCGCGACATGCACGGCCGAGCTTCCGAAGCCGAACATCGGCTCGTTGATCTTGGACACGAGAACAGGGTGGGACTGCAGCAACTGCCGCACATGATCGACGTCGCCCGCTTCGACCGCCGCCTTGAACAGCTCGGCCGGCGATTTTGTCAACGACTCGATCTTTCGCTTCATATGCGGCCAGCCAGCGAAGCCGTATCCCCGTGCAATCACGAGCTGGGCATCGCTCAGGACAAAGTTTTCTGGAGGCGGGGGCTTTGGATGCAGCGCGCGCACGCGCTCGACCGCTTCAGCTTCGCTGCGCCAGTAGTCGCGCGCAAGCGCCTTCGCGAGCTTTTTCTGCTTGTCCAGGTTCGGGTTGGGCGGAAGCGGCGAACGAAGCGCTTCGAGCCGCGCCCCGAGGGTTCGTGGGACATGATACACCTCTTTCTCAATGCCCGGCGTCCACGAGACGGGCGGAAAGAGGGTCGTCATTGGTCGTCAGGATCTCTGTTCAGGTGGGAGGTTCCCTTCCCGTGGACGGGACGCGCCCTGACGGCGCGTCGTTAAGATAGCATCCTCTGCCTGCGCTTCCAACCGCCGACCTAATCAAACCAGGCGGATCACCCAAGCGAGCGGCAGGGCTCCTTGAGGCGCATTTCTCACCGACTGGCACGCCGTGTTCACGGATAGTCTCGAGGCTAACGCACTCTGGCCTGAATCACCGTCCCGAAAGGTCGGTTTCACCCCCAGCGCTGCATTAAGGACGAGCGCATAGGCAAACGAATTGGAGCCGACCCCGGTATGGGCCATGTTTAATTTGTCGGCGTTGGCCTTCACGTAAGCAATGAATTCGTTGATGTCCTTCGCCGGGAAATCCTTTCGTGCCGCAATCAGGATCGGCTGCTCGACGACCACGCCGATCGGCTCGAAATCGGCGTCAGGTTTGTATGCAAGATTGGGATAGAGCGAAACTGAGGTAGCGTGCGTTCCGAGATGGCCCATCTGTATAGTGTAGCCGTCCGGATTGGCGCGCATCGCCCGCATCGAGCCAATGGTGCCGCCCGCGCCCAGGACATTTTCGATGACGAACTGCTGACCAAGTGTGCGCGACATGTGCTCGCTGACGATTCGAGCAGCAACATCGCTTGGCCCACCAGCCGCAAATGGAACGATCATGGTGACCGGCCGCAAGGGATAGATTTGGGCCCCGGCCGGCAGCGGCGCGACGGAAAGAGCAGCAGCACCGATTGCAAAGCGCAGAAATAGACGGCGACGATAATTCATAATCCCCTCCTACCCCTGAGGCTACAATAAGCCCAGGCGGCTCGAAAGACCGACGCGACAGCTTGGCCAAGCGGGCGTCGGCCAGAATAGACTGGATTCGCGGGAATGCGCCCGGTTGTTTTATCATCCCTGCTTCGACACGCGTTTGGGCGGCGTGTCGGGCGGTAAGGAGACCCAGGGGTGGCGTGACTCCTCCCACACCGCGATGGTCGGTGCGGGGAAATTCGGGTCGGCGAAGTTGCCGATGGCAACGGCGACGTATCCAGGAAAGCCTTCGCTCTCCCAGTAGACTGTGGAGCCGCAGGTCGGACAGAAATGGAAGGTCAGCGCGTTGCCGCTTTCGGCCGTCCGCATCCACGCCGTAGACGTACCGGCGAAGGTGATCTGCTCGCGGCGGAACCGCGCCTGGTTGCTGATGACGGCGCCGGTGCGGCGCTGGCACTCCAGGCAGTGGCACATGGAGATGCGCGATGGTTCGCCCTCAATCGTAAGATGAAGCTGCCCGCAGCTGCATGCGGCGCGTCCGGTGGTCATGGATCGGCTCCGTGGCTGTCGATGCGGGCGGAGTGTAGACTGGATTTTTCCCTCGCGTGCATCGCGTCACTTAAGCTTCGGCGCAGGCAAGAGGGGTACGCGGAATTGCGATACGGAACATTCTTCAGCGAGATGGGGCAGAGCGGCAAGACCGTCAGCACTTGGGCCCAAGGCTGCCGACCTGCGGTGTCTGCGCTCACGATGAGTTCCGGACAATAACCGGACCTGGCGTGGACGCGAAGAGGGGCCTATGCGTGCGCCGCAAAGACCGTGCGGAAGACGAGGGTTGACCCAGCGTAGTACACGGTGTTGGCCCGATGTTGCGCGAGGTACACACGACACTCGAGCGGGGTGAGATCGTCGACGGCTTGATCTAAATTTAGCTTGTCATAATGAAACGCGGTCTTGTCGCGGATCGTGCGGAGCCACTCCCCGCAACGGCAGGGCGGGGCAGAATTGCAACGCGGTTTACGCCTTTAACGCCGCCCGCACGCGGTCGGGCGTCATCGGGTATTCGCGCACGCGCGCACCCGTGGCGTCGAAGAACGCGTTGGCGATTGCACCCACTGCCGCGCCCATCACCTCCTCCCCGGCCCCGGTCGAGCGCTCGTCGAGCCGCTGCACCACGATCGGCGTTACGCGAGGATGGTCGGCGAAACGCAGCACCGGATAGGTCTTCCAGTCGAGGCTGGTGACGTTCGTCTTGGTGAACTGAACCTCCTCGATTAGCGCGCGGCTTGTCGCCTGGATCAGCATGCCCTCGATCTGGTTTTCGACCAGCGCCGGATTGACCGCAAGGCCCGCGTCCAGTGCACCATAGAGATGCATAACCCTGATTTCGCCGCTCTCGCGGTCAACCTCGATGTCGGCTACCGCGCCGCCGTAGGAGACGATGTGAGTGCCGAGCGCGATGCCGCGTCCGGTCACGACCCTAGCGTCTGAAGGCGCCGCATGCGCGACCCGCGGCGCCCAACCGGCAGCCTGCGCAACCGCATCGAGGACACCGAGCCAGCGCGGATCAGTCATGTTGCGGCGACGGAACGCCACCGGGTCCATGCGCACAGCGTGCGCCAGCTCATCGATCGTCTGCTCGGATGCGAAGGAGATCGAGAGGTCCATGGGCGAGCGCAGATTGCCGCCCTTGAGATAGCCGTCGAGCCCCGGCACGTGATGGTTGATCAGCCGCACGTTCGGCATGAAATAGACGGCGCTCAGTGTTTCCTTGTTGACGAGGCGCGCTCGCCCGCCGACCGGCGGCTGCACCGATCCTCCCAGGGCAAGTTCCTGGGAGGTCTCAGCCGTGTTCCATCCGTGATGCCAGCCCTCATATTCGAAGGCCACTATATTGCCCGCAGCGTCCACACCGCCGCGCACGTCGGCGAGATGGGCTGGGCCGTAATTGTCCCAGCCGAGTTCGTCCCAGCGCATGAATTGGACCCGCACGGGCCGGCCGACCGCTTGTGACATCACTGCAGCAGCGATCGCGCAATCGTCATGGCAGGCGCGACCAAACACGCCGGCGCCTTCATAGTACCGGACCTGCACCTGATCGGCGGCGAGCCCAAGCGTCTGAGCCAGTATGTTGCGCACGCCGTGGGGAAACTGGGTCGAGCACATCACGAGCGCGCTCCCGGCGCCGACATCGGCGAGCGCGCAGCTTGGCGCAAATGGAGCGTGGGATTGATACGGCCCATAATAGGTTGCGGAGGCGATATGCGCCGCCGTGGCGAGGGCAGCCGGCACATCGCCGATCTCGACAATCACCGAATCGATGGTGCGCGACGCCCGCATGGCTTCAAAGAGCCTGCCCGCGGGCAGGCGCGGCGGCACATCCCAACTGACCTTGAGCTTTTCCGCCGCCCGCACCGCATCCCACTCACGCTCCGCAACCACGCCGACCAAGTCGCCCCTGCGCACCACGCGGGCGCCCGCGATGTCGGAAATCGAACTTGCGTCGATACTGACGACCTTGGCGCCATCCCCATATGCGCCCTGCCCGCGGGGACGGACGACGCGTCCATGCAACATGCCGGGCACGCGCACGTGCTGCATATAGACATACTTGCCGCTGACCTTGTCGGGGATGTCGACGCGCAGGACCCGGGTGGTGACGAGCCGGTACTGCGAGACCGGCTTTTGAGGGGCTTTGCCAGTCATCTTGACGTTGAACTGCCTGTCACCGATGAGGTCGCCGTACGAGACCGCGCGGCCCGGATCGCCCGCGACCGTGACGACGCCGTCCTTGACCCTGAGGCGATCCGCCGGTGCATTGAGCGTGACGGCGGCAAGCCGCATGAGCGCTTGGCGCGCATCTGCGGCGGCGGCGCGCAGTTGCGGTCCGTTGTCCATGATCGAGAGGCTCGCAACCGCAGGTCCCTGGTTCGGCGTCACGTTGGTATCGACCCGGGCGGCAGAGACTTGGCTCATGGCGAGATCGAGCTCCTCGGCGGCGATCTGCAGCATTCCCGTCGTCGTGCCCTGGCCGAGTTCGACCTTGCCCATGAACACCGTTGCGGTGTTGTCCGCATGCACGGCGATCCACGAGTCGAGAAGTTCTGGGTCAGGCGTCGCGGCGGCGGCGGGCGCCGCCAAGGAGCCCAGCATCGGGCTCGTCAGAGGGCCCGCAATGTTGAAGCCAACGATGAGGGCGCCGCCCTTGAGGAGGTCGCGGCGCGACAATCCCGGTTGCGCGTTCGTCATCATCGGCGTTCCTCCGCCATACTCCTGGAAGCAAGTTGAATTGCCTTCATGATGCGCGGATAGCTGCCGCAGCGGCAGAGATGTCCGTTCATCGATTCGCGAATTTCGCGCTCACTCGGCTCCGGATTCTGGCTCAGCAATTCAGAACCCTTGATGATCATGCCGTTGTAGCAGTAGCCGCATTGCGGAGCCTGCTCGTCGATCATGGCACGCTGCAAAGGGTGAAGCGCCGGCGCCTTCGGAAGATTACGTTGCCGGGCGTAAAGCGCAGGCAGCCCCTCAAGCGTCGTCACCGCCTTCCCTTCGACCGCCGCGACCGGCGTGATGCATGAGCGGATTTCCACGCCATCGAGGAGCACCGAACATGAGCCGCACTGGGCAAGCCCGCAGCCGAAACGCGGTCCCTGCAGGCCAAGCTCATTTGACAGCACGTACAGCAGCGGCGTGTCGCGATCGGCCGCGACGGTCGATTCTTGCTCGTTTACGCGGATCTTGAGCTCCTCGGCCATTTCATCCTCCACGATTTTTATTTTCTTAGTACCTACCGTAGCGCGGAAGAGGACGACTTTACAGAGCGCTCTCATACGAGAGTTGGTAGGGTGTCCGCCCCTTCCGGGCCCAGGCGGCAGCCCGGCCAATGCAAAAATCGTCTACATCATGAGGGGGCCGCCCCAGCGCGGCTCAGCAATTGGAGATTAGCAGTGCTTGCCGCGCATCACGAGGGCCTTGTCGGCACGATTATTGATCCCGTAGCTTCGTCCGCTCAGCCCTCGCGGGCGAAGTTGGGGGTGACCACGATGGGCTTCATGGACATGCGGGAGTGGATAAGCCTTCTGGAGAAGGCGGGCGAGCTGCGACGGGTCACGGCCGAAGTCAACTGGGATCGGGAGATCGGCGCCGTCGCCAGGCGCGTGCTCGAGAAGAAAGGGCCTGCGCTCCTGTTCGAGAACATCAAAGGCTACGGCAGGCAGTGGCCGCTGCACCCGACTCTTCGTGAGCGGTCTTGGTGCCCGCTCACGCCTCGCGCTCGCGCTCGGTTTTCCGCGTGAAGTCGCCAATCGCGAGCTTGTCCAGCATGTGATGAAGAAGAACCGCGAGACGATTGCTCCGGTCGTGGTCGCGACAGGGCCGGTGAAGGAGTGCATCATCCGCGGCGATGCCATCGACCAGACCGAGTTCCCGGTCCCGAAGTGGCATCACCTTGAAGGCGGACGCTACATCCACACGTTCTCCGGCATCGTGACACGAGACCCGGACACGCGCGTGATGAACGTCGGCATCTATCGCGGAATGATCGGTCGCAAGGATACCGCGCCATTCCTCCTCATCAAGGGCGGGCAGCACTGGGGCGCGCACTTCGTCAAGTGGGCTGCGCGCAAGGAGCCCATGCCGGTCGCGTGTGTGATCGGTTGGGATCCGATCATGCCGTTCCTGGCCGGCTCACCGGTTGCGCCAGGAGTATGCGAATGGGATGTGATGGGCGCTTATCGGAGCGAGCCGGCGCAGCTGGTGCGTTGCGAGACGGTCGATCTCGAGGTTCCGGCGAGCGCGGAGATCGTGATTGAGGGGACCATAAGCGATGATCCGGCGACCTACGAGACCGAAGGGCCGTTCGGCGAATTCACCGGCTATGTGTCGGACATCCCTACGCGGCGCCCGACCATGAAGGTTGCGTGCATTACACACCGTCGCGATCCAATCTTCCGCGGCTCGCTCGAAGGCACGCTGCCGGGCTCTTACAGCGAGAACAGCGTGATGTCGTCGGTGCAACGCGCCGCCATCGCCTGGAACATCCTGAACGGCGCCGGGATCCCCGGCATCCTCGACGTCTACGCGCCGCCCATCACCAACGGCGTCAACATCCGGGTTCAGGTCAAGAAGCACTACCAGGGGCAGCCAAAGCAGATCGCGGCGGCGCTCTGGGGCAACAGCGCGGCGCAGTATCGCTACAAGCACGTCATCGTGGTGGAGGAGGACATCGACCCCGCCGACGACGAGCAGGTGGAATGGGCGCTCGCGCATCGCGTGAACGCCGGCGAGGGCGGGGTTGTCGTCTTCCCGGGGATCTTCGGCTCTCCCATCGATCCCAGCACGCCGATGGAGGATCGCGACGTGGCGCAGCTCGGCACCGGGCTTTGGAACCGGATGCTGATCGACGCGACCCGCTCGTGGAAGAGTCCCCGGCGGCCCGAGTGGGGCGGCGAACGCTTTCCGCCCACCGTGCGCCCGTCGCCAGACGACCAGGCACGCGTTAACGCCCGCTGGTCGGAGTACGGGCTCGGCGACCTGTAGGGCTATTACATATATCCGGCCGTTCAAGCTAGCCAGAGCTGTCTCTGCATCATGACTTCCGGGGGTGTGGGAGAACCGCCGACATTCCGGCGGGTCATGCAGGTGCGCCCCGAGTCTTTGGCTGGCAAGTTTGAGGATTTTGGTCCCCCGGCCGGCGGGTTTCGGGCGTCAGTCTCTGCTCGACATTTTTTTAATTTCGGTTTCGGCGCGCCCGCGACCTGTCCGGCATGTCACAGAGACGGGTTCGCAGAGCCATATCGGGCGCCGCAAGGTAGGGAACCATTTGGGAGAGGGAAAGATCACGAACGCTACGATTTTTATGACTTGCTTCCATTTGTAAGACTTTGGGACCGTCACCGTCGTGCCACCCAATGCACGATACGAAGAAAGGAGCAGCGCCGCAATGATCGAGAGCGTCAGTGCCGTCACGCTGGCCACGCACAACATGGCTCGCGCCGTTGCCTTCTACCGCATGCTGGGATTTGAGATCATTCATGGTGGTGACGACGCCGCGTTTACAAGCTTCCGGGCTGGAACCGGCTTTCTCAATCTCGTCACACAACCTGCGGAGCGAAAGTGGTCTTGGTGGGGACGTGTCATCTTCTACCATTCCGACGTTGACACCCTCTATGCAAACGTGATCGCGGCCGGTTATCGACCAGACGCGGCACCGCGCGATGCCGAGTGGGGCGAGCGGTTCTTTCATCTGACCGATCCGGATGGCCACGAACTTAGCTTCGCTTGGCCATTGCGATAGCTTGGGTTTCTCTGATCCGCGCAACGAGCTGTCCGTTACGAACAGTGAACGCTCAGTTTGCTCACCGTGAATATAATCGGCTGTGTAGCCGACGCTGCACAAGAGCCGCTGCTGTGCTGACCTAACCGATCGCCTGGTTGCCAGGCGTCCTCACAGCGGCCCGGCCTACCATGTTGGCACGATGCTTATGCTGTGTTCGACAAAACTGATCCACGCTTCTGCGCCCTTCGCAAAAGGCTGCATTTTGGCGTGGTCGATGACGAACAGCTCGCCGAGCGTCGTTTCCACCGTGTACTCAAAGTTGTTTCCGCCATAGGACATCCTGAGGATCCGTCCCGCAAACGCGAGCCCATCGGGCTTCGCGGCTTGCAACGTGATCGCGTCGGGGCGGATCGCGAGCTTGACCGGGCCGGCTGCCGCGCCCCGGCGCGGCAAATCGAGGGCGAACGCGCCCAGGCGAACCAACGCCCGATCACCGCGCTCCGCCACGAGTTCGGCGTCGAGCAGATTGGCGTCGCCAATGAAACCCGCCACGAACGAATTGGCCGGATGCTCATAGAGCTCCACCGGCGTGCCGGATTGCGCGATGCGTCCGTTTTCCAGGAGGATGATGCGATCGGAAACCGCGAGAGCCTCTTCTTGATCGTGGGTCACGTACACGACCGTGAGGTTGAGCTTGCGTTGAAGATCGCGAATTTCCTCCCGCACGCGGCGGCGAAGTTTCGCATCGAGATTCGAAAGCGGCTCGTCGAACAGCAGCACCTGAGGCTCGAGCACGATGGCCCGCGCGATGGCGACACGCTGCTGCTGACCGCCGGAAAGCTCTGCGGGCGAGCGGCGTTCCAGCCCAGACAGACCGACCAACTGCAGTTTCTGCGATACCAGTTCACGGATATTGGGCTTCGGCAACCCCATCACGGTCGGCCCGTAGGCGACGTTGTCGAACACCGACATATGCGGGAAGAGGGCGTAGGACTGGAACACCATGGTGACGTCGCGCTCAGACGCGGAAAGGCGCGTGACGTCGCGCCCGCCGATGATGATTTGGCCGTGTGTGGGAATTTCAAGGCCGGCAATCAGGCGCAGCGTCGTGGTCTTGCCGCAGCCGGAGGGCCCCAGCAACGTAGCGAGCGTTCCGGGTTCGATCTCAAACGAGATGTCGTCCACCGCCCGCACGGCGCCGTAAAGCTTCGCGACGGAGCGGAATTCAACCTCTGCAGGCCCGGACCGGTTCATGACCTTGCCATTTTGTTCGCTCAACCAGCAAACTGGACAGCTGTCTCGCCCGTCGTTCGTCGCCCCAGATTGCGCTCGCCGACAAGCAGATCGACCAGGCGAATCACGGCCAGCATCACCAGGATCAACACCGACGAATAGGCGATAGCGAGGCCGAATTCGCCGGCCTCGACGCGCCCGACGATGTAGGTCGTCGCCATGTTCCACTCGGCACTGACCAGAAAGATCACCGCGCTTACGGCCGTCATTGCGCGCACGAAGCTGTAGACCATGGAGGCGGTGATGGCGGGACGCAGCAGCGGCAGCACGACGCGCCGCAACGTCATCGCGGAACCGGCGCCCAGCGTAAGTGAGGCCTCATCGAGACTCCTGTCGATCTGGCTCAGCGCCGCGATGCCGGCGCGCACGCCGACCGGCATGTTGCGGAAAACGAAGCACACGATGAGGATGAAAGCGGTGCCAGTGATCTCGACCGGCGGCACGTTGAAGGCGAGGATGTAGCTGACGCCGATGACGGTGCCCGGAATGGCAAAGCTCAGCATGGTCGTGAACTCGAAGACGCGGCGGCCGGCGAAGTGTTGGCGGGTCAGCAGGTAGGCGATAAGCAGGCCGGTAGCCGCGGTGAGCGGCGCCGCGAGCGCGGCGATCTCGATCGTGGCGAACAGCGAATTCCAGGCTGATCCGGAGAAGAAGAGCCCGCCCGACACCGCTTCAATGCGGAACCCTGTAAGGTAGTGTGCCAAAGTCAGGGTATAGTCGCGCCCCATGGAACGAATGAACCCTGCCGCCATGATGATGGCATAGACGATGGCGGTGAGGATGGCCCACGGCACCACGACCGCGTAACAAAGCCACGCCACGCGCCGCGGCAGCGCGAGCGGCAGCCCGCCCTCGCCCTTGCCGGTGACCGTCGTGTAGGCGCGTTGGCCGAGCCAGGCGTACTGCAGCATGAGCGCCGCCAGGGTGAAGCCCAACAGAACGATCGAAAGCACCGCCGCGCGTGATTGATCGTGCGCCGCACCGACTACCGCGAAGAAGATTTTGGTCGACAGGACGTCGAAATTGCCGCCGAGAACAAGCGGGTTGCCGAAATCTGCCATGCTCTCGACGAAACTCAGCAGGAATGCGTTGGCGATGCCGGGTCGAATGAGCGGGAATGACACTGTCGCGAACACCCTCCAGCGCCCAGCGCGGAGCGTTTGCGCAGCCTCTTCGAGCGAAGGGCTGATGGCCTGGACGACCCCGACCAGAACCAGAAACGCGATTGGCGTGAACGCCAGCAGCTGGGCGATGAGGATGCCAGGCCATCCGTAGATCCAGCGCGACGGCGCAATGCCGAACCAGTCGGCGAGCAGCGCGGTGACGCTGCCGGAGCGTCCGAACAGCAGGATGAGCGCGAGGCCGATCACAAATGGCGGTGTGATGATCGGCAGCACGGCCAGAACGCGCAACATGCCGGCGAAGCGTCGTCCAGTGCGCGTCGCCACCAGCGCGAAGGCAAGTCCCAGCGCGGTCGCGCCGAAGCCGACCGCAATCGCAAGGATCAAGGTGTTCCATGCGACACCGCAGCGCAGCGTCGAACCTAGGCAATCGAGTCCCCAGACCGAGTGGTCGAAAAATTTGTCTGCGAACTGCGCCAGCGCGAAGGCGCCTTCGTCATCACGAAAGGCGCTGGTGAGGATGATTACGACCGGGAACAAGACGAAAATGACCGTAAGAGCGACCACGACCCCGATGGCGCCGACGATGAAAGCATCGCCGCGGCACCAGCCGCGCCCAGCCAACCCCTGGCACAGCAGCATCAGGAAAGCCGTCGACACGAGGCCTGCGCCCGGCCCCATACCCGCCTGACTCGGCCCTTCCGTACCGAGGAGATCGGCGAGAACGGACCAATTCCAGCCCCGCAAGCCAATCGCGAAACCTTGGATCACAACAAGTGCAAGTCCGCCAATACCCGCGCCGGCCAGCATGCCGTTCGCCTGTTCGCGCCCATAGCGGACCAATGGCCAAGCCGCGATCACAAGCGGCAGCGTGATCGGCGCCAGCCACCAGGCGCCGCCGGACCAGGCGAGCCCGAGCGCCGTACGCGGCCCCTGCGCCGAATAGCCGATGACCCAGTCGTACCAATTCGCGTCGGAGGGCAAATGCCATGGCAGGAGCCCGAAGCCGGCCCAGCCGAGTACAAGCCATATGCGGGCGGTCGTGGTCATCGGGTTCACGCCGTCACTGGGACGAGCGACTTTATTTCGGCAGATTCCGCACCTCGTTATCCCACTTGGTCAGCAGGCGCCTGCGCTCCGTCGAGGAGCCGTACTTGACGAAGTCGAAATCGATCAGCTTGATTTCTCCAAGCTTCGGCGCCTGCGGCGGCACGGGAGTATCCTTGTTCGAGGGCACCTGGAACGCTCTAGACCGCGCTCCCAACGCCTGGGCCTCGGGAGTGAGCGCCCAGTCGTACCATTTCTTCGCGTTGTCGGCGTTGCGTCCGCCTTTGATGATCGACATCGATCCGATTTCGTAGCCGGTGCCCTCGCACGGCGCGACCACCTTCATGGGCGCGCCGTCGATCGCCGAGGTGACGAGATCGTGCTGAAACGCGATGCCCACCGTCGTCTCGCCGAGCGCCGTCGCCCTGGCGGGAGCTGCACCTGACTTGGTGTACTGATTGACGTTCTTGTGGAGCGCCTTGAGATAAGAGAAGCCGCTGTCCTCGCCCATGATCTGGACGATGGTGGCGAGCATCGTATACGCGGTGCCGGAAGAATTCGCATCGGCGACTTGAACTTCATCCTTGAGCTTCGGATCAAGCAGATCGGCCCAACACTTCGGCTCCGCGAGCCCCTTCTTCTTGATGAGATCGACGTTGAAGCCAAAGCCGAGGGCGCCCGAGTAGATTCCGACGGTTCGGCCCCTCGTCTGCTCCCACTGACGCACCGCCCAATCTTGCAGCTCGCCAAGTCTTGCTGACTTGTATTCGACAGTAAGGCCCTCGCCGGCGGCCTGAACATGCGGGTCGCCCGTGCCACCCCACCAGATGTCGCCACGCGGATTCGCAGACTCGGCCTTGACTTGCGCATAGGTCTCGCCGGCGCTCTTGCGCGTCATTGCGACCCTGACTCCGGTCTGCCGCTCGAAGACGGTCGCCATGGCGCGGCACCATTCCTCTTCGACGGAACAGTAGACGACCAGCGCGCCTTGCGCGCGGGCGCCTGCCGGGGAGAGAAGCAGGGCCATTGCCAGGAGAGGGCCGACCTCCGCCAGGTGGATTCCTGCCGACAGCAATCGCTTGTTCATGGGTGCCTCCCTCGGAATTCTGATTTTCCGCGGAGTTTCAACCCGCACCACGGGGGTGTCAACGCGACCCTGAGACATCCATCGCGTCGCAGAGAACATCTTTTAGGGCCGGCGTGCAGGCAAGCACTGGATTCCCATGCCGCAGTCCGTCGCTGTGGAGATAATCATTGGTCCATCCGCCCGCCTCCTCGACAATCAGGAGGCCGGCGAGCGCGTCCCAAGCGTTGATGTGCAATTCGCAGTAAGCATCGATGCGCCCGTCAGCCACGTAGGCAAGGCCGAGCGCCCCGGAGCCCGTGCGCCGCACCTGCGCGCCGGCCCTCAGAAGGCGATCGATGAGCGCCACGTAGGCTTCGCGCGGACGGCGTGTGGACCAGCCGGCCTCGACGATCGCCTGCGTGACCGTGGGCACCGTGCTCACCATGATGGCCTGCCCGTTGTGGGTCGCACCGCTGCCCCGGCGCGCAACGTAAAGCTCATCCGTTACGGGTTGATAGATCACGCCAAGCTCAGCACGGCCGTCCCGGACGAACGCGATGGAGACACAAAAATGCGGTATGCGGCGCGCGAAATTCGCGGTGCCGTCGATCGGGTCGACAACCCACACGTCAGGGCCGAAGCTGCCTCCCGTCTCCTCGCCAAAGAATGAGTCCGCCGGGAACGACGCCGCGACGCGGCCGTAGACCAAGCGCTCGATCTCGGCGTCCGTGTGCGTGAAATAATCCTGAGGGCCCTTGAGTGTGTGCGCCGGCAGGTGCGAGCGTTCATGGAACGCCGCGCGCGCGACCGCTCCGGCCTCGCGCGCAACCGCACAGGCGAGTGCGAGACGTCGATCGAGATCGGGGGCACTCATCGTCGCATCATGACTTGAGACGCACGGGATGCCCTGTCCGGGCGGACTCGGTCGCCGCGTCAGCCAGGAGCAGCGCGCGCAGGCCATCTTCGCCGTTCGGCTCGGCCGGCGCCCCGTCTAGCACTGCGGCAACGAAGGCATCGAATTCAAGCCGGTACGCATCCGCGTAGCGGTCGAGAAAAAACGGCAGGGCAGGATCGCGGCAATAACCGGCGGCGCTCGCATGTTCAACGCTAGTGGCACGCTGATTGCCGGCCGCGAGCAGGCCGAGGCTGCCGTGCACCTCGATGCGCTGGTCGTAGCCGTAGGTTGCGCGCCGGGAGTTGGAGATCTGCGCGATCTTACCGGACGATGTCTTGAGGAGCACGGCTGCGGTATCGACATCGCCGGCCACACCAATCTGCGGGTCGACCAGGCACGATGCGACCGCGTGGACTTCCACCGGCTCCTCCCCGAGCAGAAAGCGGGCCATGTCAAAGTCATGAATCATCATGTCGCGGAACAAGCCTCCGGAGCGAGCGATGTAAGTCGCGGGCGGTGGTGCAGGGTCGCGCGAGAGAATGGTGACGAGCTCGACTGCACCGATTTCGCCGGCCACTAAGCGGCGTCGAATTGTAGCAAAGCTGGGGTCGAAGCGGCGATTGAACCCCACCATAAGCGTCGCGCCCGCCTTCCGCACCACCTCGAGGCAGCCACGAGTGCGCGCCGCGTCGAGATCAACCGGCTTTTCGCAGAATACGGCTTTGTTGGCACGCACTGCGCGCTCGATGAGCTGCGCGTGTGTGTCGGTCGGCGTGCATATGAAGATGGCATCGATATCGGGCGCAGCAAGGATGGCATCGGCGCTCTTCACGGCGGCACCCGTCGCACCCGCGACTGCTTGTGCGGAGGCGATATCGGGGTCGGCGACCACAACGAGTTTCGCGCGCTTATGCGCCGCGATATTGCCGGCATGGATGCGGCCAATCCGCCCTGCGCCGAGAAGCCCGACCCGCATCATCTCGATTTTTCCCCTGCATTCGGGCAAACCCCTACGCACAGATTAGGGGCCGCACCTGGACCGGACAACCATATTGCGATTCCGCTTCGCCGGAATAAGGTCGCGGAGTCCGAGGATTTAGACATGGTTCAAGCACATCGGGACGGCGCGAGGCTCGACCGCAAGATCGCGGTGGTGACCGGAGGAACGCAGGGTATCGGCGAGGCGATTGCGCGCCTGTTTGCGGCGCGCGGCGCCGCCGGCATTGCGATCTGCGGCCGCAACGTCGAGCGCGGCAAGGCGGTCGCGGCCGACCTCGATCGGGCGGGCTGCCGCGCGGAATTCGTGCGGGCCGACCTGGGCGATCTCGACCAGGCGCGGGCTGTCATCGCCGCCGCTGATCACATTTTCGGCCGGATCGACATATTGGTGAACGCTGCCGGCATCACCGATCGCGGCACCATCTCGGACACCACGCCGGACCTGTTCGAGCGCATGATGGCAGTCAATCTGCGCGCGCCATTCTTCCTCATCCAGGACGCTGCCGCGGTCATGCGCCGGGAGCAGATCGAGGGCACGATCGTCAATATCCTGTCCATGTCGGCGCATGGCGGCCAGCCGTTTCTCTCGCCTTACAGCATTTCCAAGGGGGCATTGGCAACGCTCACCAAGAACGCCGCATTCTCGCTGATGCCGTGGCGCATCCGCGTCAACGGCCTCAATCTCGGCTGGATGGACACCCCCGGCGAAGACCGCGTCATGCGGCTCCATCACGGGGCGCAGGACGGCTGGCGCGAGCGGGCCGCGGCAGAGCAGCCGTTCGGCCGGCTGATCGAGCCCGCCGAAGCGGCGCGGGCCGTCGCCTTCCTGGCGAGCGCAGAATCCGGGATGATGACCGGCGCCATCATCGACTATGACCAGTCCGTTCTCGGCTGTTGGGAGCAAGCTCCGCATCCGTCGCGGACAGCGTGATGCGACGTTCTCCTCTTACTCGTCTCACGGGAGGCCATGCCGATGACTACTCTCCACCTGACCATGGCACAGGCGCTGGTGCGCTATCTCGCGGCACAGCGAACCGAGTTCGACGGCCGCATCGAGCCGCTATTTGCCGGCGTGTGGGCGATCTTCGGGCATGGCAATGTCGCCGGTCTGGGTGAGGCGCTGTGGCAGGCGCGGGAGGTCCTGCCGACCTTCCGGGCCCACAACGAGCAGGCAATGGCGCACGCCGCCATCGCCTTCGCGAAGGCCTCGCGGCGGCAGCGCATGATGGCCTGCACCAGCTCGATCGGACCCGGGGCGACCAACATGGTGACGGCGGCGGCCGTTGCCCATGTCAATCGGCTGCCCGTACTGCTGCTGCCGGGAGACGTGTTCGCGAGCCGCCGCCCCGATCCGGTGCTGCAGCAGGTCGAGGATTTCTGCGACGGCACCGTGTCGGCCAATGATTGCCTGCGGCCGGTGTCGCGCTACTTCGACCGCATCGCCCGGCCTGAGCAGATAGTTGCTGCCCTGCCGCGGGCCATGAGCATCCTCACCGATCCGGCCGCATGCGGCCCGGTCACCCTCGCATTGTGCCAAGATACGCAGGCGGAAGCCTTTCGCTATCCGCAGAGCTTCTTCGCCGAGCGCGTCTGGCGCCGGCGGCGCGCGCCTCCCGATGCGCGCGAACTCGCAGAAGCCGCACGCCTGATCGCTGCGGCTCGCAAGCCTCTCATCATCGCCGGCGGGGGCGTGCACTATTCCGACGCGACGGCGGCACTTGCTGCCTACGTCGAGCGCCACGGCGTTCCGGTCGCCGAAACGCAGGCCGGCAAGGGCGCGTTGCCGCACGATCATCCGTTCAATTTGGGGGGGCTCGGCGTCACCGGCACGAGCGCCGCCAACGGGGCGGCCGTGGCCGCCGACGTGATCCTCGCCGTCGGCACGCGTCTGCAGGATTTTACCACCGGCTCATGGGCCTTGTTCCGTGAACCGACGCGCCAAATCGTGTGCCTCAACATTCAAATTCTCGATGCAACCAAGCACCTCGCGCAGCCCCTCGTGGGTGACGCGAGCGTCGGGCTCGAGGCTCTGTCGGGCGCGCTTTCGTCTTACCGGGCGCCGGAGTCTTGGATTGCAACCACCCAGCGATACAAGGCGGAGTGGATCGAAGCGGCCGCCAAGGCAACCGCGTCCTCCAATACCGATCTGCCATCCGATGCCCAGGTCATCGGCGCCGTGCAGCGCAGCTGCGCGCCGTCGGATATCGTGGTGTGCGCAGCCGGTGGGCTGCCGGGCGAGCTGCACAAGCTGTGGAACGTGTCGGAGCCGGGCGGCTACCATCTGGAATACGGCTACTCCTGCATGGGTTATGAGATTGCCGGCGGCCTCGGAGTGAAGATGGCGCATCCCGATCGCGAAGTCGTCGTCATGGTCGGCGACGGTTCGTACCTCATGATGAATTCGGAGATTGCAACCTCCGTGATGCTTGGCCGCAAGCTGATCATCGTCGTGCTCGATAATCGCGGATTCGGCTGCATCGATCGCCTGCAGCGTGCGACCGGCGGGGAGAGCTTCAACAACCTGGTCGCGCACACGCGGCACGCCGCCACCCCGGATATCGACTTCAAGGCCCATGCGGCGAGCCTTGGGGCGCTCGCCACCAAGGTCTCGAGCCTCGCCGAGCTTGAGAATGCGGTGCGACAGGCGCGTGCCGCTGAGCGCACGAGCGTTATCGTCATCGACACCGACCCGCTACTCGCGACGGAAGCGGGCGGCCATTGGTGGGACGTGGCGGTGCCCGAGGTTTCCGAGCGCGCCGAAGTCCGCGCCGCGCGGCAGGCCTATGAGGCCGCGCTTGCGCATCAGCGGCTGGGGGACTGATCCGTGGCGGTGCGCATCGGGGTCAATCCGATCGGCTGGTCGAACGACGACATGCCTGAGCTTGGCGGGGCAACGCCGCTCGAGACGTGCCTTACCGAGGCCAAGGAGGCAGGCTTCTCCGGTGTCGAACTCGGCCACAAGTTTCCGCGCGATCCGGTCGTGCTTTCCCAAGTGCTCGCGCGGTTCGGGCTTGCACTTGTCTCCGGCTGGTATTCGTCCGCACTGCTGCAACGCACGCCCGAAGCCGAGATGCAAGTGCTGCGGCCGCACCTCGATCTCTTGAAGGCGCTGGGCTGTAATGTGCTGGTATTTGCCGAGACATCGAATGCGATTCATACCGACCGCCGTAGACCGCTCGTGGAGCGGCCCGTCATGCCCGACCCGGCCTGGACCGAGTTCGGCCGGCGGGTGACGGCGGTTGCGGACTGCACCTACGCTGAAGGCGTGCGTCTCGTCTATCACCATCACATGGGCACGATCGTGCAAAGCGAGCGCGACATCGACGCGTTCATGACGACGACCGGCCCGTCCGTCCATCTGTTGCTCGACACCGGGCACGCAACCTTCGCGGGCGCCGATCCGGCAATGCTTGCCCGCCGCTGGCGCTCCCGCATCAGCCACGTGCATGCCAAAGACGTGCGGCACGAGGTCATGGAACGAGCGCGAGCGGAGCGCATGAGTTTTCTCGATGCTGTCGTCGCGGGGGTGTTCACGGTACCGGGCGACGGCTGCATCGACTACGCGGCGGTGCTGCGCGAGCTTGCGGGGTATGCCGGCTGGGTCGTGGTGGAGGCTGAGCAGGATCCCGCGAAGGCCCATCCTCTGACCTACGCCCGAATGGGATACCGCAACCTGCGCACCCGTCTTGCCGATGCCGGATTGCTGTGAGCGCCTTGCGGGATCAGCGTCCGATCCGGCTGAGCACGTCGGCGCGCAGGAAGCGCTCGACGAACAGCATGAACAGTATCGACGGCACCAGCAGGATCAGGGCCGTGATCGAAGCGATCTGGTAATTGCCGCCCATGCCTGCACTGTAGAGCAGGAGCGGCAGCGTCGACACGGTCGGCACGCCGACAAAAAACGTGCCGGTGAACTCGTCGAGCGATTCAAGGAACACGAAGATCGCGCTAGCGAGGATGCCGGGTGCGGCAAGCGGCAGCGTGACGGTGAACAAGGTGCGCAGCACCGAAGCGCCGAGATTGCGAGCCGCGAGTTCCAGCTCGCGATCGACGGCGGCGAACGCAGCAGACGTGATCCACACCGAATAGACAAGGGCGTGGACCGCGTGCACGAGCACCACGCCGGCGATGGTTCCCGCCAGGCCCAATCCGTAAAAGATACGCGCCACGTTGACGTAGATCGCCACGCTTGGAAACGCCTGTGGCAGCAGAAATGCGATCATGATCACGCCGCGCCAGGGCAGGCGGAGCCGCGCCAGCGCGTAGCCGGCCGGGATGGACAGCGCCAGCGCCACGACCACAGTGAGGAGCGCGATGGAGATGCTCGTGACCAGCGACTGCATGGCGACGCCGGTCGGCCGGAACACGACCTCCCAGTAGCGCAGGCCCCACGCGACTGGGAGTTTGAAGGGAAAATACCAGCGCTCGGCGAATGACCACAGCACCAGATTGGCAAGCGGGCCGATGATGATGAAAGCAAACAGCGCCAGCAGTGCCGCCTTCCCGGTCGTGCCGGCAAGCGCCCGGATCACGCGGCCGTCTCCCGGCGCTGGCGCAACGCGTAGCGCAGGTAGATCCACGCGGTGACCGCCGTCATCAGGTAAGAGATCACGCCCAGCGCGTTGGCGACCGGATAGTCGCCGTAGGCGTTGATGCGGAACGAAATGTCGACCGTGAGCATGGTGGGCTGCGAACCCGCCACCATCAGCGGGACCGACAGCACGCTCAGCATGATCACAAAAGACAGGATCAGCCCGACCATCAGGCTCGGCGCGACGAGCGGAAGCACGATCTCGATGAGGCAGCGCAGCCGTGACGCGCCGAGGTTACGCGCAGCCTCGATGGCGGCGCGGTCGAGCGCGGCCATGCTTCCGGCCAGCAGCAAGGCGACAAACGGCGCCTGCTTCCACACGAACGTGACTATGATGCCGCGCCAATCGAGCAGGCTCACCGTCTGGTCCGGATCGAAGAGGCCGCTCATCACCAGAGTGTTGTTCAACATTCCGTTCTTGGCGAGAAATGTGCGCATGCACTGCGCCGCAACTATGAACGGGATGAACAGCGGCCAGCGATAAAGCCAGGCGAGCCCCTTCACCAGCCAAGGCGTCTCGCCCATGGTGAGGTAGCCGGCGATCGCGATCGATACGAGGCCTGTCAGCGCGGTCGAAATGGCGACGATGAAGACCGTGTAGAGAATGTCTCCGGAATAAAGCTCGAACGCCTTGGCAAAATTAGCGAGCCCGACACCACCCGCCGGATCGGAAACGGCAGACGCGACGGAGAGCACGAACGGGTACACGAATAGCGCCGACACCAGGAGGAGCGCCGGCGCGACCAGCAACAGCCCCGCGCTGCGGGATTCCGACATCGCACCGCCCGACGTGAGGAGTGAATCGCGGCTCAGTTAGCCACCTTCTTTTCGTACAACTCGAGAACGTCGTTGAAATAGGGCGTGATCGGGAACGGTTGGCCCTTGCCAGCAAGTTCGTCCGGCGAAATGTCGGTGAAGAGTTTGTCCCAGGCCGCCCGATCCAATTTTCCTTCGAGGTACTTAGCATCGATTCCCGGATACCAGTTGAAGCGCTTGATGATGCCTTCTGCCTGAACCTCGGGGCTTGTCGCCAGCGCCACGAATGCTTCGGCGAGCTTAGCGTTGGCGGCCTTCGCCGGCACCGCGTAGTACATCGGCTGACCCGGCATGCCGGGCGTGATGAGCTTGAGCTTCATGGACGGCGGCAGCTTGCCCTCCGCCCTCCATGTATAGAACATGTCGACCCACACCGGCCCGACGGCAATCTCGCCGCGATTGAGCATGTCGAGCGTGCCGGCATTACCCGGAGTGATGATCACGTTCTTGTTGAAGTCCTTAAGCTTGCCGAGCAGGCCGTCCCACGCCGCTCCGGTCGCCGCGTCGTAAGGGCCTTTTATCATCTGCTCGGCATTTCCACTGAACGCGTAGACCCAGCCGGTGACAAAGGCGACCCCCGACATGCCGCCCTTGATGCCGTTGTATCCGAATTTCCTCGGGTTCTTCTTCACCCATTCGGTGAGATCTGCATAACTCCCCGGAACGTCATTGGTGAGATCGGGATTGTAGGCGAGGGCCGTCTGGCTATGGAACATCGGCATGACATAGCCCGAGACATCCGCTCCGAGTGCATTTGCAGCCGTTTCGCGGGAGACGAGTTTACCGGTGTCGATATCGTCCTTGTACTTGGCCAGAAGCCGTTCGGCTGCCATCTGGCCGGCAATCTTCTGGTGGATGACGATAACGTCGAGATCCCATGCGGTTGTACCGGCGGACTTTTGTGCGGCGAGCTTCTCGTAGATCTTCTGCGACCCGGCATCGCCCGGGCCAGTGCCCACCGAGACCACGCGGACGCCGCGGTGCGTCATCTCGAACAGCGGTCCGAGGTAGTTGCCACAACCGGAGGAGCCCAGAATGGCGACAAACTCGCCAGCGGCGACAGCGAGATCGATTCCTTCGAGAACGACAGTCCGCCCATACCCGGCCCGCAGCTGCTCGACTTCAATGGCCGCCAGGTGCGCGCGCTCCATCCCGACACCCTTGTTTGAACGCGGGCAATTATAGTCCCACCAACGGCCGCCACCAACCGCTGTCGGGAGCACGCTGTCAGCGCGATCAGCTGTGATCGGTCAGCTCTCCGTTGTGCAATGAAGATGCACAACCAAAATACGGTCAATGGCAGTTCGGCGGCGTGCCGATCAATTCACGCAGCGTCCAACGTTTCCGCTTGCATCCGCGGCCTCGAAGTCGCCGGGTGTCGTGGCACGGCCGTCGAACAAGATTGACAGCTGGTTCGATATCCCAAAATCCATCGACCCCCGGCGGCGCTCGTTGAGCAAGCGGGAGATATTCCATTCGTCGTGCGAGCCGTAACTGAATGCCACAGACGCGCGCAGCGCGTAGTAGTTGCGAAACGTCTTCTTGCTGACCTTGTTTTGCTCGACCGCGTCCTTGAGCTTCGGGTCACTCGCAAACCGCTTGTCGAAATATGCCTCGATTTTTTCCATGTCGGCATTGCCGTCGAGTCCGAAAAATTGCGCAATGTCCGACGGGCCCACGAAATAGACAAAGTCGAAGTCCTCGCCAAGCCCGCTGCGACCTTCCAGGATTTTAGTCCACATCAACATGTAGTCGGCGCCTGATGCCCCAGCGGGCAGGTTGCCCTCCGCGCCCGGGTTCAACATCCACACGGAGTTCCTGCCGAACCGCTTTTCGATCCGGTCCTTGATCTCTTTCGCTATGTCCTGATTGACGCCGAAATAGCTCCCTCCCGTCGTCGAGAGCGGAATACTGATGTAGCCAATCGCCTTGCCTTGAGTCTTTTGATCAACGATTAGTTGTCGAACGCGCGCGATATTGGCGTTGACCGCATCTTGATTGTCTACGTTGATGCAGTAACAAAGATTGATGCTCGTGCATGCGGTAACGGTTGCGGCGATACCTTCAGCGGGCGACATCGTAAGCTGCTCCAAGCCAAGCGCCGCTGCGAACCAAAACGTTCTCATTGAGTGATCCCTCGGGTTCGATGATTCTATGTGGCGGAACATATTGGCCAACTCTAGCGGTTCTCGAATATCGCCCGCAACAGCTCGGCGAGGCGGAAGCCGCCTTGCCGGGCTGCGGTACGTTCTGGATGAGTTCAGCGCCGCTCGCGGTTTTACGGGTAGGGTGGAAGCAGGCGACGTCGCTTGTCGCCGCAAACATATGCAAAGAAGCGGTCGTCCGCTCTTGGAACATTGCGCTTGAGACCCATGTTGAAGCGCCGCGGTTTCGAAATACGGGCGCAGCCATGTCAAATAGGTCATAGCGACTGGATATAGTCTTTTCGCCCACGCCAGTTTCTGCGCGCCACACTGCGACAGACTGATTTCTCTGGTTGATTCGATCCGTCTGGTGCTTTTTCTAATCGTCCCCATTGGCTGGAATGGGGACACCGTTGATGGCCATCGAAGTTGAACCGGACAAAACCCGAGGGGCTCGCCGCTTTCGCGGCGCCCCGGAATGACGCCGAGGGGACACAATGTGCTCTACCGCCCGACAATCTTCGCCAAAAGATAATCTACAAGCGCCTCGACCTCGTTCGCGCTGAGAACCGGCGTAAGGGTCGTTCCGTCCGGCGCCGGGCCCGGGGGAAACCCGTAACACGAGCGTTGGGTGTAGGCGCCGTCGAGCCAGCCTGGCATTTGCGTGCCTGGAAGCCCGCAACTGACCGCCTCGATAAGGGCCGCGCGGTCGAGCCTCGTCTTGCGTAGGCTTGGACCGGCCGGAAATTCGCCGCCGACGCCACCTTCGCCCGTAGAGCCGTGGCACTGGAGGCATCCGGCATTGTCCCACGCTGCCTCACCGGCCGCGAGCCGCGCGGGATCCTGCGCGAAGGCGGAGGTGCAAAGCGTCATCCCGACGGTCAAACGGAGGATCGTTGCAGCCATCGCGAACTGCGCTTGCACATTTGCCTCCCTGCGGCTGGTGTCACGTTACGCGATGGCGCCGGCCCGCGGAACCCCCTCCCAACCCTTCCGTGCAGCGGAATGTAGGATGGGTTGAGCGAAGCGAAACCCATCAACTGCCGTGCACCAGGCTCAAGGATGGGTTTCGCTCCGCTCAACCCATCCTACGCATTCGCTGGACGGGAGGGAAACCATCGGCTCGGTCAGGGGCGAGCGGCGTCATCCGCCCGCGCTTGGGTGCGCTCCATGTCAAGCCCGGCCTTGAGCCGTTCGATCTCGGCGAAAAACGTGCTTTGGTCGCGCACTGGTACGAGGCGAAGCATGGGCGGCATCAGCTGACGGAAGGTGCTCTGCCGGCCGGAATCCGAGACGGCCTCGGATCGCAGCACGGTCTGTACCGCGATGGCAAGCGCCAACAGCGTTACGACGAAAGCGCCTTTGAGCACCAGGCGCGACCGGCCGGTCTCGCGCAGATGGAAGAAGCACACGGCGGCGAGGATGGACCACAGCACGGCATATTCGTAGCTGGTGGCGGCTGGCCAGGCGAGCGCAAAGGCGGAGAATTGCGCAAACTCGCGGTAGAGCGAGACGACGAGGATGCCGGACAGGGCAATGAGCAGATTTTGCACGAAGCGGGCCCGGCCCGAAAAGATACGCGACAGAACCGTCCAGACCGAGACCCAGGCTAAGACCGACGCGGCGACGATGAGGAGCGGAGTGAGGTAGGTCGAAGCCCTGGGCTCGGCTGTCTGCGCCAACCACACGAAGAGCGCTTCGATGCCCAAGGTCACCACGCTAAGCCCCACAGCGATCGTGATCGGCCAGGTCTGCGTCCGCGCTCGCGCCAGGCGTTCGGCCGGCACGGCGTAACTCGCCTCCCGGATACGCAGGTAGGTGTGCCCGATGCGAATAGGACGCTCGGCGTCGAGGACGATGCGCACCTCTCGGGCGATGCCGTGATCGAGGAACATGCCGTTCTTGCTGCCAGCATCTTCGGCGATCAACCGCCCGGCCTCGTCGCGACAGACGCGCACATGTCGCGCCGCGACGTAAGGGTCGTCGACGATCACGTCATTGTCGTAGCCGCGGCCGATGCACGCCTCCTCGCCAGCGACGCGGAAGCGCGCCGCGACCTCGCGGTGACGTGACAGGATTTCGACCCAGATCATTTTTGCACCGCTTCGAGAAAGCGTTTGCTGAGCGCGACGGCGTCTGCGTAGGCCACTGCCTGAAGGCCCAGTCGCGACACCAGCGCCTCGGTGCCGTGGTCCTCGGTGACGGCTGTCAATGCCACGTCATAAAGCCCGTCGAACTCTCGATAGGCCTGGGCGCACCAGACGACGCGGAGCGGCGGGTGATTTGGCGCGGCCGCTGCTGCGACGAAGTCCTCGTGGCAGCGCTGCGTTGTATGCCACTTGAGGGATGGGCCCCCGCCGACGAAGACCGGCTGGCTCAAGAACGGCTGGCTCTGCCGCGTCAGGAAAGTCGCAAATTGGAATTGATTGAGGTCAGCGGTCGTGACGTAGGAATGGCTGAGTTGAATCGAGCCGATCGTGAGATCGTTGGCAATGAACAGGTTGGTGTCGCTCCGGCAATTCATCGAATTGATGCTGGCGCGCGGCTTCGGCGTGGCGCCGGCATTGGTCTGCGCCGAGCAATTGAACCACGGCGCCGTCGTCTCCGGCGCCTGATAGGGCCCAAACGCGATCGAGCGAAATCCCCTGTCGCCGAATGACTTGTAGAGGCCCGCCTGCCGGGCCGCAAGCTGGCGGCCGATTTCCGCGCGGAAGTCTTGCGGCGGCGCTGCTTCATTGTCGCGCACACGCTGGAGCAGCGCCGCGGCGAATCGTGCCGGCACCAGGAAGCTCACGAGCTCGGCGCCGGTCCTCTTGGCGACGTTGACGCCGACAACCAATCCCTCGGCCGTCACCGCCGGGCCGCCGCTCATGCCCGGGTTGAGTGCGCCGGTGAAGTGCATGCGTTCGTTGTAGCTGCGCTCCACCAGGCCGTTGTAGATGCCCTCATTGATGGTGAAGCCGAGATCAAGCGGATTGCCCATGGAATAGAGGCGCTCGCCTTTCGGCAAACCGCGCGCCATCGCTGCCTCATCGAAGGCGAAGAACGGCGCATCGCGCCTGTCGAGGTGGACGACGGCGAGATCGTTCGCAAGATCGATGGCCAGCAGCTTGGCCTCGCCGCGGTTGCCGTCGGCCGCGGCGTATTCGAGCCTGTACGTCTTCGGATCGAGCGCGACCTGCGAGACGACATGATAGTTGGTTATGGCGAGGCCATCGGCGGTGACGAGAAAACCCGAGCCCGTCGAGGATTGCCGCTCGGCGCCGGCAACGAGCGTGCGAAATTGCAGCAACCGCGCCGGCGCAGCGGCATAGATGCGCTCGGCAGCGGAAACAACGGAAGCCGGCGGATCGCCGGGCGCGGCCCATGCCGCGCCGCCGCCGACAGCGATCGCGACAAGCCCCAAAACCCGTCCAGCACCGCGAAAGCCTTGGATGGTCGTGATCACGAAATGCTGCCCCCCAGCCAAACCATGATCACGACACGATAAGCCAACCAGCGGTGGAAGAAAAGGCGATCCATCGCGCCGGCCGGCTGCGTGCCGGTGGCGATGATTGACCATGAGTGGCCGCGTCCGTAAGCTGCAGCGAAGACATCAAATTCCAAGATGGTTGGAAGCCGATCGAGGGGAGCCGCCCCAATGTTAAAATCACCCAGACCAACCGGTGCTGAGAACATCGACGATCGTCCCAAGGCGGCGATCGACCGGCGCAGCTTTCTCGCCTCCGGCGCTGCCGTCGTCGCTATCGCCGAGGCGCCGGCAGCGCAGGCCGCCGAAGCCATCGCCTGGGACCGCGAGGTCGATGTCGTCGTGATCGGCGCCGGCGCCGGCGGGCTCGTGGCCGCGATCGCGGCGCGCGAAAAGGGCGCATCGGTGCTGATTGTCGAGAAGAATTTCGACATCGGCGGCCGCGCCATGATGAGCTTTGGCGGCCTCTATATCGGCGGCGGCAACCGCCTGCAGAAGGCGAAAAGCGTCGAGGACTCAGCCGATCGGGCGTTCGCCGACTGGTCGCGTCCGGAAAAGCCGATGGGCCGCTTCAGCGATCGGGCGCTGGTGCGCACCTGGGCCGACAACAATCTCGAATTGTTCGATTGGCTGGAGAAGAACGGGATCCAATGGGAGGCATACCGGGGTGCTCCCGATCGCCTCGATCGCAACCGCACGCGGTTGAACGTGGTGCGCTGGCCCAATGAGCCGACCACGCCGGCGCGGGGCTCCGGTTTCGTCAGGCCGCTGGAGAAGACCGCCCGGCGGATGGGAATCGAGATCCTGCTGCAGCAGCAGATGACGAAAATCCACCGGGAGAGCCCGCTGGCCGGCCGCGTCACCGGCATCGCCACCGTCGAAGTCGATGACTCCTACCGGCCCAAGACCCGCACCATGAACATCAGGGCGCGCAAGGGCATCATCATCGCCACCGGCGGCAGCGCCGGGAACCCGGTGTTCCGCACCATGTTCGACGTCCGGCTCACCGAAGAGTATCAGGCCGAAAACAGCGAGTGGACAGAGCGCACCGGCGACGGCGAAATCGCCGCCATGGAAATCGGGGCGGCGCTCGGAGCAACGGCGTGTCAGACCACCCAGGACGACAACCTGATCACCAAGGGACGGATGGGCAAGAAGAGCAACGGCACCATCACCGAGC
>WNFF01000772.1_pt1 | contig 33230 bp, 27 predicted proteins | sample 5400441 | NCBI WGS metagenome assembly WNFF01 (sample SAMN13153345, study PRJNA577476) | soil metagenome | isolation source: 120 cm saprolite under Douglas fir tree site 2 hole 3 replicate 1 | place: USA:California | collected 2015-04-18
AACATCTGGAATCCGCCGATTCCGCTGTACAAGCCTTCTGTATTCTCCCGGACGATCACCATGTCGACCTTGCGCGCATCCCAGACCGTCACGTTCGATCCGTGAATGCGGTGCCGGACCCCTGGCCAGAGCTTGACCGGTCGGACGTTGGCGTAGAGGTCCAGGTGCATCCGATTGCCGATCACCGGCGACCAGCCAGCCATCTGCCCGCTGGCCATGGTCACCGGGCCTTTGCCGTTTGGCGATGGCCACCCGACGGCGCCGAGCAGGATGAGGTCGGCCTTCTCACATTTTTCTTCTGAGCCTTCGGGCCAGTCGCGAGAGCCGTGCTTGAGGTAGTACTGGCCGCCGCACGGTATTTCCTCGAGCTCGAATTTGAGGTCGGTGTCCCGACTGACTTCGTCGAGAACCGATCGAGCCTGCGTCATCACTTCAGGGCCTATTCCGTCACCGGGCAAGAGCGTCACGCGGTATGCCATTCGATCCTCCGTCGCGTTTCGACGCGGACCCTACCACGAGGGCGGATGCACGCCGCCAGCCGAACGTACGCCGCCCGATTGAAAGGCTCGATGCGTGCCTGTCGGGTACCCGGGCGGCCCTTCTTTTCCTGGTCACCTTTGTCGTGCCCAGCCAGAATGGGAGAATACAGCTTGCAGATTTGGGAGGTCCGATGCCTGCGTACGTCGTTGTCGAAATCGAAGTGACCGACCCCGTCAAGTACGAGAAGTACAAGCAGTTGGCGCCGCCCTCGATCCGGAAATACGGAGGTCGCTACCTGGTCCGAGGCGGGGAAGTGCAAGCGCTCGAGGGCAAATGGTTGCCGACGCGCTTCGTGATTCTGCAATTCGATTCGGTCGACCAGGCCAAGGCTTGGTGGAATTCACCCGAGTATCGCGAGGCCAAGCTTTTGCGACAGGCGTCCGCGCGCACCGCGATGATCTGCGTGCCGGGTCACGATGAGCTCTAAAGGGTGATCCGGCGAATGACGTGATTGTAGGAGTCGGACACGATCACGTTGCCATTGGGCGCGAGCGCCAATCCGGTCGGCGCGACGATATCCGCCACGTCGCCGCGCCCGAGCCGCGTCCCGCTTCGTCCAGAGCCGGCGATCGTGTAGACGCGAGTCGAAGCCGCATCCGCGCCGGGTACCAGCTTTCGGATCCGGAAGTTCGCGGAATCGGCCAAGAGGATCTCACCCGAGGGAAGGGCGACCATTCCCAGCTGAGCGCGGAAGCGAGCCTGCGAACCGATGCCGTCCGCGTCACCGTCGGCGGAATATGGCGAGCCGGCGATGGTGTCGACCGGATGTCCATCACGAGGGGAGATTCGTCGCAGGTACTGTGGATAAGCGTCCAGCACGAATGCCTCCCCGGTGGGAGAAACTGCCAGCGCGCTTGGTATGGAGAACTGGGCGTCAACACCGGAAGGAGCATCGCGCCATCCGAACACTCCGGTCCCGGCGTAGGTCGTCACCTCGCGGGTGTCGGCGCGGATCATTCGCACCCGGTTACCACCCACTTCCGCCACGTACAGATTTCCCGCTCGATCGAAGGCAATCCCGGTCGGTCGGTTGAAGCGCGCCGACAGGGCGGCGCCATCGGCAAAGCCGGGGGTTTCTGGCGTGCCTGCGTAGACGGTCACCGTCCAGGTCGGAGGATTGTTTTCGATCCGTCGTATGACGTGATTTTCGGAATCCGCCACGAGGATCGCTCCGTCCGGCGCGATCGCCAGCGCGTTGGGGTTGCGAAACATCACCTGCGCGCCTGAGCCATTGCGGAAACCGGCCACACCGTTTCCAGCGATGGTTCGAACCGTCCGCTGCGAATCGATGTCGATCAGCCGGATGCTGTGGTTGTTGGTGTCGGCGACCAGGACCTGTCCGGACGGCAGGCACGCCAGACCGGTGGGTCCAGAGAATTGAGCCCCGGTCGCTGGACCGTCCACCCAACCTCGGCGCCGAGCGACGCCGGCGAAGGCGTCTACCGCCGCGGCCCATCGCCCCTCGGTCACCGCGTCCCGGGCCCGGATCGAACCGGCGGTGCTCGGGCGGCGAGCTCGACGATGGGCCAGTCCCCGCTCCAGAACATTGCGGGTCATCTGGGCGACGCGGTCGTCCACGGTCTCGGGCAGATCGGGATTGAGGCCGTCGGACCAGGTGATCGTTCCAGCGGCGAAGACGGTGTTCCCCCCGGGGAGGTTCCGTTCGACGGTGTGGGCAACCGAGGCGGTGCCTTGCTCGGTGATGACGGGGCTTTCGGAGATCAGCCTCGTATCGGCAGGCGTATCGTAGTCGGGAAATAGACGATCGAACTCGGTCCCGACGAGGTTGGGCAGCTTATCGCCAGCAGCGAGCCCGGTCCCCTCGTAGAGCCAGTGCGTAGGGTCCCCGACGACGTGCGGGAAGCGCACCTGTTGCCAGTTGTCGTACATCACCCCAAACAACTGGTTCTCCGGATGGGCATTGGGTGGATCGCGAAAGCGGATCGTCGAGTTCGGGATCGGGTCCAACCGGGGATCGCCCTTGTAGCAAACGAGGGTTCGCAGCGGATTTCCCTGCCGGTCGGGGGTGTATCGAACTCGCCAAAAACATCCGTTCGCGCTGAAGTATGCAAGGCTCATCCGACCTGAGGCGAGCGCCGCATCGACCTGGGTGCGCTCTTCCATCATCCAGTACTCGTCGTGCCCCGCAATCGCCAGCAGCCCGATTCCATCGAGGAGGTTGGAGAATCGGATGAAATCGAGGCCGGTGGAGTAGGTGACGTCGTAGCCATTTTTTTCCAGGAAGCGAACGAAGGGGTGCTCAAGCCAGAGGGTCTGGCCCGCGCCGTCGGCGTCAGAGAAGGGGCGATTGTGCGAAACTTCGTAGGCGCGCCCGCCCTGCATCGTCCTCGACTGATCCGTGTACAGACTTTCGCCGCCCCAGGCATTGTAGGCCTGAAAGGTATTGAGGGCGGACTTCAACATGATCTCCGCCGGACGGCGATCGCGCACGACAAACGGGGCGAAACGCCTGAAACCGTCAGGTCGCGTCACCCGGACGAGGTACAGCCCGGACACCCAGTCGGGACCCACCGTAAACGAGGTTGTTCGACTCCAGTCGCACTCGACGCGAGCCGTACCCGGATCGCGCGTCGGTGCCAGTTGTCGGGGGACGTCGACCTGGCCCAGGCTCGCCACCTTGCGCGCGCCTGCACCCGCGTAGTGCCCGATGCGGTAGACGTCGACGTCGGCGGAGGAGGCTGGGTTCGCGGAGATCATCACCGAGATGTTCTCGCCGACGGTTGCTGAATCGGTAGACAAATACAAATCCACTTCGCCGCTGCTCGCGCGCCGACCGGCCCGCCAATTGGGATCGCCGGCCTTCTGATTTTCGCCCGGGATGGGATTGGTGTAGCTCGGCGGAGGCTGCCCGGCATCCGCCGGGTCGTTGGGAAGGGGAAGCTGTGGATCCTGGGGCGGAGCTTCGCCAAGAGGGGAGAGCGCTTTCCCGCATGCCGACGAACCGCAAACGCCTCCGAGCCAAAGCAAGAACTGACGTCTCTTCATGCCCCGCCCTCCACGCCCAGTGGCCGACAGTTGATCATCCGGCAAAGCGCCGCCAAGTTAAGCAGGCTTCCAGGCGAAGGGTAGGGTTCGAAAAGCGGGGCTTGAATGTATCGACTGGCCAACGTTCCGAGTCGTTTTCGGCAGCGAGCTCACGAGTCCCCAGCTTCTCCGATTGTCCGCGAAGGTATTGATCAATCGACCCTTTGGCTCAAGGGCGCACAGAACAGCGCGCCGTTCTGGTGCGATCACCCTCTTGGGCATCCGTCCGCCGGCATGGCGCCTGGTTGAGTGTCTGGTGACCAAGATGCGAGCTACCAGAGAACAAATCCCAAGCTCGTCCACATCTCGCCCGGAGCCCCAAAGGGATACTCGTATCTCACCGAGACCATCAGCGAGCCGGGAGAGCAGCAGCGGCCCAGGCTGACGAGGATCTCCTGGCTCAGGGCGTCGCCCAGCTTCTTCGACAGTGATCGCGTGTACCCCCAGCCCAAGCCGAACCCCCAGATGCCGCTCGTGTACGCGATCGTTCGCAACCCCGCCCTCAGGAAGTACACGGTCGATCCACTGGCTGCGGGGAGGGCGAGACCCGGCTCGACGACGGCGCGAAAAGGTCTCAAGCCTTCCCCTGCGTCACCGCGCATCAAGGGGCCGAACTGCACCGACCACGGCATCGCCAGAGTAAATCTCTGAATTTCGCCCCCGAAGCGAAATCCCGTCGTCGGTGGAAACGACAGCAGGGGTCCGCTCTCGACACCAAATCCCGTCCCGTCGGCGGCCTGCGCGCGGCTTCCACCCAGGCCCGCCGAGGTCGCGGCGAGCAGCAGCGCCCAGAGGATTCGCTCGATCGGAGATGCTGATCCGCCAGTTCGACCCGGAATGGCCCACCTCTGGTTTTCGCTCGGTTATATGCGGCTGCGCCAGCGCGCTTCCAGCCTCGAGTCATCCGCGGGCGAGACGCCGCCCGAGGGACATTGCGAGCAACATCACTTTTCTTCCTCGAAGAGGCTCTTTGCGATGAGCAGCAAGACCTCGACGTCTCTCTCATTGAGGTTGAGCGTCTCTAGATACGCGATGAGGGATACCTCGGGCTGCGCTCTTCCCTCAGATTCATCGAGGCCCTGGAAAAGCTGAGAGAGCGCGACCCCCAGGGCCTCGGAAATCGCTGCCAACGTCTTCACGTGCGGCAGGCGCGTCGAGCGTTCGATCATCGAGAGAAACGAGACGCTGATCTTCGCGCGCCGAGCGAGCTCTTCCTGGCTAAAGAAAAGCGCCCGCCGCCGCTCTCGAATCCGCTGACCCAGCCCCATCCCAATTTTGGTTACCTTTGCGCACATGCACTGACCTTCGTAGTGCCAGTGCGCAGGGACACAAGATGTCTGGCCATCCCAGTACTGGGACTGCTAGCCCCAATGGGGGACCGCTCAATCCACTGCCAGTCCTTGAAAGCGGTCCGGATGCGGGGAATACGGGGGACTGGCCCCGCACCGAGCCCCCGTGACGCAGAGGAAACGATTGTCGCAAATTGAAGGGGGTAGACTGTCAACAATCCGACAAACTGGATACACTCCAAGACGATTCATTAAATCCCGCCCTTCACCGAACATCACCCACGGATCGTTCCTTAGGCATCCCAGAGGATCCGAACGTGAGAATCCTAGACCCACGAGGAAACCGAGTGCCCAGTCGAAAGCTGCTGTTTAAAAGGCAGACCGCAAGACTCACGCTCCTCTCGCAGGCCACGGAACCCAAAGACATGCTGGCCGACCGCGAGATCGCCATCCTGAAAAAAACGATCCAGCTTCTCCAGCGAAGAATCAAAACCCTGGAGAGGGCCTGGGACAAATCGCCTCGTAGCGCCTGAAGCTGTACTAGCCGCACGCAATCGATCCGGATCCAACCGCGCGAGCTCGCAGCTCGGGTCGGCATCGGCCGTCAGGCGCTGAGCGAGTTGGAGGCGGGGAAGGCCTTTCCGTCCACCGCGGTCGCCCTGGCGCTTCGCTGCGAGCTGCAGAGTCTCGAGGGATATGCTACCGGGCAATCGGGCCAGGTGGTCGCCGAGGTGAGGCCGGAATGAGTCGCTTTCGAACGGAATTCTGCATTGCCTCGTTGTTGGCCTCGGTCAGCGCGGCATTCGCTCAACTCCAGCCCGCAAACGGCGGCGAGGAGCGAGAGCTGATCGTCTTTGCCGCCTCGTCCCTTCGCGAGGCCTTCGAGAAGATGTCCGAGGCGTTCAAGCGAGAGCATCCGGGGATCAAGGTAACTTTCAATTTCGCGGGAAGTCAGGAGCTCCGGATTCAGATCGAAAGCGGAGCTGCGGTTGACGTCTTTGCCTCGGCCGACCGCCGAAATCTCAATGCCCTCAGGGCGGGGAAGTGGGTGGAGGCAGAACGGATTTTTGCCCGCAATGAACCGGTCCTCGCGGTGCCTACCGCCGGCGGCAGTGCGATCTTCTCCCTCGAGGACCTCCCGAAAGCCAAACGGATTGTGGTTGCCGCTCCCGAGGTACCGATTGGGGGCTACACCGTTCAAATCCTCGAACGGGCATACCGTAAGTATGGCGATCAGTTTCGCAAGCAGGTGCAGGAACGGATTGCTTCGCACGAGTTGAACGTCCGCCAGGTGCTGACGAAAGTCAGGCTGGGCGAGGCCGACGCGGGCTTCGTTTACCGGACCGACGTGGCGAGCGTTGGCACCGGGGTACGGGCGATCCGCATTCCCGAAGAGCTCAACGTCACCGCGGAGTATCCCGTGGCGATGGTGAGTGCGGCGCGACATCGCAAGCTGGCTGCAGACTGGATCGATCAAATGACCTCGCCGGAGGGCCAAATGATCCTCGGTCAGCTCGGTTTTCTCTCCGGGACGGGCGCCGCGCGGCGGTCGCCTTGACGCACGGCTTCGCGCGCCGCCGGAGAAATCTGGGCTGGTACATCGGCGTACGCGCCGTGACCCACGACGCCGCGGATGCGATCGCGCTGGGCAGGCAAGTGGCGATCCTCGAGCGCGGCAAGGTGGTTCAGCGGGGAACCTACGCCCAGATCCAGGCCCAGCCCTGGACCCCGTTCGTGGCGGAATTCGTGTCAGCCAACTGAGAGATCAGGTGCGGACTTGACTGGTCTTGCGCTTTCCGAAAGGATCCGTCCCGTGCGCGCGTCCGAACATCTCGCCTTCGACGTCGTCACGTACGCTGAACCGCATCTTGAGAGGACCAAAAGACTGCTCCGAGCGCACCCGGAGGTCCGGCAGCTGTTTGGGCCCGTCCCCTCGACCGCCTGGTTCGTGGTCGGTATCGTCGGCCTGCAAGTCGCCGTCGCGGTCCTGCTCGGAAATGCTCCCTGGTGGGGCGTCCTGATCGCCGCTTATCTGCTGGGTGCAATCGCCGATCATGCGCTCTGGACGCTGATCCACGATTGCACGCACAACCTCGTATTCCGGCGCTCGCGGGACAACGCGATGCTGCAGATCCTCGCGAATCTCCCGATTGTCTTTCCGGCGGCGATCTCCTTCCGCAAATTCCATCTTCTCCACCATCGCTTTCAAGGCGACCTCGAGCTGGACGCGGACCTGGCCAGTCCAGCGGAAGCCCGGTTCGTTGGCAACTCGAGTTGGCGCAAGGCCCTCTGGATGTTGAGCTTTTTCGCGTGGCAAGCGGCTCGGGTGCCGAGGCTCAAGAGAATCCGGATGTGGGATCGCTGGTACGTGGCGAATCTCGTCGCGCAAGTCGGGTTCATTGGAGCGCTTTGGGCGATGGCCGGGTGGCACGCGGTGCTCTACCTCACCTTGTCGAGCATCTTCGCCATCGGTCTGCACCCGGTAGGCGCCCGATGGATCCAGGAGCACTATCTCTCATTCCCCAACCAGGAGACTTTCTCCTATTACGGACCGCTCAATTGGGTGGCTTTCAACGTCGGCTACCACAACGAGCATCACGATCTGATGACCGTGGCATGGTCCCGGCTGCCCAAGGTACGCGCCGCGGCACCCGAGTTTTACGATTCACTCCAGTCCCATCGTTCCTGGACGCGACTCCTCCTGCGCTTCATCTCGGACCCGGGATTGAGCCTCTACAGCCGGCGAGTGAGAAACGTCAATCACGGCGCGACCCCCGCCGCCGACGGCGCGACTATCGAGTCACAGACGGCCAGGGCGATCGCCAATGCCCACGCCGAGTCATCGCCATGGCCGGATCCGGGCCTTGAGCAGCCCTCTTTCCAGTCACTGTCGCCGCCGCGCGCCGGCTGAGAGAACGAATTTTTCGAGCGCGTCGTAGGGCTGAGCTCCAACCACCGCCTCACCGTCGATCACGAAAGTGGGCACCCCGGTAACGCCCAGCGACCGCGACCGGGCCCAGTCCGCATCCACCGCGGCGCGCATCCGCCTCTCCTCGATGACAGGGCGGACCTCTTCGCCCAGGATTCCCACGCTTGCGGCCGTCTTGATCAGGACATCGGGTTTCGCGATGTTCAATCCGTCCACGAAATACGCCCGGTAGAGCGCACCGTGGATCGCAGAAACGCCGCGCTCGTCGCCGAGCTTGCCCAGCTCCTGCGCCAGGCGCGAGTTGAACGTCCGCTGGCGATCCCCGTAGGGAAGACTCTCAGCCGCCATCAAGCCCTTCATCCGTTTCTTCGACGCTTCGAGGTCGATCCCCCTGCCGCGAAAGAGCTCTTCCAGCAGCAGGCCTTCTTCGGGCGTATCGGGATGGAGGGGAAACTGGGTGTGGCGCAGCTGCAATTGAAATTCTCGCTGCAACCGTTCAGTACGGACCGTACTGAGGTAGCACCACGGTCAGATGTAATCCTCGAAGACTTCCAGGATGAGCTCGGCCATGCCGCACAGCTGTATCTGGTGACAACCCATTGTCAACCAGGCACTGTGCAAGGAGATGAAGATGAACAAACAAGTCGCCCTGGAGGACGCGGCCCGACTGATCAAGGATGGTCAGCAGATCACCATCGGCGGCACCCTTTGCCAGCGCGTCCCCGCGGCATTCGTGCGCGAGATGGCACGGCAAGGGCTTCGCGATCTGGAGCTCGTCAAACCATCGCCGGGATATGACATCGACCTGCTCGCCGCAGCGGGCTGCGTTCGCCGCATCCGATCCGGCATCGTCTCTCTGGAGCAGCCGTTCGGGATGGCGCCGAATTTCAGAAGGGCGGTGGAGGAGGGACGGCTCGAGGTGGTCGAGAATGCGTGCCCCACGATCATGGCAAGTCTCCAGGCGGCCTCGTTCGGCGTGCCATTCCAGCCGGTGGCCGGCCTCCAGGGCAGCGACATTCCCAAGGTCAGCGGCTTCGGCAAGGTGACCGACCCTTTCACCGGCAAGGAGGTGTACGTCGTTGAGGCGATCCGTCCCGATTGGGCGATCATCCACGTCAGTGAAGCCGATGCTCGAGGAAATGCCCGCATCTATGGCACCCCGGTGTGGGATCGCCTGATGAGCCGCGCCGCGAGGCGTTGCATTCTCACCGCCGAGAAGATCCTTCCCAGCGAGCACTTTGCCTCCCAGCCTGAGCTGACCGTGATTCCGGAGTTGTTCGTCGAGGCGGTGGTGCTCGCGCCTTCGGGCGCCTGGCCGACGTCATCGTATCCCGACCATGACCTCGATGAGGCCGCGATCTGGGACTATCTGAAAATGCTGCGCACGCCCGATGGCCTTGCCCGCTATCTCGAAGAGACCAAGGCCCACGATCGCTCTGGGCTCGAGGTGGCGGCATGAGCCTTTCGTATGGGCCCTCCGAGATGATGGCGGTGGCGATGGCGAGGCTGATTCGCGATGGCGAGCTCGTCTTCATCGGGGTCAACTCTCCACTCCCACTGGTGGCGGCAAGCCTGGCGCGGCGCCTCCACGCGCCGAACAGCACGCTGTTGAGCATTGGGGGAGGGATTAACCCAAGCCCGGCCGCGCTCGGCGCCGCAACCAGCAGCCCCAGGCTCAGCGTCGGATCGGCATCCGTCTTCGACAACGTGGACTTCTATGGCCTGGTCGCACGCGGCGGCGTCGACGCGACGTTCCTTGGATTCGCCCAGCTCGACGAACGGGGGCAAGTCAACTCGAGCTTCATCGGCGAGCAGAAGCGGCCAACGGTACGATTTCCAGGTGGGGGAGGGGCGGCCACGATTCTACCGCTCTCCCGGCGCGTCATCCTCTGGCGCGCCTCGCATTCGCCCCGCATCTTCGTCAAGGAGGTAGCGTTCGTGACCTCGGCGGGCAACGTCGACCGGGTGGTGACTCCTCTTTGCACCTTCCGGAAGGAGGGGGGTTACCTGATAGTCGACAGCATTCATCCCTATACCGCCCGCGAGCAATTGGCCAAGAGCACGGGTTTTGCGATCCGGAATCTGGATCAAGCGCCGGTCACGCCGCCCCCCACCGCGGCGGAGCTGTCCGAGTTGAACCGCCTCGACCCCGAGGGGGTGCGCAGGAGCGAGTTTCCTTCGGGCGATCTGTCCGCGGCCTAACCTACGCCGTTCACAGATCCGCTGCCGCTGTGGCACTGTGCCTGCTCATGGAACATCCCTTGCCGGGCAAATTTCCCGTTGCGCTCGAAATACCCGTCGCCTGGGGCGACATGGATTCGTTTGGTCACGTGAACAACACGGTCTTTATGCGCTGGTGTGAAAGCGCGCGCATCGCTTACTTTGATCGGACGGGCATCACCGAGCGGATGAAGGTCGAACAGGTTGGACCGATTCTGGCGCGCGCCTGCCTCGACTATCGCCGCCCCGTCACCTATCCGGACATCATCCGGGCCTCGGCCACGGTCAGCCAGATCGGTAAAACGTCCTTCGTGATGCGCTACTGCCTCTTCAGCGTTTCTCAGGCAGCCTCGGTCGGAGAAGGGGACAGCGTGATCGTGATGCTCGACTACCGCTCGGGCGAAAAGATTCCGGTCGACGAAGAGCTTCGCCGGAGGATCGCCGCACTGGAGCAGATCGAGTAAGGCCGCATCCGCTTCGCCGTCGGCGAGCCGGTTCGCCGACGATCTCGCCGGCCCGGGGCGGTGGCGCGATGGCGACCTTTCGCCGCCTTCAGTCTTGGCCGGCGCGTCCCGTGGAACCGGCGCGTCCCGTGGAACCGGCGCGGTGGCTTGGCCTGAGGATGAAGATCGTCTCCGCCGCACCCATGATCTGGTCCCGGCTGAAGAGGAGCGGCACGAAGCGTCCCTCCGCCCAGAGCGGAAAGAGATCCCGATAGTGGGCGCTGTTCGGGTCACCCGATTGGCCGGGGGAGTTGACCGTCACCGAACGATCCCAGTTCGCCAGGTCCATCACCTCGCGATAGGAGGAGCCGGTGTTTTGATTGAAGTCGCTGAGCCGGAAGCCGGTGTTGTGAACCGTATAGCCATCGCCTCCCATCGGAAGTGGACCGACGTTGAGGACTGCCTTCTTTTCCGGGTCCACGACCGCCGCCAACTGGTGCTCGTAGGTCATGTGGTGAAGCTGACCCCATTGCCATTGCGACATGTCGGGGCCGAGCCTGGTCTTGAGGATGTCCACCGCCTCGGCGAGGCTCTGCAACACCACCGCGTCCCGTCCGGCGATCGGATCCTTGCCGAACGCGCTGTCGGGTGAGCGAAGGAGCTCGGTGAGCACCACCCGCGTTCCTTGTCCAAAGAGCGAACGAGCCTCGGGCGGAACGTAACGCGCGAACACATTCTGGTGCAGTTGCATCACCCAGATTTCATAAATTGCCGCCGCTCCGGAATCCTTGAACAGCTGGTAGTCCCAGCCGCGGAGCATCGTCAGAGCTCGTTGCACATCCGGATCGTCCGAGCCCAGGTAGTTCAGGAACGGGATCAGATCGCGTGCGGGCAGCGATACCTCGTCGTACTGAAGTCGCTCCGAGTCTCGCAGTCTAAAGTTGCGGCCTCCCCGGAGCACTTCGAGGATCCGGTTGAAACGATACGGCTCGGTCCATTCATGACCTGAGATAGAGGTGAAGGGGTAATTCTCGGGAATGTTGTATTGGTTGGCGGAAGCGAAAAACCCTTCGCTCGGATTGAGGGTGCGCGGCAGCTCGCGCGGGTCGAGAAACCCCTGCCATTCGTAGTCGCCATTTCCGGGGACCGGCAACATGCCGTTCCAGTTCGGCCGGATCGGGGCGATGCTGCAGCCAAACCAGCCGATGTTCCCGTCGACGTCCGCATAGACCATGTTCTCGCTGGGCGTGTAGTGCCTCTCCATGCCGGCGACGAATTCGTCCCAGTTCTGCGCCTGATCCACCCGGAGGCTGGCCAGATAGACGGCCGTTCCCTCGTGCTCGAGGTAGGCCGCGCGAAGAGCGTAGGCCTTGTGATGCACGAGATCCTCGGAGAGCACCGGTCCGTGGCGGGTGAACTTGAGGGAGACATTAACCGGATCCCCTCCTCGAACGGGGATGCTCTCCGCGACCACCCGCATCTCTTCCCACTGGCCTTGATACAGATATTGAGACGGATGATCCGGATTCGTGTCGTAGACGTAAAGGTCCTCTTCATCGGCGAACGAGAAGATGGTGAGCGAGTAGGCGATCCGGTCATTGTGGCCCAGGGAGATGCCGGGCAAAGCCGGCTCGCCGGCGCCGATCACATTCCAGCCCGGGCCGTGGAGGTGGGCAATGTATCGAAGCGATGGAACGCTTTGCGCCCGGTGCGGGTCTCCCGCGAGAATCGGCATCCCCGTCGCAGAGAGACGTCCGGAGATCGTCCAGTTGTTGCTCTCGTACATGGGCTGGTATGGATTGTCGCTCTGGCCGATCGGCGGCACCGAAAGCCGCTGCGCCCAACGAAGCCGCTCGTCCTTGCTCAGCTTCCTGGTGAAATCGCTGGCTTGAAACACGACCCCGGCCCGCGCCAGGTTGTAGCTTGCGATCGCGCTGGAATTTATCAGGGAAAGATCGAGGCCCTTGGGCACTTCGAGCCTGGTCGGCGGCTGGAAATAGGAGACCCTCTCCACCGCGTCCGGACCCATGATGTTCACCAGCTGCGCCAGGTTCACCTCCCGGCTCAGGTTGCGGGTCAGCCCGAAGATTCGAATCAAAGGAGAGGCGACGGTCCAGTGTCCGGGCCTGGCGCCGGTAATCTGAAATTCGATCGGGAGCAGCTCCGGACGGGCACGGGTCAGGTCGATGTATGCGTTGATGCCATTGGTGAACGCGGTGAGGATCTCCTTGCCCTGAGGGTGATAGCTGCTCAGCTCCGCCTCCAGATCGCCGCGGTACAAGAAAAGCCGGGCCGCCCGGTCCTGATCGACGAAGCGAGAGCCGAAGGCTTCGGCCAACTTTCCTTCGCCCTGGCGCCGCCAGAGATCCAACTGCCAGAGCCTGTCTCGCGCGGCATTGAAGCCCTGCGCGAAGAACATGTCCTCCATCGTTCTTCCGTAGATGTGTGGGATTCCCCAGCGATCGACGACAATCTCTGCCTGCCTTGAAAGTCCTGGTACCCGATAGGTGATGGTCTCGGCGAAAGATGGCTGCGGAGAAAGAGCGAGACAAAGGAAAAGCCCGGATAGGCTCCCAGCAAGCCTTCTGCCGACGTCGACCCTGGCGAGACTTCGATGAGATTGTTGCATGACCCCTCCTGGAGAAATGAAAGGCGAGAGCTACTCCAGCCAACGCGGGTGTCCAGGACTTTGTCGTTACGCAACGCGACAAATGCGACCGGCCCTCCGTCGGCCATTCAACCCTGGGCGCGGTTGGCCAAGAGCAGCTCTGGGTAAACCGATGCCTCGCGAAAAACCCCGATGCCCTGAGGCCGCCTGTGCCACCAGTTCATCACCAGCGCTCGCCGCAGCCTTGATCGGTCGGTGAACCGGGAGCCGGGTATCTGATTTCTTGCATCGAGAACGCCATGGGTCAGACCACCGTCGAAGAAAACAAAGCGGTTGGACCGGGGCGCCACCAGATCGAAGTCAACACGCGACGGAGCAAGGGCCGGATTGTCGGGGTCGGGTGGTTCCCGCGTCACCGCCAACGCGCCGCCGCGCACCCGGTTGAGGAATAGGAGCGAAGAGATGCGCGGGTGGATTTCCCGGCCGGTTGCGAGAGCGAGCTTTTCATCCCGGTCCCGATGAAAGTCAACCTGCACATCCGTCGTGTACATGCGGCTGAGCCACCACTCCACGCCCGCGATCCGGGTTTGGCGGGGTAGGTAGCTGCGCAGCGCGAGGATGACCTCCTCGGGCAAGCAACTCGGCTCGCCGAATTTGAACCAGAAGGTCGTTTGATAGGTCTGCCGCAGTCGGTCGGTTCCGACCGCTCTCACCGCCCGCGCGAATCTGTTGAACAGGGAGATCGCCAGCGCCCCATCCCTGAGATGGACGAGCGAATTCCTGACGATGCGCGTCATGTCAATTGCCTCCGCTGCCCCGCTTCCACCAGGACATCATCCGTACTATGGCCCGGGGCATGGCTGAAGGAGCTTTGACGGGTATCCGGGTGATCGAAGTAGGCAATTTCATGGCGGCCCCGTTCTGCACGCTCCAGCTCGCCGATCTCGGGGCGGACGTGATCAAGGTCGAAAACCCGGATGGAGGGGATCAGGTCCGCTCCATGGCGCCGTTTCTCGAGGGAGAGTCCTCGAGCTTCGTGCGCCTCAATCGGAACAAGCGTTCCCTGGCCCTGGATCTCAAGGCGCCGCAGGGAAAGGAGCTCTTTCGCAAGCTCGTCCGCGGCGCAGACGTGCTGGTGGAGAACCTGCGCCCCGGGACGATGCAAGATCTGGCGTTGGACTGGCCTCGCCTCTCCGCAGAAAACCCGCGCCTGGTCTATGTCGCAGCATCCGGTTGGGGGCAGGACGGTCCTTATTCACAACGGCCGGGTCTGGACATCATGGCGCAGGGCATGTGCGGTCTGATGTCGATCACCGGCGAGGAGGGCGGGCGGGTTCCAGTCAAAGTGGGTGTGCCGGTCACCGATTTGACCTGCGCCCTCTACGGGGCGCTGGCGGCAATGGCTGCCTTGCGCGTCCGCGATCGGACCGGCCGCGGGCAGTTCATCGACGTCTCCCTCTTCGAAGCCGGCGTGTCGCTCGGCGTCTGGGAAGCCGGCCAGTACTTCGCGACCGGGGAGGTACCGCGTCCGCGCGGCTCGGCCCACCAGAACAGCGCCCCCTACCAGGCCCTGCGATCGAAGGACGGATTCTTTACGGCGGGCGCCACCACCGCGCCCAACTGGGATGCTTTCTGCAAGGTGCTCGGCCTGGTGGATCTGAAGAACGATCCGCGCTTCAGCAAGAACAACCTGCGCTTCCAGAACCGGAGCGAGCTGATTCCATTGATTGAAGCGGTGACCGTTACCCAGATCGCCAAGTACTGGGTCGATGCGCTCAACGCGGCCGGGGTGCCCTGCGGGCTGATGCAGACCTACGACCAGGTCTTCGACGATCCGCACCTGAAAGCCCGAAACTTTTTCCAGGACGCTCCGCACCGCAAGCTCGGACAGGTCAGGCAAGTCGGCTCGCCGATGCGGCTCTCGGAGACGCCGGCGCAGATGCAGCGCGCCGGTCCACTCCTCGGGGAACACTCGGTGGAAGTGCTCCGCGAGCTCAATTACTCCCCTCAAGAAATTGAACAACTGCGCAAAGCAGGCGTGATCTGGGTGTGCGAATGAGCGCCAAGGACGAAGAGATCCTCTTCGAAATAAAGGATGGGATTGCCTGGCTCGTTTTCAATCGACCGGACGCGCGGAACGCGATGACTTTCTCGATGTACGACCGCCTCGAGGAGCTCTGCCATCGAATCAATGGCGATGAGACCGTGGGGGTGTTGATCCTCCGCGGCGCGGGAGAGAAGGCCTTTGTCGCCGGCACCGACATCTCGCAGTTTCGGGAGTTCCGGAAGCCCGAAGACGCCCTTGCCTACGAGGCGAAGATGGATCGCGTCTTCAACGCCCTCGAGGATGTGCGGGTGCCTACCATCGCGGCAATCCAGGGCGCCTGCACCGGTGGAGGAGCGGGTATTGCCGCTGCCTGCGATTTGCGCGTGGGGGCGCCTTCGGCGCGCTTTGGCTTTCCGATCGCCCGCACGCTCGGAAACACCCTCTCTACCCGGAACTTTGCCCGCCTCGCGGCGCTGATCGGAGTGGCTCGAACCAAGGACATCATCTTCCTGGCGCGGCTGATGGACGCTGAGGAGATGCGCCAGGTGGGTCTACTGACCGAGCTGACCGGCGAGCAAGACCTCTACGCTCGAGCGGAACAGATGGCGAAAACGCTGCTGGAGCATGCGCCGATCACCTTGCGGACCGCGAAGGCGGCCCTGAACTCCGTCGTCCGGCATTGGGCCCCGAAGCCAAACAGCGATCATGTCGTCCAGGCGTACATGAGCGAGGATTTCAAGGAAGGGATCGAAGCCTTTCTGAGCAAGCGAAAGCCTCGGTGGCGTGGCCGCTGAGCGTATTTCTTTTCAAACCCCGAACGTCTCGCGCCATTTGGTGATCGCGTCAGGGATTGCTTTTGCGAGGCGCTCCGGCTTGTTGCGATACCATCTGACTTTTTCCAGGGGAACTTTGCTGGGCGCTTCGACGTCGCTGCGCAGGGGATAGTTGAACGTTTTGGCCATCGTCAGTGAATAGTTGGGGCTGTAGAAGAAATTCTCGAAGAGTCGGGCGGCATTCGGATGCGGAGCATCCTTCATGATCGCCACCGGCGAAGCGATAAGTATCGCGTCGTCAATCGGAAATTGAATTTCGATCGGATTGCCCTTGGCCTTGCTCTCGAGAGAATTGTGATCCGGTCCCGCCCCGATCTGGCTTTGTCCGCTGACGATGTCCGTGACCGTCTCGAAGATCGACCGCCCGATCTTGGGTTTGTTCTTGGCAAGCCTGGTGAAGTAGTCCCAGCCATATTTGTCCCAGATCGCGACGACCCAGGCGCCCATGTAACCTGAAAAGCCCGGATGGCCGAGGGTGATCTTTTCGCTCCATTGGGGATCCAGGAGATCGGTCCAGCTCTGTGCCGGTTTTTGAAGCTTGGCGCTGTAATTGATCAGCACCATTCCCAATGCGCCCACGTGATAGGTGTGGTCGGCATCGATGTCCTGAAATAACTTCGGAAGATGGGTGATCCCTGCCGGGGTATACGCCGCAAACGCGCCCTGGCCTTTCAGGGTCAGGTAATGGGCTTCGTCCGTGCTGGCAAAGACGTCGACCTCGCGAACGCCCGCTTCAAGGTTCTGCGCCAGCCGCTGATAGATGACCTGTGCCGTCTGGCGGATGAACTCGACCTCGATGCCCGGATACTTCGCAATGAACTCATTTCGCACCGCCTCTGCCGCGCTGAGGGCGTAATGGGCGGTCCACCAGACGACCTTCCCCTCCTTGCGAGCGCTCGCATAGAGCTTTCCGTCTTCATCGGGGGGGGGGCGGTTTTCGCGAGCGAGGAACCCACGCCCTGGAGCGCCGCCGCACCCAAAGCACCGACGCCCAGCTGGAGGAATTGTCGACGAATCATTGGCTTGCCTCGATTGCGAAAAGCTAGACGCGGAACGAGCTGACCAACTCGGACACCGAGTGGGCGACGCGCTTCAGATCTTTGGAGGCTTCGGACGTCCTGTTCAGGGCCTGGACCGATTCGCTCATCATTCGATTGAGATCGACCAGCGCCGAGAAAATCTGCGTCACGCCGGCATTCTGCTGTCCAACCGCGGCGGCGATCTGCTTGGCCGCGGCGGCGCTCTCATCGACCGCGCCGGCGAGCTGCCGTATCTTTTCGCTCCCCGCGCGCACCTGATCCACGCTGCCGCGGACGCGCTCTCGGCCTTCGCGGCTGCTTTCCACCGACGAGCGGATGGCGCCCTCGACCTCACCGAGGATCGAACGGACGCGAACGGTGGACTCGATCGACTGCGTCGCCAGCGCGCGAATCTCTCTTGCTACCACGCCAAACCCCTTGCCGTGCTCGCCGGCCTTGGTCGCCTCGATCGCGGCATTGAGGGCGAGCACTTTGGACTGATCCGCCAGGTCCTTGACCGCCTCGGTGATCTCGGCGACCTGACCGGTTCGCTCCGACAGCTCGCCGCTCCGATCGACCACCCGCTGCACGTGCCTTTGGATCTCATCCAGGCCGGCGAGTGTTTCGTCGAGCGATCTCTGGCCAGCCTGACCGATGCTCTGCGCCCGCGCCGCTGTCTCGGACACCGACGCCGCTTTGGTCGCCGCGAGCTTGGATGTTTCCTGGATCTCCTTCGCGACCGAGCCCGTTTCTTGAAGGGCCGCCGCTTGTTGCGACAGGGTGGCGCCCTGCTCCTCGGTCATCGACGAGATCGCGGAGACCACCTCGGAGAGTTGAGCGACCGCCGTCTGGAGCGTGGCGGGGATGGTTCGAAGCTTGTGGACCAGAGCGCCGAAGGCATCCGCCAGAAGACCGATCTCGTCGGAGGAGGTCACCGGCACTTCCTGGGTCAGATCTCCCTTCTCCACGATCTGCTGCGCGATGGCGGTAAGCCTCAAGAGCGGTTTCACCAACCGGCCGACCAGGACGAGCGAGACCGCGACGGCGACGAGGAAGACCACCAAAGCCACCGCGGTCATGTTCCAGACCGCCCGGGTGACGTGAGCCTCGATGTCGGCGATCTTCATTCCAACGTGCACTTCGCCCAGGCGGCGCTGCTGGATCGGCACCACGATGTCCAGGTGCGGCCCCCGCTCGGAGACGTCGAGGGTCGAAACATCCGCATATCGCTCCTGGGTCACCTCTCCCAGAAAAGGATGCGCCCGCTCGAGCCCCTGCGGGAACTCGGGATGGAAGGTGTGCGAGAGCACGAAGCTCTCCTGATCGACGACGAAGACATAGCCAACCCCGGTGATGTCCCGAAAACGGTCGACGAAGCCCTGGATTGTCGACGCGTCTCGCCCTTCGACAATGTAGCCCTCGGCGGCGTTGGCCAGGCTGAGCGCGATCGCTTCACCCTTGGAGATGAATTCCTTCACCAACGCCTGGCGAAGAGCCTGAGCGGCGAGGAGCGAGGTGACCACCAGCAGCACCGTCAGCCCGCTGAGCACCAGCGCGACGATTCGACCGCGCAAGCCCCCAAAGCGCACTCGAACTCGGGCCCGGGCAGCCGGCAATTGAGTAGGGTCGGCCATGAGCTATTTCCCAGCGTGCGAAAGCACCTTGCTCCAGTCCGTCGCGGTGAGCCATTGAGGCGCGCCGGGCCGGACGTAGGTGACGTAAACCTGATTGGCAAACTGGTTCGCCGGTTTTTCGGGCGACGAGGGGTCGGGCCCGAATCTGCCCTTGAGGCCCCCGAGGTCGGCGGCATAATTGGCCGCCATGCTTTTGAACTTCTCGCGGGTTAGGTCGCGGCCGGCCTTCTGCAAGATGTCGACAAAAAGCTTGGCATTGATAAAGCCTTCCAGCTGACCAAAGCTGTAGTCGGCGGGACTCCACGTTTCTGGCTTGGGACCGCAACACCCCTTGAACGATTCAGGCAACGCGACGGACGAGTATCGACCTCGCAATTCGCGGTACTCCCTGACCACGGCAAAAGAGGTATCCGTAAAATTGGGTACCACCTGGGTGGTGATCAAATTATCGGTGATGACTTTGCCGTTCGTCTGCTCGTGAGCCTTGAGAAGCTTGAGCATCTGGGTCGCTCCGACAAATGACACATTGTGCATCGGGACGTACCAACCAGAGTCGCGCGCTTGACGAATCATTCCGCCGCAGCCTTGGTAAGCGCCGACCATCACCACGCATCCGCAGTTGGCGGCTTTGAGGGCGCCTACCTGTTTGGAATAGTCGGCATCGAAGAGCGCCCCGCGTTCATAGGTGGTGTCCTTGGCGAGCTTCATTCCGCGGGCTTTCAGACGCCGAATCGCGCCGTCACGGCCGCTCCATCCGTAGGCGTCGTTTTGCCAAAAACCACACACGTTGGTGCAGCTCAGCTTGTCTACGAAAAAATCAATCGCGGTCGCCACCTCCTGGCGGTACGAGGCGCGGACGTTGAAAACAATCTTGTCGTACGGAGGCTCGCGCTGGGGCTGAGCGCCGGAAAAGTTGCCGAAGAGGAAGGCGCCCGAGCCTTCTAGGCGTTTCAATGCCGGGAGCAGCTCGACGATGGTGGGCGTGCCTACCGAGTCGAAGAGAGCGAAGACTTTGTCCTTCTCCAGGAGGCGCAGGGCCGCGGTGACCGTCGGCTTGGGATTGTAGTCGTCGTCGTAGGCGATGACTCTGATCTTCCGGCCGTGCACACCTCCTTGCTGATTGATGTGCTCGAAGTACACCAGCGAGCCGATCAGCTGCTCGGTCCCAAGGCCCGCCGCCTGGCCCCGATAGGCGGCTGGTGAGCCGAGGAGGATCTCGTTGGGCGAGACGCCATCGGTGTTGTCGGCCGCCGCGGTCAGGGCGGCGGTCATCGCAGCGATCAGCGCTACTCGAGTCATCGAGGGTCATCTCCCTTTCGATTGGAACGGCACAGCTTGGCTAGATGAAGACGCAGCGGAGGTCGGCTCAAAGAGGCAGGCGATCAAGATAGAAACAGCGGAGCCCACGCGGAAAGACAGACGCTCAGTCTACCGGCATCCGGCGGTGCGATCCATTTGACCAGTCTCGGGACGGGTTCCCCTCACGAGGTCGAAGTGGTGATTTCGCCCACCCACGCCGCCATCTCTTCGGGCCGAAGAACGGTCGTTGCCGCGCCGATCGCCAGCGCCCGTTCCGGCATGCTCGCCACCACCGCGGAGCTCGGGTCCTGAACCGCGGTGCGCGCCCCGGCGGCCTTCATCGCCAACATGCCGGCGGCACCGTCGTCGCCCATGCCGCTGAGCAACAGCCCGGCGGCGGCGGCGCCAAACGTCGCGGCAACGCTCTCGAACAGCCGATCGATCGAAGGAACGAAGGTGTCGCCCGCCAACGGCTTACGGGTGGTGGGTCCATCGTGGTTGATCAGCAGATGTCGCTTTGCCGGAGCGACCAGCGCGGTTCCGGGCGTGAGCGGTATGTGGGGCCCGGCCAGCTTGATCGGACGGGTGGTCGATTGAGACCACCAGTCGACGAGAAAACGATCGAAGCCTTCGCCAATGTGCTGAGCAATGACGATTGCCGGCCGGAATTGAGGCGGAAGCGTCTGGAAAATCAGGTTGATCACTCCCGGCCCTCCAGTCGAGGCACCGATTGCAATGACCTTGATCGCCTTCGGTTTGCCACCGGACGGGGGCAGCCGGCGTGAAGACACCGGCTGTGGGCCCGGCCGGCGCAGGAGGATCGGGACTTCATTGAGCAGCTTCACCGACTGCAGCAATTGGGCTCGGAAGCGCTCTCGATCCGCGCTGCCGCTGGGTTTGGCCACCGCGTCAACGGCGCCTGCTCCCAGGGCGCGCACGCCGTGGTGGCCGGAGGCGACCGCGCTGACGATGATGATCGGGACCCGGTAAGATTGGAGGATTCGCTCGGTGGCCTCCACGCCGTCCAGATCCGGCATCAGCGCGTCCATCGTCACGATCGTCGGCTTCAGTCGGGCAACCATCTCCAGCGCTTGGTGGCCGGTCGATGCGCACCCCACCACCGAAATCTCCGGGTCCGACTCGAGAATCTCAACCGCGTAGGAGCGGAAGGTCTCCGAGTCATCGACGACGAGCACGCGGATCACGCACTCGCTCCCGCCAGCATTGCTTTCACCGTTTGTGCGAGCAGGCCCCGTTCCCACTTGCTCTTCGCCAAAAAGGCAGTCGCACCGCAGGCGATTGCCTCTCTCTCCTCCTCCTCGCCTTCGAGGCTGGTACAGAGCAAAAGGGGAAGGTGTTTCAATCGAGGGTTGGTGCGGATCGCGCGCGACAGCTCAAACCCGGACATCTTCGGCATTCGCACGTCCGCGACGACGGCGTCGAAAACCCGCGACGAGAGCAGCCGCAGAGCAAGTTCGCCGTCCCCCGCGGTGTGCACGAAAAACCCCGCCGCTTCCAGAGCGCTCTGGTGCAGCATTCGGGTGGTGACCGAATCATCGACCACGAGGACGGTGTAGCGCCCGCGTTCGGCGGAGGGCTCAGGAAGCCCGGTGCGTCCTTCGGCGGCCCGGACCAGATGATCGGGCTCGAGAACGAGCACCGCGTCGCCATTGCCGAGCACGGCCACCCCTTGTAGATATTTCATCCCCTTCAGCTCCTCGGCGAGAGGCTTCACCATCAATTCGGTCTCGTCGTCATATTCCTGAACCACGAAGGCCGCGCAGCGTGAGCCAACGCTCAAGATCACCACCGGAAACCGTGCTCCCAGCGGATCGGCGGGATGCGCCATTCCGATCACCGCGCTGAGGCGGTCGAAGGGAATCAGTTGGCCATCCTCGGGAAGGTAGGCCTGGCTCCGGACGACCCTGACCTCCTCCCGGTTCCAAAGGCCGACCCTTCGCACCGCGTGCGTCGGCACCGCGAAATTTTCCTCGCCAACCCGCACCACCAGGGCGTGGGTGGCGGCCACGGCCAGGGGTGCTTCCAGCGTGAAGCGACAACCCTGTCCCGCCTGGGACTCGATTCTCACGCTCCCGCGCAGCCGGGCCAGGGTTTCGGCGACAACGTCCAGTCCCACGCCCCGGCCGCTCGTCTCGGTCACTTCGGGCGCCGTCGAAAAGCCGGGTGTAAAGAGGAGATCGAGCAGCGATTGTTCAGGGGCGATTTCCGCCATCCGGGGGGTCAAGAGTCCCGTGGCCACCGAGCGCCGCCGAACTTCGTCAAAGGCCACGCCCGATCCGTCGTCTTCGATCGTCACCCGCAACAGATCGCCGACGATCCCCAGCGCCATCCGGATCGTCCCTCTGGCTGGCTTGCCGGCTGCGCGACGCACCGCCAGTTTCTCGATTCCGTGGTCCACCGCATTTCTGATCAGATGGGTGAGCGGCGCTTTGATCTCCTCGAGAAGAAACCGGTCGACCTCGATGTGGCGCCCTTCGATCGCGAATGAGATTTCTTTTCCAACCCGTCTGGCGTGGTCGCGAACCAGTCGCTCCAGCGCGTCAAGGAGGCCCGAAGCGGGAACCGTCCGCAGCGAGGAGATGTTTTCTCCGAGGTCCTTCGACGTCGCCTCCGCCGTCTCCGTGTCCGTCCGCAGCGAGTGAAATAGAGCGCTCGCCAGTTGCTTGGCTTCGCGAACGCCGGAGAGGAGCGATGGCTCGATTCCGGCGAACTTCGCCGCGCGGATCCATGAATCGAGCTGTGTTTGCAGCTCCTTGGCCTCGCCGGTGCGGCAGGAGAGGCGGCTTCGCAGCGAGTACAGCTCTTCGCTGCCGGCCATCACGGCTTCGAGTCGAGAGGTGAGAACCCGAACGGTGGCCAGGTTCCTTTCCCGCGGGCGGGCAGGCGAAGGGCCCGGGATCGCTGCTTGGACCGGTGTCTCCGGTGTCTCCTTGGAGGCGGATTGGCGATCATCGCCCTCGGCGGCGGTGGCGAGCGCCTCGAGGCACTGAAAGGCCAGGGCCAGCGTTTTCGAATCCGGATCTCCGCTTGAGGATGCGATCGAGCGCGCATGGGAGGCGATCGCATCCAGGCCGGAAAGGATGCCGTCCGCCACCTCGCGCCGCAGCGGGGCCGCACCTTTCAAGGTGGGTTCGAGGACAGTCTCGACCAGGTGGGCCAGGGTCGAGAGCTCGTCGAGGCCGATCGCCGCGGCGGCGCCTTTGAGGTTGTGAGCGGTTCGGGCCAGGTGCTCGAGAAGCGGTTTGGCCTGGGCCGGTGCCGCGCGTTCCAACTGGAGGACCAGTCTGGCGGCCTCCTGGGCCATTTCGTTGGACTCGTCGGCGAAGGTCGCCAGCAACTCGAGGGACACCTCTTCAGCCATTGCGGATCAGTCCTTCCCGGAGGATGAGGAGGGCGCGGATCGGTCGAGCTTGAGGAAGCGGGTGAGCCTCACGTCGCGCATCAAGGCGCCAAGGTCGAGCAGCGCCAGAGGTTCCCCGGAGATGGTGACCGCCCGGCTCAAGCCGTCGTCGGAGAGGCGAGCCGCGGCAAACTGGGCTTCGGCCAGAGGGATCACATCGTGGAGATCGCTTACCGCGAGCCCGAGGACCCGGTCTCCAGTCCGCACCGCGACAACCTTGTTCACGTCGGTTATCCCGCGCCCGTCGGGGACAAGAAGCTCGCGCATGTCGATGAGGACGATGAATCGGTGCTGCACGCGCACCAGCCCGGAGATGTACGAGGGGGTCCCGGGGAGCGCGACCAGTTTCTCCAACCGCATCACCCCTTGAGCCGAAGCCAGGGGGACGCCGAACAACTGCCTCGAGACCCAGAAAGTGAGCCATTCGACCTCGGCGCGCGCTTCCTCCTCCGGGTTGACCTCGCGCGCCAGGCGCTCGGTCCGTCGGGCGAGAAGCTTTTCTGTCCGGTTCGGATCTGACGAGGCAGATGAAGGGCTGTCTGGAAATGGGAGGTCCATGGTTTTCAGCGAAATGATTTCTCAGGCATTGAGGTGATCGTTCACCACCGAGCGCAGCCAGCCACAAGTAATCTCCTCGGGGCCGGCGAGGATCGTTTCGTTGGGAATTCCCTCGAGGAGATGGGACAGGCGGACCAGGCGCGCCCTCGCTTCGTTGTTTCGTCCCTCCCGTTTGAGGAGAGTCGACAGCACAAAGTGCGCCAGCGCGAAATCGGGTTGTCGCTCCAGCACCTCGAGGAGCAGCTTTTCCGCGCGCCAGGTCCGCCCCGATTCCATCTCCGCCAGGCCGGCGAGATACAGCGCCGCCGGGACGTGTGGATGCCAGCGCAGTAGCTCTGCGCAGAGGGCTTTGGCCCGGGTGAGATCTCCGGCGTCGAGCAGGCGTTTCGCGTTACCGAGCATTTGGCCCAGATGCGCGTTTTCGGCGATCGGATCCGCCGCCGCCGAGGCGGGCTTTGGCGAGGGCGCGGGATCACTCAGGGGAGAAGCGCTGCCAGTGGGGGAAGGGACGCGGGAGAGAAAAGTCGGATCGTGCGGGTGTCGAATGAAAAGCTTGGGGATGTGATGAAGATCGGTAGGGGAGAAAGTCAGGTAACCGTTCGGTGTCAATAGGCCGATCAGGTGTCGCACCACGCGGGTGATCGCCGAGGGAACCAGGTACATCAGGACGTTGCGACAAAAGATGAAATCGAACGGAGCCTGGTGAGCGAGGAGAAGCGCAAGGAAGGGGTCGTGCAGATTGACCGAGCGAAATCGGACCCGCCCGCGGTAGGGCTCGACCACTTCCCGAGCCTCATCCGGACCGCGGAGGCTTCCCTGGGACCAGATCGGAAGCGGGTCGCGGACCGCCCAGCGGCCATAGCGCGCGCCGCAGGCTTTCTCGATCGACGGGCGGTCGATGTCGATTCCCAGAACCTCGATTTGCGGTGGCGATGGAATGCCCTCTACGGCGCTGAGAAGAGCGATCGCCAGCGAATACGCTTCCTCGCCCGAGGCGCAGCCGGCGCTGAGCGCCCGGATGACGGTGGGGCGAGGCGAATCGCGGACCCGTTCCTTCGCGATCGCGCGCAGCAGCTCGAACTGCTCCGGGTGACGGAAGAAATATGTCAGTTGGTCGTCGCCGCGTCGCGCGAGCTCCACGCACTCGCTGCGGTCAAGACCGCGACCCGCCGCTGCCATCGCCAGCGCGGTGGCCAGGTTCTCCCGCGCCGACTCCCCAATGGAGAGGCCGTACAAGGCGCGCATGCAGCCGGCGAGGACGTCCACCGGGTCCGCAAGCGGCGCCGCGGAATGTTGCGGTGAAGGGTGGCTCAGAGGAGATCCCCCAGCCGAGCGACCGAAGAATCGGGCAACAGGCGAAAAGGGGAGAGGACCGGGATCAGGCCTTCCGAACGTTTCCAGCCGCCGAGAAAAGCCCTGGAAATCGACCCCAGGGTCGACACAATCGCGGGATCGAGCGGCGCGTATGCACTGCGAACGATATCGACCACCTCATCGGCGTCATCGACGCTGACCGCGAGAGTCTTCCGGTCGTGCTCGCAGATGATCAGCAGTTGATCCTCGAGTCGTGCGCCGCTTGGGATATTGAGACGCGCGAGCAGGTCGAACACCGGAATCAACTGGCCTCGAAGATTGAGCAATCCTTTGATGTGACGCGGAGCCCCGGGCAGCTTGGCCAGAGCCGGCATTGCCACCACTTCGCGGACCACTTCAAGTGGAATGGCGAAGAGATGTTGACCAACTTTCACCAACACCGCGGCGCCGGCGGCCCGGCCCGCGCTGAGAATATGCGCCACGCGAGTGTTGAGGTCGTCCGCGTCGAACGGCTTACGTAGAAAATCGGCGCAACCCAGGGCTTGGGCCACTGACTCGAATGCGCTTTCCGCGGTAATCGCGATCACCGGAATCGACGCCGTCGAAGGATCCTCGCGCAGAATGCGGATCGCTTCGTCGCCGGTCATCAACGGCATCGACATGTCCATCAGGATCAGGTCGGGATGCTCGGTCCGCGCCAGAGAGAGCGCCTGGAGCCCATTGCGCGCTAGCAAATACTGGTGAGCCGGTCCGAGAACCCGCTGCTCGAGCGAGAGATAGGTTTCGGTATCATCGACGAGGAGAATGCAGGCCATAGATCCCTAGGGCCGAAGACTTCTAGACGTTCGAAGACAGGCGCCCGCCCGATTTGACCAGTTTGAAGATCATCTTTTCCGAGTCGGGATCGAGCTGCTCGAAGCCAACGCCCATTCCCAGCGGATAGGAGAACGACGACCGGGGCTCATAGGGATTCGCCCAGGCCACCACCCCCTGACAGGTGATGTCCGCTCTCGCCGCGAAGAACCTGACCCTCATCTCGATCCTGCTCAGTGGCGGGAAGGTGGTCATCGTCCGAATGAAGATTCCCCGAGTGCTGATGTCGTAGGCGAAGCCCGAGAACCAGTCGTCCTTCTGCTCTCTGCGGAATTCAACCACCGAAAAGAATGGCACCCGCTCCGCGGCGCGAACGTCGAGGGCCACGCGCTGCAGTAGCGTGTTCACCTTGCTGAGGATCACCTCGGCGGGAACCGATCGCTTGTTCAGGATGTCATGGGGGGTGATCTGGCGGCAGGCGGCCTCGGTCTCAGTCGTCGGCTTGGAGGCGCAGGTCAGCAACATCGGTACTTCCGGCGAGGCTTGCCGCAATTGGCGCGCTTGCTCGAGGCCATCGCCTTCGAGCGATCCCAGATCGCAGATCACCAGATCGATCTCATCGCGATGTTCCTTCAGGGAACGCAACCCTTCCGGCCCATCCTTGCAATAGAGGATTTGGAAGCCGGCGTGCTCCAGGGCCCCTCCCAGACGGGTTCGATAGAACGGGCGGCCCTCGAGGAAGAGCAACCGATGCCGGGACGCCGAATCGGGCGCCACCGGCGCCGCGACCTGACGCCAGCTGCGCATCGCTTGAATCTTCGACGCCAGGTGCGATCCGCGAATCGGTTTGGGGAGGAAATCGTCGGCGCCGGCGCGCCAGCTGTGCATTACCTCGTGGGCCGCGTCAGTGCCGGTCAACATCACGATCGGAATGTGGGAGAAACGTGCGTCCTCTTTGATCCTCCGACAACACTCGTCACCGCGCATCGGACCCATTCCCAGGTCCATCAGAATCAGCCGAGGTTCGCGCTCGCTCAACGCCCGGATGCATTCTTCGCCACCGGCGAATGCCGCCGGGGTGCAATCCAGCTGTTCCAGCTGAACGCTGACCAGATCCCGGATCGTCTTCATGTCGTCGACCACAAAGACGAGATCGTCGTGGGCCGCTTTAACCGTCGAGCCGCTCAATGGACGCACGATACTTCGAGTGGGATGGGTGTCGATATGCCGGGAAATGCGACATCGCCGAAGGTATGAGAGAGCCGACCTCGGACCCGAGCTCACCGGCGGGCTCGAGTGGATCGTCCCAGACCGTTCGCTTCCGAGGGCGCTGCGCGGACGGACGGTCTCGGGATCAGCCCAATCTGTCGCTGAGCATCTTGCGCACGCTGGCCGCGTCGGCGACGCCCTGGGTCTCGCGCATCGCGGCGCCAATCAACACTCCGAGTAGCTTCTTTTCTCCAGCGCGATAGCGGGCAACCTCCGCCGCGTGGGATTCAAGCACCCGACCGACTGCGGCGGAGATCGCCGCCTGGTCATCCAGCTTTTCGAGTCCCAGCTCTCCCACCAGCGCTTCCGGGCTTCCGCCGTGCTCGACCATGTGCGCGAGCAGCGTCCTGGCCGACAACTGGGTAATCCGACCCTTGTCCACCAGCGACACCAGCCGGCCGAGCTCGTCGCCCTTGAAGGGGAGGGTGTCGATGCTCTTGTTCTTCAAGAGCCCGAGAAGATCGTTCACCAACCACTTGGCCACCGAATCGGGACGCGGATGCACCTCGATCGCCGCATCGAAGAAAGTAGCGAGTGGGAGGTCGCCGGCGATCAGATCGGCGTGCTCCTCCGGCAGATGCAGCTCGTTGACGTAGCGCTTGAACCGTTCAGCGAGGGCGGGCGTCTTCGCGCGCACCTCAGCGCGAGCTTCGCCCCGGCCCTCCCTCGGGGAGGTCGCCCGGGAAGTCTCCTTCGTTTTCCTTCCCGATCGCCTCTCCTTGGGCTGCTTTTGCGCGGCGAGTTTCGCCTCCCAGGTGCTTCTAAGTCCGATCACCCGATTGAAGACCAGGGCGCCGGGAGCCGAATCCACCGGGTCTTCGATGAAGTAACCCTGCCGAAGAAACTGGAAGCGCTCTTCCGCCGGCGGGTGGGCCAAGGCGGGTTCGACCCGCGCGTTTTTTGCCACCACCAGGGATTTCGGATTGAGGTAGCTCAGAAAATCCCCTTCGGCATCCGGCTGCTCCACGGTGAAGAGCCGCTCATAGAGCCGCACTTCTGCGGGCAGGGAACGCGTCGCTTCCACCCAGTGGAGCGTGCCCGCAACTTTGTGACTTCCCGTCGCCTTGCCTCCCTTCGACTTCGCGTCATAGCGACAGCGCAGCTCGATGATCTCTCCCGCGGGTCCCCGAACGACCTCGTCGCAGACAATCACGAAGGCGCCCATCAACCTCACCTGCGTCTTGGGAGCCAATCGTTTCCAGCCTTTGGGTGGATCGACCGAAAAATCCTCTCGCTCGATATAGAGGGTGCCTCCAAAGGGCACGCTGCGAGAACCCCTCTCCGGTTCTTCAGGCCACCAGGGGATCTCCAGGTCTTCGATCTGTCCTTTCGGCCAGTTGGTGATCGTTATCTTCAACGGGTCGAGGACCACCATCGCCTTTCGCGCCCGCTTCTCGAGGTCGTTGCGGATGGCGAACTCCAGCTTGCCGATGTCGACCACGCTGTTGTTTTTTGCCACGCCAATCAGCTCGGCGAACTCGCGAATTGCCTCCGGAGTGACTCCGCGCCGGCGCATTCCGGCGATCGTCGGCATCCGGGGATCATCCCAGCCGGAAACCCGCTTCTCGGTGACCAGCTGGAGAAGCTTCCGCTTTGACACCACCGTGTATCCAAGGGCGAGTCGGGCAAACTCGTACTGGTGCGGCCGCGGTTTCCAGGGCCCCAGATGGTCGAGCACCCAGTCGTACAGCTCCCGGTTCGACTCGAATTCGAGGGTGCAGAAGGAGTGGGTGACACCTTCGAATGCGTCCTCCAGTGGATGCGCGAAATCGTACATCGGGTAGATGCACCATCGGTTTCCGGTCCGGTGGTGGGGCGAATGCCGGATCCGATAGAGCAGCGGATCGCGCATCAATAGGTTTGGATGGGCCATGTCTATCTTCGCGCGCAGAACGCAGGCCCCGTCGGCAAACTCGCCCTCGCGCATCCGGCGAAACAGCTCCAGGTTCTCCGCCACGCCCCGATTGCGAAAAGGGCTGTCGCTCCCCGGCCGTTCGAAGCTCCCGCGGCTTTCGCGGATCGCTTCAATACTCTGGTCGTCGACGTATGCCTTTCCTTCGCGGATCAGCCGCTGGGCGCACGCGTACATCTCCTCGAAGTAGTCGGATGCGTAGTGGAGATAGGGCCCCCAGTCGTAACCCAGCCAGCGCAGGTCCTTCTGAATGGCCTCTACGTATTCCGGTTCTTCGGTCGTTGGATTGGTGTCGTCAAAGCGCAGGTGCGCTCGGCCGCCATACTGCCGGGCGAGGCCGAAGTTGAGAACGATCGACTTGGCATGGCCAATGTGCAGAAATCCATTCGGCTCGGGAGGAAACCGGGTGACCACCTGACGGTCGTTTCGTCCCGCAGCGAGATCGGCTTCGATGATCTCAGTCAGGAAATTGGTGTGGCGAGGCGTTGCGCTCATGGTTGGCGAGGCGGAGCTTACCTCATCGGGCCCAATGGTCGAATGAGCGTTCATCGGCTGCGCCTTTTGACAGCAAGTGCCGCTGTGATACGCAGTGACTCATGACGGTCAAGACGAAACGAGGCAAGAGCGCGCGGACGCGGAAAGTGCGCGTCATTCATACTCGAGTTCCGGTCGTGCTCGAAAAAGAGCTGAAGCGCTTCGCGGACAAGATGCGCGTCCCCGTTTCCAATTTGATCCGCACCATTCTCGAAGATGCGCTGTCGATCGCCGAAACGGCAAAAAAGAACGTCAAGCGCGAGCTACGCACGGGAGCGGCACGCCTGGCGCAAGGACGAAACGTGCTGCGGCGCAAGATCAAGGGTCGTTGAACCGTGGGATCGGGCGTCCGAAGGAAGCCGCGTTCCGAAATTACTCAAGATGGACGTAGGTGCCGGGCGCATCGCCGAGAACAGGATAGTCCTTGCTGCCAATGGGGGGCGGGGTTGCCTGGCCGCCGGCGCGCTGGGCGATCCATCGAGCCCACTCCTCCCACCAGGTCTCCGCGTGTTTGGTGGCCGCGGCGTGCCACTCGTCGGGATCGGAAGCGGGTTTGTCGTTGGTCCAATGGACCGCGTTCTTGCTCGGCGGATTGACGATGCCGGCGATGTGTCCCGAGCTGCTGAGCACGAACTTCACCTTCCCGCCCCAGAGCTGCGTCGTCTTGAAGGATGACCGCCAGGGGGCGATATGGTCCTCCACCGCGGCGAGGACGAAGACGTCCTGCTTCACTTTCGAGGGGCGCAGCTTCTTCCCGGTGATCACCATCTCGCCCTTGGCGAGTAGATTCTCCTGGTAGCAGCTGCGCAAATAGGAGGTGTACATCTTGGCGGGCAGGCGGGTGCTGTCGCTGTTCCAGGCGAGAAGATCGAACGCCGGCGGTTCCTCTCCCATCAGCCAGTTCTTCACGATGTAGTTGAAAACCAGATCGTTTGCCCTCAGCAGGCTAAACGTATTCGCCATCTGCTCCGCGCCGATATAGCCGCGCTTTTCCACCTTGCGGATGAGAACCTCGATGCTGTGTGGATCGATGAAGGCGCTGATCGGCCCCGGCTCGCTGAAATCCACCAGGGTGTTGAGCAGGGTTGCGCAGTTGACCCAGTCCTGGCGGAGCTCGGCCAGATAGGCCAGGAGCATGGTGGTCAGCGTTCCCCCCAGGCACAGCCCGACGATATTGATCTTGGGCGCCCCGGTGATCTCGCGCACTACTTTGGTCGCCTGGTAGAGGCCGCGGACAAGATAATCCTCGAATGACACGTCGCGCATCGAAGCATCGGGATTCTTGTAGCTGATCGCGAAGGTCGTGTGGCCGTGCTGGACGGCCCATTCGACAAAGCTCCGGCCCGGCGCGAGATCCATGATGTAATATTTGTTGATCCACGGCGGGCCGCAGAGCAGGGGAACCTCGAAAGTGGTCGCGGTCTGCGGCGCGTATTGAATCAGCTCGAACAGGTCGTTGCGGTACACCACCTTGCCCGGGGTGATGCCCAGGGTCTTTCCCACCACCATGCCGGAAGTGTCCACCTGCTTCGGCCATCCGCGCCGGTGCCGGACGTCATCGGTCCAGTTGAGAATTCCCCGGAATAGGCTCGCTCCGCCCGTTTCAAAGGCGCGCCGCATCGCCACCGGATTGGTCAGCAGATAATTGCTCGGCGCCAACGAATCCATGAGCAACTGAACCACGAAACGAGCCTTCTTCGCCGTCTGTTCGTCGAGCCCGGCGGCCTGGACCAACTCCCCCGCCAGGCGTTCGCGAAGCAAATGGCCCTGCTGCAATGCAAAGAAAAGAGCGTTGTCCTCCCAAGCAGGGTCGGCGAAGCGGCGGTCCTTCGCGCCAGGAGCAATTGGCCCCTGCGTCTTCCGGCCGATCGCACGCGCGGCAACCGCCTGGGCGGCGCTGAGCGCGCTGGAGGCGTAATGCTGGTAGGCGGTCAGGGTCGAAACAGGGTGACGAGCGAGCCCGACCGCGGTGGCGACCAGCGATCTTCCGAAGGAAATCGGGTCAACCTTGTCGAGCAACCCCTGGGCCGCGCGTTGCACCCGCCCGGGAGAGTGGTTTTGAGTTGGATCATTGGCCTGGTGTCGTTGGGTCACGATTCCGTCCGCGGGGACTTCGAAGTGAGGAACCGGAGGGCTTCTTCGCGCGTCTCGAACAGGTGGGGAGCGACCTGGTGCGCCGCAAGGGAGTCTCCCAGCTTCAGTCTCAAAAAAGCGCTCGTGGTGTAGCGCGTCACCTCGGTATAGAAGCGGTCGCACAAATTGCGGACCATCGTTGCATAGGCATCAACCAGGTGGGAAGGCACGCTGAAGCCGTCGTAGTTGACCACCGCCCGGACTCGACTCCCCAAAGGGGTGCAGCATTTCTCGACAACGTCATGGATCGCGGCGAGATCTGCTTCGCTCTTCAGGGCAAGGCCCTCGAAATTGATGAACAGCGTCTCCCGGTCGGGATCATAGGCGATGCGCTCTTTCACCGGCCGGTCGAAGATGGATTTCCTCAAACCCATCGTTTCTGCCCGGAATAGCCGCGGGTCCATCGTTCGCATGGGCGTCGCCATCAGGGGGACGAACTCCATCTTCGCCAGGACATCCCGCTCCAGATCGACGCCAGGCGCGATTTCCTGAAGCAGCAGCCCGTTGGGGGTGAGGCTGAAGACGCAGCGTTCGGTGATGTAGAGAACGCGTTGCCCGCTCTTCGCCGCCTGAGCGCCGCTGAAAGTAATCTGTTCCACCGCCTTGACGAACTTGGACGATCGGGCTTCCGCGCGAATGGAGAGCCGGCCATCGCCCACCGCAACCTCCAGGCCGCCAGCGGTGAAGGTGCCGAGGAAACAAAGGCGGCGCGCGTTTTGACTGATGTTGATGAAGCCACCGCAGCCGGAAAAGCAATTGGCGTAGCGGCTGACGTTGACGTTGCCCGCAGCGTCGCACTGCGCCATTCCCAGGCAGGCGAGGTCGAGTCCGCCGCCGTCATAGAAATCGAACTGTTCGTTTTGATCGATTACCGCTTCGGTGTTGGTCGCCGCGCCGAAGTCCAAACCGCTGGCCGGCAAGCCCCCGATGATGCCCGGCTCTGCGGTCAGGGTGATGAGGTCGAGGAGAGATTCTTCCTGCGCCACCGCGGCGACCCCTTCGGGCATCCCAATTCCAAGATTAATCACGCTGTTGGGCATCAGCTCGAACGCCGCCCGCCGCGCGATCACCTTTCGTTCGCGCAGCGGTAGCGGGGGCAGCGCTTCCAGGGGAACGCGGATCTCGCCGGCGAATGCAGGGTTGTATTGGGTGGCGTAGGTCTGCCAGTGGTGCTCGGGTGTGCTCACCACCACGCAGTCGACCAGCACGCCCGGAATCTTCACCTGCCGGGAGGGCAGGGAACCTGCCTGGGCGGTCCGCTCGACCTGGACGATCACCACGCCGCCGCTGTTCTTCGCCGCCATCGCCATCGCCAGGTTGTCCAAGGTGAGCGATTCGCGCTCCATGGTGACGTTGCCCGCGGCGTCGGC
>WNFF01000395.1_pt1 | contig 33229 bp, 33 predicted proteins | sample 5400441 | NCBI WGS metagenome assembly WNFF01 (sample SAMN13153345, study PRJNA577476) | soil metagenome | isolation source: 120 cm saprolite under Douglas fir tree site 2 hole 3 replicate 1 | place: USA:California | collected 2015-04-18
AAGATGCAGGACATGACCCGGAAGCGCGTGTTGGCCCGCATGCCGAGCGGGGCCGGGAAGCGCGGCTTGAGCACGCTGCCCTCGCGGGCGATCCATTCGTCGAGGTTCGCGAGCAGCCCCTCGTTGACCTCCAGGTCCGCGTCGAGGGACTGCAGATAGCGCCCGAACGCGATCCGGAGCAGCCCGATGTTGGTCGTGAAGTTGATCGGCCCCCGCGCCTGATCGTCCGAGTTGGAGCCGTCGAGACGCACGTGGTCGGCCTGACGCGAGAGCGTGAGGTCGATCCGGTAGGGCCGCGCCTCGGTGCCGCCGTCGCTGTCGAGAAAGTCGTGGAAGCGCCACTCGCCCGACGGGACCAGCTCGAGGAAGAGCTCGCGCGCCCGCCTCGCGGTCTGGGCGATGCACTCATCGAACGCGGCCAGCACCGTCTCCACCCCGTAGCGGCCGCACAGCTCGCCGAGGCGCGTCTCGGCCAGGCGGCACGAGGCCATCATGGCCCGGGTGTCGCCCTCCACCAGGTCCGGCAGCCGCGAGTTGCGGAGGAAGATGCGGTAGGCCTCCTCGTTCAGCTGGCCCTCGCGAACGATGCGCACCGGCGGCACGAGGACACCCTCGTGGTAGATCTCGGTGGCGTGCGGCGAGATCGAGCCCGCGCGCAGCCCGCCGATGTCCTGGTAGTGGCCGAAGGTCGTGGAGAACGCGACGAGGCGCCCCGCGTGGAAGATCGGCACCGCGAAGACCATGTCCTGGTGGTGCTGCACGGCCCCGTCGGAGATGTACGGGTCGTTGAACCAGTAGACATCGCCCGGGCGCATGGTCTCGAGCGGGTAGACCTTCATGATCGCCTGCAGCATGCCCGGCCCGCTGCCCGAGATGTGACAGGCCACGATGCGGCCCCTGGTGTCGAAGATCCCGACGAAGTAGTCCTTCTTCTCCTTGATGAAGGGGGACATCGCGCACCGCTCCATCAGGAGCTCCATGTCCCGAATGGCGGACGCCAGGCTCCCGCGGATGATCTCGAGCGTGATCGGATCGACCCGCGGGACGAGGGACTCGGGCATGGGAGGTCAAGGGTGCGCCAGACGGCCCCGTTTTGTCAACGCGCGGCGGGGCTCCGATAGCCGCGCGTAACCCTGTGCCGCTATGGTACAATCCAACCCTCGGCAGCGGCGCCGACACCCCACCGAGAATACGCAAGGGAAGGATCAGGCACGCATGGCCATCAGCCCCAGGATGCTCGCCGTTCTTCAGAAGGTAGACGCCATCCGCGAAGCCCATTTCGCCAAGCTCCGCGAGCGTGGAAAGCAGGAAGCCGACGTGAAGGCGCGCGCGAAGGCGGAGCAGGCCAAGCGGAAGAAGCCGCCGCTCCCGAAGGCCCCGCGCCGCGCGCGATAGTCGTCGGGCAAGAACCATCCACACCGGCCTCACGCGCGGCCGACGGGCGCCATGCCGTTGACAACCGTCGTCACCGCCGCCGGGCCGCGCGTGTAAATTCTTCGCGGCGCGGCGGCGCAATCGATCCTGCAGGCGGGCTTTCGGCGCTGGCATTCCGGTTGCTCAGTCCGGGCAGCCAGCCGCCCTAGTGGGGCGCCAGCCCTCACCGGAGGACACCTCGATGAGCCGCGCGATTTCACCCTCGACCACCGGACGCATCGTGGTCGTCGACGACGATGACTACGTGCGGGAAGTGACGGAGATGGTCCTCGCGGGGGCCGGGCATTCCGTGCGCGCGACGCCGAACGGCCTGGAGGCCCTCCGCTGGCTCGAGGAGGAGCCGTGGGATCTGCTGATCCTCGACCTGCGGATGCCCGAGATCGACGGACCGGCGCTCTACCGCGAGGTCCTGGCGCGCTGGCCCCGGGCCGCCGCGCACGTCCTGTTCGTCTCCGGGGTGGCCGAACGGCCTCCCGACCCGCCTCTCGACGTTCCGGTCCTGCTCAAGCCCTTCTCGGTGGCGGAGCTCCTGGCCGCCGTCGCGCGTGTCCTGACGACGATATGAGCACGCCGCTGGTGCGTACCCTGCTCGCGGTCCCCCTCACCGCCGGCTGCCGCGTGTCGCCAACCTGGCTCCCGCATCCGTGGCGGTCGGAAGAGGTGGCGCGGCCGATCGACGAGGCGCGCGAGGCGAAGGCAAGCGCCGGCGCACCCGTGGGGAGCCGCGGAGAGGTCCCGGGGGATCCGGCCGAAACGCTCTACCGCCTCGGATTGCGACAGGCGGATCCGGCGAGCGGGATCCGGGACTACCGCGCGGCCCGAGCGACGTTCACCGAGCTGCTCAGTCAGTACCCGCACAGCCGTCGGGACGCCGAAGCGCGCGCCTGGCAGGCGGCGACGTTGACCGATCTGCTCGTCCGCGAGGACGACGCCCGACGGGCACTTCTTCGGCTGCAGCGCAGCGAGGAAGACAAGAAGCGGACGAGGGCGAACCTCGAATGGCTCCGGCAGAACGACCTCGATCTGGAGCGCCGCAAGTAGGCCGCGCATGGACACCGCGTCCCAGCGGATAGCGGAGAAGATCGCCGCGCGCATCCTGCCCGCCGTCGCCGATCCGGTCAGCGTGTGGGAGGGCTTCGGGATCGGCCTGCACTGCGACGGCTGCGACCTGCCCGTCCTCCCGAGCGAGGCGCAGCAGGAGCTCGGGCTCCCCGACGGCCGAACCCTCCGGTTCCACGCCTCCTGCGCGGCCGCCTGGCGCCGGCTGCGGGATGTCCTGCCCCTGCTGCGCCGCTAGATGAAGTAGAGCCCGAAGGGGCCGCCGCTCTAGGGCGGCTCAACCCCTTCGGGCGATGACCGAGCGCCTATTTCGCTCCGTCTAGCGCCAGCCGTGGTGGTGATGCCACCCGCCGCCGACCGGAACCGGCAGAATACAGGCTTGAGTTCCGAAGGTGACCGCCAGGAGCAGTAACCCGATCTTCAGATAGCGCATAGCGCACCTCCTCACCTCATGGGACGGCCGAGGAGGTCCCCGCATTCCGCGACCGGCTAGGCCGACATGCGCTCCAGGAGGATGTGGCTCGCGGCGTCAACGCGGGCCCGGAAGCCCGGCGCGATCAGCGGGGTGGCGTCGCTCTGCTCGATGATGGCCGGCCCCTCGAGGGTGTGGCCGGGCGAGAGCCGCTCTCGCGCGTAGGACGGCGTCTCGACGAAGCCGACGCCGCGGAAGTACACCGGCCGGCTGCCGGTGCGGGCCTGCGCGAGCCCGCCGCCGCCCGCGGTAGGCCGACGCGTCTCCCGGCGAGGCAGCGCGCCCACCGCGGTGAGCCGCAGGTTCACCAGCTCCACCGGGGCCGAGGGCAGATCGTAGCTGTAGAGTCGCCGGTGCTCGGCGTGGAACGTGGCCGTCAGCGCCTGCAGCCGCGCCGCCGTGATCGACCCGTCCCCGATCGGACAGGTCAGCTCGAAGCTCTGGTGCTCGTAGCGCAGGTCGGCCGCGCGCTCGAACCGCTGCCCGTCGGGCGGCACCTGCTCGCCCGCGAGCCAGCCCCGGGCCTGGCGCTCGAGATCGGCCCACGCCGCTTCGAGCCTCGCCACCTGGGCGCCCGCCTCGGCGAGCCGCCGCTCCGCGACGCCGACCGTCTTCACGAACGTCGCGCGAATGTCGGTGTCGAGCAGACCCCAGGTCGACAGCACGCCGGGCCGCGGGGGGACGACCACGGTCGGGATGTCGAGCAGCTCGGCCAGCCGGCAGGCGTGCAGCGGCCCCGCGCCTCCGAACGCCACCAGCGCGAAGCGGCGCGGATCGTGGCCGCGCCCCACCGACACGGTGCGGATGGCCCGCGCCATCGCGTTGTCGATGATCTCGACGATCCCGGCGGCGGCCTCCTCTACCTCGAGGCCGAGCGGTCGGCCGATGCGCGCCGCGATGGCCGCGCGCGCGGCGGCCACGTCGAGCGGCAGCTCGCCGCCGAGCAGCGCGGCCGGAATGCGTCCGAGCACGAGGTGGGCGTCGGTGACGGTGGGCTCGCTGCCTCCCCGCCCGTAGCACACCGGCCCCGGCTCGGCCCCGGCGCTGCGCGGGCCGACGGTGAGGCGTCCCGCGCTGGTCACCGCCGCGATCGACCCGCCGCCCGCACCGATGGTGTGGATGTCCACCATCGGCAGCTTGAGCGGGAAGGGCCCGATCATCCCGTCCTTGGTGACCTCGGGGCGCCCGTCGCGCACCAGGCAGATGTCGGCGCTGGTGCCGCCCACGTCGATCGAGATGATGTCGCCGAAGCCGGCCGAGCGGCCCACGCTGACGGCTCCCACCACGCCCGCGGCGGGCCCGGAGAGCACGGTCTGCACCGGCTGGCGTACGCAGGTGGCCGCGCTGGTCACGCCGCCGTCCGACTTCATGATGAGCAGCGGGGCCTGCACGCCCTCGCCGTCGAGCGCCCGGCGCAGCACGCTCACGTAGCGGCTCACCGGCGGCATCACCGCCGCGTTGAGGGAGGTGGCCATGGTCCGCTCGAACTCGCGGAACTGCGGCAGCACCTCCGAGGAGAGCGACACCAGCACGCCGGGGTACTCCTCGGCCAGGATCGCCTGCATGCGCTGCTCGTGCGCGGGATTGGCGTAGGCGTGCAGGAAGACCACCGCCACCGCCGGCACCCCGAGCTGCGCGAGCTGACGCGCGAGGACCCGGGCCGCCGGCTCGTCGAGCGGGGTGAGCACCGAGCCGTCGACGTCGAGCCGCTCGGTCACCTCGAAGACGCGCTCTGGGGTGATCGGCCGGGTGGGCTTGGACCAGCCGTAGAGGTTGCCGTGGCGCGGGATGTCGTGCCGGCCGATCTCGAGCACGTACTTGAAGCCGGCGGTCGTCACCAGCGCGGTCGGGGGCGTCTTGCCCTCGAGGATCGCGTTGGTCGCGGTGGTGGTGCCGTGGAAGACCCGCAGCACGTCGCCGGGAGCGCGCCCGGCCAGGGCCAGGACCTTGCGGACCGCGGTGATGAACCCGGTCGAGAGATCACCCGGCGTGGAGGGTGTCTTCGCCACCCAGAGCGCTCCGGTGGCGGCGTCGGTGAACGTGATGTCGGTGAAGGTACCGCCGACGTCGATGGCGAGCGTACCGGTCTTGGCCACGGGCCCGGTCATTGTAGACCCCGCCGAGGGTCCGGGAAAGATGCGGCGCCGCCAGCCAACCCTCGAACCGTCTGCTACACTTCCCCTAGCCGACTCAAGCGGCGCGGACTCGCGAGCCCGGCGCCGCTTTGTCGTCTAACCATATGGAATTCAAGGACTACTACAAGACCCTCGGGGTCGAACGGGGCGCGGACGACAAGGCGGTCAAGACCGCCTACCGGAAGCTCGCCCGCAAGTACCACCCCGACGTCAACAAGGGGAACGCGGAGCGCTTCAAGGAGATCAGCGAGGCTTACACCGTCCTCTCCGATCCGGAGAAGCGCAAGCGCTACGACACTCTCGGCCCCGACTGGGAGCGCTATGCCCAGGCCGGCGCCGGCACGGCGGCGGGAGCGCGATCCCCGTTCGAGGGCCGGCCCTTCGGGGGACGTGATGTCCGCTTCACCCAAGAAGGCGACGCGGGTGGGTTCTCGGACTTCTTCCGCACCATCTTCGGAGGCGACGTGGGCGGCTTCCGTCGGAGCGAGGGCGGCGGGCGAACCGACGTCGAGTTCTCGGGCTTCGGCGACCTTGGGGGCGACCTGGGCGGCGGCATCGGGCGCGGCAGCGACGTAGAGGCGGCCATCGAGCTGACGCTCGAGGAGGCCTTCAACGGCGCGCGCAAGACGATCGCGCTCGAGCTCGACGAGCCGTGCCCCCAGTGCGGCGGATCCGGCAACGTGAAGGGCCGCCCCTGCCCGCGCTGCCACGGCAGCGGCTGGACCAAGGTCACCCGGAACCTGGACGTGAAGATCCCGGCCGGCGTGGACACCGGCTCGCGGGTGCGGGTGGCGGCGGAGGGGCCGGGCGGCGGGCGGGGCGATCGGAGCGACCGCGGGGATCTCTACCTGCGCGTGACGGTGGTGCCCCACCCCCGCTTCGAGCGCAAGGGCGCCGATCTGCACCTGGAGCTGCCGCTGCCGGTGACGGTGGCCGCGCTCGGAGGCGAGGTCTCGGTGCCCACGCTGAAGGGCCAGGTCTCGATGAAGATCCCGGCCGAGACCTCGAGCGGCAAGACCTTCCGGCTCCGCGGCTACGGGATGCCGCATCTCAAGGGCGGCGGAGCCGGCGACGAATTCGTGAAGGTGCAGATCGTGATGCCGAGCGGGCTCAGCCCGAAAGAAAAAGAGCTCTTCGAGGAGCTGAAGAAGCTCAGAGCGGAGACCAACTGAGATGAGGATGGACAAGCTGACCGTCAAGGCCCAGGAAGCGATCCAGGCCGCGCAGTCCCTGGCCGACCAGGGCAACCACCAGGCCATCGAGCCCGAGCACCTGCTGCTCGCGCTTCTGCAGCAGCAGGAGGGCGTGGTGGGCCCGCTCCTCGGCAAGCTGGGGGCGCGTCCGGAGGCGCTCGCGCGCCAGGTGCGGGCCGAGGTGGACAAGCTGCCCACCGTCCGCGGGGGCGGCGGCCGCCAGTACGCCTCGCCGCGCTTCGAGGGCATGATCAACCGGGCGCGCGAGGAGGCGGAGCGGCTCAAGGACGAGTACGTCTCCACCGAGCACCTGCTGATCGCCATCGCCCAGGAGAAGGGCGGCGTCAGCGCGCGGCTCCTGGCCGCGGCGGGAGTGACCCCGGAGGCGATCTATCGCTCGCTGGTCGAGGTGCGCGGCTCCCAGCGCGTCACCGACCCCAACCCGGAGGACAAGTACCAGGCCCTCCAGCGGTATTCCAAGGACCTGACCGAGCTGGCCCGCAAGGGCAAGCTCGATCCGGTCATCGGCCGCGACGAGGAGATCCGCCGGGTGGTGCAGGTGCTCTCGCGTCGCACCAAGAACAACCCGGTGCTGATCGGCGAGCCGGGGGTGGGCAAGACCGCCATCGTGGAAGGGCTCGCCCAGCGCATCGTGGCCGGTGACGTGCCGGAAGGGCTCAAGAACAAGCGCCTGGTCGCGGTGGACATCGGGGCGATGGTGGCGGGGGCGAAGTACCGGGGCGAGTTCGAGGACCGCCTGAAGGCGGTGCTGCGCGAGATCACCGAGTCCAACGGGGAGATCATCTGCTTCATCGACGAGCTGCACACCCTGGTGGGCGCGGGCGCGGCGGAGGGCGCGGTCGACGCGGCCAACATGCTGAAGCCGGCCCTGGCCCGCGGCGAGCTGCGCTGCGTGGGCGCGACCACGCTCGACGAGTACCGCAAGCACATCGAGAAGGATCCCGCGCTGGAGCGGCGCTTCCAGCCGGTGATGGTGCGCGAGCCCTCGGTGGAGGACACCATCGCGATCCTGCGCGGCCTCAAGGAGAAGTACGAGGTCCACCACAAGGTGAAGATCAAGGACGCGGCGCTGGTGGCGGCCGCGGTGCTGTCGCACCGCTACATCGCGGACCGCTTCCTGCCCGACAAGGCCATCGACCTGATCGACGAGGCCTCGTCCCGGCTGCGCATCGAGATCGACTCGATGCCCGCCGAGCTGGACGAGATCCGGCGGCGCATCATGCAGCTCGAGATCGAGCGGGTCTCGGTGGCCCGCGAGGCCGACGACGTCTCGCGCGAGCGGCTGGCCCGCCTCGACACCGAGCTGGCCGAGCTGCGGGAGAAGTCGGCCGGTCTCCAGAGCCAGTGGCAGGCCGAGAAGGCCGCGATCATGACGATCGGCAAGATCAAGGAGGAGGCCGAGGCCGCGCGGGCCGCGATGGCCGACGCGGAGCGCCGCGGAGATCTGCAGAAGGCGGCCGAGCTGCGCTACGGCACCCTGATGGCGCTCGACAAGCGCCTCGAGGCCGAGAACGCGCGCCTGCACGAGCTGCAGAAGGGCGGCCGGATGCTCAAGGAGGAAGTCGACGAGGAGGACGTGGCCGAGACGGTGGCCAAGTGGACCGGCATCCCGGTCACCCGGCTCCTCGAGGCCGAGGTCCAGAAGCTGGTGAAGATGGAGGAGCGGCTCGGCGAGCGGGTGGTCGGCCAGCGCGAGGCCATCGTGGCGGTCTCCAACGCGGTGCGCCGGGCCCGCGCCGGCCTCTCGGATCCCAACCGGCCGATCGGCTCGTTCCTGTTCCTGGGCCCGACCGGGGTGGGCAAGACCGAGCTGGCGCGCGCGCTCGCCGAGTTCCTCTTCGACGACGAGCGGGCCATGATCCGGATCGACATGTCCGAGTACATGGAGAAGCACACCGTGGCCCGCCTCATCGGCGCGCCCCCCGGCTACGTGGGCTACGACGAGGGCGGCCAGCTCACCGAGGCGGTGCGCCGGCGGCCGTACTCGGTCCTGCTCTTCGACGAGATCGAGAAGGCCCACTCCGACGTCTTCAACGTGCTGCTCCAGCTGCTGGACGACGGCCGCCTCACCGACGGCCACGGCCGCACGGTGGACTTCCGCAACACGGTGGTCATCATGACCTCCAACCTGGGCAGCCAGTTCTTCCGCGAGGAGAAGGACCCCGCGCGGGTGCGCGGGCTGATCACGGACCTGCTCAAGCAGGCCCTGCGGCCGGAGTTCCTGAACCGCATCGACGAGACCGTGATCTTCCAGCCGCTCGGTCGGGACGAGATCGCCTCGATCGTGGAGATCCAGGCCCGGCACCTGGTGAAGCGCCTGGCCGACAAGCGCATCACGCTCGAGCTGACCGCGGCGGCCCGCGAGCTGCTGGCCCGGGAGGGCTACGACCCGGTGTACGGGGCGCGCCCCCTCAAGCGGACCATCCAGCGGATGATCCAGGACCCGCTGGCGCTCGAGCTGCTGAACGGGACCTTCGGCGAGGGCGACACGGTGATCGCGGACGCCCAGGGCGACAAGGTCACCTTCCGCAAGCGCTAGCCCGCCGGCCGCTCAAAAAGGGCCTCGCACTCCCGCAGACGGGCCTTTTTCAGCGGCCGGCGAGGATGGCGGAGACGGCGCGGGAGAGGTCGTCGACCGCGAACGGCTTGAGCAGCACCTGCACGCTCGCCCCCTGGAGAAAGCCCGCGTACTCGGGCGACTCCACGAAGCCGGAGATGAAGAGCAGGTGCGGGCGGGTGTCGGGCCAGCGACGGGTCAGCTCGAGGTAGAGGCTCGGACCGTCGAGCCCCGGCATCTTCAGGTCGCTGACGATCAGGTCGAAGGCCCCGTGCCCGTCGAGCACGCGCAGCGCGTCCGCGCCGTCGCGCGCGGTCTCCACCGCGTGGCCGTCCGCGGCGAGCACGGCCGCCACCAGCTCCCGCACCGGCGTCTGGTCATCCACCACGAGCACTCGCTTGGTCGCCATGGGCTCTTGCCGAGGAAGTGACGGAGCAAAGCCCGTTCCAGATCGAGGCGGCTCGCGGTCCGGCGGATTTAGGCGGGATTGGCGCGCCGGGCGAGCCGTCGCCGTTGCCTTCCCGACAGGACGGACGTCGATCCTCCGTCGATACGAATCTGGCGCTCCGCGCACGCAGATCGTGCGCACGCGAACGCTTCAGTGCGACGGAGCGCTCGGCTTCGCCTCGCGGCGACGGAGCGAATCGAAGAACGTGGCGACGAGCATCTCGACGTGGCGCGCGCCGAACGGCTTGGGAATGTAGGCCACCGCGCCGTGACGCAACGCCTCCGCTGCGATCTTGCTGTCGTCGGTGGCGGAGATCACGATGATCGGCACGCGCGATTCGACCTCGCGGATGTGCTTGAGCAGGGTGAGCCCGCTCATCCCCGGCATCTGGAGATCCAGCAGCACCAGGTCGGGCCGGTGCCGGATGACCGAGTCGAGCCCGGCCTGGCCGTCGGCCGCCCCCTCCACCTCGAGGGTGTCGGTGTAGCGCATGGCGCGGAGGATGTCGGTGAGCGCGCTGCGCACCTCGGGTTCGTCGTCCACCACCAGCACCCGCCGGGTCGCCATTGGTCCGGTACCGCCCCCCGGACACTCTACCGCGAATCCGACCGAGCCAGTTCGCCATCTCAAGAAACGCCGACGTACGCTGGGCGAGTTTCTCTCTTCCAAGGGGAGGATGGATGAAGGCACCGCGGCGCACATTGCACTACGCCTGGATCGTCCTGGGCGCGCTGGTCGTGGTCATGCTGCTGGGCTCGGGCCTGCGGGCCGTCTTCGGCGTGTTCATCAAGCCCATGGAGACCACTTTCGGCTGGGACCGGGCCGCGGCGGCCGCCATCTCGCTGCTGCTGCTGGGTGCGGCCGGGCCGATCGTGGGCTGGCTCGCCGATCAGTGGGGCCCGCGGCGCGTCATATTTCCGCGATCCTGCTCGGCCTGGGAGCGATGCTCTCCTCGCGCGTGTCGGCCCTGTGGCAGATCTACATCACCTGCGGCGTGCTGATGGGGCTGGGCGCGGGCAGGGTGGGCATGTCCACCGGCGCGGCCCTGGCCGCGCGCTGGTTCGAGGCCCGGCGCGGGCTCGTGATGGGCCTGGTGGGCGGCGCGATGTCGGCCGGGCAGCTCGTGATCGTCCCGCTCGCGGTGTGGTTCACGCTCAGTTACGGCTGGCGGCAGTCGTTTCTCTACTCGACCGTCCCGCCCACCACCACGCTGACCGCCAACATCTTCGGGCGCTACTCGGTGGGGTCGCTCTCGGGCTGGATCTTCTTCGCGCACCAGCTCGGCGCCGCCCTCGGCGCGGCGGTGGGCGGCTGGGTCTTCCAGTCCACCGGCTCCTACTCGTGGGCCTTCATCTCGGCGGCGCTGCTCGCGTTTCTGGCCGTGCCCATGGCCCTGGCCATCAAGGAGGCACCGGTCACCCGTACACCCGAACCCACCCCGGCCCCGGCCGGGCTGCCCGCGACCGCGAGCTAGCTCGGCGGGGGCTGGGCACGGGGGGTAGAATGAGGGGCATGAACAATCCGACGACGTCGCTGGTGGGCATCCAGAAGGACTTCCCGTTCGAGAGCCGCCTGAGCCTCACGCTCCTGATCAAGTTCTGGGAGGACCAGGCCAAGGTCGACACGGTGAGCGGGGAGCACGCGCGTAGCCTGCTGGCCCGGCTGCGCGAGGTGCCGGCGCTGACCGGCCCCATCGACGACATCACCCTGCTCGACGAGCACGGCCCGCTGGTGGACGCCCTGATGAGCGCGATCTTCCCCGCCGCCTTCCTCGAGAAGGCCTACATGGGCGCGCTGATCCCGTTCACCCTGCGCAGCGTGTACGGGACCCGCGCCTTCGAGAGCATCATGGGCCCGGACGGCGTGCTCTACGGCAGCCTGAACCTCGACATGCAGGCGCTCAAGGACTTCCGGCTCGTCAACGCCTACGCCCTCGCGCTGGAGCGCCTGTACGGCATCGAGTTCCCGGTGGACTATCCGCTGATCCTCACCGCGCCCGAGGCCGTCTCCGGCCTCGACCGCCACTACAAGATCCAGTTCGACGGCCGCTTCGTGGACGTCGACCGCCTCCTCCCGATCCCCCCGCTCTCCGAGGACATGCGCCGGCGCCTCCAGGCGCAGGCCCTGGACCTGGACGGCCTCGCGGCCCTGATCCCGGCGGGGAGCGTGCGCTTCTCCGGCTTCACGGTGGTGAAGGCGGCGGACGTGACCGACCAGGAGGTGCTGTCGTCGATCAAGCGGGACCTGATCGACAAGGAGTCGATCGTCTCGAACGCGCGCTTCGAGAAGCTGCAGGCCAAGCTCCGCACGCTCTTCCGGCGGGCCGACCTGCGCCTGACCCTGGCCGCGATCGAGGGCGACCGGATCCTCATGCTCAACTCCGGCCACCAGCTCGAGCAGGGCAACGGCTGCATCTTCGCGGGCTCGGTGCACGCCAAGACCATCGACTACGCGGGCTCGGTCTTCGAGCGGGCCATCCGCCGGGGCCAGCCGGTCTTCGTGGAAGACCTGGCCGCGATGACCACGCGCTCGGCCAAGGAAGAGATGATCCTGAGCAAGGGCATGCGGAGCCTGGTGGTCGCGCCCCTGCTCTATCAGCGCGAGCTGATCGGCATCCTGAGCCTGGGCTCGCCGCACCCGGGTGACCTCAATACCCTGCTGATGCCGCGCCTCCAGGAGGTGCTGCCGCTCTTCTCGGTGGCGGTGAAGCGCAGCGTGGACGAGCTGCACTCGCGGGTGGAGTCCTTCATCAAGGAGCAGTTCACCGCGATCCACCCGGTGGTGGAGTGGCGCTTCCGCAAGACGGTGCTCGAGGCGATGGAGCGTCCCGGCTCCGCGCAGCACGGCCAGGGCGGGGAGATGGAGCCGATCGTCTTCCGCGACGTCCACCCCCTGTACGCGGTGTCGGACATCCGCGGCTCGTCCACCCACCGCGCGTGGGCCATCCAGGCGGACCTGCTCAAGCAGCTCGGACTCGCCCGCGAGGTCCTGCGCGCCGCGCACGACGCGCGCGCGCTGCCGATCCTCGACCAACTCACCCATCGCATCGACGGGCACGTGGCCGAGATCGAGGTGACGCTGCGCTCGGGCGACGAGCTGGGGGTGATGAACTTCCTGAAGGCCGACGTGGAGCCGCTCTTCGACCACCTACAGACCTTCGGGGACACGGTGCGCGAGCGGATCGACGCCTACCGGGCCGCGGTGGATCCCGGGATCGGCCTGGTCTACGCCCGGCGCAGGGAGTTCGACGAGAGCGTGACCTCGATCAACGAGGCGGTGTCCTCCTATATCGACATGGAGGAGCAGGCCGCCCAGGGCATGTTCCCGCACTACTTCGAGAAGCAGAAGACGGACGGGGTGGACTACACGATCTACCTGGGCGGCGCCCTCCGCGAGGACGGGGCCTTCGACCCGCTCTACCTGAAGAACCTGCGCCTCTGGCAGCTCATGGTGGCGTGCGGGGTGGCCCTGCGGGCGGAGCGGCTGAAGGACCAGCTGCCGGTGCCGCTCGACATCACCAACCTGATCCTGATCCAGCACGCCCCGCTCGCCATCCGCTTCCGCTTCGACGAGAAGCGCTTCGACGTGGACGGCGCCTACAACGTCCGCTACGAGATCATCAAGAAGCGGATCGACAAGGCGATCATCCGCGGCACCACCGAGCGGCTGACCCAGCCCGGCAAGATCGCCCTCGTCTACTCCCACGCCACCGAGGCCGCGGAGTGGCGCGAGTACATCGAGTACCTCCAGCGCCTGGGCTACCTCACCCGCGAGGTCGAGGAGCTGGAGCTGGACGAGCTGCAGGGGGCCCAGGGCCTCCGGGCCCTGCGGGTCACGGTGGATCTGGCCAACCGGCAGCTCGACCCGCCCTCGACCGCCGCGGCCCTGCCCCGGAGCGAGAGCGAGCGCGCCCCCGCCGGGTAGGGCCGGGCGCGGGCGGTGCGAGGGCTCGCCGTCCTGCTGATCGGGCTGACTCTGCTGGGCGGCTGCGCCACCGTCTCGCGCCCCGCGGCCGCCCGGGCCGACGAGGCCTCCGCGGCGCCCCGCCGCTGCTCGACCGCCGATCCGGACCGCTGGGCGTGGTTCTGCGTGGTCGGGCAGATCCTCTACGGCGCGGCCTCGTTCTTCCAGCCGGTCAACGAGCTGTCGATGCGGTGACCCGGCTCAGCTCCCCATCACGAGCCCGCCGTCCACGTTGAGCGCCTGCCCGGTCATGTAGTCGGAGTCGGGGCCCGCGAGGAACGCCACCACGCTCGCCACGTCCTCCGCGCGCTCCGGACGGCCCAGCGGGATGCCGCGGATCCTCCGCTTCCACGTCTCTCCCTGCCCGAGACCCTCGAGCCCGCCCCACTCCCGGTCGATCTGCTCCCACATCGGCGTCTCGACCGCCCCGGGGCACACGCAGTTGGACGTGATGCGCTCGCCGGCCAGGGCCTGCGCGGCGGAGCGGGTGACGCTCACCACCCCGGCCTTGGTCGCCGAGTAGGGCGTCATCAGGTGATTCCCCCCGCGGTACGCGGCGATGGAGGCGGTCTGGATCAGCTTGCCGCGGAGCTCCGACCCCGGGATCAGGTCTTGCTTCAGCATCCGCCGCACCGCCGCCTGGAGGACGAAGAAGACCGCGCGCAGGTTCACGTCCATCACCCGGTCCCACTCCACCTCGGTCACGTCGAGCATCGGCTGCACCCGGATGACCCCCGCGTTGTTGAACAGCACGTCGAGGCGCCCCCAGCGCTTGTAGGGCTCGTCCACCATGCGCGCGATGTCGTCCGGCTTCGTGACGTCGGCCCGCACCGCCACCTGGCCCAGCTCCCCCGCGAGCTTCTCGACTCCGGGGCCGTCGACGTCCACCAGCACGAGCTTCGCGCCGTCTCCCGCCAGTCGCCGCGCGCAGGCCGCGCCGATGCCGCGCGCCGCGCCGGTGATCAGTACCGTGCGCCCAGTCACCGATGCCATGGGGTCTCCTCTCGTGGGTGGCGTTCCCTCACGAGCACGAGACCTATCACGAACCGGACCGCTCCCGCCACCGCGGGCGCCAGGTGCAGCGGATCGGTGTAGCCGACCGCGACGTGCACGTCGATGGCGGCCCCGAATCCGGCCAGGCCGGCGAGGGCAAGCGCCTGCCGGAGGCTCCGCGACGGCCGCGCGTCGTCCGCGGATCTCACGGCACGCGTAGCAGCTTCCGGAACTCCTCCAGCTCCGCCTTCGGCACGTCGGGGCGCTCGCGGAGGCGGGCGTAGACGTCGGCCGGATTGTCCTCGATGGCCCGGCTCACCCGGGCGAACACCTTCAGGAGCTGGCGCGCCTCGCGATCGGCCTTCTTCTGCACGAGCGGCCCCCCCATGCGGCCGATGGTGCGGACCACCGCGCTGTCGATCTGCACGAACGAGGTGAGCGTGGTGGAGATCTGTGATCGGCCCGGCGCGGTGGGCTGGAACTTGTAGGCGAGCGCCACCACCGCCCGGCCCTTGATGTCGGGCAGCGCGGACTGGTAGGCCCCCTGCGCGTGCATCAGGCGCAGGCCCGGCTCGGCGTACACCACCGCGAAGGTGCCGCGGACGCCCCAGCCGTCGTCGAGCCAGAGCGAGTCGCTCTCGCGCCAGATCTTGTAGCGGGCGGCCCGGAGCGCGCGGGTCACGTGGCTCGCGAACTCGGGGTGATCCAGCAGGTACTCGAAGATCTCGGGACGCACCGCGTACGGCTCGAAGGTCACCTGGGTCGAGGCGAACGCCCGCTTGACGATCTCCTCGAGCCGATGCCGGTCCTTGACCGGCATCTCGGGAGGCAGCGGCAGGATGGGCTCGGCCGCGCCCGGGCGGACGCCGCCCGACAGCACCGCGAGCGCCAGCAAGGCTACGAGCGCGAGATGCCGGGACCGCACCAGGCGCGGAGTCGCGCCGCTACCACCCGATGGCGTGGGCGCCGCGGCGCGGGTCGGCCCCACCGAGCCGCACCCCGTCCTTGCCGACCACCGAGGCGCAGACCGCGCCGGCCCGCCAGTCGTAGTCGGGCCAGTCGGTGATGACGTGCCCGAGGCTCGCCAGCGCCGCGCGCGTCTCGGGGGCGATGCGGGTCTCGACGTCGAGGCGCCCGGGGGAGTTGGCGTGGGGCCAGAAGGAATCGGGGAAGGAGCGCGTGGCCAGCCGCGGCGCCTCCACCGCCTGCTGCGGGGCCATGCCGAAGGCGGTGATGTTGAGCAGCACCTGGAGCATCGCCTGTTGCTGGACGTCGCCCCCCGGCGTGCCGAAGGCCATGAAGGCGCGGCCGTCGCGCAGTACCAGCGAGGGCGCGGGGGTGAGCCGCGGCCGCTTGCCGCCCGCCACCTCACTCGCGTGGCCGGGCACGAGCCAGCCCTGGGAGCCCCGTGGCGAGACCACGCAGCCCACGCCCGGGATCACCGGGGAGTCCACGCCGCCCGGGTCGCTGGGGGTGGCCGAGAACGCGTTGCCCTCCGCATCGATCACCGAGACGTAGGAGGTGTCGAGCGTTCCCGCGTGCGACGGCGCGCCGACCTTCGACCCGGCCGCGTGGCCGTTGCGCACCGCGGCCTTACCCTCCGGATCGCCCGGCGGCGGCATGTCGGGCCACGCCCGGTCCTCGCGGATCAGCCCGCGGCGCAGCTCCGCGTAGGCCTTGGACAGCAGGGCCTCCGCGGGGACCTTCACGAAGCGGGGATCACCGTAGTAGGCCTCGCGGTCGGCGAAGGCGAGCTTCATCGCCTCCACCATGAGGTGCAGACCACGCGGGCTGTTGTGACCCAGCGCGGGCCAGTCGTACGCCTCGATCAGATTCAGCATCTGGAGGAAGACCGGCCCCTGGCACCAGAAGCCGCACGCGGCGACCTCGTAGTCGTGGAAGGTGGTCTTGAGGGCGGGCGCGACCTCCGCCTGGAACTCGGCGAGATCCTCCCTGGAGAGAAGGCCGCCCTCGCGGGCGTGGTAGTCCGCGATGCGCTGGGCGATGTCGCCCTTGTAGAACGCGTCGCGGGCGGCGCGGATGGCCCCCGCGCGGCCGCGACTCCGGGCGCGCACCTCGGCCGCCACCATCTCCTTGATCGTCGCGGCCAGCTCGGACTGCACGAAGAGCTGGCCGGCCGCGTGGGGCTTCCCGCCGGGCAGGAAGATCGCGGCGGAGGTCGGGAAGCGCTTGTAGCGCTCCGCGTTGCTGGCCATGATCGAGGCCGAGAACGCCGAGGTCGGGAAGCCGTGATCGGCGCACTCGAGCGCGCCGGCCACCGCGTCCGCAAACGAGAGCGTGCCCCACCGCTCGAGCGCCACGCACCAGGAATCGGGCGCGGACGGCACGACCGTGCGCAACAGGCCGATCGGGATGTCGCCTCCGTGCTTGGTGCGGAAGTACTCGGCGCTGGCGCGGCGCGGGTACGGGCCGACCCCCGAGACCTCGTAGGTCTCGCCGGTCGAGGCCAGGTGGACCAGGATCGGGGCGACGCCCGCGAAGCTCACCATGTCGGGGTGGACGACCCCCAGCATGAAGCCCGCGGCCACCCCCGCGTCGATGGCATTGCCGCCCGCGGCGAGCACGCGCGCGGCGGCCTGCGCCGCGAGCGGATGCCCCGCCGCCACCATCCACTTCCGTCCCATCACCTGCGTCATCGGGCCCGAGCCCGCCGGCGCAGCGCTGCGCTGGTATTGCGCGGAGTCGAGTGTCATGGGCGGTATGGTAGCATGGCGCCATGAGTCGACGCGCGCCCCTCATCGGCGTGAGCACGTCCATCACGGTGGGCGCGCACCCGGAGCGCGCGTACGTCAACTCGACCTACCTGCACGCGGTGCAGCAGGCCGGGGGCGTGCCGGTCGCGCTGCCGCCCCAGCTCTCGCCCGCGTCCATGCGGCAGCTGGCCGCCGAGCTCGACGGGCTCCTGCTCACCGGCGGCGGCGACCTCGACCCCGCGCTCTTCGACGAGACCCCGCACGCCACGCTCTACGACGTGGCGCCCTCGCGCGACACGCTCGAGACCGCGGTCCTCCACGTGGCGCTCGAGCGCGGCCGGCCCGTCCTCGCGGTGTGCCGCGGCCTCCAGGTGCTGAACGTGGCTCTCGGCGGCAGCCTCTACCAGGACGTGGGCACCGACCCCGGCACCCAGGTCCTGCACAGCCAGACCGAGCCCCGCGACCAGCCCACCCACAAGGTGAAGGTCACCGCGGGCAGCCGGCTCGCCGAGACGCTCGGCGCCGACGAGCTCGAGGTCAACAGCATGCACCATCAGGCGATCAAGCGGCTCGGCCGGGGACTCACCGCGGTGGCGTGGGCGCCCGATCAGATCGTCGAGGGCGCGGAGCTCGGCGACCCCGCGCGCTTCGTGCTCGGCGTGCAGTGGCATCCGGAAGAGCTGGTGGGCCACTCGGAGCCGGCCCGGCGTCTCTTCGCCGCCCTCGTGGCCGCGGCCCGCAAATCCTGACCCCGCCCGGCGAAGGGCCCGCTGAGGCGCCGGCTTCCGACGCGCCCGCGGTATTCCCCGACGCTCCGTCGATCGTCCCGGACTCCCCGACCCCGACCCGCTACTTCTCTCCGCTGGTCACCGCGATCTACGCGCTGCTCACCGCGCTGCTGGTCGCGTTCTTCTACGTCAGCTGGGGCTCACCGCTCGGCAACCTGGAGCACGCCGAGGAATCGCTCGAGCGTCTGGTCTCGCGCGAGATGGATCTGCGCCAATCCTACGAGCACGCCCCCCGGTGGGAGCGCCGACTCTACGAGCTGACCGGCTCGGATCCCGAGAGCTTCGACGATGCGATCGGGCGCTTCGACGAGTTCGACGACGACCAGCGGTCCGCCCGCGCCGATCTGGACCTGGTGGTGCTGCTGGGCGAGGCCGGGCTGCTCGAGCGAGCCGCCGGCATCATCGAGGCGCTCGGGGGCACCGAGGGCGAGGGCGCCCAGTACGGCCGCTGGCTCGAAGCCGCCTATCTCGACGCCCCCTCCTCCGAGGAGGCCACCTCGCTCTCCGAGGAGATCCGGCGGGAGCTGCCCGGCGACTGGTTCACCGACACCCTGGTGCGCCGGATCGCCACCCGGGTGGACGACCAGGAGCTGCAGGCCCGGGCCGAGTCCGCCATCGAGGCGCGGGGCCGCTCCATGCTGACGCGGGTGCGCGCGCTCACCGGCACCGGCGCCGCGCTGCTGGTGCTCGCCGCGGTGGTGGCGTCGCGCCTGCGGTCGTTCCGACGGGACGCGCGGGTGGCCGACGCGCCGCTGCCCCCGCCCTGGCGGGGCGCCGACGGGATCGGCCTCTTCTTCCGGGCCGCGTTCGCCTACCTGCTGATCCCGGCCGCGGTGGTGCTGCTGGTGCCCCGCGTGCCCCCGGTCACCGCGATCATGGGGCTGGTGGGCGGCCTGCCGACGCTCTGGTGGGCGCGGCGCTATCTGCACGCGCGGGGCGAGACGGTGCGGGACACGTTCGGCCTGAGCCCGCGGCCCGGCCGGCTCGCGCGTCTCCTCGGGTGGGGGCTCGTGCTCCTCGCGATCTCGATGGTGGGCGAGAGCCTGCTCTACATGGGCCTGGGCGCGCTCGGCGTCAGCTCGCACTGGGCGGACGGGTTCCTCGAGGAATTCCTGTGGGGGCCCCCGACCGCGGTCGCCGCGGGCACCCTCGACGGCGTGGTGTGGGCGCCGATCTTCGAGGAGCTGGCCTTCCGCGGCCTGCTCTACCCCACCCTGCGCCTCCGTCTCCCCGCCTGGCTCGCCGCGCTGCTCAGCGCCGCCATCTTCGCGTTCGCGCACGGCTACGGCGTCCAGGGCTTCGCCGCGGTCACCTGGAGCGGCATGGTGTGGGCGCTCGGCTACGAGCGGACGCGCAGCCTGCTGCCCGGCATGCTGGCCCATGCCGGCAGCAACCTGCTCGCCACCAGCAGCTTCCTCCTGCTGCTGCGCTTCTAGACGGCGCTCACGCGAGCGCGGTGTCGACCACCGCCAGGCGGTCGCGGCCGGCGGTGTAGCGGACCTCGCGCACGCCCAGCACGCCGCGCAGCTCCTCGACCGGGATCTTGATCGGACCCGGCCCGGATCCCACGCCGGGCGCGGGCTGCGGGAAGGCGGTGGACCGCGCGGTGTGGAACGTCACGTTGCCCTCGACCTTCTGCATGATCTGGTGGATGTGGCCGTTCAGCACGGTCACCGAGCCGAACCGCTTGAGGTATCCCAGGGCCTGCGCTCCGTCCTCGGTGACCCAGCCCCACTCCGGATAGACCGCCCACAGCGGGACGTGCGCGAAGACCACCACCGGGGTGCTGCTCGCGAGCGGCGCCAGGTCCCGCTCCAGCCACTCGAGCTGGTCCGGGCCCAGGCTGCCGAGCTTGCCCGCCTTGAAGTTGAGCACGTTGACGAGCCCCACGAAGTGCACCCCGCGATAGTCGAAGGTCTGCCAGCCGCGGCCCGGGCCGCCCACCGCGAACCGGTTCAGGTACTCGGTGCCGCCGTCCGCGAACACGTCGTTCTCTCCGGGAACGTAGAAGGTCCGCTCGACCCCCGTGCCCTTGAGCGCCTCGCTCACCGTGTCGAACGCGCCCGCCTTCTGGGCGTGGGTGATATCGCCGGTGTGGATCAAGAAGGCCGGCTTGGGGTCGAGCGCCTTGATGCGCGCGATCGCGGCCTCGAAGGTGCCCAGCGCGTCGGGGTTCGCCGCGCCCTTGAACCCGATGTGGGTGTCGCTGATCTGCACGAAGCTGAAGCTCTGCCCGGCCCCCTGGGCCCGGGCCGCCCCCGGCCCGAGCACCCGCGAGCCCGGTACGCCCCCAACCACCGACCACAGCAGGCCGGTGCCGGTCCACGCCATGCACTGCAGGAAGCCGCGCCGATCCAGCTCGTGTCCCTCGCTCGCGTCGCTCATGTGCCGCTCCTCTCCGGCGTCACGACCACCTTGCCGGTCATCAGGGGGTGCAGCGTGCAGTAGTACTCGTAGGTGCCGGGCTGCGTGAAGGTGAAGGAGAACGTCTCGTCGGTGTCCAGGCCCGGCGACCGGAAGGCGTTGGCGGTCGACGTCACGGTGTGGGTGTCGTCGTCGTGGTTGATCCAGGTGACGGTGGCCCCGGCCTTCACGGTCACCGACGGCGCGCTGAACGCGTGGGCCCGGATCTCCACCTGGGCGCTCTCCATCTGGGCCGGCGCCGCGACCGGGCCCGCCAGCAGGAGCGCCACCATCGCGAGCAGTATTCTCATCAGCGGACCCTCCCTGCCGTTGCGAACGCGCCACCGGGCGAATCGTTCCGTGGAACGAATCGGGGCTCCCCGCGTTACGGAGGACGAACCCAGGCGGGATGGCGGAAGCACGTGAACGGAGCCTATGATCTCGGCATGGCAGGCGAGCAGCGGGCCGACGCCGCGGCGCTCGGGCGTGAAGCCCTGGCGTACGCGGACACCCTCTACAACCTCGCCCGCTACCTCACCCGGAGCCCGACCGACGCGGAGGACCTCGTGCAGGAGACCTACGCGCGGGCACTCTCGGCCTCGCACCAGTTCACCCCGGGAACCAATCTCAAGGCGTGGCTCTTTCGCATCCTGCGCAACACCTTCCTCAGCCAGTACCGCCACGAGCGCCTCAATCCCACCGTGGGCGGCCTCGACACGGTGGCGCCCGCCGCGCCCGCTCCGGAGTCGGTCCAGTGGCTCCGCGGCGACGTCGAGCTGGACCGGCTGCGCAAGCTGGTCGGCGAGGAGATCGAGCGGGCCCTCACGAGCCTGTCCGAGGAGGCGCGCACCGTGATCCTGCTGGACCTCGAGGGCCTGACCGAGGTCGAGGTCGCGCAGGTGGTCGGCTGCGCGGTGGGGACCGTGAAGTCGCGCCTCGCGCGGGCCCGGGCGGCCCTGCGCGAGAAGCTCCGGGACTACGCGCGATGACCTGCGACGAGGCGCGCGCGCTGCTGCTGGACGCCCAGCGTGGGCGCCTGCCCGCGGATCGGCGCGCGCTGCTCGAGGCTCACGTGGCCGGGTGCGAGGCTTGCGCTCACGAGGAGGCGGCCGAGACACTCCTGAGCGAGATGCTCGAGCACCGTCTGCCCCAGCACGCGGCGCCGCTCGCGCTGAAGCGTCGGCTCGCCGCGACCTGGCCCAACGCGGCCGCGCCGGCGCCCCCGTGGTGGGCGGGCTGGCGCCGCGCCCTGGTCCCGGCCCTGGCGCTGGGCGTGCTGCTGCTGGCCGCGCTGCCGCTCTACTACCAGCCGTCGGACAGAGCCGGCGCGCCCATGGTGACGGAGGCGGTCAACGACCACCTGCGCCTGCTCGCGAGTCAGCATCCGGTCGACATCGAGAGCGGGGGCATGCACCAGGTCAAGCCGTGGTTCGAGGGACGCCTCGACTTCGCGCCGGTGGTGCGCTTCCTGGGCGACGACGACTTCCCGCTGCGAGGCGGCGCGGTCGGCTACTACCTCGACCGCAAGGCGGCCGTCTTCGTGTTCCATCGCCGGCTGCACGCGGTGACGCTGCTGGTCTTCCGGGCCGACGGGCTCCCGTGGGCCCGCCGCGGGCTCGAGCCGATCGGCTCAGTGCAGGCGCAGGTCACGACCTCCCGGGGATTCAACGCGATCGTGTGGCGGGAAGGCGAGCTGGGTTACGCGCTGGTGTCCGACGTCGAGATGCCGGACCTGCTGAAGCTCGTCGGGAGGCTCGCCGCCACGTCCTGATCGGCGCGGACGACCGCGCCGCCCACCAGGGTGAGCACCGGCGCGATCGCGGCGATCCGCTCGGGCGCGCACGCGAACACGTCCTCGGAGAGCGCGATGAGATCGGCCCGCTTGCCCGGCTCGAGCGAGCCCAGCTCGGCCTCGCGTCCGATGGAGCGCGCGTTCCAGATCGTGAACGAGCGGACCGCCTCGTCGCGGGTCATGCGCTGCGCGGGCTGCCAGCCGGGGTCCGGACCCTCGCGCGGCGCGCGCGTCACCGCGGCGTGGATGCCGTGGAAGGGATTGGCGTCCTCCACCGGGAAGTCCGAGCCGCCCGCCACGTAGGCCCCCGAATCCAGCACCGAGCGCCAGGCGTAGGCGCCCACGAGCCGCTCCGGGCCCAGGCGCTCGCCGGCCCACCGCATGTCGGACGTGCAGTGGGTGGGCTGCATGCTCGGCACCACGCCGAGGCGGGCGAAGCGCGGGATGTCGGCGGGAGCCAGGATCTGCGCGTGCTCGACGCGCAGGCGGGGCCGCGGCCCCGGATCGGCCAGCACTTGCTCGAACACGTCGAGGACCAGCGTATTGGCGCGGTCTCCGATGGCGTGCACCCACACGTGGAAGCCGAGCGCGGCCGCCTCGCGCGTCAGGCGCAGCACCTCCTCGGGCGGCACCAGGACCAGCCCGGTGTTCGCGGGGTCGTCGCAGTAGGGCGCGTGCAGCGCGGCGCCGCGCGAGCCGAGCGCGCCGTCGAGCCAGAGCTTGATCGCGCCCACCGTCAGGTGGCCGTCGCCGGTCGACTCGGGCCGCCCGCGCTCGCGATACTCTCCCCACGCCTTCCTCCCGCTGAGCGCCGCGAACACCCGGAACGGGAAGCGGCCAAGGCCGATCAGGCGCGTGTACGAGGCGACCGCGGACAGATCGAGCCCGGGCTCGTGGGCTCCGGTGAGGCCCTTGGCCAGACACTCGGCCACCACCGCCTCGACCGCGGCGTCGAAGCGCTCGGCAGAGGGCGTCGGCACGAGAGAGCGGATCAGGTCCTGGGCCAGATCGATGAGGAGCCCGGTGGGCTCGCCGCGCTCGTCCTTCACGATGCGGCCGCCCGCCGGGTCGCCAGAGCGGCGCGTGATCGCGGCACGCTCGAGCGCGGCCCCGCTGGCCCACGTGGCGTGGCCGTCGATCCGCACCAGCGCCACCGGATGGCCGGGCGCGGCGCGATCGAGCGAGGCCCGCGTCGGATAGCCCTGGCCCGGCCAGCGCGTCTGGTCCCAGCCGCGCCCGGCGATCCACTCCCCTGGGCGGAGCCGCGCCGCCGCCGCGGCCACCATCCGGGCGATGTCGTCCTCGGACCCGGCCGCGGCCAGGTCCAGCTCGAGCCGGGCGCGGGCGAGCAGCATCAGGTGGCCGTGCCCGTCGACCAGGCCGGGCAGCACGGTGCGGCCGCCCAGGTCGATGATGTCCTCGCGGGTGGCCGGGTTGACGTCGGCGCGCCGGCCCGCGAAGGCGACCCGCCCTTCGCGGACGACGAGAGAGTCCACCACCGAGCCGGCGGCGTCCAGCGTGTGGATCCGCCCGTTGGTCAGGAGCACTGGCAGCCGCTGGGCGGTCTAGACCAGCGTCCAGCGGGACGGCGCGCCGCTCACCGGCTCCTCGCTCACCCGGCTCTCGCTCTTGAGCTTGCGCAGGTGCGAGTGCACCGACATGGCGGCCACGCGGTGGAGCCGGGTGTCGACGTCGGCGTAGATGACCTTGACGATCTCCGGGATCGTCCGCGGGCCACCGCCCAGCGTCTCGAGGATCTGGCGCTCGCGGAGCAGCCGGTGCTCGATGAACTCCTGGATCTTGCCCGGCCCGTCCTCGATCACCGGCCCGTGCGCGGGGTAGATGCGCCGCACTCCGAGGTCCTGCACGCGCTTGAGCGATTCCATGTACAGCCCGAGGTCGCCGTCCTCGTCCGGGATCACGGTGGTGGATCCGTTCAGGATGAGGTCGCCGCTGAAGAGCGCGCGCTCCTCCTGGAGGAAGAAGCAGAGGTGGTCGGAGGCGTGGCCCGGGGTGTGGACCGGGATCAGGGTGACCCCGTCGCCGACGACCGTCTCGCCGTCCTGCAGCATCTCCACGTCATCGGGCAGCCCCGAGTCCCGGTAGATCATCTTCGAGACCGGCACCCCCGGGAACAGCTCGCGGAGCTGCCCCACCCCGCCCAGGTGATCGCGGTGGCGATGGGTCAGGATGATGCGCTCGGGCCGCCGCCACCCGCGCTCGCGGAGATAGCTCCCGAAGAGCGCGGGGTAGTCGGCCTCGCCCGCGCCGGTGTCGATCAGGATCGGCCGCGCGCGGCCGACCAGATAGGTGTTGGTACCGGGCCCGGTCATCATGCCGGGGTTGAGCCCGAGCACGCGGCCGACGAGATCGCTCGGGGTGGCGCTCCGGGGAAAGCTCGGATCGATCCAGCTCATGGGCCCGAGTGTAGCATCCCGCCGCGGGCCTTGCGGCCCCCGGCCCGCCTCATCTGACGGTCACGCCACTCCGAGATACCGCCGCTTCACCTCCTCGTCCGCCTCGAGCCCCGCGGGCGTCCCCTCGTAGACGATCTGCCCCTTGTTCATCACGTAGACCCGGTCGGCCACCCGCAGGGCCAGGTGGTAGTTCTGCTCCACCAGCAGCAGCGACAGCCGCTCCGCCTTGAGCGCGAGCAGGATGCGGCCGATCTCGCGCACGATCAGCGGAGCCAGGCCTTCGGACGGCTCGTCGAGCAGGATGAGGCGGCTGTTGGTGAGCAGGGCCCGGCCGATGGCCAGCATCTGCTGCTCGCCGCCCGAGAGCGTGCCGCCCGACTGCTGCTCGCGCTCGCGCAGGCGGGGGAAGAGCGTGAAGACGCGCTCGAGGGTCCAGCCCGGCGCCCGCGCCCCCAGCAGCAGGTTCTCGCGCACCGACAGCGGCGCGAAGATGCGGCGGCCCTGCGGCACGAGGGCGAGCCCGCTCCGCGCGATGCGGTAGCTGGGCCAGCGCTCGATCGCGCGGCCGTCGAAGAGCACGCGCCCTGCGCGGGGCGGGGTGAAGCCCACGATGCTGCGGATGGCGGTGGTCTTGCCGGCCCCGTTGCGCCCGAGCAGCGCCACCGCCTCCCCCGGAGCCACGCGGAGGGAGACGCCGTGCAGCACGTGGCTGTCACCGTAGTAGGTGTGGATGGCCTCGACGTCGAGCATGCTCACGCCTGGCCCAGGTAGACCTCGTACACGCGCGGATCGGCCTTCACCTCGGCGAAGGTGCCCTCGGTGAGCACCTCGCCGTAGTGGAGCACGGTGACCCGGTCGGCGAGCGAGCCGACCACGTCCATGTCGTGCTCGATGATCAGCAGGGTCACGTCGCGCGGCAGCGCCTCCAGCATGCGGGTCATGCGCTGGGTCTCCTCGGGCGACATGCCGGCGGTGGGCTCGTCCAGGAGGAGCAGCCGCGGCGAGGTGGCCAGCGCGACGCCCACCTCGAGCTGGCGCTGCTCGCCGTAGGAGAGGAGCCCGGCGGGGGCGGCGAGCCGGTCCGCCAGGCCCACCACCTGGGCCACGTCGCGCGCCCGGTCGAGCGGTCCGCGCCGGCTCTCGACGCTCCCCAGCAGGTCCCACGTCCCGGGCGCGCGGGCCGCCGCGGCCAGCCGCAGGTTCTCCCCCACCGCGAGCTTCGGGAACAGGTTGTTGCGCTGGAACGAGCGGGAGATGCCGCGCCGGGCCACCGCGTGCGGGCTCAGGCCCTCGATCGGCGCGCCCTCGAGCCGGATGCGGCCGCCGGTCGGCGCGAGCTGTCCTGTGATGACGTTGAAGAGCGTGGTCTTGCCCGCGCCGTTGGGGCCGATGATGGCGCGGCGCTCGCGCGGCGCCACCTGGAACGACACGCGATTGAGCGCGCTCAGCGCTCCGAAGGCGCGGGTCAGCGCCTCGACGGCCAGGAACGGCGCGCTCACGCCCGGAGCCCGATGCGCCCGCGCAGCGCGCCCACGATCCCGCCGGGGGCGAAGAGCACGAACAGGATGAAGGTCGTGCCGAGGATCAGCATCCACCGCTCGGTGTAGGTGCTGACCAGGCTCTGGAGCAGGATGAAGGCGGCCGCCCCCAGCAGCGCCCCGCCCAGGGTGCCGGTGCCGCCGATGATGACCATCAGCAGCGCCTCGCCCGACGTCTTCCAGTAGAACGCGTCCGGGGTGATCGACCCGTTGAACTGGGTGTAGAGCGAGCCGGCCACCCCCGCGACGACCCCGGCGATCACGAAGGCCAGCAGCTTGTAGCGGTCCACCGCGTAGCCGAGCGCCTCCATGCGCGCTTCGTTCTCGTGGATGCCGCGCAGCACGTGGCCGAACGGCGAGCGGACGATGCGCCAGAGCGCGATCGCCACCAGCGCCAGGAGCCCGAGGAGGTAGGCGTGGAAGCCGCGCAGGCTCGTGAGGTCCCAGCCCGGCACGGAGGGCCGCGGGATGCCGACGAGACCGTCCTCGGCCCCGAGCCAGGAGACCTGGAAGGTGTAGGCGTGGAACATCTGCGAGAACGCCAGCGTGAGCATGATGAAGTAGACCCCGCTCACCCGGATCGAGAAGAAGCCGATCAGGAGCGCGGCGAGGCCGGCGGCCACCGCGGGCAGCAGGAGGGCCGAGACGAGCCCCGGGCTCCGGGCCAGCGCGAGCGCGGCCACGTAGCCGCCGATGCCGAAGAACGCGGAGTGGCCGAACGAGACCATCCCCGCGTAGCCCATCAGCAGATCGAGGCTCATCGCGAAGATGCCCCAGATCAGGATCTCCTGGAGGAGCTTGACCGGGTAGTTGCCGGCCCCGAGCGGGAACAGGGCCAGCGCGACCACCACCAGCGCCGAGGCGAGGAGCCGGAGGCCCGTCACTTGAGCGGGCGGCCGAAGAGCCCCTGCGGTCGCACCAGCATGATGGCGGCCATCACCACGTAGATCATCAGCATGGAGGCCTCGGGCAGCCACGCCTTGCCGAAGGTCTCGGCCTGGCCGATCAGGAGGCTGCCGACCAGCGAGCCCTTCAGGCTGCCGAGACCACCCACCACCACCACGATCAGCGCGGGGATCAGGATCGTCACGCCCATGGACGGGTAGGCCGACTGGATCGGTCCCGCGATCACCCCGGAGAGCCCGCCGAGCGCGGCGCCGAAGGCGAAGACGAGGGTGAACACCCGGTGGATGTTGATGCCGAGGCCGCCGGTCATCTCCGCGTCGAAGACGCCGGCGCGGATCACCGCGCCCAGACGCGTGCGCTCGATCAGGAAGAAGAGCGCGACCGCCATCGCGAGCCCGAACCCGATCACGAAGAGCCGGTAGGACGGGATGATCGCGCCCAGCACCGAGACCGAGCCCGAGAACAGACCGGGCGGCGGGATCGAGCGGATGCGCCCGCCCCAGATCCACTTCACCAGATCCTCGAACAGGTAGATGAACCCGAAGGTCAGCAGCACCTGGTCCAGCGCCGGCCGCCGGTACAGCGGCCGCAAGCACGACCGCTCGATCACCGCCCCGATCAGGCCAACCGCCAGCGGCGCCACGAGCAGCGCGAGCCAGAAATTCCCCGTCCCCGCAATCAGCGAAAGCCCCGCATACGCCCCCAGCATGTAAAAGGACCCGTGCGCCAGATTCACCACGTCGAGCATCCCAAAAATCAACGTGAGCCCAACCGACAGCAGAAACAGCAGCACGCCATACGCCAACCCGTTCAGCGCCTGCGCAAACAGATCACCCGGCATGCGGAACCACGAAACCTTTGGGGATCATCGCCACGCGACCACCCGGGCCGCGCTGCGCAGGTCCACAACGGGAGCGGGGGCGGGCGGGGCAGCGTGCAGCCCGTACCCGGATCGGTGACGTTCGCCACGCGATCGATCGGCACGTTGTTGATGCCCCCGGCGACCTCGCGCACCTCGCGAATGTAGATGAACGGCTGAATCACGTTGTGCGTCTTCGGATCGAACCGGAACCGCCCGCGCGGGCTGTCGAACTCGCTCTTCTCGATGACCTCGACCAGCTTCGGCTTGTCCTGGGTGTTGCCGTTCACCGCCTTGAGCGCGCGCACGATGACTTCCGCGGTGTCGTAGCCCTGGCACGCGAAGCCGTCCGGCATCTTGCCGCCGAACTTGGCCTGGAACTCCTTCACGAAGCGCTGGTTGGTCGGATTGTCGAGCAGCGGGGTGTAGAAGTGGCCGGTGATCACCCCGAGGGCCGACTTGCCCTGAGCGGGCAGCACGTCGGGCTCGGTGAGGAAGCCGGCCCCGGTGAGCTTGATCGACTGCTTGAGCCCGAACTGGTCGTACTGCTTCACGAAGTTCACCGCGTCGGAGCCGGAGAAGAAGGCGTACACCGCCTTGGCGCCGGACTGGCGGATCTTGGTGAGGTACGGCGCGTAGTCGGTCTCCCCGAGCTTCGGATAGTCCTCGCCGACCAGCTTGCCGCCCGCGGGCACGAACGTCTCCTTGAAGGCGCCGAGCTGGTCCTTGCCCGCCTGGTAGTTGGGGGCGGCGATGAACACGTCCTTGGACACGTGCTTGGCCACCCACTCGCCCATCGGCTGGTTCGGCTGCCAGTTCGAGAACGAGGTGCGGAAGATCCACTTCGAGCAGCGCTCCCGGCTGATCGCGTCGGCGCCCGCGTTGGAGACGATCAGGATGGTCTTGCTGTTGTGGACCTTGTCGCGCATGCCCATGAGGATGCCGCTGTGCACGGGGCCGGTGAGGATGTCGACCTTGTCGGAATCGATGAGCTTCTCCGTCTTGCGGATGCCCACCGGCGGCTGCATCTCGTCGTCTTCCTTGATCATCTCGATCTTGCGCCCGCCGACCGTCCAGTTCTCGCGGGCGAAGACCAGCTCCATGCCCTGGGTGATGGACTCGCCGAGCACCGCGTAGACCCCCGAGTACGGGAGCACGAGGCCGATCTTGACCGGGCCCGCCTGCGCGCCCGCCCGCCGCACCCACGGCCCCATCGCCGCGCCGGCCGCCGCGAGCGACGCGGTGCCGAGGAAGTTCCGTCGCGTTACGTGTGCCATCGTGATGTCCTCCTGAAACTGGTGGCTGAGCCTGGTGAGCGCCGTCGCTGGCGCCGAAGCCTCACAAATCTACACGAAATCCCTCTGCTTTACGAAACCGCCGGACCCCCGCCCGGGTTTCAGGCGGCCAGCAGGGAGATGACGTAGTTCCCGCTGCCCGAGGAAGGGCCGTAGGCGTGGACCGACGGCACGAACCGGCTCCCGGACTCCATGACCGCCCCGAGCAGCATGGCGAGGTGGCGTCCTCCCATCTCGGCCTGCGTGGTCCGGGTGAACTCGGGCAGCCAGGCCCAGAGCTTCTCGAGCTCGCCGTCGGCCAGGAGCCGCGCAAACCGATGGTCCAGCTCCTGGTCGGCCGGCAGGGGCATGCGCTCCGGCCCGCGCACGAGCTTGTGCGACACGCTCCCGCTGGCCACGAAGCCGACCCGCTTGCCGCTCTCCGCCGCCACCTGGGCCACCAGCCGGCCCCACTCGTAGGCCTCGTTCAGGTCCGCGGACAGGCAGACCGACACCGGCACGATCGGGGTGCGCTGGGCGCGATCGAGGTAGCACACCATCGGCATCAGGGTCCCGTAGTCGAGCGGATAGTGGACGTCGTTGGCCAGCACGCACTGCTGCCCACCCGCCTTGCCGCGGGCGATCAGGCGCGCGGCCAGGTCGTAGTCGCCCGGGTAGTCGTAGGGGACGCCGTGGATGATCTCGGGCGCCTCCTGCGCGGTGAGCACGCCCTGGTGCCGCGGGGTGCCGTCCACCACGGTGGGAAACGTCGTGATCAGGTGGCACGAGTTGATCACGGTCACGTCGAGTCGCGCCTGGGCCACGACCTCACCCTGCGCGACGAGCCCGTCGCGCACCGGGCGGAAGACCTCGGACGCGAGCTTACCCTCGTAGGCGGCCTCGAGCGTGCAGTAGCGCGGCGTGTGAACCGTCAGGAAGGCGGCGGCGAGGGGCATGGGCTGGTCTCCTGGCTACTCGGTGTACGCATCACCGTCTACTTCTGTAAGGCTCTTCATCTGCGGGGGCCCAGAAATGGCCCCCGCACTCCCCCGGGCCGCGGACGCTCGTTTCGGCCCCCCCTCCGGCAATCCCCCAGGCCGCGGACGCTCGTTTCGGCACCCCGCACTCCCCGTTCCGGCGCTTGGACTCGTGGTCACGGGACCCAGGCCACCGCGTCGATCTCGACGTTGACGCCCTTGCGCGGCGGCGCGGCCTCGACGGTGGTGCGGGCCGGCTGCACACCCTGGAAGTACTCCTTGAACACGCGGTTGAAGACGCCGAAGTCGTCCATGTTGCGCAGGTAGACGCCGACCCGCACCACGTTGGCGATGGAGGTGCCGCCGGCCTCGAGGACCGCCTTCACGTTGTCGAGGGTGACGCGGGTCTGCTCCGCGATGTCCTCCGACACGATGGCCTTCGTCGCCGGATCGAGCGGGCCCTGCCCCGAGACGAAGAGGAAGCCGCCGCACTTGACGCCCTGGGCGATCGGCGACTCGGTCCCCTCCGAGAAGCCGGTCTTGGGCGCCGACTTGGTGAACACGACCTCTGGCTTCATGGACGGAGCTCTCCTTTGAGGCGGGCCACGATGCCCGCCGGAATGGGCCGGGCCGCCAGCGGGCCGCCCGGCCGCTCGGGGAGGGCCACCCAGGCCCGCACCTCGAAGCCGGTCGCGCAGCCCCGGTCGCCCACGGACACCTCGTGCTCGACCCGGAACGTCTTCTCGCGCACCTCGCGCACCGTGGTCTCGATCCGGACCAGGTCGCCATAGCGTACCGGAGACGCGAAGCGGGCGCCCGACTCCACGATGGGCACGCCCACGATGCGCTCCGCGGGGAACATCTCGGGCCACGGCAGCCCGAGCGACTCGAACAGGGCCTCGGTGCCGAGATCGAACCACTCGTAGAACCGCGGGTAGAACACGATGCCCGCCGGATCCGCCTCGCTCCAGCGCACCTTCACCGAGAGCGCGTTACTCACCATGGGCCAGGGCTCGTCAACCGTGGGAGACACGCGCTAAGCCGCAGCTTCATTCTCAATCATTCCAGTCGGATAGCCGCCGCATGACGCTGCCCCTCCCATGGCCACCGTTCCCCAGACCCAGCAAGGCCGGCCCTCGGCTGTCATTCCCTAGGTGTCGGCCTTCGGCCGGCACTCCCCTACAGCGGAGGGCAATCCTACCATCCTCGTCGGCCGGGGGTCTTCGCCTAAGCCCCACAGATGGCCCCGTGCCGACTCTGCGCGGTAGAGGGCACGGGGAAGCAGTGAGCCGGGCCCGCCGTGCTCTTGTCGCGAGACCGAACGCGGGTGGGAGCCGTAGAGGTGATGAACGCACCACGAGCGCCGAGGGGGACTCGACGCTCGCGTGTGTTGCGCGGTAGGTGAGACTCTACCGCTGACCGAAACTCGTCGTGCCCGTGATGGGCTTCCCGTCTGGAGTGGTTGGGTTCGTCATGCTCTCTCCCTTCCACCTCTCGACCACGGGCTGATCAAAGGTCGTGAGTTTCTTCCCCTCTGGAGTGGTCGGATTGGTCATGCTTTCACCCGTCCCCCTCTGTACGTCGGATGGCGGGGCTTGAGGTTGCGGCTGTGGCTGCTGCGCGAAGGCCAGCCCGGCCACCGTGAGTGTGGATACCATTGCGAGTGACGTGATCGAACCCTTGAGAGTCATGGTCCTGCCCTCCCTCGTTACGCCGGTCCCGTCGGCGCCTCTGTTCCTGGCCCATTCCGGGAAGCGAAGGATTGTCCTCCGAAGACCGGACGGTTACAGGGCGAATAGGCGACCGCCGGCCGTGGGTGGCCTCGAAGCGACCGGGCGCGAACGTCTACTGCGGAGCAATACTGCGCAGGAGCGAGACCGCGGACTTCTCGAACAAGAGCCGGCCAGGACACCGAGAAGATCGACCAGTTGTGCCGAGGGAAAGAGTCCAGCGTTGCGGTGCTCGACGTGATGGAGAGGACGCTATTGTCGTTATCATCGTCATCGAAGAACCCGTCCACCCACACTGGGTCTGGAGGGGTGGCATGCGCCAACGGGGTCACCGCCGCGTGAACGACGGCCAGCACGACCCAGAGCACGCCGACGAGCTGACGTCTCATACCTTATAGGCCATATCTGTGTCCGTGCGTCCTGTCAAGGGGAGACTTCCCCCTCCAGAGGCTGCCCCTCCGGGCTCGACTCACGGACTCGCGACCGTCTGACGAGACTCTAGCGTGGCACTATCGGACTACACGCCAGCTCCCGCAGCCGGAATCGCTGGAGCTTGCCGGTCGCGGTGCGCGGCAGCTCGCTCACGATCCGGATCTCGCGCGGCCGCTGATGCGGCGCCAGCGCCGCCTCCAGGAACCGCCGCACCTCGGCCCGCAGTGCCTCCGGGGCGCCAGCCGGGTCGCGCGGCACCACGAAGACGAACGGCTTGATCAGCCCGCCCGCCTCCGGCGCGCCCACCACGCCGCCGTCGAGCACTTCCGGGTGCCGGAGCAGCACCGACTCCACCTCCACCGGCGAGACCCACTGGCCGGCCACCTTGAAGAAGTCGTCCTCTCGCCCACAGTGAACGTGGTGCCCGCCCGGCTCGCGACGGTAGACGTCACCGGTCCGGAACCAGTCGCCCACGAATGTCCGACGCGAGTGGTCGAGACGCCGATAGTACGCCGCGGCCTGCGACGGCGTCCGGACCCAGAGGACACCCTCCTCCCCGTCCGCCACCGGCCGGCCCTCCGCGTCGAGGAGGCGGGCCTCGGTGCCGGGCACCGGCACGCCGGAGGACTCGGCCCGGCTCTGGCCCGGCCGGTTGGAGAGCACCATGAAGACGGTCTCGGTGGCCCCGATGCCGTCCAGGATCTCGACCCCGAATCGCGCGCGCCAGGCGTCGTAGACGTCGCCCGGCAGCCGCTCGCCCGCCGAGATGCAGAGTCGGGCGGACCGGAACGTGTCGGCGGGCAGGTCCGCCCGCAGCAGGCGCGCGTAGACCGTGGGCACCGAGAAGAAGAGCGTGGGGGCGAACTCCCGCATCACCCGGGCCACCGCGGCGGGGTCCGGCCAGTCGGGATGGAGATACGCGGTCGCCCGGGCCAGGAGCGGGATCAGCAGCAGGTTGCCGAGCGCGTAGGCGAAGAAGAGCTTGGACGTCGCGAAGACCCGGTCGGCCGCGGTGACGCCGATGAGATCGAGGAAGTGGCGGCCAGCGGGGAGCGTCCGGTGACAGTGCACCGCCGCCTTCGGCGAGCCGGTGGTCCCCGACGTGTAGAGCCAGAAGGCCATGG
>WNFF01000347.1_pt1 | contig 33205 bp, 32 predicted proteins | sample 5400441 | NCBI WGS metagenome assembly WNFF01 (sample SAMN13153345, study PRJNA577476) | soil metagenome | isolation source: 120 cm saprolite under Douglas fir tree site 2 hole 3 replicate 1 | place: USA:California | collected 2015-04-18
ATGATCAATCCGCTGCTGGTCGAGGGACAGCTGCACGGCGGCGTCGCCATGGGCGTCGGCCAGGCCCTGATGGAGAACATGGTCTACGACGCGTCCGGCCAGGTCGTGTCCGGCTCGTTCCTCGACTACTGCATGCCGCGCGCGAAGGACTTTTGCGACATTGTTCTTGGCGAGAACGAGGTGCCCACGAAGCTCAATCCGCTCGGCGTGAAAGGCGCGGGCGAATCGGGCACCGTCGGCGCCCTCGCCTCGCTGATGAACGCGGTCAACGACGCCATGGCGCATATCGGCGCCGAGTATGTGCAGATGCCGGCGACGCCGGAGAAGATGTGGCGGGCGATCGATAAGGCACGGAAATCGTAAAATCGTAGCCCGGATGGAGCGAAGCGTAATCCGGGGTCAGCGCCCGACGCATGGGTCTGCCCCGCATTCCGCTTCGCTCCATGCGGGCTACGGACTATAATCGGAGCAATCAGGAGCCCGGCGATGCCCCGACACAAGAGCTACATCCCCCACGGCGTGATCCCGGCCGTGCTGCTGCCGTTCAACGACGATCTATCGATCGACGACAAGAGTTTTCGCCGCCACCTGCGCGACGTCGCGGCGGTGAAGGGTCTTTCCGCCATCACCATCAACGCGCATTCGACCGAGGTCGCCTCCTGCACCTTCGAGGAGCAGCGCCGCGTGCTCGACATCGCGCAGGACGAGATCGGCGACCGCCTGCCCATCGTGAACGGCATCTGGGCCGACGGCAGTGTCGAGGCGGCGCGCATCGCGCGCATGGCGACCGAGGGCGGCGCGTCGGCGCTGCTGGTGTTTCCGCCCGCGCCCTTCACGCTCGGCCAGTCGCCCGAAATGGCGCTCGCGCACTTCAAGCGCATCGCCGAGGCGAGCGACCTGCCGATCATCGTGTTTCAGTATCCGCTCGCTACCGGCCAGGGCTATCCGCGCGACACGCTCCTCAAGCTCGCCGAGCAGGTGCCGACCATCCGCGCCATCAAGGACTGGGCCGGCAACGTGCCGCAGCACGAGATGCATATCCGCCTGCTGCAGAACCTGCCGCGGCCGGTGAATGTGCTCTCGACGCACAGCGCGTGGCTGTTCTCCTCGCTCGTGCTCGGCTGCAACGGGCTTCTATCCGGCAGCGGCAGCGTGATCGCGGACCTGCAGTCGGCGCTCTTCCACGCGGTGCAGGCGAACGATCTCGCCGAGGCGCGGCGCATCAACGACCGCATCTACCCGCTGGCGCGTGTCTTTTATGCCGAGCCGTGGGCCGACATGCACAACCGCATGAAGGAAGCGCTGGTGCTGCTCGGCCGCCTGCCGCGCGCGGTGGTGCGCCCGCCGCTCGTCAAGCTCGGGCGCGCCGAGATCGAGCGCATACGCGAGGCGCTGGTGGAAGCCGGCCTCCTCAAGGCGAAGGCCGACGCGGCGTAAGGTTCGTTACGTCATGGCCGGGCATAGCCGTTCGAAGAACGGCGTCGCTTCGCTCGCCTATGTCCCGGCCATCCACGCCTTTCTTGTCGGGCTGCTGCAAAGACGTGGATGCCCGCGACAAGCACGGGCATGACGGGATTGGACGGGCTCAGTATCCCTTCGAGCGGACGTGCATCGCGCGCACGCGCAGCGCCGGACGATAGCGATACGGCGCATAGAGCGGACGTCGGTACGCCGGATAAGCGGGCCCGTAAGATGTCGGTTGGACGTAGCCCGCGCCACATCCACCATATCCGCACCCGCTATAACCACCGTAACCGTAACCGACGGACCTGTATGCACCACAGCCGTATCCGGCGTGTCGATATCCGCCGCAGCCGAAGCCGTAGCCCGCTCCCGCGTACGGATAAGCGTAGGGGTAGGACCAGCGATAGTAGGACTGCTCGGGATAGGTGTAGCTGCCGTCCGAATAGGTCGGGCGGTCGAACGTCGAGACGTACCCGTTGGTATAGCTGTAGACGCCGGGACCCTGCAGCACCGGGCCGCGGTTCACCACGTAGACCGGATTGATCGCTGCCGGCGGCATCGCGATCGGCGCAGGCGGGACGTCGTAGAGATTCGCCGCGCAGCAACCGGCGGCTGCCGTGGTGGTAGTGCCGGCGATTGCGGCGAAGGTCACAGCAATAATGACAGGACGCATTGTCGCTTTCTCCTCACTCGTTACAACTCCTCACCGCATCGCGACCCTGCCACGGCACGGCACAACGGCAAATGCGTATCGCCCGTCAAGGTTTATGCGATCCCGGATGGAACGGGATGTGCCCGCGCCGGAAGCGCGGCGCGACGATGACTTGCGGCGGATCGTACGGCGCGGGAATCGATGCCGGCGCGGTGCCCGACTGGACTCCCCATTCCCGATAATAAGGTTCGGCCGGCGGCGGCAGCCGGCGGTTCGGCGGCGGGATGACCTCGAGCCGGCCGGAGCGCGGCCGATGGCCGGTGCGCGGGTAGTAAGGTCCCGGCGGCCCGTAAAGCGGCTGCGGCCAGCCCTCTTCCACCACGACCGGCGCGACGATACCCGGCCGCGCCAAGCCCCAATCGCCTTCGACCACGGCCCACGAGATATCGCGGCCATACATCATCACCGGCACGCCCGGCCGGCCCGGGATCACGATGACCGGCTCGGTGCCGTCGGCGCGCGCGGGCGCCACCGCGGCGGCGCCGGCGACGAGACCAGCCATGACGGCGAACCAGATGTTGCAGCGCATCGCGCCTCTCCGAAACTCGGGCCGAGCGTAATGGAAAGGGCGCAGCGAAAGGTTTCCGCCGGCGCGAAAATCGCCGAACAGCATTAACGATGTTGGGATCGCGAATGGCGAATAGCCTCTTAACCAATTCGCCACTTGCTACTCGGCAATCGCCATTCGCCGCCGCGGCGCTCCGACTTTCGGCCTAAGACCAGCGGCTTACGACCAGTTGCGCAAAGACGCGGGGCCCCGGATCGCATATGCGTCGCGTGGGGCGGTGCGCGTGGCTCGCAGAGTCAGGTCGGAGGCTGTCCCACCACGTGAACAAGGGGACAAACGTCCATGACAGCCATGGCAACGACGGCCTCGGCCAGGGGCCGAGGCATGACGAAGGACGAACGCTTCGTCGTCTTCGCTTCCTCGCTCGGTACCGTCTTCGAATGGTATGACTTCTATCTCTACGCCATCCTCGCGCCGTTCTTCGCTGCGCTGTTCTTCCCGCCCGGCAACGAGACGGCGGCGCTGTTGTCCGCCTTCGCGACCTATGCGGCGGGCTTCCTGGTGCGCCCGTTCGGCGCCATCATCTTTGGGCGCATCGGCGACCTCGTCGGCCGCAAGTACACCTTCCTCGTCACCATCATGGTGATGGGCGCCTCGACCTTCGCGGTCGGCCTGCTGCCCACCTTCAGCGATCACACCATCCCGTGGCTCGGCACCATCCACGGTGTCGGCTGGACGGCGCCGATCCTGCTGGTGACGCTGCGCCTGCTGCAGGGCCTCGCGCTCGGCGGCGAGTACGGCGGCGCAGCGACCTACGTCGCCGAGCACTCGCGCGATAACGAGCGCGGCTACACCACGAGCTTCATCCAGACGACGGCGACGCTCGGCATGTTCCTGGCGCTGCTCGTCATCGGGCTCGGCCGCTACTACATGGACGGGAAGGCCTTCGCCGAGTGGGGCTGGCGCATTCCGTTCATCGTGTCGGTCGTCCTGCTGGTGTTCTCGGTCTACATCCGCCTCAAGCTCAATGAGACGCCGATCTTCCAGAAGATGAAGGAAGAGGGTAAGGGCTCGAAGCGTCCGCTGACCGAGAGCTTCCTGCGTTATCCCAACAACAAGTACGTGCTGCTCGCGCTGCTCGGCGCCACCGCCGGCCAGGGCGTGGTGTGGTACACGGGGCAGTTCTACGCCCTGTTCTTCCTCACGCTCATCCTCAAGGTCGATCCGCTCACCGCCTACACCATGATCGGCATCTCGCTCCTGATCGGCACGCCGTTCTTCATCGTGTTCGGCTGGCTCTCCGACCGGATCGGCCGGCTCAAGATCATCCTGGCGGGCTGCCTGATCGCGGCCTTGACCTACTACACGGTGCTCTTCCCGGCATTGACGCACTACGCCAATCCGGACCTGGAGAAATTCCAGCAGACGACGCTGCTGACCGTGACGGTCGATCCCGCCACCTGCCAGCTCAACGCGCCGTGGAACATCCCGACGGCGTGCGACGCCGCGCGCGACACGCTGACCAAGGCCGGCCTGTCGTTCACGACCGCGAACGGCCCGGCGGGCTCGCTCCCGACGCTGACGATCGCGCAGAGCGGCAGCAGCAAGGTGATCGACAGCGCCGGCGGCGGCGGCTGGGCGGCCACCAACGCGCCCAAGTGGGTCGCTGCGCTCACCGCGGCCGGCTATCCGCCGAAGGCCGACCCGGCCAAGTTCAACTGGATCATGATCGAGGTGATCCTCGTCATCATGGTGATCTACGTCACCATGGTGTACGGCCCGATCGCCGCGTTCCTGGTCGAGATGTTCCCGACCAAGATCCGCTACACCTCGATGTCGCTGCCGTATCACATCGGCAACGGCTGGTTCGGCGGCATCCTTCCGCTCGTCGCGACCGCGCTGGTGGCGGCAACCGGCAACATCTACTTCGGGCTCTGGTACCCGATCGTGGTGGCGATCGGGACCTTCGTCATCGGCTCGATCTTCCTGACCGAGACGAAGGACATCAACATCACGGAAAGCTCCGGCGTCGCGCTCCACACCAAGGGCGCGTGAGCAAGCCAAACGGCGGGGCGGCGCAATCCGCCCTGCTCGCCTACGATGGCGCCCCGCCTGATCGCGGGGCGCTTTTCGTTTTGCGCCGACGACTCTCGAGCGCGGATTGAATTAGCTTCGTTTTGTCAAAAACAGCTTGGTCCACGAATTAGCTTTGTTTTGCCAAAACCCGCGCCGGCGGTTGTGCCGCCGTCCGCCCGTTCCGCTTTAGCGAAACGCGCGCCTTTGTATTTCTTATGCTTTCGCCGCTAGGTTCAATCCGCCAAAAATGGACGTCTCAGCGGGCGCGGTCGAATGGTATCCAAATACTTTCCGCATGAGCTGCCAATCCCGGCTCTGTCGCGTGGCATGAATGGAGCAGCGCCACAGTCCCCTCCAAACCCGGCCGCCTTGCCGTGCACGTAGCGCGCTGTTAGCTCTCGCTCCGGGCCGGCTTAGCTCAGCTGGTAGAGCACGTGATTTGTAATCACGGGGTCAGGGGTTCGAATCCCTTAGCCGGCACCGTTTCCAACTTTTTCTTCATTGCGAGCGAAGCGAAGCAATCTCAGCCGCAAGCTCATGCGCGTGTTTCGGGGATTGCTTCGCGGAGCCTGTGCTCGGGCTTGCCGAAGGCAAGATCCGAGGGCTCGCGATGACGGGACACCTTCCACCGCAAAGTAAGATCGTGAAGAAAGATGCGCTCGCGACCTAACCGCGCGGAAAACATGAGCATTCCGCGCTGGCCGACCGATCTTACCGATCTTTCGGGGAGTCGAGGTGTGCGGCCGCACCCGCGCCGGCAGAATGAGCGACCGCTTTTGGTCCAGGATTGCTTTTTGACCGCATCGGCTGAATGGATATCCGGCTTGGGAGCGCCCGCTTTCACCGCGACGCTGATCCTGGACTACCGTCAATGCGCCTCGCTGCGATCGGCCCCTGGCACGGACGCATCGTCGTCCGGGCCGCGGTCCTGTCCGGCCGCGGACTGCGCCTGCGCGGCGGACAGGAGGTGGCGGAGCACGCGGCGCAGTCCGTGCAGCTGGTCGACGAGATCGAGAATGACGGGAATGCCCTCGTCGTTGACGCCGAGTTGGCGCAGATCGAGAATCAGTTGCGCGCGGGCGAGATCGACGTCGGAGAAGTCCGGCGCTTCGTCCGTCCGCCGCGGCGCGAGCCAGCCCGCCTCGATCCACATCTCGAGGCTGCGGGCGTCGATCCGCGTGTGCACGAGGAATTCGCTCATTTCCATGGCCTAGGCCCCCGTCGCGTTGCGCTGGCCGCCGGCCTGCGCCGAGCGCCATTGCGCGATGAATTTCTCGAGCTCGGGATCCGGCTTGTCCGGCAGCATCACCTTGAGCTTGACGTATTCGTCGCCGCGGCTTCCGTCCGGCCGCGGCACGCCCTTGCCCTTGAGGCGCAACACCGTGCCGGTGTTCGCCCATTTGGGAATCGTCATGGTGACCGTGCCGGTCGGAGTCAGCACGCTCACCTTGCCGCCCAGCACGGCGTCGGCGAGCGGCACCGGCAGCTCGACGTGGATGTCGTCGCCTTTGCGGGTGAAGACGGGATGCGGTCGGACCGCGACCTCGATGCGTGCATCGCCGGGCGGACCGCCGCCGATGCCCGGCCGTCCCTTTCCGCGCAGACGCAGGATTTGACCGTCGCGCGTGCCGGGCGGAATCGTGATGTCGAGCGGCTCTCCTTCGGCGAGCGAGACCTGCTTGTTCGCGCCGTTGATCGCGTCGAGAAAATCGATCTCGATGCGATAATGCACGTCCTGTCCGCGCATGCGGAATTCGCGCCGCCCGCCGCCGCCGGCGCGGCCGAAAATCTCCGACAGGACGTCTTCGGCGCCCTCGAAATCCGCAAAACCCGCATCGCTCGTGTAGGCGTGCGTGCCGTCGCCGAAGTCGCGATAGTAGCGCTGCCGCGGCCGCTCCGCGCCCGATGCGTCGATCTCGCCGCGATCGAAGCGCGCGCGCTTTTCCGCGTCCCCCAATATGTCGTAGGCCGCGGAGACGTTCTTGAACTCCTCTTCGGCCTTCTTGTTGCCGGGATTGAGATCGGGATGAAGTTTCTTGGCGAGGCGCCGATAGGCCTTCTGGATGTCCGCCTGGGACGCATCCTTTTTCAACCCCAAGGTTTCGTATGGATCGGCGGCCAACGCGGACTCCCATGATCAGATCGTCGTCGGGTTGAAACCTCAATGGACCCCGCCGGTTCCGTTCTGTTGGCGATTCATGAGCGTAAGGGGCATCGAAATTCGGCTTGGCGGAACCGCTTAAACCAAAGGATTAGGCGCATAGCCAAAGCGTAGGAGCAAAGATCAAGCGATGTATTCCGACCCTCCGACCAAAGGATGAGGACGGAAAACCAAAACAACAAGACCATCCCAACGGCGGCAAGCCTAAGCTATCCGAACGGAAGCACGGCCTGTTATCGATCGTGCAAGGACCGCAGCAACGGTCATCGATACGATGGAGACGACAGATGCTCCGCGAACAGCTGATCAACTTCCTCGAAGCCGCCGTGGTGCTTTTGGTGTTGACGAACGCGTTCAGCGTTCTCGCCGCCGCCTATGCGATCTCGCTCGCGCATGGACTGGTCCGCACCGACTCCCACGTGCCGGCGCATTACGGACTGCTCACCGTTCTGGCCCGGCACCTGCGGATCGACAAGCAGGCGAGCAGGAGGCCGACGTGAGCGCGCTCATAGGGTCGTATGTCTGCGCCGTGCTCCTCGCCAAGCAGCCGCCGGCACAGCGCGTCGAAGCAATTCGGCGGCGTTGGCGGAGACTGACGGGCTCTGTGCGCGATCCCTACCGGCCCGAGCAGCACTACATGCGCGGGCCGGGCCCGAGATGGCAGCAGAAGCACGCGCACGAGGCGAGCAAAGCCTGACGCTTCATCCGCGCCGCGCCCGCTTGCCTCACGCCGCCCGGATGCGTGTGAGGAACTGCTCGATCTGAACGCGCAGCGCGTCCGCCTGGCCGGCAAGCTCGCCGGCGGAATCGCGCACCATTTGCGCGGACTGGCCGGTCTCGCTCGCGGCGCCCGCAAGGTCCGCGACCTTCTCGCTCACGAGGCTCGTGCTCTGCGCGACCTGATGCACGCTCTGCGCCATCTCGCGCGTGGTCGCGTCCTGCTGCTCGACCGCGGAGGCGACCGCGGCGGCGATCTCGTTGATGCGCGCGATGGTCGCGCCGATATGGTCGATCGCATCGACCGCTTCCGTGGTGGCGCCCTGGATCGAGCGGATCTGCCCTGAAATCTCCTCCGTCGCCTTCGCGGTCTGCGCGGCGAGCGACTTCACCTCGCTGGCAACTACGGCGAATCCCTTGCCCGCCTCGCCGGCGCGCGCCGCCTCGATGGTGGCGTTGAGCGCGAGCAGGTTGGTCTGCCCGGCCACGTCCTGGATCATCTTGATGACGTCGCCGATCTTCTGCGCCGCCGCGGCGAGGCCGCGCATCGTCACGCGGGTATTTTCGGCCTCTTTCACCGCTTCGGACGCGACGGTGGCGGATTCCTCGACCTTGCGCCCGATCTCGCCGATCGATGCGCTGAGCTCCTCGGCCGCCGAAGCGACCGAGTGCACGCCGCTCGACGCCTGCTGCGAGGCCGACGCGGCGGAGCCGGCGCCGTCGCTCGCGGTCGATGCGATCTCGACCATCGCCTTCGCGGTGTCGTGCATCTTTTCCGCCGAGCCGCTGACGTTCTCCACCACGCTCTTGACCTCGCTCTCGAGGCCGACCGCGAGGGTCAGCAGCTCCTTGCGGCGCTCCTCCGCCATGCGCGCACGATCCGTCGCGGCGCGCTCGTCGCTGTGCACGGCCTCGCGCCGCGCGTCGCGCAGCACGCTCAACGCAGACGCCATGTCGGCGATCTCGTCCGCGCCGCCGGTCGCGACCTCGGCATCGAGGTCGCCGCCGGCGATCGCGGTCATGCTGCGCTGGAGCCGCGACAGGCGCCGCACCACGCCGCGCCCGACATAGAGCCATCCAAGCGCGAATGCGATGGCGAGACTCGCGACCGCGAGCCCGATGAGAATGACCTGGCCGCGCGCGATCTCTCCCTCGGAGGCGCGCGCCGCCGCCGCCGCGGCGGCCTCGCTGCGCGCACCCAAGGCCACGACCTGCTGATCGAGATCGGCCGCGAGCACCCGGTTTTCCGCCACGACCTTGGCGCCGGCGATCGCACCGGCGAATTCCTTCTCCTTGAGCTCGAACACGTTGCCGTTGCGCCGGCCAAAACTCACCAGTTCGGCCGCCAAGTTGGTGATCTCCGGTTCCTTGAGCGCGGCGGCGGCCTTGTCGAGATGACCCGCGGCGGCAACGAACCGCTGCTTGACCACCGGTATGAGATCGCTCGATGCCAGGTCGGCGATCTCGACGAGGATGCCGAGAACGAGATTGGATTCGGCACGCAGCTCGAGCACCGCCTGCAGCGCGACAAGCTCGTTATTGGCAAGCCCGCCCAGCGTCTGCTCGACGGCAGCGAGATCGCGCTTCTCCGTCGCCGTCTGCAGGCCGAGCACGAGCGCAAAGCCGGCGTCATCCGCGATGGGCGCGAGCTTTTCCGCAAGTTTCTGATGGACCCTGCGCAATGCGTCGACCATGCCAACGCGGGCGGCGGCCGTCGCCTGCCGGTCGGCGACCGCGCGCGCCAGCCGGTCGAGGTTCTCCGACATGCGGGCGGCGGTCTCCTTGAGCTTGGCCGCATCCTCGGTGGGGAGCGCGTTCACCGCCTGCACCAGCTCGCGGCGTTCCGTCTCGAGCGCACTGAGCGCGCGCCCGCGCTCGGCCGTGTCGGCGGCGAGCAAGGCCTGTGCGGCGGCAATCACCTCGGCCGCTTCCTTGGCGATGCGCGCGGCCTGCGTCACCTGCGGCAGGCTCGTGCCGGTGACGACGCCGAGCGAGCGGCCAATGCCGTCGTACGAGATGAGCGCGTTCGCGCTGGCGAGCACCGTCAATGCGGCGACCGCGCCGAACGCGGCGAACAGGCGGCCGCGCAGGCCCAGGCGACCCCACGGCAATGCGATCTTCTTTTTCATTTGCGTGCTCGCGGGACGCTCGACACTTGTGCGATACGCGGGGTGTGGCCGCCGCTGGTCACTACTTCGCCTTCTCCAGCCGCGTGACCGCCTTGAAGTTGCCGTCGGCCTGCAGCACCGTCAGAAAGACTTGGTCCGATCCGCGATTGTTGGACGGGCCGTAGGTGAGCTTGAAGCCGCCGAGATCGAAGCCGCCGCTCTTTTGCACCGCCTCGACGAAACCCTGCCGGGTGGGCTCGCCGTTGATCTTCTCGAGCGCCGCGATGATGGCGCGGCCGGCGAGGTAGCCTTCCAACGAGACGAAGCCGGGCTGGGCGTCGGGAGCGCTCGCCTTGAGCGCGGCGTGATAGCGCGCGACCACCGGAATCGCGGTATCCTTCGGGAAAGGCACCACCTGGGTCACGATGGCGCCGGCGCCGGCAGTGCCGAGCTCCTTGGCGAACGCGTCGGAGCCCACGAACGAGATGTTCACGATCGGCACATCGAGCTTGATCATCTTCGCGAGCTTGAAGAATTCGGCCGCGGGCTTGTAGGGCGCGATCATGATGACGGCGTGCGGATCGGCCTTCTTGATGGCCAGGAGCCCGCCTTTCACCGCCGTGGTGTTGCGCTCGAACGTGCCTTCGGCGGCAAGCTCCATCTTGCGCTTCTCCAGCGCGCGCTTCACGCCGGCGAGGCCGGCCTGACCGAACGCATCATCCTGATACATGATCGCGATCTTGGTCGCCCCGAGGTCCCTGGTGAGATGCTCGACCATCGCCTCGGTTTCCTGGAAATAGCTGGCGCGCACATTGACCACCAACGGCTTATAGGGATCGCGCAGCAGCTCCGCGCCGGTGAACGCGCCGATGAAGGGCGCGCCCGCGCCGATCGTGATCGGCATGATCGCCGCCGCCGTCGGAGTGCCGACCGGACCGGCGATGGCGAAGACCTTGTCCTCGCCGAGCAGCTTCTTCACCGCCTCGATCGACTTCGTCGGCTCGTAGCCGTCGTCGACGCTTCTGAGCTCGAGCTTGCGGCCCTTGACGCCGCCCGCCTTGTTCGCCTCCGCAAAGGCCGCTTCGAGCCCGACCTTCATGCCCTGCCCGAGCGCGGCGGCTGGACCGTCGAGCGCCGCGGCCTGGCCGAACACGATCTTGTCGGCCGATACCCCGTTCTCGGCGGCGGCCGATAGACCGGCCGTGAGGAGCACGACGAGCGCCACGGAAAGGGCCTTCAGCGGAGATATGCGCATGGAATGATGTCCTTCGGTTTCGCGTCGCGGATGCGCGCGGCCCCCTGCCCCAAAAAGGGCCGCCCGCCGATTCCAGATGGCCGGGATTTTCACCTTGTTTACCTTTCCAAAGCGTTGACGTTGCTGCGATTGATGAATTTCGCAGCGTGCCGGCAGGAGCGGCGGCAAATAGCGAGTGGCGAATAGCGGGTAGAGGACCGATTGGTAAACGGCGGTTAACTATTGGCTACTCGCCATTCGCGCTCAGTTGTCGAGCTTGATCCCGGTCTCGCGCGTCACGCGGCCCCACTTCTGAAAATCTCTCTGGATGAATGCCGCGAACTCTTCCGGCGTCGTGCTGCGCGCCACCGCGCCCAGCTCCCTGAGCCGCTGCACCAGCGCCGGCTCCCGCAGGATTTGCGTCAGCCGCGCCGAAATCTCCGCGCGCACGCCGCTCGGCGTTCCGTTGGGCACCATGATGCCGAGCCATGACGCCACGTCGAATCCCGGCAAGGTCTCGGCGATGGCCGGCAGATCAGGCAGGAACGGCACCCGCTCCCCAGTCGTCACCGCCAACGCCCGCAGCTTGCCGTCGACCACCTGCGGCCACACCGACGGCATCGTGTCGAACATCATATCGACATGGCCGCCGAGCAGCGCCGGGAGCGCGGGCCCGCTGCCGGTATAGGGCACATGCAGGATGTTGGTCCGGCTCAAGTGCTTGAACCATTCGGCGGCGAGATGGGGCGACCCGCCGAAGCCGCTGCTCGCATAGGAATACTTGCCGGGCGCGGCGCGCACGAGCGCGATCAGCTCGGCCACGCTCGTCGCGGCGATATCGGGACGCACCACCAGCACATTGGGAAACGAGCACATCAGCGATATCGCGTCGAAGTCGCGCATCGGATCGAAACCCAGATTGCTGCGCAGATGCGGAAGCAGCGTCGTGGTGGTACCCGTCGCGACCAGCAGCGTGTGGCCGTCGGGCGCGGCCTTGGCGGCGAGCGCCGTGCCGGTGGCGCCGGCGGCGCCCGCCGTATTCTCGACGACGACCGGCCGGTTCCAGCCCTGTGCGAGTCGCTCGGCAACCATGCGCGCGACAATGTCGGTCGCGCCGCCCGCCGGGAACGGCACGATGATACGGACGGTGCGCTCGGGATAGGACGCGGCCGAGCTCTGCGCGGACGCATTTGTGCAGAGCAGCGTCAAACTCAATGAAAAAATCGCGAGCGCGACAAACGAGCGTTGAATCATGACGTTCTCGCATTCCGCACTGCAGCGCCGGCAGACCGGTTGGGCGCGTTCATTGCACGATTCGCTTTCTTCAACCTGCTCCACGCACTTTAGGAGCTGCGAGGTGCATTTTAAAAAAATTTCATCTACGCGCCATTCAAATGCCAAAGAGGACGCGCTATTCTTCGCAATGGGGAATAGAGAAGCGAAGGGGGAAACCGGAGGAGGTTTCCATGAACGCCCAGCCTGAACTGCGGGTCGCTCCGGTTCAACCGCGACGCCTTCCCCTCCCATATTGCCCCGAATGCCGTGACCTGATCTTCGCGCCGGCGGCGTCCGAATATGTGAACGCGCGCCACGTACGCCACATGTGGTCGTGCGAGGCCTGCGGTCACGAATTCACGACTTCGGTGCGATTGACCTTCCGTCGCGTCCGGCACGGCCGCCTGTCTTAAGCGAGTGGTGAGTAGCGAATAGGACCATTTGCTATTCGCTACGCCCTATTCGCTCATCATCACACCTCGACCATCACGTCCTCGCCCTCGATCCGGCACGGAAAGGTCTTGACCGGCTGATAGGCGGGCGGCGAGACGGCTTCGCCGGTCTTCACGTTGAACAGCGCCTGGTGGACCGGGCATTCGATGCATTCGCCGTCCAGGAATCCTTCCGACAGCCGGGCGAAGGCGTGCGTACAGATGTTCTCGGTCGCATAGGGTGCGCCATCCACCCAGTAGAGCGCGATCTCGGTCCCGTCGATCTCGGTATCCATCAGGCCGCGTTCCTTCAGATCCGCCAACGCGGCAGCCTTCGTCCAAGCCATCGTCCGCCCTGCGCTCCCTGCCCTGCTCGCCCCCGACCCCCGGAAGCTCGAAAGCGCCGGACGATAAACGAGGCCGATGCAAGAGAAAACCGGGCCAGTGTCCCGATTCCGAAGTTCGCAAAACCTCGCGGCAGCCTCTTGTGCGAACTTCGGAATCAAAGGGACACTGGCAACTCTATGATTCTAGTGCCGCTTTTGAACCCGACGTTCGCAACCGAGCTTGCGGCACCGGACGTGCGAACTTCGGGTTCGCGGCACAAGGGGGATTTTCCGTAAGCCGCGAGAGAGGTTAAGGTGGGCCCGCGGCGCGCCTCCCGGGAACGGGAGAACGCTGTGGAATCATGGGGGTGCGGCCGCACAGCGGCCCGGAGGGGGTGCCTATGCTCATGCGCGGAATGCCGGTTGTGGCCCTGCCGCCGCTCGCGTAGGCGTAAAGGATCTGCATGTTCACGCGTCTCATGACCACGCGGCGGTTCTTGCCGCTCTTCGGGTGCCAGTTCTTCAGCGCCTTCAACGACAATTTCCTGAAGAACTCGCTGGCCATTCTGATCCTGTTCTCGCCCGCGGTCGCCGACCCCGACTGGCTCATCACGCTCACCCCCGCGGTCTTCATCGGGCCGTTCTTCCTCCTGTCCGGTCTCGGCGGCGAGATGGCCGACCGCTTCGACAAGGCGGTCGTGGCGCAGCGCATCAAGCTCGTTGAGATCGCGGTCGCCGCCATAGCGGTGACCGGGTACTGGCTGCATTCGATCCCGATCCTGTTCGTCGCCCTCTTCATGTTCGGCGTGATCGCCACGCTGTTCGGCCCGATCAAGTACGGCATCCTGCCCGACCACCTCGTCAAGGAAGAGCTGCCGGCCGGTAACGCACTGGTCGAGGGCGCGACGTTCCTTGCGATCCTGCTCGGCACGATCGTCGGCGGTCTTGCCGCCAAGGAAGGCAATCACCCCGCCATTTTCGGCGTCCTCATCATGGTGTTCGCGCTCGCCTGCTGGGGATCGAGCCTGTTCATCCCGCGCACCGGGCAAGGCGCGCCGCAGCTCCGCATCGATCCCAACATTGCGCGCTCGACCTGGGTGCTGATCAAGGAGCTGTGGGGCGACAAGCGGCTGCGCTGGGGCGCCATGGTGACGAGCTGGTTCTGGCTCGTGGGCGCGGTCGCGCTGTCGCTGATGCCGGTGCTGGTGAAGTCGGTGCTCGGCGCCACCGAAGAGGTCGTGGTCGGCTTCCTCGCGATCTTCTCGATCTCGATCGCGATCGGCTCCGGTCTCGCCGCCTGGCTCGCGCACGGGCGCATCGTGCTCTTTCCCACGCTGGTCGGCGCGCTCGTGCTTGCCGTGTTCGCGTTCGATCTCGGCTGGGGCACCTACGGCGTCGCGCCGTCGGCGCCGTCGGGCGTCGCCGCCGTCTTTGGCTCCGCGCGCGGGTTGCGCGTCGCCATCGACCTCGCCGGCCTCGCCATCGGTGGTGGCCTGTTCATCGTGCCGACCTTCTCGGCGGTGCAGGCATGGGCCGGCGCCGACCGGCGCGCGCGCGTCATTGCCGCGGTCAACGTGCTCAACGCGGCCTTCATCGTCGCCGGCACGCTCATCGTCGCGCAATTGCAGGCACTCGGCCTGTCGACGCCGGCCCTGTTCATGATGATCGGCGCCGCGAACTTGATCGTCCTGGTGGCGATCGCGGCGACGCTGCCCACCAACCTGCTGCGCGATTTCCTCACCGTGGTGTTCCGCGTACTCTTCCGCCTCGAGGTGACGGGGATAGAGAACCTCGCGAAGGCGGGGCCGAACGCGATCATCGCGCTCAACCATCTGAGCTTCCTCGACGCGTCGGTCGCCCTGTCGTTCCTCGACAAGGAGCCGGTCTTCGCCGTCGACAGCGGGATCGCACAGCGCTGGTGGGCGAAGCCGTTCCTGCGCATGACGCGCGCCATGCCGCTCGATCCGACCAAGCCAATGGCGACGCGCACGCTCATCCACGCCGTGCAGGGCGGAGAATCGCTGCTGATCTTCCCGGAAGGGCGCATCACCGTCACCGGCAGCCTCATGAAGGTCTATGACGGCGCCGGCCTGATCGCCGACAAATCGGGCGCCATGGTCGTGCCGATCCGCCTCAAGGGCCTCGATGCGACGCCGTTCTCGCGCCTCGACCGTTCCCAGGTGAGGCGGCGATGGTTTCCCAAGGTGACCGCGCACATTCTTCCCCCCGTCAAGCTTGCGGTCGAGCCCGAGCTCAAGGGCAAGAGACGGCGCATCGCGGCCGGCGCCGCCCTCTACCAGGTGATGTCCGAGCTCGTGTTCCGCACCACCTCGACCGACCGCACGATCGTCGAGGCGTTGATCGAGGCCGCGCACGAGCATGGGCCCGGACGCGTTGCGGTCGAGGATCCGGTCGGCGGCACGCTGAGCTACCGCAGGCTCCTTCTTGGCGCCGCCGTGCTGGGCCGCAAGCTGATGTCGCTCGCCGACGAGGGCGCCGCCGTCGGCGTGATGCTGCCGAACGCCAACGGCGCGGTCGTGACGTTGCTCGCCGTGATGTCGGCCGGACGCGTTCCGGCGATGATCAACTTCAGCTCCGGGGCCGCCAACGTGCGCGCGGCGTGCAAGGCCGCCAAGATCCGCGCGATCGTGACCTCGCGCGCCTTCATCGAGAAGGGCCGGCTCGCGCCGCTGGTCGCGCAGATCGAGAACGACGTGCGCATCGTCTATCTCGAGGACGTGCGCGAAACGGTGACGCGGGGCGACAAGCTGCGCGGCCTGTTCGCGGCCAAGCGCCCGCTCAAGCCGCGCAAGGCAGATGATCCGGCCGCGATCCTGTTCACCTCGGGATCGGAAGGCACGCCGAAGGGCGTCGTGCTGTCCCACGCCAATATTCTCGCCAACGCCGCGCAGGCGGAGGCGCGCATCGATTTCGGCCGCACCGACAAGGTGTTCAACGTGCTGCCGATCTTCCATTCGTTCGGGTTGACGGTCGGGCTGATCCTGCCGCTGGTCTCGGGCGTGCGCGTCTATCTCTATCCTTCGCCGCTCCACTACCGCATCGTGCCCGAGCTCATCTATGGCGTGAACGCGACCATCCTGTTCGGCACCGACACGTTCCTTGCCGGCTATTCGCGCTCGGCGCATGCCTACGATTTCCGCTCGCTGCGCTACATCCTGTCCGGCGCCGAGCCGGTCAAGGTCTCGACGCGCCGCGTCTACATGGAAAAATTCGGCCTGCGCATCCTCGAGGGCTATGGCGTCACCGAGACCGCCCCGGCGCTCGCGCTCAACACGCCGATGTTCAACAAGTTCGGCACGGTCGGCCGGCTGCTGCCCGGCATGGAGATGCGGCTCGAGCCGGTGCCGGGGGTCGAGGACGGCGGCCGACTCTTCGTGCGCGGGCCGAACGTGATGCTCGGCTATTTGCGGACGGAAAACCCCGGCGTGCTGGAGCGGCCGCCCGACGGCTGGCACGACACCGGTGATATCGTGAGCGTCGATGCGGAAGGCTTCATCACCATCCGCGGCCGCGCCAAGCGCTTCGCCAAGATCGGCGGCGAGATGATCTCGCTCGCGGCGGTCGAGATGCTCGCGGCGGAACTGTGGCCCGACGCCATCTCGGGCGTCGCCACGGTGCCCGATCCGCGCAAAGGCGAGCGGATCGTTCTCGTCACCACCAGGAAAGACCCGGTGCGTTCCGACCTCATCCTGTTCGCCCGCTCGCGCGGCGCGTCCGAGATGATGGTCCCGTCGGAGGTGCTGATCGTCGAGAAACTGCCGCTGCTCGGCTCCGGCAAGATCGATTACATCGCCTTGCAGAATCTGGTGAACGAGCGGGTCAAGCTTGAAGGTGCGGTGGCGTAATCACGCACGTCAGGCGGCGAGGCGCGTCGTAGCCGAACGCAGGGTGGCGCGCTTGCGCCGATCGCTTTCCTGGCTCAGTAAACCTTCCACTTCCCTGCAGTGACATTCATTCCGCCTGAGATCGGACTATATGTGACTTCGGCATCAACGCGGCGCCCACACGCTGCTGCGGTCCATGTTTCCGACCAACCCTGCGGGGTGCTCGGCCCATGCGAACTGACGTTCAAGAACTCGATTTTGTCGGTGCACTTCGCAGCTGCCATCAGACCTGGCAGTACGATACGCATTGCATCTGCCTCCAACTTCAGCGCGAAAATCGCCGGGAAGCAGGAACGTCGGCTGAAGGACATTTGAACCTGGTACGGCCTTCAGTAGCGCGCGTCTCGTAACGCGCGACCCACAACGCTCCATCACCGCCATCCCAACCCATGCTCCAGACGTGATTTGATAATTCGCACCGGAACGGACAAATGTCGGCTGCTCGACCATCATTATCTTGTTCCATTCCAAAATGCCGAGTGACGGGCACTCTGCCTTTAGAGTAGTCGGTTCTCCAAGGTTAAATATTCTCTCTAGATAGGACTTATATCCAGCCGAGTTGATGAAGCTGACGAACAGAGCTTTCTGATCCGGTTCAGAGGATTGCGCAAAAGCAACTGACATCCAGGCGAAGAAGAACAAGGTTGTTGCGAAAAAACGTCTCATCACCGCACCCCTCGACGGATTGAGGACGATACTCGCACGAGGACTCAATCCGCGCAACGCACGGTTGCTTTATGGCCGAGCTTGTCCCAACCATCCACGTCTTTTTTGCCACGCGGCTCCAAAGACGTGGATGCCCGGCACAAGGCCGGGCATGACGAGTCCAGTGTTTGTAGCCGCGCGAAACAGCGGCCGTCTAAGCGGCGAGGCGCGTCGTGTCCACCAGCTGCTCGTGGCGCGCGGCGCGCACCTCGCGGCCGAGCCGCAACGCGTGCTCGATGCCGGCGATATAGGCGTCGCGCTCGGCGCCCTGCGGCAGCGCGGAGAGCGCGATCAAGAGCCGCCCCGCCTTGACCGCGTCGAGGCCGAGCCACTCCATCGCCCACGCGACCGCCGCCTCGGTCTCGCCGAAGGCGACCAGCTCCGCGCCGAGCTCGCAGAATGCGCTCTCGAGCCCGCGCACCGGCATCGCGCGTTGTTCGGCGCCCGGCCCGCGGACCACGGCGACCGCAGCGGGCATGTGGAGAAGCATGAGGATCCGGCGCCGCGCCGCGCTGCGAAGCTCGATGAAGCGGCGCACGGGACGCGCGCAGAATTCGGTGGCGCACCAGCCGGCGATGCCGGCGGCGGCCGCGGATGCAAGGGTCAGGGTTGCGCTCATGCGCGGCATGTGACGCCGGCATGCAGGCGCTGTCCATCGACGATTGATCTGTTGCTTAACACCGGGGCGTTAACGCTGGGCCGCGCGTTTGCGTTAACGGGACCCAAGAACGCGGATCAAGCGCAGACGCAGAAGGCCGGCCTTGTGGCCGGCCTTCCGTACGCGCCGAGATCGATCGAATCAATTCGTGCTCGACCGCGGCTTCACCGACGTCTGCATGCCACCGCGCGCATCGGTCGAAGGCATGCGCTTGTGATGACGCGCATGCTTGACATGCTTGACCCGCTTGAAGTGCCGCACATGCGCGAAGTGACGGCCCTTCTTGACGCGCTTCACGACCTTCTGGGCCGGCTTGGTCGCGGCGACCTTCGGCGCAGCGGTGTTGGCCGGCGCAGCGGCCGCCGGGGTGTTCGATTTGGCGGGCGCGGCGGCCGGCGTGCCCTGGGCGAACACCGGGGCGGTGAACATGGTCGCGGCGACAAGCGCGACGGCGATTTTCCTCAACATGGCAGTTTCCTTTCTTCGTGACGGCGTTCGATCGCGAACGCTTGGCTGAGACGATCGACCGGTTCATTCCGATCGTGCGCAGGATTCTGCATGTGCGCGCTGAACTGCGTCTGAAGCGCGCCAGCCTCCGCCGTTCATGTTGATGACGCGAAAATATCGGCGCCGTTATCCGCCGTTCAGCCGGCGGGCCTCGCCGCGGCGAATCCGTGTCGTTTCAGTGGCGCGGGGCGCGTACATTACAGCGATTTAACAATCCGTCGCTTTCGTCTCGGCCAGCAGCCATTCGAGATAGGTGTCGTCGACGCTCTCGATCGGAATCACCAGCAACGCCGGCGTCGAATAAGAGTGCAGCTCCTTGACCGCGGTGCGCACCGGCTCGGCGAGCGAGGCACGGGTCTTGATGATCATCACGGTCTCCTCGGCGCGCTCGATCGCGCCCTGCCAGCGATAGTGCGAAATCATGCCGGGAAGAATATTGACGCAGGCCGCGAGCCGGCGCTCGACCAGGTTTCGGCCGGCCTTCTCCGCCTCGACAATCGAGGGCCAAGTCGTATACACGAACACCGCACGTTCCATCTCTCACCCCAAGTCGGCCCGCATGAACCGTCCCCCTGCCCGCTTCGACCGGATCGCCTTCGTGGCGAGCCCGATACCGGACGCCGAGCAGGCGCGCGCGGCGCTGGTGAGCCGCTACGGCGATGCCGATCCGAAAACGGCCGACGTCGTCGTCGCGCTCGGTGGCGACGGCCTGATGCTGCAAACCCTGCACGCCTTCATGACCGCGGGCAAGCCGATCTACGGCATGCATCGCGGGACCGTCGGCTTCCTCATGAACGAATTTCGCGAGGACGGGTTGGGCGAACGCCTCGCGGCGGCCGAGACCACTTTCATTCACCCGCTGCTGATGTGCGCGACCGATGCCGCCGGCAAGGTGCATGAGCACTACGCCATCAACGAGGTGTCGCTGTTTCGTCAGGCCTACCAGGCGGCGCGCCTGCGCATCCTGGTCGACGGCAAGGTGCGCCTGTCCGAGCTGGTCGCCGACGGCGTGATGGTGGCGACTCCGGCGGGTTCGACGGCCTACAACCTCTCGGCCCAGGGGCCGATCATTCCGGTCGGCGCCCCCCTGCTCGCGCTCACCCCGATCAGTCCGTTCCGGCCGCGACGCTGGCGCGGCGCGCTCTTGCCCGACACCGCCGTGGTGAGCGTCCAGGTGCTGGAGGCCGAGAAGCGGCCGGTCGCCGCCGTCGCCGACCATGTCGAGGTGCGCGACGTCCGCACCGTGGATGTTCGGATGGACCGGGGCATCTCGATCCGGATGCTGTTCGATCCCGGCCACAACCTCGACGAACGCATCCTGCGCGAGCAGTTCGGGTATTAGCGCATGTCCCGGCGAAGTGGACACCGGTTCGCCGAAAAGGACATGCGCCAACGAATGAATCTAGAGCGTGTCTCGATTCCGCAGGAACGGGACACGCTCTAGCCGTCAGAAATGCACGCGGGCAAAATCGCCGTGGCGATCTTGCCCGCGCCACCAATTGCAACGTCGATCAATTCGATGCGACGGCTGTCTCGAGCACCGACTGCTTGGCACTGCTGCCATGCCCGCCCGCGAAGGTCGCATCCTTGATGCCGAGCTTCTTGACCGCCTCGGCGAGCGCGAGCGTGCCCGGGTTCTTGACCGCATCGCGGCCCGGCGACCAGATGTCGGTGACCCACACGATATTCGGCTGCACTACGTGACCGATGACCATGCCGTCGACGTGCGGGTTCGGGATGTTGTGGAGGCGAATCTCCACGGTGTCATCCTTGAGTGACATCTGATCCGCCACGCCGACGACCTGCACCGGCTTCGGCTGCTTCTGCTGCGCGTCCGCCGCAACCGTGCGCGGCGCGGGCAGGTTCTTCTCGAAATACGTCTTTGCCGACGCAGGCACGACCACGGTCGCGCCTTCCGCCACGAAGGACCGGGCGCCGCCGGTGTGGTCCATGTGGTGATGCGTGAGCACCACGTATTTGATCGGCTTGCCCGGGAATTTGGCCTTGGCGGCGTCGATCACCCAGCGCGACTGCGTCTCGCAGCACGGGGCGTCGAAGATGACAAGGCCGTCCTTCATGGCGACGATCAGGTTGTTGGCGGCGCCGCCGACGACCTGCGCCACGTTGGGCGCGAGATCGACCAGCTTGAGGCCGCCGTCCGCCGGAACCACGACCTTGTCGCTGTCGAGATAGCGGCCGAGGAACATGCGGCGCAGCGCCCATTGATAGGGAATGTCGCTCGGCGGCGAAGAGGCGACCCTGTACTGGTCGCCGACCGCGAGAGCCTCGGCCGTGATGGTCGGATTGGCTGAGACTTCCTTGTAGGCGAGGTTTTGCACCTCGACGCCGTTCACGCGGTAAGAGAGCGCGTGCGCAACCTTGGCCGCGCCGACCGGCCGCCAGTCGGACAGGATCATGTCGTAGTTGGAGTCGCCGTGGATGTTGTCGTCATCCCGCGTGCGCACCGCTGCCGGAAGATGCGTCGTCCGATCGAACAGGATGATGTATCGGGTGCCGCGATCCGTGAAGGCGACCGCCGGCAACGAGGCCTCGCCGAGCTTCTGGTCCTCGATCGCCGCGACGCTCTGCGGTGCGTCGAGTGCCTTGAGCAGCAGCGTGGGCGAGGCGCGCTCGAGTTCGCGCTGATGCGTGGCGACGCGAACGGCCGACATCGGCGTGGTGCCCTTGTCGGTGGTCAGCGCGCCGATGTTGGGCGCCACGACCTCGGTGTATTTCAGCCGCTCCGTGGCCGGATATTTCATCGAGCGGTCCCACTCGGTGCGAGCCGAATTCTTGGCGAGATCCCAGCTCACCGCGATCGTGGCGTCGCCGAGGAAGCGCGGCTCGCCGCCCGGGGCATAGGATTGACCCGGCTCCCAATGCTTGCCCTCCGCCTTGATCGCGATGGTCTTGAGGTTGCGGAGCGCATCGGCGCCGCCCTGCGCGGCGACCGCCTGCTTGACCAGATCGGAGCCTTGCTGTGCGAGCGCAGGCGCCGCCGGCACCGCGCCGAGAAGCAGCGCGGTGGATATGGAAAGAACGCACTTCATCGGAAAGTCCTCCCATACGTGTGAAGGGCGGCATCCTAGGGTCGAGGCTTTTGCCGCTTCAAGGCGGTTCCGACCCGCTTCGCCCGGATTCGAGGCCTGATCACCAAGCCGTGATAAGGGCCCGTTCTGGCCGCTCCCGCTTCCGAAACGGCCGGGGACGGCCGGCGCAGTTATCCTAAACCGTTCCTTAACGCTCCCACTCTAGCTTGGACCAACCCCGGCATCGGGTTCGCGGGTACGCCGGCTGTCGCCATGGTCCGTATCGATTTCAACCGCCTGCGCTTCCTCGTGATCGACGACAATGCGCATATGCGGCGCATTCTGCGGACGTTGCTGCACAGCTTCGGCACGCGCGAGGTCTACGAGGCGGAGGACGGCGCCTCGGGCCTCGAGGCATTCATGCACTTCATCCCCGACATCGTGATCTGCGACTGGGTGATGCCGATCTTCGACGGGCTCGAGCTCACCCAGATGATGCGGCAGCCCGGCGGCAACGCCAATCCGTACGTGCCCATCATCATGCTGAGCGGCCACTCGGAGAAGAAGCGCGTCATGGCGGCGCGCGACGCCGGCGTCACCGAATTCCTGGCCAAGCCGATCTCGGCGAAGGCGCTCTACCAGCGCATCCTCAATATCGTGGTCAATCCGCGGCCCTTCGTGAAAGCGAAGTCCTATTTCGGGCCCGACCGGCGCCGCAACGCCAATCTCAACTATGTCGGACCCGAGCGGCGCAAGGGCGGCAAGGCCGACATCATCAAGCAACAGGCGCTGTTCGACAAAGTGAAGATGCCGGGCTGACGAAACCATGACAGGAACCTCCAAGGACAAGGTTGCGGTCACGCGCTTCTCCGACCACGAGGTCATCACGCCGCCGAACCCGCTCGCCCACGCCGTCTCCGACGCGGCGGGACACGACGATCCCGTGGCGCGCGCAGAAGCGGCGCTGGCGCAGCTGTCGTCCGAATTCTCGGGCTGGATGGACGCGGACTGGGTGCAGCTCGATCAGGCGCGCTGCCGCGCCCACCAGTCGGGCATGAAGGGATATCCGGTCGAGGCCCTCTTTCGCGCCGCCCATGACATCAAGGGCCAGGCGGCGACCCTCGGCTTCCCGCAGGTCTCGACAGTGGCGGAGAGCCTGTGCCGGCTGATCGAGCGCGTGCGCGATCCCGAGCGCCTGCCGCGCGAGCTCATCGACCAGCATGTCGACGCCGTGCGCGCCATTCTGCGCGAGCAGGTCCGTCCGCGCGCCGAGGAGATCGCGACCCAGTTGAGCCGGCGGCTGCGCGAGGTCAGCGACGATTTCCTGCGCCGCGAAGGCAAACCAGAAACCAGTGATCAGTAATCAGGCCGCGACCCGGGCGTCCGCCACCAGCTCGTCGCAATAACGCCGCGCCTCGTCGCGCGCGGCTTCGGTGGCGAAGCGCCGCAGCAGCGTGAGCAGCGGCTCGATCTCGCCGATATCGGCCATCTCGCAGCCGGTGAGCACGCGTTCGATCATGCGGCGCTTGAGCTGGCTCGCCCCGCCCGACTCGGTGAAATGGCTGGCATCGCGCATCGCCGTGATCGCGGCGCGGAACGCCGGCCAGGTCGAGCCCGGCAGGCCGGCCTTGTCGTAGATCGCGCGGAAGCCGGAGCCGCCATTGTCGTGCACGAGGCCGCGCACGCGGGCGATCGGCAGGCCGGAGAGCTCCGCCAGCGCCTGCTCGAACAGCACGACATTGCCGGACAGGAGCGCGCGCAGGATGAGCCCCGCGGTGAGCTGGCCGCTGTCGCGCAGATGGCGGATGAGCGGCCGCGCCTCCCGTTCGGGAGATTCCGCGGCGAGCGTCACCGTCGCCTTCTCGCAGGCTTCCTGCGCGACACGGTGCGCGCGGTCGGGCTCGAGCCACTCGCGCGCCGCGACGAAATCGGCGAGCGTCGCCGAAAGCTTGGTGACGAGCATCTGGCGGGTCGGCGCCGGCAGGTCGTCGCGATCGAACAGCGCCTCGCGGATGGCCGCGACATGGCCGAAGCGTTCGACCATGCGGTTGATCGAGAACAGCGCGATCTCGACGTCCGGATTCTCCAGCAGCACGAGGCATGCTTCCGCCGTGCCGACCTCGGCGATGGCGGCCGCGATGGCGCGTTGCAGCGGCGCGCGGCGCGCGACCGCCACCTGCACCACGGGCGCGCCGGTCGCGACGAGATCGACGAGATCGGCGTCGATGAAGAGCGGCGAACGCTCGATCACGATGACGGCGATGTCCGGCTGATCGGCGGCGAGCGCCTGGATGATGGCGGGCGGCGCCTTCTGGCTCGATGCGAGCACGTGGGCGAGCGCCTCGCGCACCAGCGGCGAGGGATCGTCGAGCAGCATGATCATCGCGCCCTCGGCGGCGCTGCGATCGTCGGTGCTGAGATCGGAAAAGAGATAGGCGCGGGCGAGCGCGCTCGTCGCTTCGGCCCGCTCGCCGGCGGGTGCGGTACGGACCCAGTGCAGGAACTGACGGACAATCATGACCCACGCCACAGTGCTGATGACGACGGCCGCGACGGCACATTGCGGCGCCGGCACTCGCCGGCACGCATCACACTAGCGTGGGAGATTTAATAAAGGGTTCACCATAAATCTTTGCGAAGATGACCGGAGTGTTAACGCCCGTCGTGGCGAGGGATCGCCTTCACGACCGTACGCCGAAGATCGCTCTGCCGTCGCTCTGCTGGTCGGGGAAGAGATCGAGCGGCGCGGCCGGCGCGGGGGGTTGCACGGCTTGCGGGGGCGGCGGCTGCTGCCCGCTGAGCGCGGCGGCGACGTGGGGACGCGTGGTCCAGAGATCCTGGATGAACTGCGAGACCGGGGCACGCTCGGGCTCGCTGCGAAACAGACTCTGAAAAACCGGCCTCGACTCCGCGACCGTCGATGGCGCCGGCGCGGCCTGCTCCGCCAGCTCCACTCTCACGGCAGGGTTCGACTGAGCGGATAGCAGGAGCGGCGAACCGGCCCCGCGGTCGGCCGCGACCTGCGTCGCCGGAAACGCTGGCGGGCTTGCGCGCGCCACGTCGTAGCGCCCGACCAGGGTGTCGTAGACACCGGCGATGCTGCGCGCCTGGCCCTGGCGGTCATAGAAGATCGAATGGTTGGCGCGCGCCGCATTGGGAAAGAACGAGGCCGCCGTTGCGTTCGGATTGCTCGCCGCGAGCGTGATCAGCCGCGCGGCGCCGGAGGCGCCGAGAAAATGCGCCACATAGAGGTCGCCCTCGCTCGGCGCGCGCCCGAGCTTTTCGGCGAGGCGCGCGGCGTTGCGCTGGGTGAAGGCGCCGGCCATGGCGGCGTTCGCGGTCGGATCGTTGCGCAGGCCGAAGATCGCGCGCCGCATCGCGGGATCCTGCACCTCGTAGCGGCCGTTGGGCGCGCGCGAGATCGCGTCGGCATAGCGGCCGTAACCGAGCGCCGGCCCGGACGTCTTGAGCATGGTCAGCCAGGTCTGATCGATGAACTGGAAGAGACCTTTGGCGGAAGAGCTCTTCACCGACGCGGAGGGGTTGAGGCCCGACTCGACTTGGGCGGTGGCGAGCAGATACTGGAAGCTGGCGCCGGTCGCGCGCGCGGCCTCGCGTATCGCCCCGATCACGGTCGGAGCGCCTTGGGTCCCAGTGCTGTCGACGAACATCGCCTTCGGCCGGCTGTATCGGGGTTCGCATGATTAACAATTATGGTAAACGGACCGTTAAGACTTTGGGCAGCGCGCGAAGCCCCTGCCAAGCCGTGGAGTGACCCATGTCCGAGAAAACCGCGATCCGCCACAAGCGCGGCGGCCTCTATTTCGAGGATTTTTCCGTCGGCGAGCTCGTCGAGCACCGTTACACCCGCACGGTGACGCAAATGGACAACATGCTGTTCTCCAACATGACGCTCAACCCGCAGCCGCTCCATATCGACCGGCATTTCTGCGAGCAGGAGACCGAGTGGGGCCAGCCGATCATGAACTCGCTGTTCACGCTCGGCCTGATGATCGGCATCTCGGTGAGCGACCTCACGGTCGGCACCACGATCGCCAATCTCGGCATGCAGGAGGTGAAATTCCCCCACCCGCTGTTCGAGGGCGACACCGTCCATTGCACCACCGAGGTCATCGGCAAGCGCGAGTCGAAGTCGCGGCCGGGCGCCGGCATCGTCGAATTCCATCACCGCGCCTATAACCAGGACGGCAAGCTCGTCGCCGAATGCCGCCGCCAGGCCTTCATGCGCATGCGGCCAAAGTAAGCGATGCGCTCGCTCCTGTTCGTGCCGGCCGACGGCGGCAAGAAGCTCGACAAAGCGATGGCGAGCGGCGCCGATGCCGTCATCGTCGATCTCGAGGATTCGATCGCGCCGGAGCGCAAGAGCGAGGCGCGCACGCTGGCTGCCGCCTTCCTCAAGGGCGCCGTCGGACTGACCACGCGTCCGCGCATCCTGGTGCGGGTGAACGGCCTGCAGACCGGGCTCGCTGATGCCGATCTCGACGCCGTGGTGCCGGCCGGGCCCGACGCCATCCTGCTGCCGAAGGCGGAAGGCGGCGCCGCGGTGACGCATGCCGACGCAAAGATCGCTGCCCGTGAGGCGATCGCGGGTCTGACCGACGGCCACATCAAGATCTTCGCGCTCGCGACCGAGACCGCGCAGGCGCTGTTTCTGGCCGGCACCTATCGCGGCGCCAGCACGCGGCTCGTCGGCCTGACCTGGGGCGCGGAGGATCTCTCCGCCGAGCTCGGCGCCGAGGCGAACCGCGGCGCCGAGGGCCGGTTCCTCGACCCCTATCGGCTCGCCCGCGTGCTTTGTCTCGCCGGCGCCGCGGCGGCCGAGGTGCAGGCGATCGACACGGTCTATGTCGATTTCCGCAACGAGGCCGGCCTGCGCCGCGAATGCGAGGAGGCGCGGCGCGACGGCTTCACCGCGAAGATCGCGATCCACCCGGCGCAGGTCGCGGTGATCAACGACGTGTTCACGCCGAAGCCGGAAGCGATCGCGCGGGCGAAGGCGATCATCGCGGCTTTCGCCGCCGCTCCCGGCGCAGGCACCGTGGGGATCGGCGGCGTGATGTACGACCGGCCGCATCTCGCGCGCGCGAAGCAGATGCTGGCGAGTGTGGAAGCATAGGCAATAGTACGCTTGTCAAATTGTCTTGCAGCTGTGTCTCTTTTTTGATACATGAATTGCAATGCCCACGGCCCTGAAGCCTATCCCGCTTGCGTTCTGGAGAACTGCGGCTGGCGGGGAGCCGGTGCGGTCGTGGCTGAAGGAACTGCCGCGCGAAGACAAGCGAACCATCGGACGAGATATCGGCCAAGTCCAATTCGGCTGGCCAGTGGGGTTGCCGCTCTGCCGACCATTGAGCGGCGGCTTGTGGGAAGTCCGATCATCGCTTCCGAGCGGACGGGAAGCACGTATCTTCTTCGGATTTCATGATGAGATGCTGATTATTCTGCATGCGATCATCAAGAAGGCACGGAAGGCTCCAGCAGAAGACTTGGCACTCGCGAAGCGAAGGTTGAAAGAGGTGCAGTCATGGCGAGAAAAAACCCGCACATAGGATCAAGTTTCGATAGCTGGCTGGATGAAGAAGGGATTCGCGAGGAGGTTACCGCCGCCGCAATCAAGTCGGTAATTGCGCATCAGCTCGCCGCCGAAATGAAGAAAAAGAAACTCACCAAGAAGCGCATGGCCGAGTTGATGAAAACGAGCCGCGCACAACTTGATCGTCTCCTCGATCCGAAGAACGGCAGTGCCACGATCGAGAGCTTACAGCGTGCGGCGAAAATCGTCGGCCGTAAACTGCGACTCGAATTGGTCTAATCCGTCCCGTCCATCAAGCCCGAATTACGGAAACAAAGCGGGACCGGCGACCGCGACTTTCTATTCGCGGTCTTCCTTCTTCTCCCCGTACACGGCGGCCGGATCGAACACCTTCTCGGCGTTCTTGAAATCGAGGATGAGCCGGCGCAGGTCGGCCTGCCTGAGCGGCACGGAGCGGTAGAAGCAGCTCTGCCGGCCGGTGTGGCAGGCGCCGGCGCCGATCTGCTCGACCCGCATCCACAGCGCGTCCTGGTCGCAGTCGACGCGCATCTCGACCACGCGCTGGATGTGGCCGGAGGTCTCGCCCTTCTTCCACAGCTTCTCGCGCGAGCGGCTGTAGAACCAGGCTTCGCCGGTGACGAGCGTCTTGGCGAGCGCGTCCGCGTTCATGTGCGCGAGCATCAGCACGTCGGCCGACCAGGCGTCGGTCACGATGCAGGTGATGAGCCCGTCGGCGTCGAACTTGGGCGCGAACAGGCGTCCTTCCTCGACCTGCTCGGTCGTGGCGCGGGGAGCGAAGGTGGACGCTTTTTCGGCCTTGGCCACGACCTGCCTCGCGGCTGGCGCGGGCTCAGCGGGTCGGACCGCCGCGCACCAGCGTGATGAACCGCACCTGCTCGCCGGGATCGTCGCGGAAGAGGCCGGTGAACTGGGTCGTGATGGTCTTCGAGCCTGGCTTCTCGACCCCACGCAGCGACATGCAGGTGTGCTCGGCCTCGAGCATCACGGCGACGCCGCGCGGCTTGAGCACCTCGTCGATCGCGGTGATGACCTGGGAATTGAGATGCTCCTGCGTCTGCAGCCGCCGGGCATAGACGTCGATCAACCGCGCGATCTTCGACAGGCCGACCACCCGCTCGACCGGCAGATAGGCGACATGCGCGCGGCCGACGAACGGCATCATGTGATGCTCGCAGTGCGAATGAAACGGAATGTCGCGCACCAGCACGAGGTCGTCATAGGTGCCGATCTCGGAGAAGGTGCGGTCGAGGACCTCGACCGGAGAGGCGCGATAGCCGCCGTAGAGCTCGTCGAAGGCCGAGACCACGCGCTTGGGCGTATCGAGCAGGCCCTCGCGCGCCGGGTCGTCGCCCGCATAGGCGATGAGGATCTTCACCGCCGCTTCCGCCTCCTTGCGGGAGGGCCGCGGACCGGCCGGTTGCGGCTCGGCCCGGATGTCGGCCGGCAAGGGGGTGGGGTCAACTTTCTTGGTTACGGCGTCCATACGGTCGCTCCGTTCGACCGGAACCCTTGGCCCAAGGCCAGGCTCCGGGGGTGTCACCGGGCGCTCGTCGCGCCACATGAATAAGAACACCATACAGCGGCGAGCTTCGGCAAATTCGCCCGCCACCATATGCCTCGTTTGCATAGCTCGTGTGAACGAGCCTTCCTGCTGCCGGCGTTGGCTCTTCTCACCCCACCCGGCCGACCCCTATATAGTTCAACAGCGCGCGGGAACAATCAACACCCTGCGGGGCGGCGCGAGAACGTTAACCGAACAGCGGGCGCCATGCTCAACGAGGTCTATAACCGCCGGATTCTCGAGCTTGCCGGCAACATCCCCCGACTGGGGCGCCTTGCATCCCCGGACGCCAGCGCGACCGCGCATTCCAAGCTGTGCGGCTCGACGGTGACCATCGATCTCACGATGGACGGCGACAAGGTCACCGACTTCGCCCATGTGGTGAAGGCCTGTGCGCTCGGCCAGGCGTCGTCCTCGATCATGGCCCGCAACGTCGTGGGCGCGAGCGCCGAGGAACTGCGGGCATTGCGCGAGGGCGTGCGCAAGATGCTCAAGGAGAACGCCGAGCCGCCGGCGCAGGGACGCTGGGCCGACATCGCGGTGCTCGAGCCGGTGCGCGACTACAAGGCGCGGCACGCCTCGACGCTGTTGACCTTCGATGCGGTCGTCTCCGCCATCGAACAGATCGAAGCGAAGCGCCGCGCTCCCGCGGCGGCGCAGTAAACCTTCGCAGTACCGGAAAGAGAATCTACGGCGCGCGTGCCGCGTCGCTGCGCGCCGGGTTGAGGTCCGCGCGCGTCTCGGTGCGCGCGGGCGCGTCGCACGCGGCCGCAAACCGCGGGAAGTGACGAGCAAAGCCGCTGTTGCCGACGCGGATCAGGGTGCCCGGGCTGATCGAGCTCACCGTGCGCACCGTCATGGAGTCGGCGATCGCATCCGCGAACAGCTTGACCACCTCGGCCGGCACGGTGCCGCTCGCCAGCGTGTCGAGCTCGCGCTGATTGACGCGCGAAGAGACGATCTCGAGCCCGGCGGATTTGCCCTCGATCCAGAGATCCACCTGCTTGAGCGACGGCGAATCCCGGTCCTCGGGGCTGCGTCGCGTCTCCGCATAGGTGATCGCAAAAGTGCCCGCCACCGGCCCACATGCGAGCGCAACCTCGAAGTTTCCGATCTTCTCGCCCTCGATGGTCAGCGGATGGCGGCGCACCAGCATGGCGCGGCCGAAACGGTCGGTCATCGACCACCCGCGGTCGCCCGCGTCCCCGCGCTTGGTCTCGCTCGTCGCGAGCGTGACCACCGTGCCCGAGGAGGCGGAAGCGCCCTGGACCTGGCTGAGCCGATCCTGGCTGTTGTCGAGCCGCGTGCGGCGCAGCTCATCGCGCGACAGCGCCCGCATCGGCTCCCACGGCGGGATGCGCAACGCGACCTCGAGCAGCTCGGCGCCGCCGCCCATCTCGAGGGTGTATTGCACGAGCTTGCCGATGTCGCGCTGGACGAGCACGAGATCCTCGGCCGAATAGTTTGCCGCGACCGCATCGTCGCGGCGATCGCCCAGCCAGATCTGGTGGACGAGCACCCGCGCTTCGGACGGCACGACGCGCTTCACGCCGCCGAGCAGCACGAAGGGGCACATCGACTGGCAGTCCGCGCGCGGCAACACCGTCACGCGCTTGCCGACGTCCTTGATCCGGCCAACCGTCGTGGTCATGCCGAGGGAGCGAAAGGCGCGGCCGAGCGCGATCGCGCCAAGCACCGAGCCGCCCTTTGAATCGAGCACGATGGTCGCGCCGCGCACGTCGCGTTCGCGAGCGAAGACCTCGAATTCGCGCGGCGTATCGGCGGTGATCATCCCGCTCGCCGAGATCAGCACGCGGCAGTTGGTGCCGCAGGTCTCGGCGGAACCTTCGTGATGCAGGGCAAACCGCATCGGCGAAGCGGAAATGTCGTCCGGTCGCGGTGCTCCGGAAAGCACCGAGAGTGAGCATACGGCGAGAACGATCCCGCCGCAGATGGATCGCAGCATGCGAAAACCCCGTGCATCCGTGTCGCTTCGCACCGCTCCTTCAAGCTACCGGGCGGTGATCTATTTTTCCTAAAGCGACGCGACTGTGTGCTGCCGATTCTTTTACCCGTCGCGCCAGAGAGCCGCTAGTGCAATCCCGCAACAGATTGTCGGCTGTCGTGCTTGTTGTGGGTAAATATGGCAGAAGCAAGCAACCCACGATAAAAACTGGAAAAGTTCGACCAATGGCGGATGCGGAAGAATACCTAGGGCACCCGCCCCGCTCCGCTCCGGGCGCGGCGCGGCGATGGCTTGGGGCGTGGCGCGCCGCCCCGCGCCGCATGGGGCGCGCCGGCGTCAGGCTCTATCGGCTCACTTTATCTCCGCTCGTCGGGTTCCATTGCCGGCATTTGCCGACGTGCTCGCAGTATTCCGAGGAGGCGATCGACCGGTTCGGGCTCTGGGCCGGCGGCTGGATGACGCTGGCGCGGCTCCTGCGCTGTCACCCGTATGGAACCTCAGGCCTCGATTTCGTGCCGGCGGCGCGGCCGCAGGGGGCGCGCTGGTATCTGCCATGGCGCTATGGTCGGTGGCGGGGCGTGAACCAGGTTCCCGCCCCGCCGCCGCACCCCTCCCCCTGACTCGCGACCGCGCCAACGGGCGGCCGGATCCTTACATCTGCGGCAGCGTCGACAGCCGCCGCGCCGCCTCCGGCGAGCCGTATTGCACCGCGCGTTCGTACCAGGCGCGCGCCAGAGCGACGTCAGACCGAAAGCCGATGACGCCGAGCTGCTTGAGCACCACAGGGTCATAGGTCGCGCCGAGCGCGAAGGCGGCCCGCCCATCCCGGGCCTCGGCGGCGCGGGCCAGGATCAACCGGGCGGCCGCGATATCGCCTTGTCCAAGGTAGTCCTCGCCGCGCTTGACGAGGCGCGCCACCTCGTCGGCCTCGAGCGCGCGCGGCTCAGGCGCCTGCGCCGCGGCAACCGTCTGGGTCGTGACCGGCGAGGGCGCCGGCACGACCACCTCGGGGGCGACCGCGCGCTGTTCTTCGGCGACGCGCGCGGTGAGCTTGGTGGCCCGGTCGGACGTGCTCGCCACCGACCATGTGTTCGTGGCCGCCGACGTGGTCTCACCCGCGGGCAGCAACGATTTGAACGGCAGTGGAATCGCTCCGACGAGCAGCAGGGCGATCCCGGCGGCGGCGCAGCCCGCAACCATCAGGCGGGCGACCATGCCGAGCGCGAGGCCGAGCGAGTCCCGCAGCGGCGGAGGAGGCATCGGAGCGGGCGCGAGCGACGGGCTCTGCAGCAATCTCTGCAAGGTGGCGTCGCTCTCGAACGTATCGAGGTTGCGCGGGTACACAATCTCGGGGAGCGGATCTCCGAGCTGGGGCGCCTGCGGCAAGCGGATCGGCACGACCTTGCGCGAGCGCGCCTGCACCTCGCGCGCCCAGCGCGGCGCGTATTGCGAGACCTCGTCGGGCTCCGCGCCCGGCGGCGGACCGAAATTTTTAGTGGGCCGGCTCACAAGAGTCATGGCCATCTCCCCTCCTCAGCGGCGCTCGCGCGCCGCGGTCCATTGCAGGAATTCGCGAAACAGCCGTTCGCGCTCGTCGCCGGAGACCGGCCCGGCTCCGCGCGTCTCGACGAAGCGCTCGAATTGCTCCTGGCTCGCCTCCTCGCGGCGCCGCTTGATCCAGTCCTGCGCGGCCGCGAACCGCGGCAGGCCCGGGAGCACGGCCGCGAGATTGACCTCGCGCCACTTGGGATGGCGCGGCGGCACCTGGAGATCGTTGATGTGATCGAAGAAGATCTCGACGAACCGCTCGATGCGGCGATAGCGATCGCTGTCCTTCGGCCAGTTGTAGGCGATGAGCACGACGCCGACCGCCACCGTGTCGACGGCGCGGCCCGCCTCGATCAGGCCGGGATAATCCTGCGCCGCGAGCGTGGCCGGCAGATAGTCGTCCTGCAGCGGCTTCGCGTAGGGCACCGGCAGCAGGCGGAACTCCGGCCCCAATGCCGGCAGTGCCGGCGTGGGCGCCCCGCCGAGCAGCACGGTGGCGGCGATCTCGCGGCGCCTGAGCTTCCCGATCGCGTCGCTGTCGCTCAGATTGACCGCGCGCGCCGCAACGCCGAGGCGCGCGAATATATCGCGCGCCGTGAGATCGGTGCCGCCGCCCGCGGCGCCGAAATTGACGATGTTGCCGGCGAGCTGCTCGATCGACGTGAACCCCGAATCCGCGCGCACGACGAGATGGAGCTCCTCGTTGAAGAGTTTCGCGACGTAAGCGATCTTGTCGTCG
>WNFF01002483.1_pt1 | contig 33118 bp, 29 predicted proteins | sample 5400441 | NCBI WGS metagenome assembly WNFF01 (sample SAMN13153345, study PRJNA577476) | soil metagenome | isolation source: 120 cm saprolite under Douglas fir tree site 2 hole 3 replicate 1 | place: USA:California | collected 2015-04-18
CACGCGGCTCTACGCCAACCCACGCGCCCTCGACGACGCGGCGCGCCGCCGGCGCGTGGAAGACCTCGTTTTGCTGCTGCGTTCCGTGCTCGACGCGCGCCAACGCGTGATGCTCGAGGTCAATGCGTCAGCCGAATGCCTGAACGCCGTGGTTGCCGCGCTTCCGGCGATGCGACGGGCGACCGTCGCGCCGCTGTTCGGCAACAACGGTTACGCGGTGAAGGCCGCGGTGCCCCGCGATGCCTTACCGCTCGTCATTCCGGCGGTCAAGGCGGCCGGAGGAACCGACGTCGTGGTCTCACGCCTCGCGCAGATCGTCCCATGAGTAACCGCCCGGCATTGAAACTCGACAGCAATGAGGGTCCGCTTCCTCCGCCCGCTCTGCTCGCGGGGTTGGCAACACTCGACCCGGAGGCACTGCGGCGCTATCCCGACGTGTCGACGCTCGAGGCGACGCTCGCCTCGCGGGTCGGCGTCGCTCCCGACCGCGTGATCGTCACCGCGGGTGCGGACGACGCGATCGACCGCGTGTGCCGTGCCTATCTCGGGGCCGGTCGCACGATGCTGCTCTCCGAGCCGACGTTCGAGATGTTCGATCACTTTGCGAAGCTCTCGGGAGCGGCCGCCCTCGCGCGCGTGCCGTGGGGCTGCGGCGAGTTCCCTCTCGCGGCTTTCCTCGGCCGGCTCAAGGAGCAACCGGCGGTGATCGCCGTCGTGTCGCCCAACAACCCTACTGGAGCCGTCGCGACCGCCGCGGACATCCGGTGTCTGGCCGAAGCCGCTCCAAACGCCGTGGTATTGCTCGATCATGTGTACGTCGAATACGCGGATGAAGACCTCACGCCTGCAGTCATCGACCTTGCCAACGTCGTCGTGCTGCGCACGCTCTCCAAAGCGTGGGGGCTCGCCGGTTGTCGCATCGGGTATGCGATCGGCAGCCCTGAGATCATCGCGACCTTGAGGATCGCCGGCGCGCCTTACTCTGTTGCCGCTCCGTCGGTCGCACTCGCGCTGCGCCAGCTCTCGGGCGGCGGTGAGCGGTTGCAAACCCACGTCACGCGCGTACGTGAGGAGCGCGAGGAGCTGCGGGCGCGTCTCACGGCGTTGGGACTCGAACCACTGCCCTCACAGGCAAATTTCATTCTGGCCGAATGCGGTGTGCTCGCACCGTTCCTCACCGCCGCGCTCGCGGCGCTGGGCGTCATCGTACGGGGCTTTCCAAACCGGCCGGGCTTGACCAGCGCGATTCGGATCACGCTGCCCGGGGGCGCCGCCGAGTTTGAGCGACTCATAGACGCGTTCGAAACCGTGTTGTCGCCTGAGGCCCTTCTCTTCGACATGGATGGCGTGCTCGCTGACGTCCAGCAGTCTCAGCGAGCCGCCATTGCCGCGACGGCCGGCTCCTTCGGCGCGCCCGTCACGTCGGCGCAGGTCGCCACGGCCATCCGGAGTGGCGACGCCGCGAATGACTGGGTTGTCACTCAGCGATTGATCGAAACGGGTGGATACACTGCGTCACTCGATGACGTGACCGCGCGGTATCAATCGCTGTATCTGAGTCTCCGTGAGCGTGAGCGTCTCATCCCGAGCGGCGCACTGTTGGAGCGTCTCGCCGCGCGCCGGCCGCTGGCGCTGGTCACCGGCCGACCGCGGGCCGAGGCACAGTGGTTCCTGGATCGGGCGGGCGTCGCGTCGCTTTTCCGCACCGTGGTCGCGATGGAGGATGCGCGTCCCAAGCCCGATCCGGCTTCCCTGCGCCTCGCGCTCGAGCGCCTCGGCGTCCGCCGCGCCTGGATGATCGGCGATACACCCGACGACGTGCGGGGCGCGCGGCAAGCGGGCGTCCTTCCCCTCGGCGTCGTCGCACCTGGCGACGACCCGTCATTGGCCGGCGCGGCACTGCGTGACGCCGGTGTCGCGCACGTCCTCGATCGGCTCAGCGATCTCCTCGAGCTCCTGCCATGAACCGCACCGCCGCCGTAGAACGCGCTACGCGAGAGACCGCCGTGAGCGTCACGCTCACCCTAGACGGCACAGGCCGCACCGAAGTGAACACCGGCATTGGATTCCTCGACCATCTGCTCGAGACGCTCGGCCGGCACTCCGGATTCGATCTGACCATCGCCTGCAAGGGCGACTTGCGCGTCGACGACCACCACACCGCCGAGGACTGCGCGCTCGGTCTCGGCGAAGCGCTCGACCGCGCCCTGGGCCAGCGTCGCGGTATCGTGCGATTCGGATCGGCATTTGCGCCCCTCGACGAAGCGCTGGCGCGCGCGGTGGTCGATCTCTCCGGCCGGCCGTACGCCGCGGTGGACTTGGGACTCGGTCGCGATGTCATCGGTGGACTCGCGTGTGAGAACGTCGCACACGTTCTCCGTTCCCTCGCCACCGCGGCGCGCCTCACCCTGCACGTCGACGTGCTGCGCGGCGAGAACGATCACCACCGCGCGGAAGCCGCGTTCAAGGCCGTTGCGCTGGCCCTGCGCCAGGCCGTGGCCTGCTCGGGCAGCGACGAGGTGCCGTCGACAAAGGGCACTCTGGGAGGCCCGCGCGATGTCTGAGATCGCCGTCGTCGAGACCGGCGTCGCAAACGTCGCCTCTATCGTGAATGCGTTCGGAAGACTCGGTGTGCATGTCACACTTACGCGCGATCCGGCGGTCGTGCGTCGGGCGGCTCGCGTGGTCCTGCCGGGAGTTGGAGCGTTTGGCACCGCGGCGGCCGAGCTGCGAGCGCGAGGCCTCGACGACGCTCTGCGCGAGCGCATCGCGGACGGCTCGCCGCTGCTCGCGGTGTGCCTGGGCATGCAACTGCTGTGCGATGGCAGCGAGGAAGCGCCGGGAGTGTCGGGACTCGGCATCGTGCCCGGCATCTGTCGCCGGCTCCCAGCAAACGTGCGGGTTCCGCATCTCGGCTGGAATCGCGTCGTCGCTGATCCACTCGCGCGCTTCGTCGACTCGGCCGCAGCCGCGTTCGCCAACTCCTACGCCCTGCGCGAAGCGCCGTCCGGTTGGACGGCCTCGTGGACTACGCATGGGGCGCCATTCGTCGCTGCGTTGGAGCGGGGCGATATCCTCGCCTGTCAGTTCCATCCGGAGTTGTCGGGATCCTATGGGGAGGCTGTGCTGGCGCGTTGGCTAGGCCTTGCGGGCGAGCTGTCACGAAGCAAGCCGCCGACCAGCGCGGCCGGCCTGTTGCGAAGAATCGTTCCATGCCTCGATGTGCGGGACGGACGAGTCGTGAAGGGCGTGAACTTCCAAGGGCTCCGCGACATCGGCGATCCGGCAGAGCGCGCGGCGTGTTACGAGTCGCAAGGCGCCGACGAAATCGTCATGCTCGACATCACTGCCGCGCCCGAAGGGCGAGACACCCAGGTGGATACGGTGCGTCGCGTCCGAGCCGCTATTCGCATTCCACTCACGGTGGGTGGAGGCGTCCGCAGCGTCGCCGATGCGCGTCGTCTGCTTGGCGCCGGCGCCGACAAGGTCAGCGTCAACACCGCCTCGGTCCAGCGTCCCGACCTCCTCAGCGAGCTTGCCGACGCGTTTGGGCGGCAATGCGTCGTTCTCGCCATCGACGCGCGGCGCCGCGATCAACAGTGGGAGGCGCTCGTCGTCGGCGGTCGTTCCGCTGGCGCGCGCGACGCGGTCGGTTGGGCGAGCGAAGGAGAGAGACGGGGCGCGGGAGAAATCTTGCTCACCAGCTGGGACGCGGATGGCACCCGCAACGGGCACGACCTCGGATTGCTGCGCGCCGTCGTCAGCGCGGTCCACGTCCCCGTGATCGCCTCCGGCGGAATCGGCACGCGGACGCACGTGGTCGAGGCGTTCGAGGCGGGTGCGGACGCGGTGCTGGCGGCGTCGGTGCTGCACGATGGCGACGAGACGGTCGGTGGTATCAAGGCGTACGCCGCGGCGCGCGGCATCCCGGTGCGGCCATGATCGTGCCCAGCATCGACATCATGAATGGCCGCGCCGTTCAACTGCGGCACGGACGAGAGCTCGTGCTCGATGGTGGAGACCCGCTGGAGCGCCTCGAGCAATTCGCTGTCGTGGGCGAGGTCGCCGTCGTGGATCTCGACGCCGCCCTCGGCCAGGGCTCGAACGCCGCGTTGATCCAAACGATGGTACGGTGCGGACCCTGTCGCGTCGGCGGCGGGATTCGCTCGTTGGAGGCGGCCCGCGCCTGGCTCGATGCCGGCGCGCGCAAGGTCGTGCTGGGGACCGCCGCCAGTCCGGAGCTGTGCGGCGAGCTGCCGCGGGATGTGCGGCGAGCTGCCGCGGGATCGCGTGATCGCGGCAGTTGACGCGGAGCATGGCGACGTCGTGATCCACGGATGGCGCTCGAACACCGGCGCTAGCGTCGGTGAGCGGATCGCCGCGCTGGCCCCATATGTGGGTGGGTTTCTCTTCACCCAGGTCGAGTACGAAGGCGCGATGAGCGGATTCAACCTCGAGGCCGTGCGCGATGCCATCGCGGCGGCCGGGCCAGCACGCGTCACGGCGGCAGGTGGAATTACCACAGCCGATGATGTACGGGCGCTCGACGCGCTCGGTGCGGATGCGCAGGTCGGGATGGCGCTGTACACAAACCGCCTGCCCCTGGGCGAGGCGCTCGCGGCTTCGCTTGCCAAGCCACTCGACGGCGGGGGCAGTGTGTGGCCCACCGTGGTCTGTGACGAGCTGGGACAAACGTTGGGACTCGTCTGGAGCACGCGAGAGTCGTTGATCCGCGCCGTCGGCGAGCGGCGCGGGATCTATTGGTCGCGATCGCGCCAAGCGATTTGGGTGAAGGGCGAAACCTCCGGCAACACGCAGGAGTTGCTGCGCGTCGAGCTCGACTGTGACCGCGACGCGTTGCGCTTTACAGTCCGTCAACAGGGAAGCGGATTCTGCCATCGGGAACGTCCCTCCTGCTGGCCGGATGTGTTCGACCTCGGCGCGCTGGAGCGCGTGATCCATGCGCGTGCTCTTCAAGCGTCGCCCGACTCGGGCACCGCCCGTCTGTTAGCGGACAGGACTCTGCTTGCTGCCAAGCTCAGCGAGGAGGCGACCGAACTGGCCGCGGCGGAAACCGCGGCGGAGGCGGTCGGCGAAACGGCGGATCTATTGTACATGGGGCTGGTGGCGCTGGCGCGGTCGGGCGGTTCGCTGACCGATGTGCTCGCGGAGCTCGAGCGGCGCCATGCCGCCGTGAGTCGCCGGCCGATGGTCGCCAAATGACGTCATTGCTATCGCCGCGCACGATCGATGAGATCATCCGGCTGCGTCGGAGCGCTGTGCCGGCGGAAGCACTGGCAGCCGCTGCCGAAATTGTCGAATCCGTGCGTCGCGGCGGCGAGCCCGCGGTGCGCCGGCAAGCGGAGCGCTTCGGTGAGCTGCAACAGAACGAGCCGATCGTGATCCAGCGCCCGGCTCTCGAGCAGGCCCTGCGCGGACTGAATCGTGAGGATCGTGAGCGGCTCGAACGCGTCGCGGGCCGCATCCGCACGTTCGCCGAGGCGCAGCGCGGCGCCCTCAGTGAATTGACGGTCGCTATTCCAGGCGGGAAAGCGGGACACACGGTCGCTCCGGTCGAACGCGCCGGATGCTACGCGCCGGGTGGGCGATATCCCCTTCCATCATCTGTCCTGATGACCGCTGTGACCGCTCGCGCCGCCGGCGTGCGCGAGGTGTGGGTCGCGAGTCCCAGGCCCACACCGTTGGTGCTCGCGGCAGCCGCAGTCGCCGATGTGAACGGCTTGCTCCGGATCGGTGGCGCGCACGCGATCGCGGCGCTCGCGTATGGCGCGGGTCCCATTCCTCCCTGCGATGTCGTCGTCGGTCCCGGCAATCAGTACGTCACCGCCGCCAAACGGCTCGTTGCCGGTGACGTTGGCATCGATCTCCTCGCCGGGCCATCCGAGCTTGTCGTCTTCGCCGACGCGACCGCGGATCCCGCACTGGTCGCCGCCGATCTCCTCGCGCAGGCCGAGCACGACCCCTGTGCGCTGCCGGTACTCGTTTCGGTCGGTACGTCGCTATCGGCGCAGGTCGACAAGGAGATCGGCCAACAGCTGACCGACCTGCCATCGGCCGACGTCGCCCGGGCCGCACTCGCGCATGGCGGCGTGATCACCGTGGAGACGATCGACGAGGGGATTGCGGTCTGCGATGCGATCGCGCCGGAACATCTGCAATTGCACCTCGCTGACGCTCCGGCAGTTGCGCCTCGCCTCGCGCATTACGGGGCGTTGTTCATCGGAGCGGCGGCAGGCGAGGTTCTGGCCGACTATGGCATCGGGCCCAACCACGTCTTGCCGACAGGCGGCACCGCGCGATGGACCGGCGGGTTGTCGGTACTGACGTTCTTGCGGGTGCGTACGTGGGTGCGAATGATCGACGCGTCGGCAGCCCGTGAGGTCATCGAGGACGCGGCCTGGTTGGGTCGCGCTGAAGGGCTCGAGGCTCACGTTCTTGCCGCGTCTTTGAGGAGCCACTAGACTTCGGCCACGAAAAGCAGCACCAATCTCGTGACCAACTCCATTCGTGTTCGTTTTGCACCGTCACCGACGGGTTACCTCCATGTCGGCGGCGCCCGCACCGCGCTCTTCAACTGGCTCTTCGCCCGCCGCGAAGGAGGAAAGTTCCTCCTCCGCATCGAGGACACCGACAAGGCTCGGTCCACCGACGAGCATACGCAAGTGATTTTGGATGGCTTGACGTGGTTGGGGCTGGATTGGGACGAGCAGCCGATTTTTCAGGGCGCGCGGCTCGCGCGACATCAGCAAGTCGCCGATGACCTGCTCGCCCAGGGCAGAGCGTACATAGAGGAAGACGCGATCCGGCTGCGCGTGCCGGCAGTCGAGCTGGCGTGGGACGACGCGGTGCACGGACGCATCAGCTTCAAGGGTGAGGACATCCGCGACTTCGTGATTCTGCGGAGTGACCGGTCGCCGCTGTACAACTTCGCGGTGGTCGTCGATGACATCGACATGCAGATCACGCACGTGTTGCGCGGCGACGATCATATTTCCAATACACCCAAGCAACTCGCCGTCTATCGCGCCCTCGGCGCCCCGCTTCCGATCTTTGGACACGTGCCGATGATTCACGGGCCGGACGGCAAGAAGCTTTCAAAACGGCACGGCGCCACAGCCGTCGGCGACTACCAGCACCTGGGCATTCTCCCAGAGGCGATGCGCAACTTCCTCGCGCTTCTTGGTTGGAGTCCCGGTGGCGATCGCGAGATCCTGAGCAGAGAGGAGCTGCGAGAGCTCTTTTCGCTCGAGGGAATTCTCAAAAAGCCGTCCGTCTTCGATACGACGAAGCTCGAGTGGATGAACGGGCAGTATCTCACCGCGAAGTCGGCGGAAGAGCTGTACCCGCTGGTGCAACCGGAGCTCGCGAAGCTGGGTCTCAATGGCAGCAAGCAGGACGACGTGCTGCGTGCGATCACGGCGGTCAAGACACGCTCGCGCACCACGCTCGATGTGGCGCGCCAGGTCGCGGTACGGCTGGACGGCAAGTTCGCGACGCTCGACGACAAGGCGCAGAAAGAGATCGCCCGCGATCCGGCCGGGTATCATGCAGCGCTCGCCGCGAGTGTCGTTGCATTGAAGAACGCCGAGTGGACACCGGCGGGGCTCGAGCGGGTGCTGCGCAATCTGGCGGAGGAGCGGAACGTCGCGGCGGGAAAGATCTTTCAGCCGATCCGGATTGCGCTGACCGGAGGGACGGTGTCGGAACCTGTGACCGAATTGTTGTCGGTTGTCGGCAGAGAGGCGGCGGTGCGCCGTCTCGAGGCTGCGGCCCTATCATGAGGAGATTCACTGCATGCTCCAACGTCGTCCGATCGCAGTGTTCATCGCCTGCATCGCGCTCGGTTCTGCGGGGATCTCCGATGTAGCTTGCGCGCAGTCCGTGCTGGAGCGGCCGCCGAATTTGTCGGGCGGCTGGCTGGGCGCTCCGGGCACGCTGCAGTTCAACTTCGTGCACCGATTCGGCGTGGGCGATGCTCCACTCCGCAAAGTCACGAATTCTCCGACGTTCCTCCTCAGCTACCGGCTTCCCTTTCCGCTTCTGATCGGCTTCAACTACGCGACGTCATCCGACATCGCAGCGGCGTTCCCGAACGAGTGGGAAGTGTTTGCGCGCTACGCGCGTTCCGGGATAGCGGTGCAGGCCGGCTACAACCAGGCCGCCCGGAGCGGCGACGCCGAGCTGACGGGGGCGAGGGTCTTCGGCCCGCTGCGCGCCATGGCCATCGGCAGAGTCCTCTCCAGCGGCTATCACAGCGATACGACCAGATACGCCATCGGCGGCGGCGCCACACTGCGGCTGCATCGCTGGGTCGCGCTCGCTGGTGACGTCACGTCGCTAATCAATAAGCGTCCGGGCGAAAAGGTCGCCTGGGGCGCGGGACTGCAGCTCGCGATTCCCTACTCGCCGCACACGCTGTCGCTGCAAGTCACGAACACGAACACCGCCACGCTGCAAGGCGCCTCGCGCGGCATCGATCGCGTGCGCGGCGGGTTCGAGTTTACGATTCCGTTTACGCTGAGCCGGTACTTCGGACGGCGAACGAAAACGGCGGCGCAGGGCGGCGAAGGGGCGGTGAACGCAACGGAGGCGGAAATCCGGGCGCTGAAATTCACCCAAGATCGCATCGGGATCGCGGTGGGAACCACGGTCCGCTGGACCAATAACGATCAGCTCCAGCACACCGTGACCGCGAACGACGGGTCGTGGGACTCCGGTCTCATCAATCCCGGTGGCAGCTGGACTCACACGTTCACGCAGGCGGGCGAGTTCGCCTTCCACTGCACACCGCACCCGTTCATGAAGGGTGTCGTCGTTGTGAGGCAGCCATGACTCGCATGCACAGATCGTTGCTGCTGCTGCTATTCGCAGGCGGTGTCGTCGCGGCGTGCTTCTCCGAACGCGGGACTGGGACGAGCATAAACGGCGCCGTGGAATGCCAGGTGCCTGTCTCGACAATCGACTCGACGCATTTTCTGGTCGCGATCCAGAACTTCGCGTTTCACCACGACTCCATCAAAGTCCCGGTGGGCGCGACCGTCACGTGGGTGAACTGCGAACCCGCCGGCACCGAACCGCACACGACGACATCGGACAGCGCGGTATGGAATTCTCCGGACTTAACCCCCGGGTCGCGCTTCTCTCATACCTTCGCGGCCGCGGGAGCATTCCCCTATCATTGCACCCCGCATCCATTCATGCTCGGGAAGATCGTTGTTCAATAACCTCGAGCCGTCGAAAGGAGGGCTGAATCGGTTCCGAAGCTTCGTGCGGTTTCACTAATCTGGCAGGGCAAGGAGGGTTCGATGCATATGACACGCATGCTGGCGGTATTCGCCGCGATCGCAGTCGTTGGGAGTTGCTCCGACAACACCACCGGGATTCCCGCCGGTCTTGAGGTATTTACGGCCAGCCTCAATGGCGCCAATGAGCGTCCCACGCCGGTGACGACGACGGCGACAGGATCTGCGATCATCACGGCGTTGGGACACCAGTTGAGTTGGAAGGTTGATATTACTTTAGCAATCGACAGCGTCACCATCGGCCACATTCACAGGGGCGTTGCGGACTCCGCCGGCGGTGTCATTCAGAACCTGTCGCCGACGCCAACAGGGATCGGCTTTACGGGCACCGTAGCTTTGGGCTCAGCAGTCGTGGTGGATAGTGTTCTCACGCTGATGCGGGCCGGGAAAGCCTACGTCAACATTCATACCAAGAAGAATCCCGGCGGGGAGATTCGTGGTCAGCTGGTGAAGCAGTAACTACGGAACGGCTTTGACGGTGTCCTGGGCGCGGCGTCGCTCGTCGGCGTCGCGCTCGGCTTGTTTCCGCTCCCGGAGCTCGCGCACGTAGCGGCGGAATTGCTGGAAGGATTCGGCGCGGGCGGCGGCGTGCAGGAGATCGTCACGCATGTCCTGGAGCTGCCGCGCGCGCATGCTCTCGTCGAAGTTGCCCTGCGGCAGGAGATTGCCGAGCAGTGCGAGGGCCATCGTCGGAATCTTGATGCCCGCGACGTGAATGTAGGCGGAGTCGATGCCCCATTCCGGCTTGCCCGGCGTGCCGCCGATCGTCCACGACGGCCGCTGCCGTTCCCGTTGGATCACGTCCAGCACCTGATTGAGCGAGTCGACCATCGCGCGGAGGCGTGTGACCGCAACGTTGAGGCGGGCCGTCGTATCGCCGTACAGCGCGTCCGCGACCGCTGCGGGCAAGCCCGGCCGCGGACTCACCCAGAGACGTCCATCGCCGACCTGCGGCGCCGGCGCGACTTTGCCGGCGTTGGGATCGTAGGCCGGCAGGCTGACTCCCGTGTCTGTCGGCGGAGTAACGGCGGGTGGAGGCGCGGCGGGTGGAGGTGTGGGCTCCCGTCGCGAAGAAACGATCGTCGGCCCTTTCGCGCGGATCTCGCGCGTGCCCGGAACGAGCTGCAGCGTGTCGCCGATCTCGAGCGGCTGCAGCACGACGTAATCGGCTTTGCGCCGCGGCGCCTGCCACGGCACGACGACGAACAGAATCACCGCGACGACGTGCAGTACCGCCGTGACGATCCACGCGCGTCCAACGGGAACCTTTCCAACCTGACGCTCAAACAGTGGCGAGCACCTTTCCTAAGCGTTCCGCCGCCTCGATCAGACGCGGAGTCGGAACCGTGAGTGCGATCCTGAAAAACCCCTCTGCTCCGGCGCCGAACGCGCTGCCCGGCAGCGTGACGACACCGACGTCCTCGAGCGCGCGCATCTGGAACGCGGCGGACGCGAGTCCCTCGGGTAACGGTATCCAGAGATATAACGTCGCGCGCGGCGATTCGACATCGAACCCATTGGCGCGCAGCGCCGGCAGTACCGCGTCGCGGCGCTCCTTAAACTGGGCCGCGTAACCGCCGGCGATCGACTCGGCCTGCTTCAGCACTTCGGCGCCCGCCGCCTGCACGGCGAGGAAGGCACCGGTGTCCACGTAATTCTTCACGCGCGCGAGCGCGGCGATGCGATCCGCCCTGCCAACCGCCCAGCCGAGCCGCCAGCCGGTCATGCAGAAGCTCTTCGACAGCGAATGGAATTCGACCGCGACATCCATCGCGCCTGGAACTTCGAAGATCGACGGCGCGACGTACCCGTCAAAGGTGATCTCGCAATACGGATTGTCGTAGGCGAGCACGATGTCGTGTTTACGGCACGCCGCCACGATCCGCTCGAGATACTCGCGCGATGCGATCGCCGCCGTTGGATTGTTCGGATAGTTGAGATAGACGAGCTTCGCCCGCTTCAGCACGGCAGCCGGAATCTCGTCCAGCTCGAGCAGGAAATCGGTGCGCGTGGTCAGGTTGTAGAGATACGGCTCGGCATCGGCGAGGATGGTGCCGCCGTGGTAGACCGCGTAGCCAGGCACCGGCACGATGGCGGCGTCACCGGGATCGAGCACCGCGGCGGCGAGATGCGCGATGCCTTCCTTCGAGCCGAGCAGCGGATGCAGCTCGGTGAAGGGATCGACGCTCATCCCGAATCGCCGCGCCATGTAGCCGGCCGCCGCTTCGCGGAACGCCGGGAGGCCGAGCTGGAAGGCGTAGCGGCTCATCGCTGGATCGTGGAGGGCGCGTGTCAAGGCGTCGACGGCGACGCGCGGCGGTGGGAAATCCGCATCGCCCGCGCCCACGTCAATGAGGTCTACGCCCTGCTGAATCAGCCGCCGCTTGATCGCCGGCAGCTTCTCCATCGGATAGGTGGGTAAGGCGCCGACACGTTTACTGAAACTCGCCATGCCTAAAATCTAGCTCCAGGATAGCGGACTGCCGATGCTGTGCATCGCGAAGAATTCCTCCAGCTCGCGCCGAACGTCCGGCCAGTTGCCGATCGCTTTGGAGGCGGGTGGCAGGCCCTCGAGCATCGTCGCCCCATAGCGCTTGGTGACGACGCGCCGGTCCAGAAGTACTACGGCCCCCACGTCGGACTTGCTGCGAATCAGCCTGCCAAATCCCTGTTTCAACTTGAGTGCCGCGAGCGGCACCAGATAGTTCGTGAACCCATCGACGCCCGCCTCGGTCAGACGCTCCAGCCGCGCGGCGGTTAGCGGCTCACTCGGCACCTTGAACGGCAGCTTGGCGAGGATCAGCACGCGCAACGCGCGGCCCGGCACGTCCACGCCTTCCCAGAATGAATCGGTGCCAAGCAGAATCGCGGACCCGGCGTCGCGGAAGCGGCGCAACAATTGATCGCGCTGCCCTTCACCCTGCACCAGCAGCGGCCAGCGGCCGCCCACGGGCCCGCGGATCGCCTCGGCGGTGCGCCGCAACGCCGCGTGGCTCGTAAACAGCGCGAAGATGCCGCCGTCGGACGCATGCGCCAGCTCGATGAGCACGCGCGCGACTGCCGCGCCATGGCCCCCCCCAACCTCGCTGCCTTGGGGCTCCGGGATGTCCGTCGGAATCCCGAAGACGCACTGCGCGCCGAAGTCGAAGGGCGAGGGCAGTACGGCGCGTGTCGTGACGCGTGACGGAGGTAGCGACAGGCCCAGCCGCTCCTCGAGAAACGTGAACTCGCCACCGGCCGCGAGGGTCGCGCTCGTCAACACCACGGTCTCCACGCGATCGAACAGCGCCTCTTTCAGGACCGGCGCGAGGTCGAGCGGCACGGTGGACAGCGTGAGATTGGGCGTCCGGCGGCCGCGGCGTTCCATCCAGCGCACGGCTGGACCGGCGGGCGGCCGGAAGCCGACGGGCTGCAGTGTGCCCTTCAAGCCATCAGCGGCGGCGTCGAGCCGTCTCACGACGCCGCGCAGCTCACCGACGAGTCGCGTGCGCATCTCGGCGGGATCGTCGATGGACAAGCGATCGGCAATCGTCTCTACGCCGTCGCGCAGCTTGCCGAACGCCACGAGCAGATTCTCGAGCGCGACGTCGAGCCCCTCGCGCCAGACATTGTCCTGGGCGAACGAATCGGTGAGCCGCAGGACCGGGGCGCTGCTCTGCTCTCCATCGAGTCGTCTCGCCAGCCGGCCGAACAGCTCGTCCGCCCAGCGGCGCGCGGCCACGAGCGCGTCGAACACGCCGCGGGTCAGCAAGTCGCGGCTCGCCGCGGCCATCAAGTCGTCGCGGGTCCCGAGCTCGGCGGCGAGCGCGGGCAGAAGACCGCGGCCATTGCGCTCCAGCCTGCCGAGGAGCCGTTGCACGCCGAGCATGCTGACCTGCGTGCCGAGGTGCTGCGCCGCGACGTCTTCGAGATGGTGTGCCTCGTCGAGCACCAGCCGCCGGTAGGGCGGAAGCACCGCCGCTTCCTGCCAATTGTCGGACGCGATGCGCACGGCGAGGTCGGAGGCCAACAGATGATGGTTGACGACCACCACATCGGCTTCAGCGGCTCGGCGCCGCGCCGCGAACACGAAGCACTGATCGAAATGGGGGCATTTGAGCCGCGTGCACAGATCCGACTCGGCGGCGACCGCGTCCCAGACTTCGCTCGACGGCTCTTGCGCGAGATCGGCGAGGCTGCCGTCCGCCGTGCGCGACGCCCAGCTCGCGATCGATTCGAGCTCCGTCGCGCGCGCGTCATCGAACAGCGACTCCTGGCCGGCGCGCGCCTGCTCGAGCCGCGACAGGCACAAGTAGTTCCGCCATCCCTTGAGGAGCGCGAACGTGACGGCGCGCTCGCCGGTCGAAAAGGCGCGCGCCAGAATCGGAAGATCCTTGCCGACCAGCTGCTCTTGCAAATTGATCGTATTGGTCGAGACGATCGTGCGCTCGCCGTTCGCGCGCGCCCATTCGAGCGCGGGCACGAGGTAGGCGAACGACTTCCCCACGCCGGTTCCCGCTTCGAGCAACGCGATGCCGCCATCGTTGTAGGCGTCGGCGATGTACGCGGCCATGTCGCGCTGGCTGGGCCGGTCTTCGAACGCGCCCATCGCCTTCGCGACGGGGCCTGTCTCGGCCAGCAGCCCGGCCACGGCAATGGCATCGAGGCGCGCGAGCGAGCGGGCGCGCGGGCATTCGACGACGACATAGAGCGTGGTGACGTCGTTGTTGACGATGCCAAAGCCGACGCCTTCGTCGTGCAGGCGGGCGGCGACGTGCAGATCCGCTCCAGAGGGTTCGAGGAATCCGCTCGGATGATTGTGGAGCAACATCTCGCCGCGCTGAGCGACGCCGGGCAGCGCCAGCACCGCGTCGATCGTGCCCCGCGCGACGACGCGCGCATCCGTGAGCGTGCCGTTGGGATCCGCGCGGACGACGAAGGACACCTCGCGCCCATGGGCGGCGGCGATCTCTTCCTGCAGCAGCGTGCGCGCGGTCGCCGAGAGGCGCTCGACGCTCACGTCTTCAGCTCGCGCTTCTTCGCTGCGGGAAAGAGGACGTTATTGAGAATGAGGCGGTATCCCGGCGAATGGGGATGCAACGAGAGGTCGGTCGGTGGATCGCCGATCTGATGCTGCGGGTCTTCGGGATCGTGGCCGCCGAAGAATGTCCACGTGCCTTTGCCCAGATCGCTGTGGATGTACTTCACCCACGGCGCTCCTTCTTCCTCGGCGAGGACCGTGGCGCCGGGTTTCAGGCGGTTGCGCATGAACGACGTCGTCAGTCCGTAGAAATCCGGAATCACCTGGCGATGGTTTTGGACCAGCATCGTGGGCACGGGGTCGATCTTGGCGCTGAAGTTGAACAGTTTGAACGCGCCCAGTGGTTGACGGCGCGAGCCGGCGTTGACCTGGTGGCCATCGATGTCGGAGAAGCTCGCGATCAGCGGATTCGGCTCGATATGCCCACCGGTGAAGGCGAACGTTTGCGACCAATCGAGCTTCGCATCAGCATCCGGATCGATCGGCGTGCCGTCGGCGAACGTCGCCGCGATGTCGACGTTGTGCGCGGCGAGCGCGAGATCGATCGTTTCGGTCGCGGTGCACATCGCGAACAAAAATCCGCCGTTGTCGACGTACGACCGAATGCCGCGCGCCACCGCTTTCTTCAAATCGGGGACCGTCTGGAATCCGAGCTGCCGCGCCATCTGGCTGTTGCTCTGTACCATGTCGGCGAGCCAGGGCATCCCTGAATAGATCAGGAAGAACTTGGAGTACTGGCCGGTGAAGTCCTCGTGATGCAGGTGCAGCCAGTCGTACTCGCGCAGTGTCCCGTTGATCACTTGCAGATCCCAGATCTTCGTGAACCCAATGCCGGCGTATTGCAGTGCCATCGTAACGGCGTCGTCCCATGGCGCGGCATTGGGCGGCACGTACACGGCGACCTTCGGCGCCTTCTCGAGCGGCACCGCGTCCATGTTGCTCGCTTCTATTGCACCGCGAATCGTGGTGACCGCGCCTTCGTCTACCGGCTCGGTGCGCACGCCGTTCAACGCCGCATCGCGCCGCAACGCATCGGCATCGGGAATGAGAAACGAGCCGCCGCGATAGTTGAGCAACCACTCCGCCTTCAGACCCGCCTGGATCGCGCGGTAGGCGACGCCGTAGGCTTTCAGGTGATCGGACTGGGCGTCGTCCATGGGAACCAAGAGCGACGGACTGAGGGCCAGACGGCCCGACGGCCAAAAGGCGAACAGACGCGCACTGGCCGTCAGGCCGACCGCCCGTCCGGCCGTCCGGAGAAAGTCCCGCCGCTTCACGATTTCGGAATCGCCCCCTTCGCCCGCTCGAGCTCGCGCCTCGCTTCCGGCACGACGGCGCTCGACGGATACGTGAGGATCAAATGCTCGAGATGTGGAATGGCTTCGCTGCTCCGGCCCTGGTGTACCAGCAGCCGCGCCCAATCGAGCTCAGCCGCCGGAGGCGCCGCCCCCCCCCCCCCCCCCCCCCCCCCCCCCCCCCCCCCCCCCCCCCCGCCCCCTCCCCCTCGCCGCCCGCGCGGACGATCTCGTCGAACAGCGCGACGGCTGTGACGTCTTGTTCGCCGCCGAGATGGGCGGCGACTTGCCCGGCGAGCAGCAGGACTTCCAGCCGTCCGCCTTGGACGGGCAAACGGCCCGCCGCGCGCCGCAAACCGGCAATCGCGTTCGTCGAGTCCCCACGGGCGAGCGCGAGCAACGCCGCCCCCAACTCCGGACTCGATTCCTGCTGGACGCGTTGCAGCAGCGCCATCATCGCCGTGCGGTCGGTCGCCGCCGCCCGATCGGTCGCATATGGTCCGGCGAGGCGGAACGATTCCATCGCGTCCTTGAGATCGCCGCGATACAGGGCGATCCATCCGCGTTGGGCAACCGCCGTGACGCTCGAGTCATCGCCGAGCGCTGCCGTCGCGCGATCGAGCTCGCCGCGGGCGATGCGCGCCCTGGCGAGCGCGAGCCGCAACGCCGCCCGATCATCGGCCGACAAGCGGCTGTTCGGGTCGGCAAGCTGCTTTTCGGCAACGTCGAGCTGCGCCCCCCCGTCCGCAATCAGCACCTGCAGCAGCGCCGACTGCGCAACGGAGTGCGCTTCAGTGGGCGCGGTTGAGTCGGTGGCGAGTCGTTCGAGAACGCCACGCGCGGCCACGCGATCACCACCCTCCAGCAGTTCGCGCACCGCTTCCGCGCGCGCTCGTGCCGCGAGCGGCCAGGGAACGAGATCCGCCCAGCGCGTCAGCGCGAGGCCACGCACGCGATGCGCCTCGGGCATCGTGAGCGTTCCGGCAAGATCCGCGAACCGCCGCAACGAACCCTGCGCATCGCTGTCGCTGAGTGTCGGCTCGAACACAGACCACGCTTGGGCCGGCTGCCCCCACGTCAACAACAGCTCGGCGGCGATCCGCCGGACGCGAGGACGAGCATCGGGACCGGTCAGCACGCGCACGATGCGGTCGTGGAGTGGCGGAGGACTCTCCGACAGCTGGGCCGCCGCATTGGGCGCCCCATCCGGTGAGCGCACCACCGCGCGCGCCCATTCGCGCGCCGACGCCTCCCAATTCCCCGCGCGCTGCTCGAGCTCGGCCAGCTCGATCGCCAGAGTCCCCTCGCCACCAAGCGTTTTTCGTCCGGTGAGGTAGGCCCGTCGCGCGTCGTCCCACATGCGGTGATCGACCAACGCGAGACCCCATTCTCGGTACGGCGCATCGCTGTGCGGCGCCGTGGCGGCCCAGCGGAGCGCGGCGGCCTCGAGCGAATCGCCTTCGTTCAACGCGGCGTACGTGCGCAGCTCGAGACTGCGGAGCGCCGGATTATCGGGCGCGTGTACGCGCGCCCTCTGAACCAGGGGCAGCAGCTCGGGCATGCGGTTGAGGACAAAGAGCACACGCTCGAGGCCGAGCAGGGCGGGAATGTTGATCGGGTCCGCGCGGACGATCGTGAGATACACGTTGGCAGCGTCGGCGTAGCGACCCGTGCGCTCGAGCTCGAAGCCCGGGCTCAAGGCTTGGGCCCGCGCCAATGAGGGCGCGGCAATCAGCAGCAAGAAGGCGAGCTTAAGGCTTGTTTTCATTCAACCGACGGAAGTATTCCAACACCAGTCGCCGCTGCTCGGGCGTCAGACCGGACAGCTCGTCCCACGTGGGATAACGAACCTTGGGACCAGATCCGGTCGCGCCCGGAAGCAGCGCCGTCGGGATGTGGATGCTGTCGCCGGTCGCGGAGCGGCTGACGCGCTGCTTTTGATCGTCCGGTTCCTCGCCGGTGAGACTGCGGCCGGCGTCGAGCAGCTTGCGATAGAGCTGTTGCTGCCGTTCGAGCGTGCGCCGGTCCAGTCGCCCAGCTTCGAGCTGGCGTGCCAGCTCGCGAGCTTCCTGCGCCAGGGCGCCGGCTGCCCCGGCTTCACCCTCCGCCTGCAAGCGTTCGAGCTGCTCCGCGAGCGCGCGCTGGCGAGCGGCAAGCTCGCGCACCCGTTGCATGACGGCCTGGCCGCCGAGCGCCATCATCGGCAACAAGCCTTGCGCCGCGCCGTTCATTCCCTGCTGGTCCTGTGCCATGCGCGCGAGCTGCTCCAGCGCTTCCTGGAAACCGGAGCCCGATTGCGCCCCGGAGACGCGCTGCGCCGTTCGCACAAGGGCGTGCGCGGTCGCGTTGAGCGCGTCGAGTGCCTGCTCGGCGAACGGCGCTGCCGCTGCCGCGTTCGGATCGCCCTGCTCCAGCTGTTCGCGCGACTGGCGCATCTGGTTCTGCGCGAAGCCGAGTGCGGCCTCGAGCTGTGCGGGTCGACGCGCCGGCCTCACCCGCCCGGAGCGCATCGGCAACGTCTTGCTGACGGCGGGCGAGCGCGGCCGTTTCGGAGAGCGCGCGGTCCAGCGCGTCCAGTGTCTCGTGGCGCCACGCGGTGGCGAGCGAGTCGCGTCGCTGGCGCAGCTGCTCGGGCAGGCGCGCGAGCGAATCGGCGGCCTCCTGGCCGGAACGGCGTGCTCCGCGCGAATCGCTTTGGCTGGCGGCATCGGCGGCTTCCTGCATGGCATTCTGGGCGCGACGCGCGGCGGCCTGCGGCGCTTTCAGCGATACCGACCGACCCGCCCGCTCGACGCCGTGCGCAAGGGAGTCCGTCGCCGCAGCGAGGTCACGCTCGGCGGCGACGGCGGCGGAGTCGGCGCGTTGCGCGACTTCCTTATTCCACTCCGTCTGGCGCCGCTGCAGGTCCTCGGCGTCCTTCGCCAGTGATGCCAGCTCTCCTTCGAGCGCCGCGCGCTTGAACAATTCCTGGCTGCGCTCGAGCTCATGCCGCAGCTGTTGCTGCGCTTCCGCGAGTCGCTGCAGGGCCTGACGCGTCGCTTCAGGATCGAGACGCGCGAGCGCTTCCTGTAACTCACGGAGTCGCTGCTGCAGCTCGGGCGTGATGGCCTGCTGGAGCAGCTCCTGTACCTGGCGGAGGCGGTTTTGGAATGCCGTGTCGTCGACGCCGGCCGCTTTGGCCGCGCGGGCGATCTCCTCGACGGCCTGCGACAGCTCTTTTATGCGCTGCGACATCGCGGCTTGATCGCGCGCGATTTCTTCCGCGCGTTGCGTCGCCTGGAACGACATGGAGCCGCTCTGCGGGTTACTCGCCTGCTGCCGGCCGGACGTGCCGGCCGTCGCCTCGCGGCTGCGCTGCTGCGCGAGATCGCGCGTGCGATCACTCAATTCGCGCTGCGCCGCGGCCACAGAATCGGCGGCTCCCGCCACCGCGCGCGCCGCCGCGCGTGTCTCAGCCCGCAGCTCCTCCATGCTCGGCAACCGCAACGCGATCTCGGCGCTACGGCCGCTGTGCGGCTCCGGCGCGTTGTCCCACGCTTCGACGTACAATCGCAGCGTGTCGCCCGGCAGGAGATTCCGATGCTCGGCGTCGATGCGGCCCTGCACGATGGCACGATCACCGACACCACTGACGTCGAGCGATTCACGCACGACGGGATCGACGCGCCCGGTCCGGCTCACGCGCCAGCTCACGACCGCGAGCCGCGAGACGCCGTGGTCGTCGCGCACATCGGCGACCAACTGCTGATGGAGTGACAACGGCAACGTCGTGTCTCTTCCCGGCACCGGAAGCGTCACGACCGGCGCCGAATCGGGCACGATCTGGAGATGCAGCTCAGGCGTCGTGCCTTCGAGCGCAGAGCCGTCAACCGTGCGCACCTGCAATCGCCACGTACCGCTGGCGATAGGAGTAAACCGGCCTTCGATCCGATTGCCTGCCACACGCTGCGCTTCCGTCCGGCGACCTGTTTCCAGCGTCCACATGGCGCCAGCGAGTGGAACGCTCGCTGAGCCGCTCGTGAGCACGGCGGTCCCGGCCGGCAACGGGATGACATCAGGACCAACCAGTAGCGGCTCGTCCGAGCGGCCGAGATATGAAGGAAAGCGAGCCGTGACCCCGAGGTCCGCGAGGAAGGCCGGCAGCGAAACGGTGACCTTGATCTCGTGGCTCGTCCGTCCGCCGCTCGCGGCCTTGAGATAGAGGTCGGATTCGATCGGTCCAAGCTGCCGCGTCGCACGCCCGTCGGCGTCGAGCGAGAGCAACGTCGGTTTCCACGGCTCCCCCGGACCACGCGTCCACAGCGTGACGCGAACCGCACCGGGCACCGTGACCATCGCTTCCAGGCTGCCGCCACGCCGCACCGTGCGCCGATCGACGGCCAGTCGCACAGGCGCGTGCGCGTCGCGCCACGCGCGAACCGGATGCCAAAACGCCGCGGCGCGGCCAGATGCGGGCGCGCCTGCGACGAACAGCACCGCCCCCAGCAACGCCGTGCCGGCGCCCGCAACGAGCCGGCGTCGCGTGGTGCGCCGCAACGTGGCGTTCACTTGAGGCGCCGCAAACGAAACGAACGCCGCCGCTCGCGTATCGGCCGCGAGTAACAGCGCAGCGCTTGTTCCCTGGCCCTTGTTAATGGACGGGCTCACGACGCCGACGACGCTCCCCGCACGCCCACGGGTGGCAGACTCAACCAACCGGCCAATGGGAGCGGCGGCCGCCTCGCCCCGCACGCGTAACACGGCCCAAACCGCTGCGGCCACGCTCAGCGCGATCAATACCCAGGAGATGGTCACACCGGGCACGGCCGGCGCCAGCACGAGCCCCAACGCCGCAGCCGCGAGCGCCACGCCGAGACCGGCGAGCACGACGGCGAGCGCTCGAGCGCGCGCATGCGGAGCGCCCAGCTGATGCAGCCGCCGCGCCGTTTCCGTCATTTGATTTCGCTCACCGCGTAGGTGAAGAGATTCACGCCCATTCGCAGCGCCGCCTCATGAAGCTCCGGTGGATCATGGTAGACCTCCGGATCTTCCCATCCATTCCCGAGATCCGACTGGTAGGAATAGTATACGACAAGCCGGTCTCCCAAAAAAATTCCGAATCCCTGCGCGGGCAGGCCGTCGTGCTCGTGGATCTTGGGAATCCCGCGTGGGAAGGCGTAGACAAGGTTGTAGATCGGGTGCGTCAGCGGGACTTCAACCAGCGGATGGTCCGGAAACACGCGCGCGATTTCCCGTCGGAACGACTTGTCCATCCCGTAATTGTCGTCCGCGTGCAGGAAGCCGCCCTGCTCCAAATAGCGGCGGAGATTGCGGAGCTCGACGTCGGAGAAGCGCACGTTGCCGTGACCCGTCATATAGAGGTAAGGGACGTCCCACAGCTCCGGGCCGGTCAGCGTCACCACGCGCTCGCGCTCCGCGACCGGCAGGGTCGTGCGCTCGCGCAGCGCGGTCAGCAGGTTCGGCAAGGCGGAGGGGTTCGCGTACCAGTCACCGCCGCCGTCGTAGTTGAGGCGGCCGATGGTGAGACTGGCGGCCGGACGGCCGGACGGCCGGACGGTCGGAAGAACCAGTAGCGGCAGCACGAGAAACAATCGCTTCATAACTCGTTCACCAGCCGATACGCAGCGTTTCGTGAAATTCCGGTTTCCTCTGCCAGTCGATCAGCGACATCTTTGCGCGAAAGGCCTTCGGCCAGCAGAGCCTTGGCGCGCTCGCCGGTATCCGGAGGGGGGAGCCGCTCGTCGACGCGCTGCTTTCCAGTTCCCGCGATGACTACTGTAACCTCGCCTCGCGCGGGAGCCTCCGCATAGTGCTCTGACAATTCCTGCAACGTCCCCGAACGCGTCTCCTCGAAGACCTTCGTGAGCTCACGAGAGACCGACGCTTGACGGTCGGCTCCACACACATCGGCGAGATCGGCGAGAAGTTGCGCGACGCGGTTCGGGGCCTCGAAGATCACGACGGTCCACTCGCTCTGAGCGACGGTCAGTAACAAACGGCGGCGGTCGTTGCCTTTGCGCGGGAGAAATCCGAGAAACACATAGCGGTCGCCCCCGATGCCTGATACAGACAGGCTTGCCGCGACGGCGGTCGGGCCCGGAATGGTCACGACTTGAATCCCCCGCTCTCGCGCCGCGGCGACGAGGGCGACACCTGGATCACTGATCACCGGGGTGCCGGCGTCGGTGATGAACGCGACGTCGCGCCCCTCTGATAGGATGCGCAGCAGGCGTTCCAGGGCGCGCTCGGATGAGTGCGCGTGAAAGCTCACCAGCTCCGCATGGGAGCCGGTGTGGGTGAGCAGCGGTTTGCTGTGGCGGGTGTCTTCGGCGGCGACGACCGCCACGCGCTTCAGCGTGTCGGCGGCCCGCGGCGACAGATCGCCGAGGTTACCGAGGGGCGTCGCGACGACGTAGAGGGTACCGGCCACGTTACCACGTCACCCGCCAGGGGAGACGACCATAGAAACCGGCGGCCTGCAAGACATAGCGGTGCTCGCGGGTCGCGTCCTTCAGGACTTTCGGCGCAGTCCCCGGCATCATTACTTCCGCCCCCTCGAGCAGCTGCAGCGCCCAATCGCTGAGCGCCGTCGACAGCTCCTCCGGCCGCACCACGCCGTCGGGCGTGTCGCTGCCGCGTGGCACGCTGAGCAGCGCCAGCGCTTGATGTGTATCGACGATCGCCGCAGTCACCTTCTGTGCCCGCCGCTTCGCTTCGCCGGGGAACTCCCGTTCGACGGCGTCGACGATGCGCCAATACAGCTCGCGATACGTGTTCACCAGCGCCGTCGCGGCTTGCGCGGGCAGATCATCCGCAGCGGGGAATGTTCCCGCCGACATCGCGGGCTTCGTGTCACTGGGCGGAGGACCCGGATCGAACAGCGACTCGAGGTAGCGGGCGGGCGAAATGTTCTCCGGTTTATCGCAGAAATGCCCGCTGAGATACTTGCCCTGATCGAATTTGAGATACGAGACCCGACCGTTGGAAATCAGCTCCAGAACGCCGGTCACCTTTTCCTGCTGCAGCAGCGGGAAGAACTTCTCCGGTTGATTGACGTCGATGCCACGTGGTTGATAGGCACCCGCGCAGGCGGCGTACATCCAGGCGAGCTGCTCCATGGGCGCGGCGCAGTAGGTCAGATCGCCCCGCTCGACCTCGGTGCGCATCCGCTTCAGTGCTTCGGTGATCGTGATGACCTGCCGACCGGCGGTATGCAGCGACGCGGCGTTGACCGCCTCGCCCTTGCGAAAGAACAACAGCAGGCATTCGTCCGGGAGGTGAGCCGCGAGATAGCCGTCGATGCGCCCGTCGCGATCGCGCTTCGCGTAGGCGAGCAGGTTGTCGAGATGAATGAAGGCGAGGCGCGTGCGATGAATAAGCCGGTTCACCTGCGGAAACTGCAGATCCGCGAGGCGAACCGGCGAATTCGTCAGGCGAGCAGTGCTCGCGCGCATCGTCCTCCGGGGAGGAAGCTACGAAAGGTGCTGTTCGATCTTTTGCTCGAACGCCAACGACGGGTAGGCACCCACGATCGTGTCTACGTGGCGTCCATCCTTGAAGAATAGAATACTCGGAATCGAGCGGACGTTAAAGCGTATCGCGGTCGCCTGATTGGCGTCCACGTCCACTTTGACGATCTTTACCTTGCCGTTGTACTTGCCGGCCAGCTGGTCCATGATCGGCGCGACCATGTGGCAGGGACCACACCAGGTGGCCCAGAAATCGACGACGGCGAGCCCTTTGTGCTGCTCCACTTCCGCCTGAAAAGTGGCGTCTGTGATCGCGACGAGATGCTCCCCTTCCATGTTCCTTCACTCCCCTTCAGTAGACGTTAGTTTGACCTGCTATGAATCCTGCTGTCGCCCATATCGGTATCGCCGTGCCGAGCATCACGGAGGCACTGCGCTTTTATCACGACGTCCTGGGCCTCTCCCCCGATCGGGGGGGAGGGGGGCCCGAAGCCGTCGACGGCGCCAAGATCGTCAGCCTGCACTTTGGCGATGTCGACGTCGAGCTGCTCGAACCCAATGACCCGGCCAGTCCCGTGGCGAAATTTCTTGCAAAACGGGGACCGGGCATCCATCACGTGTGCTACCGCGTCCCGGACCTCGACGCCGCATTGGCGCGCTGCCGCGCGGCCGGCTACCAGCTCGTGGATGAGAAGCCCCGGCGCGGGGCCGGCGGACGGCGAATCGCTTTTTTGCATCCGAAAGCAACCAACGGCATTCTGTTGGAGCTAACCGAGTAGGTGAAACGCGGCGCCCTAGGGGCGAGTTCCCGTCCCCCTCGGCTGGCAAGGGCCTACTGGGTTCCCTGCGCTTTCGAGGTGCACGTCGTACACCAGCCATCCCCCACTGTGCGTCCGCACCACGTCGATCGGCAGCACCTGATTGCAACTCGTCCGCTGCAACTCGACCCGGAACGTGCGCAGATCGTCGTGCCCGGGCACAAGCACGGGACCTTCGATGACGCGATATCCGGTATGCTCGAGGTATTTCTGAATGACCGTGATGCGCCGGCGCAGGACGTCGCTGTCCATCGAGCCCGCGGCGGGCCCGCCCTCGGTGCCCCAGAGCTCGCCCATCCGCTTCAGATCGTTCGCCTTCACGGCCGCCATGAACTGCGTGAGCGACTCGTTCATCGATTGCGGGACCGGCGTTTGCGGCCCGCGATTTCCACTACAAGCGGTCAGAGCGGCGAGCAGGACGAGCAGGGCGAGCCGTCGCTTCACGAGGCAAGACCTATGGTCGGGATGACCCGAAGGTAAGACACCATGCGTCTCTACGTCAACATCGATCACGTTGCGACGTTGCGCGAAGCGCGCAAGACCGACGAGCCGGATCCCGTTCAGGCCGCGGCGGCCGCGGAGCGGGCCGGCGCGGACGGCATCACGGTGCACCTGCGTGAAGATCGCCGTCACATTCAGGACGCCGACGTCACGGCACTCACGCGCAGCGTGCGGACCGTTCTCAACCTGGAGCTGGGCGCGCACCCCGAGATCGTGCGCTTCGCGACGCGCGTACAGCCCCGCCCCTTTCAGTCAACCCTCGTCCCCGAGAAGCGGCAGGAGATCACCACCGAGGGCGGACTGGCGCTCCGGCGCACCGATCGCAAATTGCGTGGCGCGATCGCGCGATTGCAGGATGCCGGAATCCGCGTGAGCCTGTTCATCGATCCATCGCGCCGCACCATCGACCTGGCGCGCGAGCTCGGCGTGCCGGCGATCGAGCTGCACACGGGCCGCTACGCGCATACCTGGAAGCGTGGAACAACGGCGTTCCAGGAACTGCGTCGAGCTGCCGCGCATGCAAAGAGCATCGGCCTGGCGGTCCACGCGGGACACGGCCTCACCTATCAGAATGTCAAGCCCGTCGCGGGGATCTCGGAAATCGAGGAGCTGAACATCGGACATAGCATCGTGAGCAATGCGGTATTCTGGGGGCTGGAGGAGGCCGTGCGCCGCATGCGCAAGCTCGTCGAGAGGTAATCCTCGCGCGCGTTAGTGCTCCATGATGAGGACGATATGCTCGCCACAGATGAACTGGCTAAAGCGCAGTCTACTCATCGCACGGTAGAAAGCGGTGCTGCATCCGGCACGCAACCCGTCGTGCAGCTCGACCACAATTACCTTGACTTTGTCCATCCACGGCTCGAAGCGCGATTCAAACACCTCCTTCTCGGCCCCTTCGATGTCCAGCTTCAAGATGTCAATCGTGCTCGTGCCTGCCAGAACCATGAGCTCTGATACGGTCACGCCTCGGACCTCGCTGGGGTCGTCGCGGGCTTCGGAAACTCGAAACGCCCAGTGTGGATCGTTGGGATTATCGATTTTCAGTGGAACGCTCTGGGGCCACAGCGCTGCGCGGATCGGTGTCACCTGCGGGTACCGCTGAGTGTTCCGGAGCAACAATTCATAGTTCGATCGGTCCGGCTCGACGGCGAGCACGCGGGCATTCGGAAACCGCCGCGCGAAGAACAACGTGGCAAAGCCCACGTTGGCACCGGCATCGATGATGAGACGCGGCATCGCGTTGGGATACGGAAAGTCGTACTCCAGCGAGACAAAGACTTGCTCGAAGGTCGGTACGTCCGACGTACCGGTTCGTAAGAAGATCGGATGCTCGTAGCCGGGAAGACGCAGTCGCAAGGACGCGTTGCGCGAGCGGAACTGCAGCAACATGCGCGGCCCCCGTACCGATCCGAATCGGTACATGTACTTGAGCACACGCTTGATCTGATCCGCGGTCTCTCCAGAAAGCATACCGTTTCAGTCTCGGCGGCGGCGCACGCTGTCACGTTGCCACGGGGCGGATGCGTCGCAAGCTAGCCGCGCCGAGCAGCCCACTCAACTACACAAAACCCCCTCCTAAACTGGTGCGCGGCGCCGGGATTCCCTACCTTGATTGCCCATGACGACGCCTCCGGCGCCGCAGCCCCTCGGCATGACCGACTTCTTCGCCCTCGAGGCGGGGGAGTATCTCGACCGGCTCGATGGGCTGCTCCAAGCACCTGCGACGCCGCCGGCCGATGAGCTGGTGCGGCTTGCGCGCGCGTTGCGCGGCAGCGCGCTCATGGCGAGCCAGCAGCCGATCGCCCGGGCCGCCATGGGGTTCGAGGCACTCGCGCGCGCCCTGCGGGAAGGGCGGCGTCAGTGGGACGCCGCGACGAAGCAGATCGCGACTCGCGCGGTCGATGATATCAAGATCTTCGTTCGCAACGCCGGCAAGTGGAGCGACGCCGACACCGCCAAAGCCGAAGGACTCGCCAGCCAACTCGAGCAGTTGGGTGGACGGCCCTCCGCGCAGGTACGCGCGGCGGAGGCCATCGGCCTCGACGCGGGCGCGCGCGCTTTCGTGGCGCGCGAAGGGGCGGCCATCGCCAGCGCCCTCGATCGTGCCGGCCGAGTGCTCCGCAGCAATCCGCTCGCGCACGATCCGTTGCAGCAGGTGGTCAAGGCCATTCAACCGTTGCGCGGGCTGGCGGCGCTCAACGATTTGCCGCCGTTACCAGATCTGCTCGAGGGCATCGAGCGCGCGATCGGTGAGCTGAACCGCACAACCGGAAACCCACCGCAGGGTTGGGGCGACATGATCGCCGAGCTGTTTCAGATGGCGGCGACGTCGATCGCGCATGCCGCGCGCGAAGTCGCGGAGCGCGGCCGCCCCGATCCCGAGAGCGCCGAGTTCCGCAGGTTCGCCGGGCTGCTCGTGAAGTTCATGGACAGCGAGCCGGACATCGTCTCGATCGAGACGCTCGGGACGATCGTGCGGCGCGGAACGGCAGCCACGCCCACGCGCCCCGCGACACTGGGCCGTCTGGAGCTGGTCAGTCACGGCGAGCACTTGCGTCAGGCCGCCGACTCGCTGGAGCGCGCGCCGAGTGCCACGCAGCGCGAGCTGCGCGCGCATACACTTGCCGGCACATTCCGCGTGCTCGGCGCCGCCGGTGGTGGACCGGTCGCCGAACGGGTCGCGGAATTTGCGCAGGCCGCGCGGGAAGCGGTGTCGAGCGGGATCGCGGTGAATCAAGCGCCGCTCTTCGCCGCCGAGCTCCGCAAGGCGGGCGAAGTGCTCTCGGCATCGGGATCCGGTGACGAGACGAGCACGGCAGCCGCCCTGGCGGCCGTGACGGTCGCGATACGACGCCTTGGCGGCGCAGTGCCCATTGAATCCCTCTTGTCCAGTTCTCCATCAACGGCTCCTCCCGCGCCCCCCCCCGCCCCCCCCCCGTCCCCCTCGACGCCAGCCGATCGCGCGCGCAGGTCTGGAGCACAGCCGGAGCCCTCCATAAGTGCGCAGTCTGCGAACGACCTCGCGGGCACGTGGATGCTCTATCAGCGCATGGTTGCCGCGGGTGTGGGACCGGCGTCCCTGGACGAACTGATTGCCGGCCGAGCTAACGGAGAACCAGTCGAAATCGGGAAGCTTCTCTACAAGGGAGCAGGTGCCCGCCAGCGCGCGCAGGAATTGCGAGAAGCCGCAAAGCGCGCGAGCGGCGAGAGCCTCCGCGCGATCATCGACGAAGTCTGCGACCTCGTTGTCCTCGCCATCGAACCCGAGTAGCAGACGTCGTTGGCGAGGAGCCTGGCTCATCGGGCTCGTCGTCAGCGTCGCGCTGCTCGCCTGGGTGCTCCATCGCATCGACCTCCGGCAGGTGTGGGACGACGCGCGCCACGCCGATCCGCTATTGCTCCTCGCCGCCGTCGTGCTCGCCACGGCCACATTTCCGCTGCGTACGATTCGCTGGCGGCTGATTCTGCGTGATGTCGACGGCCACCGGTTTCCCTGGCTCCCGCTCTGGCATGCGACCGCGATCGGCTTCATGGCAAACAACCTGCTGCCCGCGCGCGCGGGCGAGGTCGCCCGCGCGTACATAGCGACGCGTCAGCTGCCGGTGCGTTTCACAACGGCGCTGGCGTCGATCGGCGTCGAGCGGGTCTTCGACGCCCTGATGATGTTGGCGCTCATGGCGCTGGCGATCGCCGCGCCGTCATTTCCGCGGCATGCCCTCGTCGGTGGGCGATCACTTTCGACCGTGGCCACGACGGCGGCGGTCCTGTTCGGCGCGTTATTGCTGCTCGCGCTCATCGTTGTGCACCGCCCCGCTCCCTGGCTGGCGCTGCTCAGTCGAATCGCGAGTCGCCTGCTCCCCGCCCATGCCGCGGCTCGCGTGATGCATTGGACCGAGGGAATTGTGGCGGGCCTCGAGGTGTTGAAGAGTCCCGCGCGGTTCGGCGGTGTCGTCCTCTGGTCGCTGGCGCTGTGGCTCACCAACGCCGCCGCGTTTGCCGTCTGCTTTCGCGCATTCGGGATCCGCGTGCCGGCCGAAGCTGCCCTGCTCTTACAGGGGATCATCGGCTTCGGAGTGGCCGTGCCATCGACGCCCGGGTACATCGGCGTCTTCGAAACCGCGACCCTCTTGACGCTCAGCGTGTACGGCGTCGACCCGAACCTGGCCGCGAGCTATGGGCTGACCTATCACCTCACGACATTTCTCCCAATCACCTTGCTCGGTCTCTGGTCGCTCTCACGCCTGCACCTGGGGCTTCGTGATCTCAGCGCCGCGCCGCACGCCACATGACGGATGCCGTTCGCATCGCGGCGTATGCGAAGATCAACCTCTTTCTCCGGATTCTCGCTCGGGAGGCAACAGGATTTCATCAGATCGAAACCGCGTTTGCGCTGCTCGAGCTCGCCGACGAGCTGCACGTCCGTCGCACCGACTCCGGCGTAACGCTCGAGGTCAACGGACCTGATCTCGGGCCGGCCGATGAAAATCTTGCCGTGCGAGCGGCGCGAGCCGTGCTCGACGCGACGGGCAACCGGTTCGGAGTAGCGATCACGCTCACCAAGCGTATTCCCGTTCGGGCCGGACTCGGTGGCGGCTCGAGTGACGGCGCCGCGGCGTTGCATGCGGTGAATGCGCTCGCGGGCAACGCGGTCCCACGCCATGAGCTGCTGCACTTCGCTGCCCGGCTCGGCTCGGACGTCGCGTTCTTTGCCGGCGGGGCCGCGCTCGCGGTTGCATGGGGCCGCGGAGAGCGCCAGTTCCGTCTCCCCGCTCCACCTGCCCTTCCCGCCCTCGTCGCGATTCCCCCGATCGAGGTGGCGACGGCGGACGCCTACCGCTGGTGGGACGAACAAAATCCCACGATCAGTGCGCGCGGACCGGTCGCGCTCGACGCCGACGCTTTGGCCACGTGGGGCAGCATCGGCCGGCTCGGTGGCAACGACTTCGAGGGGCCAGTCTTCGGGAAATATCCGGAGCTACGCGCGTTATACGAGCGAGTGGCTGGCACGGGACCGATCTGGGTACGGCTCTGCGGCTCGGGAAGCGCCGTTGCGGCGGTCTATAAGAAGGAGAGCGAGCGGGATGATGCGGTGCAGCGACTGGGGGAGAAACAGCAACGGCTCATCAAGACGGCGACGCGGGCGACCGTGGCGCAGGCACCACAGCCTTCAGATAGTTGATAGGGCTCCGAGGCAATTCATCCCTTCAGGTACAACCGTTTGGGATCGAGCACTTCGCGCAAGAGGCGGAGATCGGTTGGCGACGGCGGTTCGACACAATCGAGCGTGGACCTGCTGCGCAGCGCCCACCCAACGCCTGCCCGCACGTCCTCCACTGACACGCCGGGATACAATGCCGTCAGCACCAACTCCCCATTCGCGGCGTCGCGTTCCAACACACCCTTGTCGGTGATCACTTTGGCGACGCGTTGGCCCGGACTCGTCACGAAGTCCACACGTTCCGGAAACGTCCTCGGTGAGATCTTCGACACGATCAGAATCCGATGGGCGTGGATCGCGATTTCCGCCGCGCCGCCGGAACCTGGGAGTCGCACCTTGGGCTTGGTGTACGATCCGATGACGGTGGTGTTGATGTTGCCGTAACGATCGACCTGCGCGCCGCCGAGAAAGCCGACCTCGATCCGGCCGTTCTGGAGGAACAGCTGAAACACGTCCGCCATGCCGCACACCATCAGCGAGCCAGTGACGAGTGCCGGATCGCCGATCGACACCGGCAGGCGCTCGGGCACCGCGCCGACGGCGCCTGATTCATAGATCAGCACCAGGTTGGGAGCGTGGCTGCGCAGCGCGAGATTGCACGCAAGGTTGGGCAGCCCGATCCCGACGAACACGACTTCGCCGTCGCGCAACTCTCGCGACGCGACAGCGGTCATCATCTCGTCCGGCGTGTAGACGTTAGAACCCGTAATTCACCCCCGCACAGACCTGGGCGCGGGCCGTGAGCCGCTTGGCTAGCGCTGGTTGCTTGTCGATGTACGTCGCGCGGTCGGGGATGCCATACACGAATTCATCGAGATAGCGAGCCAGCGCGGCCGGATCGCGCGAGATCGCTTCCCACGCCACGTAGAAGTCGTTGTCGCGATCGTAATAGCCCTGCGCATACGACGGGTGCGCACCCCACGGCTCGACGACGACGGCGCTCACGATCGGAGCCGGGATCAGCGTGCGGTTTGGATCGGAGCGAATCACGCTCTCGGCGACGAGCTCCTCCACAACGACGATGACGCGCCGCGACGCGAACGCCGCCTCTTTCTGGACGCCGAGCAGTCCCCAGATCTGTGCGTTCCCCTGTGGATCCGCGCGTTGCGCGTGCACGATGGTTACGTCCGGATTGAGAGCCGGGACGGTTGCCAGCGATTCGCCCGTGTATGGGCACGTGATCGATTTGATTTGTGGGTTCGCGCGCGGCAGATCTGTGCCTGTGTAGTCGCGCAACGACCAGAACGGCAGGCGCGCCGCGCCGGCCGAGAAGCGCGCGACCATGCCGAAGTGCGAGTACTCCTCGAGCTCGAGCTTTCCGCCTTCGACGGCACGGCGAAATGCGTGCAGCGAACCGACGCCCGGATTTCCAGCCCACGAGAACACGAGCTTCTTGGCGCAGCCGGCCGCGATCATCTGGTCGTAGATCAGATCGGGAGTGAGGCGGCAGAGGGTGAGCGCGCGCCGGCGCTGGCGGATGATCTCGTGCCCCGCGGCGAACGAGATCAGATGGGTGAAGCCTTCGATGACGAGCGTGTCACCGTCGTGCACGAAGCGCGCGACGGCGTCCTGCATGGACATCAGCTTTGGGCCGTCAGCCATCGGCTGTCAGCTCAATCGCTCATCTCGGAGAGACATTCGTCGATGATTCGTAACGCCGTGTCGACGTCGTAATTGTCGACGACGAGCGGCGGTGCGAGCCGAAGCGTGCTCTTACCCGCGCCCAGAAGCAGCAAGCCCTTCTTGAAGGCACGGTCGACGAGCTCGCGCGGAACTTCGGGCGCCGGCTCGCGTGTAGCACGATCCTTCACGAACTCGATGCCCACCATCAGCCCCCGACCGCGCACGTCCCCAATGTGACCGTACTTCTCCGCGAGACGTCGAGCGCCGGCCATCAAGCGCTCGCCGGTCTGCGGGACTTTGGGCAGCAGCTCCTTCTGGACGATGTCGAGCGTTACGAGCGCCGCGGCGCAGCACACCGGGTTGCCGCCGAACGTGGTCCCGTGCGCGCCGGGCTGCCATTTCATGATCGATTCCTTGGCGATGATCGCGCCGATCGGCATGCCGCTGCCGAGACCCTTTGCGGAGAGCAGGATGTCGGGCTCGATGCCTTCGTACTCACACGCCCACATCTTTCCGGTGCGCCCCACGCCGCATTGCACTTCATCGCAGACGAGCAGGATGCCGTAGCGATCGCAGAGCGCGCGTAAGTCTTTGAGGTAGCCGGCCGGCGGCACCACGTAGCCGCCCTCTCCCTGGATCGGCTCTACAAAAATCGCGGCGACGCTGTCGGGCGGCACCTTCTTGACGAACAACTCTTCTTCGATCCACGAGGTGCAGCGCGTTGTGCAGGCCGACTCACCGCGGCAGTACTCGCAGCGATAGCGATAGCCGTACGGGACGTGATGGACTTCGGGCAGAAACGGCGCAAACCCCGAGCGCTGCACCGCCTTGCTCGCCGTGAGGCTCAGAGCGCCGTAGCTGCGTCCGTGGAAGGCGCCCAGGAAGCCGATGATCGCGGGCCGGCCCGTAGAATGACGCGCCAGCTTGATGGCGCCCTCGACCGCTTCGGTGCCGGAGTTCGAGAGGAACACGCGCTTCTTGCTCGGGCCGGGCGCGAGCTGCGCGAGCCGCTCGCACAGCGCCGCAAAGCTCTCGTAGTAGAAGTCGCTGCCGCAGATATGAAGGAAGCGTGCCGCGGCGTCCTGGACGGCCTTCACAACCTTCGGATGCCCGTAGCCCGTCGAGGCGACGGCGATCCCCGCCATGAAATCGAGGAAGCGATTGCCGTCGACATCCTCGACGACGGCGCGCTCGCCGCGCGCCACCGCGAGCGGATACTCCTTGGGATACGACGTGGAAGCAAAGCGGTCCTGCCGCTCGACGATGGCGCGCGCCTTGGGACCCGGCGGCGGCACGACGATCCGGGGATAGTCTCGGGCCACGGTCATGTCTCAATCACCAAGTGTCTTCTCGAGCGCCTTCGTGAACCGGCTCACGATCTCGCCGATTTCCTCTTCCGTCACGATGAACGGGGGGGCCACCATGACGAGATCGCCGTTGGTGCCGTCGGCCTGCCCAACATTGGGCCACACCGTGAGGCCGGCGTCGAGTGCGGCGTCAGCGAACCGTTCGGCGAATTTTGCCGAGCGCGCGAATGGCGCGCGGCTGGCCTTGTCTGCGACGAATTCGATGCCGGCGAGGAGCCCGCGCCCGCGCACATCGCCGACATGCGGCAGGTCGGCCAGCTTCGCCAATCGGTGGTGCAGGACTTTCCCCATCTTAGCGCAGCGCTCGACCAGCCTGTTCTTCTTCAAATAGCGCATCGTGGCCACACCAGCGGCGCAGGCGACCGGGTGATGCGAGAACGTCTGGGCATGCATGAAGCTGCCGGAGCCCTTGGCGATCGCATCCACGATTTTGTCAGGCGCCGCAATGGCGGACAGCGCCGCGTACCCGCCTGAGATCCCC
>WNFF01000419.1_pt1 | contig 32921 bp, 23 predicted proteins | sample 5400441 | NCBI WGS metagenome assembly WNFF01 (sample SAMN13153345, study PRJNA577476) | soil metagenome | isolation source: 120 cm saprolite under Douglas fir tree site 2 hole 3 replicate 1 | place: USA:California | collected 2015-04-18
CGGCGCCACGAACCTTCCCATGAGAATCGTCAGCACGCCCTCCTTCGTCTCGATGATGTCCCGCCACGGCCATCGTCGGCTACCACGTGTGGCCTCCCCGTGTCTTTTCTCCGTTCCAACCCCGCCGGCAGGAGGCATCGCCCAGGTCCGAGGCCACCGCCAGCCGGCGGTCAGCGGCGGGACCGGCCCCCGCGCGCAGCGCGGCAGTCACCGCCACACCGCAGGCGCACGCTCGGCAGCGTCACGGGGCCGGCCTTCCGGGCGCATGCACCCCGGCACGCATAATTGCCGTTCGCGTGCCGCGCCGACGGCCGTGCCGACCGACCGGAACTGGCGCCAATTGGGCGGATATCGCACACCGCTCCAAGGCCGACGGTGACGCTCCGTCACGTAGTTGGTAGTCCACTCGGACGCCCACGTCCGTCGCTCCGGGAGGCATTCTCATAGATATGTCGCAAGCGACAAGTAGGCGACAAGTCATTTGAGAAAGTGCCATTTATGATGAGAACCTAGAGGAGGGGTGTGGGTTTTCATCCTTCTTGTCACCCGGCACGTCGCTGACCTGGGCTCCTGTCCGGCTTCTCACCGGTCTGTCCGCGCAGTTTTCTCACCGATCTGTCATTTTCCTCAGCGACCGGGTGCGAGGGGCACGCGGATCTGGCCGACAGCGACCATCGGCTGGAGCCATCGGCCGTCACCGAGAGTCAGCAGTAGACGGGGTATGCCCCTGCTGAGCAGGGGCGGCGTGAGCTGCTGTGGCTGCAGGCAGCTGAGCGGTTCGCCCGCGGCCACGGGATCAGCCAGATCGTGCACGACCTGCGGGTTACCGAAGGGTTGGTGGAGCGATGGCACCGGGCCTGGCGGGACGGCGGGGCTGGGACACTGCGGTGCAAATGTTAAGGCACCGCGTAGCGTGCGAGCAGCGGGATGAGCACCTGCGCGTCGGGGCCACCCCAGCCGGTGACCGGATCCCAGCCGGGGGCCGCCTGGTAGCCGGTGATCGTCTTGGGCGGGAACTGCACGGTGTTGTTTCCCTTGGTGACGTCGTGGAGGGCCTGGTGGTAGCGGGGGCCACGGGCGATCTGGTAGATGGCCGGGTTGACGAGACCCAGGTGGCGCCCGGCGTACTGGTCGGCCAGGGCGATCAGCGCGGCCCAGATCGGGGCGCTGGCGCTGGTACCGCCGCTGTTGCGGACCATGCTCCTGCCGTCGGCGCTGAGAACGATCGCCATGCCGGTGTGGCCGCTGCCGTCGGCCGACACGTCGGGCACCCCCCGGGTGGCTCGGATGCCGGGGACGCCGTCCTGGTAGCCGGGCCGGGGGAACAGGCGGCTGAACCCGCCGCCGGATGCCTGGAAGGCCGATCCCGGGTCGCCGTACGGCAGGCCCCAGGCGGTCTCGCCCTGCCAGGCGCCGGTGGTGTGGCTGGCGGTCAGGCTGGTGCCGCCGGCGCCGAGCACAAGCGGATCGGAGGCCAGCAGGTTGACCTCCTTGACCGGGGTAAACGTGCCGGTGCCGGTCAGCGCCCCGTAGACATCGCACGGTTCGGCCACCGCTCCGATGTCGCCCGAGGCGGCGACCACCGTCACGTGGCGGCTGGCGGCCGTCTGGAGTGCCGCGTTCACCCTGTTGGCCTGCGCTTGGCTTACGCAGTGCTCGCCGCCGATCTGCCCCGCGGCGCTGATCGACATGACGCCGCCTTCCGTGCTGCCGAGACGCAGCGAGGCGACGGCGGCGGCGACCGCCTCATGACGCCGCCTTCCGTGCTGCCGAGACGGAGCGAGCCGACGGCGGCGGAGACCGCGTTCTTGGTGTTGTCCAGGGACGTCGACGGAAGCAGGAGGATGACGAGCGTGGCATCGGGGGCGAGCGCGTGCACCATCTCGACGTCCAGCACCTCCTCGCCGAAAGCCAGCCAGGGGGAACGGGCGCCGGCGAGCGTGGTGACGACCCGCATCCGCGCGGCCGGCAGATGGAACAGGCTGTCGAAGGCCGCCATGTCCTGGCGCATGTCGGTGACTAGGGGCGGGTTCAACTGCGATTCCGCGAGTTCGGGCAGCACCACGGTCTCGCCGCGGCCGTTGATCCCGCGGTCGAGGAGCGGCTTAATGCCGTAGGCCACCTGGAACTGCTGCGGCGTGTAGCAGGTGGTGAGCGAGTTACAGTCGGCGGTCGAGCTGGGTGGCGGGGCGGCCGGCTGCCGGGCTGGTCCGCCGCTGCTGACTACGCCTGTCTGGGCCGGGCCGCAGGCCGTGGCGAGCAGGGCTGCCAGCGGCATGGCCGCGGCCAGCAGTCGCAGCCGCCGGCCGCGCGGGACAGCCGCGCGAGACTTGATCATGCTGTGCTCCTGCGTTCCGGATGGTGATCCCGCCGGTCACGCCAACTTCGGGCTTCCCGACCGCGATATACGGCTGAGCGGTGTCTGCCGGTGCACCTGGATACACCCGCACGGGGGTCACGGCAACAGCTGCCCGGCGCACGGCTGGTGAGCCCGGTGGCCGGCCCGCTGCTGACGATCCTCGGCGACCCGGGCAATGCGCACCTCGCCGGGCACCCCGCCCTGCGCGACTGACGCTGCACGCGCAACTGGCGTTCCTGTTCATCGCCGGACCACTACCCGGCGCCTCAGCTTCGCACCACGGGCTGGCGCGGGCTCTGCGGCCGCGTGCCTGACGTGCTCGTCGGCCAGGTCGAGCCACCGCGCGACCGCCCCGAGGCGGGTCAGTTCGGAGTCGATCACCAGGGCCAGCGGCAGGTCGAACTCGGCCGGCTCCTCCTTGACCCGGGTCCACTCCTGCATGAGCTCGACTACCTGGCGGCGGTGCGCCTGGATCACCTCGTGCACGTCGGTGCCGGGCACCCGGACCGCCAGGAGCACCTTGGTCACCAGCTCATCGCGCGGTGGCGGAGCCAGGCCCGGCGGCATGTGCAGCCATTCGCCCAGCTCAGCCCGGCCACGGGCGGTGATCAGGTAGCTCTTATGCTGCTCGTCGTCCCCGCCGTCCGACTCGACCAGGCCATCCCGCTCCAGCCGCTGCAGGGTCGTATAGACCTGGCCGACGTTGAGCGGCCACACGTCGCCCGTCGCGGCCTCGAAGTCCTCCCGGAGCTGCATCCCGTATCTGGGCCCCTCGCTCAGCAGCGCGAGAAGGGCGTGCCTGACACTCATGACCGCTTCTCACCTACCCGAGACATACTGAGTATGTTATCGATAATACTTGAGAGTCAACGGAATGGCAGAGGTTCGATTCTCAGGCCGGCGGCGGCCAGGCAGCCATCGATCAGGTGGGGCCGGTACTGGATCGGACTGGGACTGGCGAGCTGGGGCTGAGGGCGAACCGGCCTCCAGGTCCCTAGGATCTTCTGGATCCCGTTGCGGTCCATGCCGGTCTCCCTTCCGTGCCTGCACGAGTGTGGGCTGGCGGCGGGCAGGACCGGCAGCCAGCACGCCTGGCCGCGTGCCTGGTTGCCGCGGCCGCGCACGGGAATGCCGGGCCAGGGCGCGGCCGTCACGGGAATCGGATGGGCCGGTGCGGGCGCCTGGGCGGAAACCAGCCCGTGGCCGCCGGCTTGAAGATCCAGGTGGCGAAGCCCAGAGCGGCGCTGGTGGCCTCCCCCGCTGCCGAGGAACACGTGCCGCCTGCCCTCACAGGACGGCCTGCTGCCGCTGCACGGACACGAGCATTCCCGGTCTTTCGTGACGCGCAGAGGCGTGGCGAGCAGGCTGGATAGGAACGGCGCGATGCATCAGCGGGCGGCGCCCGCCGTCGTGATCGACAGCGGAGCCGACAGCCGTTCGGCCAGGGCACGCTTCGCATCCTCGGGCGCCCCGATTCTCCTGCGGCGAGGCGCAGGAACCAACGGGCTGTCCCCGGAGGGAGTTGCCTGGCGTAGTTGCTCGCGGGGCCGGCCACTTCGAGCGCTGCCCGGTAACCTACCGCGACCGGATAGTCACCTGAGCGCCCAGCCGGCGACGCCCCGAAGCTATTGTGCGCCTGCTCGTAACGCTATTGCGAACCTAGTCGCTAGGAAGGAGAGAGGGCGTGGGGCGGCGTGGCTCCACGCACGACATCCACATAGGAGAACAGATGCGACGGATCGTAACGACACTGCTCCTGACTGGTCTCTTCGGCTTGGGCAGCGCAACCACCGCGATGGCCGCCTCCAACCCGAGCGGTACCGGCCCGCCGAACCAGAGCTGCCAGGCCTTCGAGATTCCCGGCACCGGCGCCAACGCACCGGGGAACAGCGGCACATCGCCCGGCTCGGTGTTCAACGAACCCGGTTTCGGCAGCGCCAACGGCGGCACCGGCGGAAACGCCTACAACAATGCGGGTGCGCCGTCCCAGTACGACGTTGCGTGCTATCAGGTCAACCAGCCACACCCCTAGCCTCGATCTTTCACCGCGGTCCGTCGGCTTGCCCGGCGGGCCGTTTGGTGTTGTCGGCCGGGATGGCAGGCCGGGGCCCGGCTGTCGCGTCCCTTGGGCATGCTGTCGAGCAAATTTGCCACGAACATCCGCGTGGTGATGCTGGGTGATATGACGGTGTCGCTCACGCCGTTGATCACGCCGCCCGCCAGGTTGGTCGCCTGCGTGTTGATCCAGTCGCTGGCGGCGGTCAGGAAGCGGTTCACATAGTGGGCGGCGACAGACAGGATGTGTGGATGGTTTTGCGGAAGCTGGCGATCCCCCACCGGGTTACGGTGCGCCTCAGGTGTGACCCGGCAGAGATCGCCGCCGTGGCGATGTCCACGGCGGCGTGCATCCCGTAGGACGCCACATCCGAGATGGCGGTCCGCACATTGTGTGGACCAGGTGCCCGGCCAGCCGCCTCTGGGCGAGCAGCTGGCGCCCGGCCGCCGCCCGGTAGGCGGCCAGTGTCCGCAACCCCGCGCTGAGCGGACCGGCGCCCCGCCCGGTGCACACCGCCGAGCAGGTGGTGGTAGCCGTTGAGCCTGTAGTGGTAGCCGGTGCTGGCCATGTGCCGCAAGCCGCTGGGCACGAAGCACAACCACCCGCACCCTCCACCCGCGGGCGTGGTGGTGACGGCGCGGTTGGTGCTGCCGCCTATGGCGGACGTCTCCTGAGCAAATGCCCGGTGGGGTCGGTGCCGGTCATCGGGTCGTTGCCGGCATAGGCGAACGGGTTCGCCGCCGCCGGGTCGGGCATCGGGCTGACCTGCGTGGTGTCGCGGGTGGTGAACTGGCCGGTGCCCGGGCTATACCAGCGGGCCCCCATGTGCACCAGCCCCGCCGGCGCATCCGTCCACCCCGACTGATACCCCAGCCGCCCGGCCAGCCCCGCCGACGCGGTCACCTGACCGAACGGGTCATAGGCCGCCGACCCCGACAACGACGTCCCGTTCGCCGCGAACGTGCCCGTCACATCCGTGTGCCCGTCGGTGAACGCCACGCTGCCCGGCCCGCCGCCCGCCGGGCCAGTAGCGGCCAGCTGGCTCCCGGACGGATCCCACGCATACTTCCACACCCCGTCCGAGGCGATCACATTCCCCGCCCCCGAATACGAGAACGACGCACCCGACGCGCCGGTCGCGGTGACCACCCGGCCCAGCGCGTCATACGCATACGACTGCCCGCCCTGGGTCACCGGCTGCCCGAACGCATCCGAGGAATACCCAGTCGTCCCGCCCGGCCCGGCCACCTGCGCCAAAGTGCCCCGCGCCGTATACGAATACGTGTTACCCGCACTGTCAGACGCCAGCTGATCCCGCGCGTCATACGCATACGTGACCGAACCCGCCTTCGTCCGGTTCCCCGCCCCGTCATACGCGTAATTCGTGGTCGTGGTCCCGTTGGTCCACGACGTCAGCCGGTTCGCCTCGTCGTAGCCGTACGTGCTCAACGAAGCCCCCGCGAACCCCATAGTGGTCTTCGACGTCAGGTTCCCGTTCGCGTCATAGCCATAGCCGACTGACGCGACCGCCTGCCCCGACGGTCCCGTCAGCGCATCCGAGACCAGCTGATGCAAGCCGTCGTAGCCGAACGTGCGGGTATCGTTGCCCGTCCCGTAGGAGATCTGGCTGACCTGCGACTGCGGAGTATACGAATAGGCCGCGGTCGTCCCGGTCAGCGGATCCGCCAGCGTCGCCAGCCGCCCCCCGCCGTCATCGGTGTACGACGTGGTCCCGGCCGCGTCACTGGCCGACGCGACCTGCCCATCCCCGTTATAGCCGAACGAGGATGACCCGGACGGGCCGGACGCCGACAGCAACAGCCCCCGGTCGTCATAGCCGAAGGTGTCGGTCCCGCCCGGCGCCGACGCCGACTTCATGTTCCCGGCCAGGTCATAACCGAACGACCGGGCCGCCGCCGGTGCCTCCGCACCCGTCCCAGCCTGCCCCGCCAGCCGCCCCACGCTGTCATAACTGCTGGACACGCTCACCCCGCCAGGCTCGGCCACGCTCACCGGACGGGCGTTCGCGTCATACGACGTCTTGAACGTCCCCTGCAGCGCTGGCGACCCGAACGCCGCCGTCGGCGGCTCCACCCGCGACTCCGGCAGGTTCCACGAGTTATACGTGTCCCACCAGTTGTTCCCGTTCCCGTCGGTGAACAGGGTCCGGTTCCCCGCCGCGTCATACCCCAGCGACGTCGTGATCGACGACGACGCCGTCACCGGCTGCACCTCCGAGGTCACCAGCCCCGTCGCGTCATAACCAAACGTCGTCGTGTTCCCCCGGTAATCCGTCGCAGCCGTCACATTCCCCACGCCGTCATACACCGCCGAAGACGACCGCAGCACCGCGCCCGTGGCCGACAAGTCCGCCAGACCAACCGCCCGCCCCGCCTGGTCAAAAGTGGTCGTGGTGCTCGTGCCGTCCGGCGCGGTGGTAGCGGTCAGCCGGCCGGCCGCGTCGTAGGCGTAACGGGTCGTGTTCCGGGCCCCGTCGGTCACCGATGTCGCCTCTCCCGCCGGGTTATAGGCATAGGAGGTCTTGACGCCCTGCGGCGTGGTCTGCGACGCCAGCCACCCGCCGCCGCCCGCGCCGTCCGCATAGACATTCGCAGTCGTGTACGCCGCCGCCGACGGGTACCGCTCCACCTGCGTGGCGGTCAGCGTCCGGCCCCGGTAGTCATACGTCGCCTGGGTCAGCGCCCCGGTCGGCCCGGTCGCCGACAGCTGGTCCCCGTTGGTGTCGTAGGTGTAATGCGTCACCCCGGTGTCCGGCGCCGTGACCGTGGCCGCATCGCCGAGCTGGTCGTAGGTGTAGGACGTGATATTGCCGAGCGGGTCGGTTGCCGAGGTCACCTGGCCCAGGCCGTTGTAGGCCGTCGAGGAGACTGCCGTGATCTGCGTGGACGACCCAGGCGGGGTGTACGGCGGTGCCGTCTGCGACACCGGCCGCCCGGCAGGGTCGTACGCCGTCCTCGTCACGTTCCCGTTCGCGTCGGACGACTCGACCTTCTCGCCGAACGTGTTGTACCCGTCCATCGTGACCGGCACGGTCGGTGTCGCCGACCCTAGGTACATCTGCGTCGTGACGGTCGGCTCCGTGGTCACGGCGAGATTGCCCGCCTCGTCGTAGGAGTAGTGGGTCACGTTCCCGTTCGGGTCGGTCGTCGAGGTGGGCAGGCCCCGCTTGTCCAGGGTCCAGCTCGTGGTCAGCCGGGCGCTGAGCGCGCCGCCGGCCCGGCCGTCCGAATACAGCGTGGCAACCTGCGCCGCCGACAGCGCAGCCGGGTACAGCTGGACGTCGGCGATATCGCCGGTGAAGAACTTCGTCTGCCCGGCGTTGTACAACGCCCGGCCGATCGCGGTGGCCCCGCCGGCCGACCACGGCGCCGAACCCGCGGCGGTGCTGCCTTGGAGCACCCCGTTGGCATACAGCGAGATCGTCGACCCGGTCGCGTCGTACACGCCGACCAGATGCGTCCACGTCCCCGCGGCCGCAGGCGCCTGCGACGTGACCTGCGACACGTTCCGGTTGGTCACATCCGACAGCGCGCGGGTGAACGACCAGGTACCGCTCGACCCGTTGTACAGCAGCTCGAACCCGCTGGCGTTGACCCCGTCCTGGGAGACCGCGTCCTGGCGGGAGGTGTCGGCCGCGGACAGATTCACCCAGGCCGACACCGAGTAGCTGGCCGCCGTGTTGAGCACCGGGCCCGAGGCGGAGATCTGCCCATCGAGCGCTCCGTTGAAGACCGCGCCCGTGCTGCCCCCGGTCAGGGTTACCCCGCCGGACGCGGTGCCCGTGTGCCCGTTGCCCGACGAATCCGCGGCGGAGGTCCCGCTGGTCTCGTTCAGCAGCCACCACCCGGCCGGCCCGGGCGGGCTGCCGCTGGTGTCGGCGTGGACGGTCTGCGAGGTCTGGTTGCCCATCCCGTCATAGGTGTAGTCAGTCACCTGCGCCGGGGTGGTCCCGGCGTTCGGGTTGGTCACGGTCTCGGTGAGCACTTTGTCGTCGGGTGAGTACACGTTGGTGGTGGTGCGGTTCAGGTGCGGCGCGGCCCCGGGATCCAGCACCTCAGAGGTGACCCGGTCAGCCGCGTCCAGCGTGTAGTTCGTGGTCGTCGTGCCGTTGCCGGTGACCTGGGAGATCATGCGGCCGGCGGCGTCGTAGGTGTTGGCCTGCTCGGTGAACGAGGCACCGCCGTGCGGGTCGGAGCGGGTCACCGTGGCGAGCAGGCCGTCGTCGGTGTAGGTGTAGGAGGTCACCCAGCCCATCGAGTCTGTGACGCTGGCCAGCCGGCCGACCGGGTCGTAGGCGCGGGAGGACTCCACCAGGTTCACCGGTGGCGACGGATTGACCGGGTCACCGGTGTAGTTCTGCAGCGTCACGGTCAGCAGGTGCCCGTCGGGGTCGTAGGCGTAGGCCGTGACGTTGCCTGCCGGGTCGGTCTCGGTGGCCTTGTTGCCGTAGGCGTCGTAACTGTAGGCCGTCTTCGCCGGCACGCTGGTCGCAATCGGGGCACCGGGACTCCCCTGCCAGAACTCCCCGTGCAGGTCACCGCTGGACCCCACGTACAGGGACGGCGTGTACTGACCGGGCGTCGTGGCGCTGGTGATCGGGGTGTTCGTGTAGCCGAACAGCACCCCGCCCGTGGCGGTCGTCTTGAACCACAGGCCCGCCGACTGGTAACTCGCCTGGGACACCAGGCGGGTGGGCAGCTGGATATACGACGACGTCCCGTTGAAGCCGGCCGATGTCGCCGCGGATCCGGGCAGCGGGCCCGGCTGGCCGAGCGTCACATTGCTGTAGGTGGCCTTGTCGGTGCCCTCGTTGGCCAGGACCGAGCTCGCCGCCGTGGTACCCGACGCCTCGTTCAGCCGCCAGTAGGAGTGCGGCGCCGAGTCAAGGACCGCGTTCTGGAAATCGGACCCTGCCTGGTACGAGTACGCCGTGCAGGCGGTGCTGCTGGCCGGCGGGCACACCTTCGCGAGCTGGTCGCCGTTGTAGCTGTACGCCCAGGTCAGCGCAGTGGCGGAATTGCCGGCCTGGACCGGGTCGGTGGCGACGGTCGCGACATGCGGCGACGTCGCGCCTGCGGGAGTGGACCAGGTGACGTGCAGCGCACGACCCGAGACCGCCGAGGCCATCTGGCTGATCCGGCCGGAGGTGTAACTGAAGTTCAGGGCATGGCCCAGCGCGTCGGCGATCGACGCGATCCCGTAGCTGCCCGAGCCCAGCGACTGGGTGAACGTGTATACCGTGTCGTTCTTGTCAGTCAGCGTGTACCCGCCGGTCACCGCGGCCAGCGTGGCGTATCGTCCCTCGGGCGCGGTGAACGACCCGTTCGTGTTCTTCCCGAACCCGACCTGCTGGCCGTCCGGGTACGTCACCACCATCGTCTGGGTGCTCCCAGACGAATCATTGCTGCCCGGCCTGACCGTCATGTCCAGCAGCGACGACCAGGCCGCGCCGAATGCCCCGGCCACCCGGGGATCCAGGTTGTTGTAGTCCCGCTCGATAGACAGCGCTGGGCCCGCGGTCGCCACCTGCGCGTCCGTCGCGGCCGTCGTGTAGTTCCCAGCCACCGGGGAGAAACCCTGCCCGCCCCTGTTCTGCGCCAGCGAGGAGGTCACTAGCGGCTGCGGCACCGGCGTCGAGAAATATGACAGTTGCGGGGCAGCGCTGTAGTAGGTGCCGTCGAAGTCCTGCACCGTCCAGTAGTAGACCTGATTCCAGGACAGCTTCCCCGACGGCACACTCCAGTCGCCGGCCGATATCAGGCCCGACGTCGCCAGCTGGCTCCCCGACGAGCTGAACACGGTGAACACGTACTGCACCGATGCCCCATCCGCATCGTGCCCCGACGCCAGCAACTCCGGCGTCAGCGACGCCATGCTGGCGTTCGCCGAAGGATCCTGCGAATCGATCTGGGGCGCGGTGTCGGCCGTGGCCGTCAACTCCAGGAACGGCGGGACCTGACTCACCGCCGACCCGAACAGCTGCCATCGGGCAACGCCCGCCGCCGCCGCGCTCACTGCCACCGTCGTCCCCGCAAGCGCCGCGCTTGCCGTCGCACCGCCGATTGTCGCGCTGCCTGCCGTCGTCGCGCCGCCTGCCGTTGCGCTGCCGGCGGGCAGGGCCACGCTCAGCCACGACCCGCCCGCGGCGCCCGCGGCGCCGGGGGCGAGCGCGGCCGCGCCGCCCGGGGCCGCAGCCGGGGTGCTCCCAACCGAGGCGCCTGGAGTCGCGGACCCTGGAGTCGAGGAACTCGGAGTCGACGAGCCCGGAGTCGACGAGCCCGGACTCGCGGAACCCGGACTCGCGGGGCTCGGGGGCACGGGGCTCGGGGGCACGGGGCTTGGGGTCACGGGGCTTGGGGTCACGGCCGCGCCCGCGCACGCTCCAGTACCCGCCGGAAGCGACCCGGCAGACACCCACGCCTGCTTGCCTGGACTGGAACCAGGCCCGGGCGCCGCGCCGCCCGGGGACAAGGCCCCGGAGCCCGCCGTCTTGCCGAGTACGCTGACCCGCAGCGGCGGCGCCGCGCACGACCTGGCGAAGGCATCGAACAGCTGCAGCGACGCCGACGTCAGGCGCTCCCCACCAGGCGCCCCCGGGAACGCGGGGACGGCGGGGAAGCTCAGCACAGCCGCGGCACTGTCCTTGCCCGCGTCGAAACTCCCGGCCGCCAGCACAGGCCCGCCCGCCAGTACGCCCGGATTGCCGGACACGGCCTGGGTCGCCGCCTGTCCGGCCCCGGCCGCGGGCAAGCCCAGCTCCAGGTTCACCGTCGCGGGGAACACCCGCGCCGGATCCGCCAGCCAGGCAGCGTCCGCCACGACCTCCAGCGCGGGCTGGCCGTGGTAGGTGACCAGCTTGTAGGTAACGGGGGACGAGAGAGCGGGCAGGCCAGTCACTGGGCTGATCTTCGAATCGGCGAGCTGCGCGGGCGGGAGGACAGCCGCGGCCTGCCCGGCCGCGTCGACAAAATCGACAGTCCCGCCACTGTCCGGCTGGGACGTCAGGCCGGCCAGCCGCATCGGGAACACCCAGTCCGCGGCGGACGACGGCGAGCTGAGCCGCAGCGTCACCCGCAGGCCCGTCGCGGTCGCCGCCAGCGCCACGCCAGTCCCCGGCAGCGCCTCGGCATACGTCACCGGCCCGGCACCGCCCCCAGCCAGCGTCCCGGGCACGGGCGCCGCGCCGGCCAGGGACAGCGACACCGACCGGCCGCGCCCAAGATCCAGCGACGCGAGTGCAGGGTCGCCGGCCGCCGGCGCGAAACTCACTCCCAGCGAGCTGGCCCGCTCACGCCAACGGCCGCCCGCCGCGGCGACCAGGCTGACATCAATCCGTTGCCATGAACCGGAAGCGGCTTGATAGTTGACCGGCGCGGTATACACCAGGCGCGTGTACGAGCCATCCGCGTTGCGGTACAGATCCGAACTCGCCGTCGAGGCCCCCGCGACGAGCTTGCTGGTCGCTGGGCTGAAGCTCGTCGAGCCGTTCCCCACATCCGGGCCGGTGAAAAAGGGCTTCCCGGTCGGGCCGTGCGGGGCATACACGGGCAGCTGCCCCAGACCCCGGCCCGGAGCCCGGCCTGCCGCATTGGCCACCGCCCTCGTCACCGCCGCCGGCACCTGATGCTGCCTGCCTGGCGCGATCCCCGTCTCTTGGCGCGGCACCGGCGGCAACCGCCCGGCCCGGCCAGCCACACCCGCAGCCCGCCCAGCGATACCGACGGCCATCGTGGGCCTGCCGCGGCTGCGGCCGGCGCTGCCGCTGACAGCGGCAGCCACACCACCAGCGCCAACAGGACTGTGCGGGCGGCCCGGCGTGCCAGGCGGCGAGCTATCCGACTCATCGGGTCGCGGGCTAACCTCGATTCCCGGTCAGGTAAACCGACGTCTGGGCCTAGCGCCCCGATGACCCGCAGCGCCCGCCCGAGCCTGCCCACTCAAGGGCCAGGATCCTGGTCGGCGTGGCCGCAAGCCCGTTGGCCAGCTTGCCTGGCCGCCGCGACCCGGCCATGCCGACGGGCCGCTTGACCTTGAGTGCGCTCCAGGGCAGAGGCTGGTATCGGACCGACCATATTGAAAGGGACGGGAATGGGCAGAGTTCTGGGGCGCAACGGTATCGAGGTCAGCGAGATCGGTTTCGGGTGCTGGGCCATTGGCGGACCGTTCACCATGGACGGCAGGCCCGACGGCTGGGGTGAAGTCGACGATGACGAGTCCGTGGCGGCGGTGCGCCACGCGCTGGAGCTGGGGATTACGTTCTTCGACACCGCGGACGTCTATGGTGCCGGGCACAGCGAGCGGGTGCTCGGCCGGGCGCTGGCGGGGCGCCGGGACGAGGTGGTGATCGCCACTAAGTTCGGCTACACCTTCGACGCCGCGCAACGGGCGATCACCGGCGAGGACGTCTCGCCCGATTACATCCACCGGGCGTGCCGGGCGTCGCTGCAGCGGCTTGGCACCGACCGGATCGACCTATACCAGCTACATCTGGGGCAGTTGCCGATGGTCCAGGCGCAGGAGGTCGCCGGCACGCTTGAGGGGCTGGTGGCCGACGGGCTGATCCGCGGCTACGGGTGGAGCACGGACGACCCGCAGCGCGCGGCCGCGTTCGCCGGCGGCTCGCACTGCGCGGCTATCCAGCATGAGCTGAACGTGCTCGCCGACGCTCCCGCCATGCTCGCGGCTTGCGAGGCTCATGACCTGGCCAGCATTAACCGGAGCCCGCTGGCCATGGGCCTGCTCACCGGCAAGTACGGCGCCGCCTCGCAGTTGCCGGCCGACGACGTGCGCGCCACCCAGCCGTGGGTGGGCTACTTCACCGGTGGCCGGCCTGCGCCGGCATGGCTGGCCCGGCTCGACGCGATTCGCGAGGTGCTCGCCAGCGGCGGGCGCACCCTGGCCCAGGGCGCGCTGTGCTGGCTGCTGGCCCGCAGTCCGCGCACGGTGCCGATCCCCGGCATCCGGACCGTCCGCCAGGCCGAGCAGAACGCCGCGGTGCTACACCTCGAGCCGCTCCCAGCGGCGGAGATGACCCGGATCGCCCGGCTGTTCGGCACGTAATCCCCCTGTTCAGCCAGCCGACCCGGGACCAGCCCCTCGCGACGATGACCTGGAGTGGCTGGGCGTGCTGCGCTGCCTGCGCGACAGGTATGCCCATCGCGCAGATGAGCAGGTACGCCGAGCTAACTCGTTGCGGACAGGCCACCCCGGGTAGCACCTAAGCCTGCTCACCGACACGACGCGCGCCGCACCCGGCTAGTTCCGGCTGAAGGAACGGGTGATCGCGGCGATCACCGTGATGGCGAGCAGCCAGCCGAGAACGTGCAGGCCGACCGCCACCGCCAGGCCCGTACCATGCGGGTCCCAGTCGCTGGCCTGCCCCAGCGCCGGTGCGGGGATCAGCACGTCCAGGGTGTAAAGCGCGGCGTTGAACACCGGATGTGTTGCAGGATTGGCGGGTGCAGGTGGATCGCTGTGGAAGACCAGCCAGCCAGCCGCGAACGCGCCGAGTAGCAGCAGCATCGCACGGCCGGGCGCATAGCCGTACCCGGCCAGCGCATCCTGCAGCCACCCCCACCAGCGCCACCGCCACTCATGCTGCCGCCTGCGCCGACGCTGCTTGGCCAGCAGCACGAGCCGGGCCTCCTCGTCGTGGCCCAGCCGCCGGTAATAGGCGGCAAGCTGCTCATAAGGCTGAGGCGAGTACCAGGATGACCGGTTCAGCCAGCTCAGCCGGTCCCTGGCCTTCATGTAGGTGCCCAGATCGCCGTAGGTCAATCCGGTCAGTTCGATTCTTTCCGGCCAGGACTCCTCATCGTCGACAAGCCGACCAATGTTCGCACCTGCCAAGAAGACCTCGCCGTCCGCACTGAATCCCCGATCGAAGAACATCTCGTAGGTGACGGTGAGGTCTTGGGCGTGCAGCGCGGGCCCCTTCTTGCCGTCAAGTTCCGCGCCGCTGAAGCTGAGCTGGTGGACGCTCGCACCAGCCAGGCTGATCTCGCCCTTGGCGCAGAACCCGTGATCGCAGTACATGCCGAGGGCGACGGTGATCTGATCGGCCTGCAGCGTGGGCCCCTTCTTGCCGTCAAGTTCCGCGCCCTCAAGTTGCGCGCCTGTGAATCTGAGCTGCTTGACGCTCGCACCAGCCAGTTTGATCCCGCCGCAGGCGCGGAACCTGTTTTCCTGGCCGGGCTCAGGCTTCCCTGGAACCTGGTTGCAGAACACGCCCCCGGCGACGCTCAGCCCGTCGGCGGCCAAGGCGTGCCCGCCCCTGCCGTCCAGTTGCGCGCCTTGGAAGTTGAGCTCTCCGCCGATGCTCGCACCGTACAGGCTTACCTCGCCATTGGCGCGGAACCCACGGTCGCAGAACATGCCCCCGGTAACGATGAGGCCGTCAGCTTCCATGGCCCGTCCGCCTCTGCCGTCCAGGTGCGCGCCTCTTAGGGCGAGTGCTCCGTTGATCTTCGTACGCAGCAGACTGATCGGCCCAACGTTGCAGCCCTCTAGGCCCAGTGTCGGGGTGGTCGCGTCGCGCAGGTCGATACCCTCACGGATGCAGCACCGCTCCAGCCGCAGGAAGTGCCTGAACTCGACTCCCGGACGATCGATCTTGCCGGTGATGCAAGCACCCCGAAGCCAGACCTCCCCTACCTGACCCGGAGGCACCTCGACGGCCCCGCACAGCAACTTGAGCAGCACCCCGGCGCTCACCTGCCGACCAGGACCCCATTCTTCCCCGCGTGCCGGATCGTCGTCCGCCTCGTTTCCGGCAGTGAGATCGACGAGCGTCCCAGCCGGGAAAGCGTCCCAGACTTGCCGCTCGGCATCTGACAAGCCTTCCACGCCTACCATGGGCAACCATCATGCCCGCTCTACACCCCCCCAGAACACCGTCGTGGTTCTGGCCGACGAGAACTCCCGCGGCCAGGCGCTGGAACGCACCCAGCCGATCCTGCCGATGCGCTCGAGGATCCCCGAACGGCAGACCCACGACTCGCCCGCCACGGCCAGTTGACCTGGAGCGCACTCCAGATGCCATGCTCGGTAGCCATGAGCGGCCCGCCACCGCCTTTGAGCAACGGAACGAATCCACCACAGTCAGCCACGTTGTCAGCTGGCTAGTGCCTGGAGGTAGCGGCCGGTGATGCGGCGCTGGATGATCCGGCCGGCCGGTCCCGCGGCCCGGGCCAGCAGTGTCGCGGGCCGGGAGAACGCGGTGATGGTGAAGGTCACCGTGCCATCGGCGTGCCGCTCGATGACGAAGGCCTCCTCACCGCTTTCCGGGTGCCCGGGCAGCGTGCCGTAGGCCGAGCAGGCTGTCCGCTGCCTCGGCGAACACCGCCGCGCCGACGCCGATCACCGCGACACGGCGCACGTGATAGTAGCCAGCCGGGAGCGGGCCCGTGGTCCGGCCGACCTCGCCGTAGGTCAGCTCGGCACCGCGCAACCGGGCAGCCGTCGCGGCGGCCATCGCAGTCAGCGGCATGACACGATCATCAGCGTAAGGCGTGGTGTGTCAAGCGCGGGCTGGAGATCAGCCGAAGCGGCCCAGGACGTAGTCCTGCGTCCGCTCGTCGGCCGGGTGTTTGAAGATCTTAGCCGTCGGCCCCGTCTCGATGACTTCTCCGTCAAGCATGAACACCGTCTCGTCCGCGACCCGGGCGGCCTGCTGCATGTTGTGCGTCACGATGACCACGGTGTAGCGGGTCTTCAGGTCGTTCATGAGCTGCTCGATGCGCAGGGTGGAACTCGGATCGAGCGCGGAAGCGGGCTCATCCATCAGCAGGAGCTGGGGCTCCACGGCAAGCGCTCGGGCGATACAGAGGCGCTGCTGCTGGCCGCCGGACAGGCTCCCGCCCGGTTGGTTCAGCCGGTCTTTCACCTCGTCCCACAGTCCCGCCTTGCGCAAGGACTCCTCGCCGTGCGCACGCAGGTCAGCCTTGCTGTGCCGCGAGCCGAGCTTGAGGCCAGCGATGGCGTTGTCCATGATGCTCATCGTCGGAAACGGGGTGGGGCGCTGGAAAACCATGCCGATACGGCGGCGCACATCTACCGGATCGACGGCCGGAGCGTATATGTCGCTGCCCTGGAACAACACTTTACCGGTGATCTTGGCGCCCCGGACTTCCTCGTGCATCCGGTTAAGGCACCGGATGAGCGTCGATTTCCCGGAGCCCGAAGGCCCGATAATCGCCGTCACCGATCGCGCCTTCGCCACCATGCTCACGTTCTTCAGGACGTGGTTGGCGCCGAACCACGCGCTCACCTCAGACGCCTCCAGCGCCGTATCGCTGGGCTCGCGCTGCGTAGCGGGGGCTGCGACATCGGGCGCGGGCGCTGTATCTTCGCCGACGGATCCCGCCGCGCCATACCCGGCGTCGGAGCCATCTTGCCCAGCCCTGACCGTCACGATTTGCCTCCTGGCGGACCTTTGGCGGCGATTCCCGGCACTGGGACGCTACGGCACCCGGTTGATCCCAGGGTGACTAAAAAGTGAACGACAGGTTAATGCGAGTCAAGTTCCGGTACTGGTCCGGCACGCGATCATCCAGCGTAGGTTCCGGTCAATCTAGGTCCGGGGCAGTGTGGGCGACAGTCGCACGCCGAGATCCACACGGTTCATAGTTAGTTAATCGGGACGTGTCCCTGAATTTGCATGCTGGCCATGTAGAGGGAACACGCTAACCCCGATGTATGCCCATCCCGGGGGGTGTTATACCCGCCCATTACCATGACGTTTATATTCTATTGCACTCCAAGGGGTCCTGTACACCGGTAACGGAATGATAACTCCGCTGAACGGAAACCGGGCGGCCCTTCTGGCCACTGCGTCATCCCCATGCCCACAGCCCCGAGAGAGGGGGAGTATCGGGTGAAATCGATCGGCAAGCTCACCGCGTCGCTGGCAGGCGCCGCGGTCTTGACACTGGTCGCGGCGGCCTGCTCGAGCAGTGCCAGCTCGACCAGTAACTCCACTACGACCGCAAGCACCAGCAGCTGTAAAACCGGCACGCCGGCCGTAGGCGTGGCGAGCCTTCCAGGCTTCAGCGTGTGCCTGCTCATACCCGCCACCAGCAAGGCCAACCACCCGGACAACGTCACCTACGCGGGCGGCAAAATATGGATCGGCTGGCAGAACATCACTGCCAAGGACGGCACCGACAACAAGTCCAGCACGATCGGCGAGTACACCACCAGCGGCCAGCTGGTGAAGTCGTGGAAGCTGGGCGGGCCGACCGCTGGGACCGGCTGCCACACCGACGGCATGCGGATGGACCCGACCACGCACCTGATGTGGGTGATGTGCAATGAGGACGGGAGCCCGCAGCTCTGGACCATCGATCCGGCCAGCAGCACCCCCACGTCGATCACGCTGCCGAAGACGCCGCACGGCGGGGGCTTCGACGACATCCAGTTCGTGAACGGGAAGGCGTTCATCGACGCGTCCAACCCCACCCTCAACAGCGCCGGGAACAACGTCTTCCCGGCCCTCTACACCGTGACGCTGTCCGGGAACAAGGCCAGCCTGACCCCGGTGCTGAAGGGCGGCGCGACGGGCGCCACTCTCAACCCGCCGGTGACGAGCATCACCATGCCCCTCACCGACCCGGACTCCATGATGATCGACCCCCAGGGCAACCTGGTGCTCGACTCTCAGGGGGACATGCAACTGCTCTTCATCCACAACGCGGGGCTGGCTGGGCAGTCGGTGAAAGTCCTGGCGGTGGGGACCCCGGTGGATGACACGGTGTGGCCGACGGCATCGAAGGGGTGCATGATCATCGCGGACAACGCCTCCGGTGTGTTCTCGGTCTGCTCGGACCTGTGGGTTACCAGCACCCCGCTCACCGCCGCGCCGAACGACTCCACCATCGTCAGCTTCGTTGGCACCCTCAGCCTCGGTAGCGGGCTAATCACCCCGATCATCGTCGGCATGAACAACCCCCACGGAATGGCCTTTCTACCGCAATGAGAAATTCCCATCAAATAAATCAAATCAGTAGACGACCAAACCGGCAGGACCGCACGCTGGCGAGCGCAGGAGGGGCAGTGATGAGGATCGTGCACCGAAGGCCGGCTCCACGGAGGGTGGCTCCACGGAGGGTGGCCGCGGGCGCCGGCGCGCTGGGCGTCCTGCTGCTCGCCGCGGCATGCAGCAGTTCGAGCGCGTCGCCGACCTCGGGCTCATCGTCGTCGGTCATCAACGGCGCCGGGAGCACGTTCGCCGCGCCCATGTACCAGCAGTGGGCCGGGCAGTATCACCAGAGCGTGAACAAAAGCGCCCAGGTCAACTACCAGGCGATCGGCTCAGGCGGCGGCATCTCCGAGTTCACCCAGGGAGTGGTGGACTTCGGCGCCACCGACGCCCCGATGACGGGCACGGAGAAAGCTGCCGCCCAGGCCGGCCAGGGCAGCGTCGTCCTGCACATCCCCATGATCATCGGTGCGGTGGCGCTGGCCTACAACGAGCCCGGTCTCACGAGCCTCACGCTCGATGGCCCCACGCTGGCAAATATCTACCTGGGCAACATCAGCAAGTGGAATGACCCCGCCATCAAGAAGCTGAACCCGGGAGTGAAGCTTCCGTCGGACGCGATCCAGCCCGTGGAAAGGGCGGACTCGTCCGGTACCTCCTACGCTTTCACGTCCTACCTGACGGCGATTTCCCCGGCGTGGGCGAGCAAGGTCGGGGCGAGTAAAGCGCCAGCCTGGCCTGTCGGCACTGGGGCTACCGGAACCTCGGGCGTGGCGGCCGCTGTCCAGCAGACCAAGGGCACCATCGGTTACGTCGAGTACGGCTACGCCGTCCAGGGCCATATCCCCGTCGCATCGCTGGTCAACGCCGCCGGGAAAACGGTGGCGCCGTCCACAGCCTCCACCAACGCAGCGTCGGCGGCGGCCACCTATCCAACGGATCTGACCAACCTGACCTTCAGCCTGGTCAACTCGTCGGACCCCGCGGCATATCCGATCGTGACGCCGACCTACGTCCTCATCGCCCAGAAGCAGAAGGACTCGGCCAAGGGCAGCAACCTGAAGGCGTGGCTGAAGTGGGATCTGGCGACCACGCAGCAGAACGGGGTTCCCAAGCTTGGCTACGCCCCGCTGCCATCCAAGCTTGACCAGCTGTCCCTCGCTGCGCTCAACACGGTCCACTGAGCAGGCAGCCAGCACCGCCGATGACGCGGCTCACCGCGGACCGCCTGGAAGCCGGCACCCGGCCCAGGCGGTCCGCGGACCCGCTGTTCCGCTACGGTGCCGCTGGGTGCGCCTCCGTCGTCCTGCTCCTGCTGGGCGGGATGCTGATCCGCACCACATGGGCGGCGTGGCCGGCTTTCCAGCACTCCGGGATCGGCCTGGCCACCGGGACCACCTGGAATCCGGCGACGGGGCAGTTCGGGGGCCTGCCATTCATCTACGGCACCCTCGTCACCTCAGCCATCGCGCTCCTCATCGGCGTTCCCGTCGCCGTGCTGATCGCTTTGTTCCTCAGTGAGGTAGCGCCGCCGCGCCTGGGGACAGGCCTCGGCTACGTGGTCGATCTCCTGGCTGCTGTCCCGAGCGTCGTGTACGGGCTGTGGGGAGTGTTCGTGCTGGTCCCGTTCCTCACCCCGCTGTGGCAGGCGATGTCCAACAACCTGGGGTTCATCCCGCTGTTCTCGCAGTTCGCGTCGGGCCGGAACTTCGCCACCGCCGGCGTGATCCTGGCTCTCATGATCACGCCTATCATCTCGGCCGTCTGCCGGGAGGTCTTCAGGACGGTGCCGACCGAGGAGCGCGAGGCTGCCCTCGCCCTCGGGGCGACCAGGTGGGAGATGATCCGGCTGGCAGTACTCCCCCGGTCCAGGTCAGGGGTGGTCGCCGCGGTGATGCTCGGCTTCGGCCGGGCTGTAGGCGAGACCATCGCTGTGGCGTACCTGATTGGCGGGTTTCCGAAGATCACGTCCCACTTGTTCCAGCAGGGATCGAGCATCGCGGCGAACATCGCGCTGCAATTCAACGAGGCGGCGAGCCTGCCCTTGTTCAAGGCTGCGCTCATCGCGCTGGGGGTGGTCCTCTTCGGGCTCACCCTTCTGATCAACATTGCCGCCCGCATCGTCATCCGGAGAGGAGGCACGACGTGACCTCGCTGGCCAGCCGGCGTCGTCGTGACCGGATCATGACGGGCACCATGATCGCCGCCGTGCTGATCGCGATCGTGCCGCTTGCCCTCATCCTCGCCGATGTCGTCGCCAAGGGTATCGGGCAGCTGTCCCTGAGCTTCTTCACCCAGCCGGAGCCGTTCGTGGCCACCGCGCCCGGCGGCGGATTCGCGGCGGGCATCAGGGGAACGGTCAAGATGGTCGCCCTCGGCACGGTCATCGCGGTGCCGATCGGCGTGCTGGCCGCGGTCTACTTGTCCGAGTATCAGGCTCGGGGTCCGCTGGCCACGACGGTCCGTTTCTTCGCGGACGTGATGACCGGGATCCCGTCCATCTTTGTGGGCATCTTCGTGTTCACGGTGGTCGTCCTTGCGACGGGCTCGTTCTCAGCCTGGGCAGGCGGCTTCGCGCTGGGGATCCTCATGCTCCCGCTCATCGTCCGCACGTCTGAGGAGGCGCTCAGGCTGGTACCGGATGACCTGCGGGAGGCGGCGCTCGCCCTGGGCGTGCGCAAGTGGCGCACGATCGTCTCAGTAGCCCTGCCCACGGCCCTGCCCGGCATCATGACCGGTGCCCTGCTGGCGGTGGCCAGGGTAGCCGGGGAGACCGCGCCGCTGCTGCTGACGGCCTTCGGAAACCAACTGCTCGTCCCCTGGACGAACTGGAACGGGCCGCAAGCAGCGCTGACACTGGAGATATTCACGAACTCGCGGTCGCCGTTTCCCGCCCAGCAGGCCAGGGCGTGGACCGGTGCCCTGGTGCTGGTCTTCGGGGTGCTGGTGTTTTCCATCGCGGCGCGGACCGTCGCGACCCGCCGGTCCCGGCGCGCGCGTTGACGTGAAGCAGGCACAGGGCCGTGCTGAAGCCCGCCGCGCTTGTTCTTGAACGATCGTTCGTGTATTCTCCCAGCCATGGCGCGCCCACGAGAATTCGAGCCCGACGAGGTGCTCGACTCCGCGATGCACCAGTTCTGGGAGCGCGGGTACCGCGCTACGTCGGTAGACGACCTGGTCCGGGCGACCGGCGTCAAGCCCGGCAGCCTCTACGGAGCGTTTCCCGGGGGGAAGCACGCCCTGCTGATGGGATCGCTGGAGCGGTACTCGAGGCTGGTCGTGCCGCAGAAGCTCGGAGATCTGGAGGGTCCGGACGCGTCGGTGGCGGAAATACGTGCGTACTTCGACGGGCTGGTGCGCGATCTGCTCAGCCCCGAGGGACGCCAGGGCTGCCTGCTGGTCAACAGCGCGATCGAGAAAGCCGCCGAGGACGACGAGGTCGCCGCGGTCGTGCGGGGGCACCTGGCCCGGCTGGAGCGCTGCTTCACCGCCGCGCTGCGCACGGCCATCCGCCGCGGCGAGGTCCCCGCATCCGCCGACCCGGTCGGGAAGGCCAAGCTCCTGGTCGCCACCAGCCAGGGCCTGATGGTCGTCGGCAAGGCCAACCCAGACGAGGAGGTGCTGCGAGCGATCGTTGACAACGCCTTCACCGGCCTCGCCTGACCTCAGCGTTCCCGGCCACCGTTCATCTCGGCGGACCTGCCCACCGGGGTCCAGGTCAGCTTTTACGGCAGCGCATTCGTGCTCGGCTCCAAGGAATTCCCGCTCGCCGACATTCCGCTGGCCGACATGATCGCAAAGGCGGAGGCAGGCACCTACAAGGCCAAGCCTGCCCGGGTCTTCCGCTTCGACGAGATCGTCGAGGCTCACCGGGTCATGGAGGCCGGCCAGGCCGGCGGAAAGATGGTCGTGGTAGTGAACTGACCAGGAGTTCGGCGGCCTGCTGCACACTGGCTCAGGCCCGTCTATGGGCAGCGCCGTGGCCACGACGGTTAACGACTCAAGAGTGCTGAGCCCAGTTAACCATCGAGTCGGACGCGCACCTGGACGTCAAGGCACGCTAGAAGCTGCGCTGTCGCTGGCCTTGACGGGCGCCTTGCCATCGAGCAGCAGGCTGACCAACTGCTCGGCGAGGAGGTCGTTCACGGGCTGGCCGCTGACCAGCACTCGGTAGAACACGGCACCGGCGGACACATCGAGCAGCAACTCGGTATCGACGTCCGATGGCAGGTCGCCGCGGTCCGCCGCACGGCGGAGGAGTTCCGTGACGGCTGAGCGCCGTGGGCGGATCATCTGGTTCCGGAACTCAGCCATCTCGGGGTCGCGCATGACGTCGGCGGCCAGGGCCGGAATGACCGCACCCTCGGGGCTGCTGGCGAAGATCTGAACGATGCCCCGTATGACGGCGAGCAGATCTTGACGTAGGTCGCCGGAATCGGGGAGGGACGGCATGGTCAGCGCCGCGTTCATCGCCTCGATGACCAGCGCTCCCTTTGATGGCCACCACCGGTACACAGTCGCCTTGCCTACCCCGGCACGGGCGGCGACGCCCTCGATGGTCAGCGCGGTGTAGCCCACCTCGGCTAGCAGTTGTGTGGTCGCGGCCAGGATGGCCTGGTGCGAGCGGATGCTGCGGCGGCGCTCCGAGGCCGTGACCGGCGGCTGACCTGCCGGGCCCGTGCTCATGATTGGGTTCGCTCCTTATCCAAGATCGGCGCTGGCTGCTGGAGGGAATCGGTGTGGTAATCGCCCGGCATGACGCCGCGACGGTCCGACGACCCTGAGCGCCGAATGGCAGAACGATACGTTCCGTCTTGACCCCCGGCAAAGCCCCAGCGTAGCGTCAGGACAAGGGCGACCGTCCCGCGGCACGGGGCCACCTGCTGCTGGCTGTGTAAGCATCAGCAACACCGAAGCCTGGCGATGCGGGTTCGAGTTTCCCGTGCCAGTCCGCGGCAGGCCACCACCCTCACCGTGTGCGCCGGACGATGGCGGGGGCGGATTGGGCCGAGGCTGGCCTTTGGGGAATGGCCACACCGCCGTCGGCCGATTTGCCTCCGCCGGCGTTGGGGAACGTGAGGCAACGCATGCTGACACCAGGGACCCTGAGTCGCGCTGCCTCGTCGATTGTGCTCGCCGTGGTGTGCTCTGCCTGCATGTCATGGAGCGGTGGCGGCTCACCTTCCGACGGGCACGGAGCCGGGCGGGACCGTTCCGCGATCACCGTGGGGTCTTTCGACTTCCCGGAGAGCGTCCTGCTGGCCGAGATCTATGGGGGCGCGCTCGCGGCGCGGGGCTTCCCCGTCCGGATCCTGCCCGACCTGGGCAGCCGCGAGCTGGTCGATCCCGCGCTGATGAGCGGCCTGCTCCAGCTGGTGCCGGAGTACGCCGGGTCGGCACTGGAGTTTGTCAGCCTGGGACGTCTATCCGCCACGTCCAATGCTGAGGCAGCCAACCGGGCCCTGATGGGCTCGGTGGCGGGCATCGGACTCCTGGTCGGGTGCCCGGCCGCCGCCCAGGACGCCAACGCGATCGTGGTCACGGCCGCGACCGCGGCCCACTATGAGCTGCGGTCGATCGCAGATCTCGCCAGGGTCGCGCCCCGCCTGGTGTTCGGCGGGCCGCCCGAGTGTCCTGGGCGCGCGTACTGCCTGCCGGGCCTGAAGCGCACCTACGGACTCCATTTCAGGGCGTTCGTCCCGCTCGACGCCGGGGGGCCGCTGACACTTCAGGCGCTGAACGCGGGGGACGTCGACGTCGCCCTGCTGTTCAGTACCAATCCGAGCATCCGGGCACGCCATCTCGTGGTCTTGGCCGATGATCGCGGCCTGCAACCCGCTGAGAACGTCACTCCCCTGGTGCGCCGGGATGTCGTCGCCCGCTACGGCGCAGGTGTAGTAGCCGTGCTCAACACGGTGTCCGCTCGCCTGGACACCGGCTCGCTGCGCGGGATGGACGCCTTGGTGCAGCTAGACGGGCAGGACCCTCGCCTGGTGGCCGGGAGCTGGCTGCGAACGCAGGGGCTGGTCTCGAAGGAACGCGCGGTTCGATGAGCGAGAATCCCGAGACCGCAACCTCGCTGGATGGCCCGGAAGGCCTCCGAGCGGGATCGGCCCTCCACCGGTCTCGTCGCCAGCGCCGCCCCACCGGGGCGCCGCCGCCGCTGCCACACCCGATCGCGGTGAGCACCACGGCGTGGCTGATCCTTGCGGCCGTGGTTCTCGGCGGTGCGTTCCTGGTCTCGCAGCACGCTCCGTCGCTCCGGTTTGATGATCGGCTCAGTACACGGGTGCTGCACCTCCTGGCGGGGATACGGACGCCGTGGCTGACCGATGTCGCCAACGGCATCAAGGTGGCCGGCTCCGGCTGGGGGGTCACGGTGGTCGGGCTGTCGGTGGTCGCGCTGACCATGGCATTCCGGCGCTGGCGGCATCTGCTGGTGTTCGTGTGCAGCCTGTTCTTCCTCGTGATTGTCGGGCAGTGGATCTACAGTGGCCTGACCAGGCCGCGGCCTTACGGAGTGCCGATCATCGCCAGCTGGGGCGGGTACTCGACGCCGTCGCCCCCGGTGGCGGCCCTCACGATCTTCCTGATCGGCGCCGCGTACTGCCTGGCGGTAGCAGGCCGCCCGCGCTCCTACGCGAAGGTGGCCGCGGCGGTCATCATTGGGTTGTTCTGCCTGGCCCGCCTGTACCTCGGTGTCGATCATCCCGGCGATGTGCTGCTCGGCGTGGCCCTGGGCGTCGCGATCCCGGTCACCGCGTTCCGATTCTTCACCCCGAACGAGGTGTTCCCGGTGGCCTACCGGCGCGGCCGGACGGCGCACGTTGATGTCACCGGCCGGCGGGGCGAAGCGATCCGGCAGGCCATGCGCGACCAGCTTGGGCTGATCGTCGTCGAGGTCACGCCGGTCGGGCTGGAGTCCTCCGCCGGCTCTACCCCGCTGCGGCTCCGGGTCGAGGGAGACCCGGACGAGTTCCTGTTCGCCAAGCTCTACACGCGGGGCCACGTCCGCGCCGACCGCTGGTACAAGGTCTGGCGAACAATCCTCTACGGGTCGCTCGAGGACGAGCATCCTTTCCAGACTGTGCGGCGCCTGGCCGAGTACGAGGACTACGCCCTCCGCCTGCTGGAGGACGTCGGGGTCCGCACGGCCCGGCCCTGTGGCATCGTGGAGATCACTCCCGAACGCGAGTACATGCTGGTCACCGAGTTCTTCCAGGGCGCCGTGGAAATCGGTGACGCCGAAGTCGATGACCATGTGATCGACCAGGGGCTGGCGCTGATCCGCAAACTGTGGGACGCGGGGATCGCCCATCGGGACATCAAGCCGGGCAACCTCATGGTCCGCGAAGGACAGCTGCTACTGATCGACGTGTTCTTTGTCCAGGTGCGGCCGTCGCCGTGGCGGCAGGCGGTCGACCTCGGCAACATGATGCTGGTGCTCGCCGTGCGGTCCGACCCGCAACGCGTCTACCGGCGGGCGCTTACTTACTTCACCGAGGCTGAGCTCTCGGAAGCCTTCGCCGCGACCCGCGGGGTGGCGAGCCCGACGCAGTTGCGCGCCTTCATGAAACGGGACCCACGCGATCTGCTCGGCGAGTTCCGGAAGCTCGCCCCTGCGCGGCGGCCGATCGTGCTGCAGCGCTGGAGCGTCCGGCGGGTGAGCCTGGCCGCGGGCATGCTCGCCGCGGTCACCGTGGTCACCTTGGTCGGCGGCAAGGCGTTCTTCCCGGCCGAGAACATAGGCGCGTACGCCCCGGACTGCGGCACCGGCCACTCGATCATCCTGACTGCCCAGGCTGTCCCCTCCGCGGCGGTCCTGCCCTGCATCGCCGCGCTTCCGTCGGGCTGGCGGGTAGGCGGCGCGGACGTCGTCAGCGGCCGGGCCAGCTTCTGGCTGGACTCTGACCAGGCCGGCCCGCGTGCCGCGACCATCACCCTGGCCGCGGCCTGCGACACCGCCGGCGCCCGCCAGATCCCCTCCGACCAGCCCGGCACCCGGCGGTTCGAGCGGCCACTCAGCCTGGTACCGCAGTTTTCCGACCTGCGCTTCTACACTTTCCCCGGTGGTTGCGTCAGCTACGAGTTCCGGTTCCCGCCCGGCGTATCCCCAGTCCTGGCCGGGGCGGCCGACACCGCGGTGGCGTTCGTGCCACGGTCGAGGCTGGTCGATCATGTCCGGCAGACCGAGGGTCTTGCATTGTGCGGGCGAGGAGCCGCATGTCCATGAACCGACACGCGGCACCGCGGCGGGAAGAGCACGCGCTTCTGGCCGCACCTGGCCGGGACGCTGCCGTCACTGCCGTAGTGGTGGCGCTCACGGCTGGCGTTTTCGCCGCGGTCGGCGACCACGGCACGCTGAGCAGCATCCAGCGGCTGGACGATGCGTGGCTGCGGCTGATGATCTCCGGCCGTGACCCGCCGCTCACCGCGATCGCCAAGGTCTTCAACCTGCTCGGGCTGGTGTACGTCACCCTGCCGGTGCGGATCGCGGTCGCCGGTTTCCTGGCCCTGCGGCGACGGTGGTGGCATCTGGCCGCCTTCACCGCAGCCATCGTGATGTCCGAGGTCCTGATCGGCCTGCTGAAAGGGATCTACGGCCGGGCCAGGCCGCCCGGGTCGCTGGTGGCAACGAGCGGTGCGTCGTTCCCGTCCGGCCACGCCGTCGCCGCATCGGTCACCGTTGTGGCCGCCGTTATTGCCCTGGTTCCCGCGGGGAGGCGGCGCGCCTGGTGGGGCCTGGCCGCGGTGGCCTTCTCGATCCTGATGGGGCTTTCCCGCGCTTACCTGGGTGCCCACTGGCTGTCCGACGCTGTTGCCGGGATCCTTCTCGGGACGTCATGCCCCCTGCTGGCTGGCCTGGTGGTTGGCCAGTTCCAGCGGTGGCAGGGCGGGCGGCAGCGGCCTGCCGGGGCGGAACGCCCGGCTGGTATCCGCCCACCGGACCGGGCGGCGGGGAGGCGAAGACCGGCATGAATCCGGAACGAACGCATCAGGCTGATGAGACTCATCGAGGCGACGACCTGACCGGCGCTCGGCCCGCCCCAGGCGCCAAACCGCCGATCACGGAGCGGCCGAGGCGGTTTCTGCCGTCGTCTCGCTACCGTCATCCGGGCGATGTCATCCGCCTCATCGCCGGAGGGCTGGTACTTATCGGGGCCATCGCGGTCGTGTCGCTGGCTCCCAGCCGGCTACTTGGTCCCGCTGCATCCAGCGTCACATGGTTCGGATATGACCCGGCCGGACGGATCCTGGTCGGTCTGGTGCAGGTGGCCTTGGTCGTCGCCGCCGTCGGGGTGACAGCCGTCGCCCTGCGCTACCGCCGGTTCCGCCTGCTGGCCGGCTTGGCGGGGGGTGCCGTGGCGGCCGGGGCCGCACTGGCGGGCATCTTCTACCTGGTCGGCGGCCAGCATCCGCACGCGGTAGCCATCATTGACGGGCGCAGCGGGTGGCTGGCCAGCGCGGCGTTTCCCGGGCCGCCCCTTCTCGCGGGCGCGGTGGCCGTAACGGTCGCCGCGTCGCCCTGGCTGAGCCGCCCGTGGCGGCGGACGGCATGGATCACGCTGGGCACCGCCGGAGCGGTGCGGCTGGCCGCCGGCGCGGTCCTGCCGATGGAACTGGTCCTCGCACTGGCCGCCGGGATGACCGTGGGAGCCGGCGTGCTGGTGGCGTTCGGCGTGCCGGACCGGCGGATGGGACCCGATGGGATAGCTGCCGTGCTGCGAGCCGCTGGCCTGCCGGTCCACTCCGTCGCGCCAGCCCGCGTCGGGGCCAAGGGTTCCCGCCCGTTCACAGCGGTCACGGATGACGGGCGGCGGCTGTTCATCAAAGCCCTCGGCTCCGACCATCGCGACGCCGACCTGCTGTACCGGGCGTACAGGTTCGCCCGACTACGCAACGTCGGTGACACGCGGCCGGCTGCGTCGCTCATCCAGGCGGTCGAGCACCAGGCCCTGGCCGGGATGATGGCCGAGCGGGCCGGCGTCCATGTCCCACGCGTCGACCGGGTGATCAAAGCCGCTGACGGGACTGTGCTGCTGGCCATGGAACGGGTGGACGGCAGCTCACTGGACCAGATCCCGGCCCAGCGGATCGGCGACGACCTGCTCCGCCAGCTATGGGCCGAGGTGAACACCCTGCACCGCGCCGGGATCGCCCATCGATCACTGCGCGCGGCCAACGTGATGGTCGAGCATGCGGGACAGCCCGTGCTGAGTGACTTCAGCTTTTCCGACCTGGCCGCCACGCAGCGGCAAAAGGACCTCGACACAGCGGAACTCATGGCCTCGCTGGCCATCCTGGTCGGCGCCGACCGGGCCGCGTCGAGCGCCGTCACTGTGCTCGGCGCCGACGGTGTGGCGCCCGGGGGGCCCTTGCTCCAGCCACTGGCGCTGTCGGCCGCCACCCGTAAGGCCATCGCCCACCACGAAGGCCTGCTGGCCAAGACCAGGTCAGCGGCGGCCGCGGCCACGGGCGGCACCGACCAGCAACTGGCCCGCATCCAGCGGGTCCGACCCCGCACGCTGCTGACGATCGCCGCTGCCGCAGGCGCCTTCTACTTCATTCTTCCGCAGCTGGCACACGTAGACGTGGGCAGTGGCTGGCGGGCCATCCAATCGGCGCACTGGGCGTGGCTGGCTCTCGTCATCGCCATGTCGGCTCTGACCTACCTGGCGAGCGCGGTCTCATTGATAGGCGGCGTGCCCGGACGGGTGCCGTTCTGGCCCACCGTCCTGACGCAGGCCGCCTCATCGTTCGTCAATCGGGTTTCCCCGGCCAACGTCGGCGGCATGGCACTGAATGCTCGCTACCTCCAGAAATCCGGGGTCGACCCGGCTGCGGGTGTCGCGGCGGTCGGACTCAGCGCCCTGGCCGGAGCCGTGGTCCACGGGATCCTGCTGGTGATTTTCTTCACCTGGGCGAGCCGCGGCCTGACCCAGGCGTTCAAGCTGCCATCGGCCAGCAAGCTGCTACTGATCCTCGCCGTGGTAGCGGCCCTGATCGGCATCGTGCTGGCCACCCGTCAGGGGCGCCGGTTCGCCGCGACCCGGCTGCTGAAAGGCCTGCGGTCCGCTTCGGCCAGCCTGCGAAGAGTTGCGGCCAGCCCGGTCAAGCTGGCCCTGCTGATCGGCGGCTCGGCGATGGTGACCTTGGCCTACATCGGTGGCCTGGCCGCCTCCGTGCAGGCGTTCGGTGGCGGCGCCGGGTTCGCGGAGATCGGTGCCGTCTACATGGCCGCCTCAGCCATCGCCGCCGCCTCTCCCACCCCCGGCGGCCTCGGACCTATCGAGGCCGCGCTGGTCGCCGGCCTGACCGGGGTCGGCCTGAGCCCCGGTGCCGCGGTGGCGTCCGTCCTGGCCTACCGGCTGGCCACCTACTGGCTGCCCGTGATACCCGGATGGGTCTCCCTCCATCTTCTGCAGCGGCGAGATTACCTATGACCGGGCCTACCGCGCGCACAGGCGGTGGGCATGATCGGGCGCCTCACCTGAGGGTCTGTAAGTTACACCGCTGTTGGGTACCTGGATATTGGCCAGCAGCACGGCCGCCGAGCTGAAGCCCGGCGGCCATTACGGTGTTAACCTGCGACGATATGATTTTTGGATGATCTAGGCCAGTCATCCCATGTCGCCCGGACATGTCGTGAAATTCGCCCGCCGTTGCGTCCGGCATCACGCAGTGTCACATTGAAGCGTCCTCTCGCCTACCTGCCCGGACCCTGTCAGCAGCAAGGGGTAAACAGTGCGCTATGGCCACTTCGACGACACTCGCCGCGAGTACGTCATCACCCGCCCAGACACACCTCTACCCTGGATTAACTATCTGGGAACGGATGCATTCTTTGGCATCATCTCGAACACGGCCGGCGGTTATTCCTGCTATCGAGACGCCCGGCTACGCAGAATTACTCGCTATCGCTACAACAGCGTCCCGCCCGACTCGGGCGGCCGCTACGTCTATCTGCGGGACAATGGCTCTGGCCAGTATTGGTCACCATCGTGGCAGCCGACCCAGCGGAAACTCGACCACTACGAATGCCGGCACGGGCTTTCCTACACCCAGATCGCCTCGGCGTATCTGGGTGTGCGCGCGGAAACCCTGTATTTCGTGCCGCTCGACGAGACGCTCGAGATCTGGCGGCTGCGCGTCTCGAACGAGCGCGACACCCCGGCCGACATATCAGTGTTCTCGTCGGTGGAGTTCTGCTTGTGGGATGCCCAGGATGACGCGACGAACTTCCAGCGCAACTACTCAACGGGCGAGGTAGAGGTCGCCGGCGGTGTCATCTACCACAAGACCGAGTACCGGGAGAGGCGCGATCACGTCGCGTACTTCGCCTGCTCCGAGCCGCTGGCCGGGTTCGACACGCAGCGCGCCGCGTTCCTCGGTGCCTACCGGGGCTGGGACCGGCCGGCGGCGGTGGAGCGTGGCGAGTCATTCAACTCGATCGCGCATGGCTGGTCGCCGCACGGCAGCCACCATGTGCGGCTCTCGCTCGCTCCAGGCGAGACACGGGAGGTGGTCTTCCTCCTCGGCTACTGGGAGAACCCCCGCGACCAGAAGTTCGACCCTCCGGGCTCAGGGGTCATCAACAAGGCTCTCGTCCGCCCGGTCATCGACCGCTGGCTGCAGCCAGCGACGGTCGCCGAGGGTTTCGATCGCCTGCGGGAGTCGTGGACGTCGCTGCTGTCGACCCTCCGGGTCGACACGCCCGACGGCGATGCCAACCGGATGGCGAACATCTGGAATCCCTACCAGTGCGTGGTGACGTTCGAGATGAGCCGCTCGGTGTCGCTGTTCGAGTCCGGCATTGGCCGGGGTATGGGGTTCCGCGACTCCAACCAGGACTTGCTTGGGTTCGTCCACATGGCACCCGGCCGATCCCGGGCCAGGATCCTTGACCTGGCCAGCACGCAACTCGCCACCGGCGGTGCCTACCATCAGTTCCAGCCGCTCACCAAACGCGGGAACAACGACATCGGGTCCGGGTTCAACGACGACCCGCTGTGGCTTGTCCTGGGCGTTGCCGCCTACCTCAAGGAGACCGGCGACGCCTCGATCCTCGACGAGCCCGTGCCTTACGACAACGCCGAGGACAGCGCGACGGCACTCTATGTGCATTTGGAGCGGTCGCTGCGTTACACGCTGGACCGGCTCGGCCCGCATGGGCTGCCACTCATCGGCCGGGCCGACTGGAATGACTGCCTGAACCTCAACTGCTTCTCCGATACACCGGGAGAATCATTCCAAACGACGGTCAACAAAGACGGCGGTGGTGCCGAGTCGGTGTTCATCGCCGGACTCTTCATTCTCGCCGCCAAGGATCTCGCCGAGATAGCCGAGCGGCGCGGCCTGGCCGGCGATGCCTCCAGCTACCGGGCGGCGGCGGAGAAGATGGCTGGGTCGATCGTCGAGCACGCCTGGGACGGCGCGTGGTTCCGCCGCGCCTACGATTATTTCGGCAATGCCGTCGGCTCGAGCGAGAACGCGGAGGGCCAGATTTTCGTCGAGCCCCAGGGCATCTGCGTAATGAGCGGCATCGGTGTCCAGAACGGCATGGCCACCCGGGCGCTCGACAGCGTGCGCGAGCACCTCGCCACCGCACACGGCATCGTGCTTCTTCGCCCCGCGTACACCCGCTACCACGTCGAGCTCGGTGAAATATCGTCGTACCCACCTGGCTACAAGGAGAACGCCGGTGTTTTCTGCCACACCAATCCATGGGTGATGATCGCCGAGGCGATGGTTGGCCGGGGTGATGCGGCGTTCGATTACTACAAGCGGATCAACCCGTCCGCGCGTGAGGAGATAGCGGAGATCCACCGCTGCGAACCGTACGTCTATGCACAGATGATCGCCGGAAAAGAGGCGCCGACCCATGGTGAGGCCAAGAACTCGTGGCTGACCGGGACCGCCGCCTGGAACCTGGTCGCGATCACCCAGTGGATCCTCGGTATCCGCGCCGAGTTCGACGGGCTGCGCATTGACCCGGTACTGCCCGCCGAGTGGCCGGGCTTCACCGCCACCAGGCGCTTCCGCGACGCGACTTACGAGATCAGCGTCCGCAATCCAGCCGGCGTCAGTGGCCGGGTGGGGCATCTCCTGGTCGGGGGCGAGTCGATCGCGGGAACGCTCGTGCCGCTGGCACCGCCGGGCGCGACCGTGAATGTCGAGGCGGTCATCCGGTAACGCCCCGCGGACAGCCGGGGCGAGGTACCTCGCCCCGGCCGGACGGGTACCTCGCCCCGGTCATCCGGGGAGGCTCGCTCAGCCGTCCGCCAGCGCGTGGCTGGCCACGAAGTCGGCGAGTTCGCCGACCGAGTTCACGTCACCCCGGTCGATGTCCTCGACGTCGATCTGGATTTCCAAGGTTTCCTCAAGCTCGACCAGCAACTCGATAATGGCCGTTGACCGCAGGCCGAGTTCCTCCATGAGCAGCATGCTCTCGGCGACGGCGGGTATCTCGCGCTCCAGCAGGCGCGGCAGCACCGTGCCGATGCTCT
>WNFF01000498.1_pt1 | contig 32884 bp, 28 predicted proteins | sample 5400441 | NCBI WGS metagenome assembly WNFF01 (sample SAMN13153345, study PRJNA577476) | soil metagenome | isolation source: 120 cm saprolite under Douglas fir tree site 2 hole 3 replicate 1 | place: USA:California | collected 2015-04-18
CGGTATGTCGCGATCGCTGGGCGTTCCTTGGCATCCCAGTCTGACACTGCGCCGGCCACCTGCTCAGGCTGCGTCGCTCGGTCGGCCTGCCTGAGTGCGCCGCCTCGCGCACGTGCTTACGACACGATGAACGAGGTGGCCAGGCAGACCCTCAAGTCGGTTCTGTGACGTTGCACGGGCAGGCCGCCTTGGACCAGACGTTGAAGCAGAAGCTGGCCGCGGGCTGCTGTTCCGCGTCGAAGCGATGGTCTTTGCCGCGTAGACCGGGATAGTCACCGGTGATGACCAGCGGTGGGCAGCTCGCCCTCGGTGACCGCCCCGCACCCGGGCACTCCTTGGCCTGCGCCACATACTCGGTGACCTTCGGCGCCGGCGCGGGCTCGATGCCGGTGACCTGATGACGGCGCTGCGCCCTCACCGGAGCAAGCGCCAGGCCCGCGCCGCACTCGCCGCACGCCAGCGGAGGGCACTCCAATCGCTCATCAGGGTCATCCACCAGGCTCATCGTCGATCCGGGATCACCGGTCAACCACCCTGCCCGGCGTGTCACCCGCCTGGTAGCCGGGACAGGACGAGCACACCTGCCCGCCATGAGCGACCGCGGTCTCCTGACCGGGCAGGGCCGATGGCTGGAAAGCTCAGTCATCGTAAGGCTGGCAGCTACGGGAAGACGGGCCGGAACAGTGGTCGGCCCGGTATACCGCTGCTGGCCTGGGCGCTCGTCGTGCTGGTCGCGCTGGCCGGTATCCGGCTGGCCGCTGCCGCAGCCGCCTGGACCGCGGCTCTGCTCGACGTGGCCGACTGGGTCGTCATGCACCACCGGTATCCGCAGTATGGGGTGGCTGTCGTGGGGGTTCGCGCTGCTCATCGGACTCGCGGCGACGATGCTGACAGTGGCGCCCAGCGCGCGTGCCGCCTTGTGGCTTGTTGGCTGGCGCCGCCTTGTCAGCGCTGCGATCGTCGCTGGCTATGCCGCCGCATGGCCGTTCCTGGCCGGGATGGCGGCCATCCCCCTATGGCTCACTTACATTCCGGAAATGGGCCCCGGGATCCGGTTCTACGGCTGGTTCGCCTGCGGCATCCTGCTCCTCCGCCTAGACGTACCGCCACGCCGGTGGGTCGCGCGAGGACTGCGATTGGCTTCGCTGGGACGGGACCCGGCCGGCTGAGGGACAACCCCGACAGGGATGGACCGGAGCAGACGTGATGATCAGACAGCTGAGCGCCGCCGCAGGTATGCGGCTGTGCCGACTGACATCACCATCAACACGGCGAGGGCGAAAAACGTGCGCACGGCGACGCTGGTGGGGTTGCTGATCGACAGCCCGGCCACCATCGCGCCGACGCCCTGGACTATCCCTATTGCCAGCAGGACCACACCCCACACGGTGGTGACGCGGGACAGGGCCGACCGGATCCGCGGTGACTCCTGATCAAGGGGACCGCCGCTGAGCAAAGGCCAGCGGCGGGCGAGCATCGCCATGAGGGGCCGGCGAATCAGGACGGACACGAGGAACGCGATGCCGAAGACGACGGGCACGAGGGAGGCGACGATGCCCGCCGCCAGGGCGACGACTGTCATCGGTGTAGTGGGGCGGCTGGGCGCGCTGGCGGGGGCAGTGGTGGTGATCATGGGGGTTCTCCTTGGTGGGTGATGCCCGGTGTGCGCGGTCAGAGCTTGGAGCGGCGGACGGAACCCGTCGCTGGGAGAAGGCCGGTCAAGGGCGGCCGTTGCCGGTGCCCTCTTGGTTTGACGGGTCTTCCCGCATGCCATACGGGGAGGTCTCGTCGAGGACAACGAGGCGGGCGACGGCCTGGTCGACCATGTCTTCGAGCGGGGCCGGCCAGGGGAAGCGGGGCACGTTCATCCGTAGCAGCACCATCCCGTGCAGGGCGGCCCAGACCTGGGCGGCCAGGTGCACCGGGTCCTCGGGGGCGTGGGCGACTCCGGCGTCCTGGCAGCGGCGGATGGAGCTGGCCAGGCCCTGGAAGGCGGCCGTGCCGGCCGGGGCCTGGGTGCCGTCCGCGGGGGGTGTCTCGTGGCTGAACATGAACCGGTACGGGCCGGGGTGGTCAAGGGCGAACTGGCAGTAGGCCCGGCAGCCGGCCAGCAATGCCTCGGCCGGGCTGGTTTGGTGCTGCTTGGCGCTGTCCCTGGTGTTACCGAAGGTGGTGAAGCTGCGCTCCACCACCGCCATCTTCAGGTGCTCGACGTCAGGGAAGTGCCGGTAGATGGATGGGGCGGCAATGCCGACCCTCTTGGCCACCCCCCGCAGGGTCAGCTGGCTGGCATCGCCGGCGTCAGCGATCATCTCGCTGGCCGCGGAGATGAGCTCCTCCCGCAGCCGGCTGCCTTCGCCCCTGGGGTTGCGGAGCCGTCCTCTCGTCCGCGCCTGGCTGGCGGCGGTCATGGCCTCGATCCTCTCGTCTCGGTTGTGGTGGGCATCCTGCGTCGCGCTGGCTCAGCTGGCCAGGGACAGCTGATATGCTCATCGCCTTTGCTTACAATGTAAACTTATGTCGTAAGCTTAAGATGTTAGCTTAACGAAAGTCAAGCAACTCCCGGCAATACAAAAGGCGGTGGCGTAGCCGAGTCGCATGATCCAGCGGGGCAAGGTCGCCACCGGCCTCGCCGCGTCGCCGGGCCGACTGGATGGCATCTTCGGAAACCAGGCGTGGTGCTGAGCCTGGCCAGCCTGGTACCGGACCTGGTCGAATGATTGCCTTCCGGCGCTGCCGCGGACCTCCGGCGACGGCGGGCCGCTGGTGTGCGGCCGCCATAAGCTTGTGGACAGAGGCTGGGCTAGAGCCGGAAGCAGTCTCAGGCACGCGTGGCCGCGCGGACGGCCACCCAGGGAGGCAGACCAGACATGGGATTCATGGACAAGGTCAGGGAACAGGGCACTCAGCTCGCACAGAAAGCGCAGGAAACCGCCCGCGAGGGCAAGGTCAAGCTTGATCAGGCGCAGGCCAAACGGCGGGCCGACGCCATCTTCCGCGACCTGGGCGCGGCTGTCTACGCCGAACGGACCGGGCGGGCCAGTGCCGAAAATAAGGAGAAGATCGACCGCCTGGTCGACGCGCTCTCTCGCCAGGAGGCAGAGCAGGGCCTCGGTGACGCGGACGGCACTACTACTACTACTACTACTCCTCCTCCCGCCTGACCAGGGACTCCTCTCGCCTGGCCACGGGACTCCTCTCGCCCGACAAAGCAGGCTGCTCCCGCCTGACCAGCAGCCAATTTCTTACTTGCAGGCGTACTGGGCAGCGGTTTTCGCCGTGCTGGACGCGGAACTCGGCCCGGTTCCCGACGTCGACATCACCGTGTGGCCGTTGATGCCGAGCACGATCCTGATCTTGGCCAGGCCACTCACCTGACGGAGCGTGGCACCCGGCATGACATGCCCCACAAGCTGGGCGGCTGCCTGATGCCCGGGCGGGTACTCGATGAGGGTCTGTGTGATGTCCTGCCTGGACCACGTGAGGCCGGCGGTCACCGGGAAGCCGAGCTGGGTGAGGTCGGCACCGGTGCCCGCGGACAGCCCGCCGATCAGGGTCCCGTTGTAGACCTCGACTGGGACCTGGCTGCGGTGGAGGCCGCCGGTGCTCTTCCCGTGCGGCGTGGCCGCTGGCTTTATCACCGGCTGGTCGCCTTTCAGCTTCGTGAAGAGCGCGTCGGCCGCCGTGCCATCCCAGAGCACAGCGGACTGCCCCGTCGGGGTCAGGTAGTTCATGCTCGCCAGCGGGACGGTCATGAAGGCGACGCCCCCCGATGAGATGCCACGCAACTGGTCGGCCAGGGCAGTGACGTTCAGGCTCTGGTCGACCTTGATGGCGGCCACTGCTGCCCGCAGGAAACCGCTGAGCCTTACCGGGTCGGCCAGCGTGCCGGAACGGATCGCCTCGCTGAGCAGCGACGCGAGGAGCCGCTGCTGGTCCTGGATCCGGGCCAGGTCGGAGAGGGCGAAGGAGTGCCGGTCCCGGGCGTACGCCAGCGCGGTCAGGCCGTCCACATGGTGTACGCCCGCGGCCAGATTAAGGCCGCTGTACGAGTCATTTACCGCATAGGGCAGGCAGACGTTCACCCCGCCGAGCGCATCGATGACCTTGACGAAGCCGAGGAAGTTGACCTCGATGAAGTCGTTGACGGTCAGCCCTGTGTTCTGCTCCACCGTCTTCACCATCAGCTCCGGGCCACCCAGGCCGAACGCAGCGTTGATCTTGTTCATGCCGTGCCCGGGGATCTGCACCCACGAGTCCCGCGGCAGGCTGACGACCGTCACGTGGCTTCGGTCGCCTGACACGTGGATCAGCATCATCGTGTCGGAGTTTGTGCTCACGTCATGCCCCACGTGCAACGCCTGCTGCTGCTGCCGGGTCAGGCCGCTACGGAGGTCGACCCCGGCCAGCAGGATGTTGAGCGGCCCGCTCGACGGCGTTCCCGCCGTTCCCGCATTGACACGCCCGACGCTGTCGTTGACGTAGCTGGTCAGCCCCCAGGCGCCGGTCGCGAAGACCAGCACCAGGGCCGACATCGTGCCACTCAGGATGAGCAGGGCGCGGCGGTGCCTGGCCTTCCTTCCGGCGGCGATGCGGCCCATCAGTTGCTGGGCCGGGGCCGTCTGGCGGCGGCCCGGAACGCCCGCGCGGGGGGGTGGCGGGTAGTAGCCGGGCCTTGGTGCGGGAATGTCGGGCTGGTCGGCGGCACCTGGGCGCGGCTGGACCGGTCCAGGCGGCGGATAGTCACGCCTGCCCGGCCTTCGTGGCCCGCTCAATGATCCGTCCTGATCGTCCGTCATTCGGCCCCCCCGAGATGCCGGCTTCCAGCAGGCTAGCGCGGCTTCCGGGCAAAGGGGGCTAACCCGGCCGGCGAGCCCGGGTCCCGGGTCTCGGTCCCGGGTCTCGGTCCCACCTCGCCGCCGGTCCCGCCTGGTGGGACGGCTCAGGCTGGCGGCTCCGGATCCCGGGGAAGGCCCAGTATCCGCTCGCCGATGATGTTGAGCTGGATGTCTGTGGTGCCGCCGCCGATCGTGAGGGCCCTGGTGAAGAGCATCTGCCGGGCCCAGTGGGAGCTGGCCAGCGCGCCGTCCGCCCCCTGCATCGACCAGCAGGCCTCCGCGATCTGCTGCGCATGCCGCATGCCGAGCAGCTTGCGCACGCTACCGGTGGCGCCTGGCTCGGTCCCTGATAGCTGCTTGAGGGTGACCCGCACGCCGAGCAGGTCGATCGAGTGCCCCTCGCTGACCAGCCGTCCGGCCTGTTCGAGCAGTGCCTGCCCAGGTTCGGCGCCGAGATCCCGCACGCTGTTCAGGAGCTCGGGAACGCCGCATCCGAATGTCCAGGACTGCGAGAGCGATACCCGCTCGTTGGCCAGGGTGGTCCGCGCCACCCGCCAGCCACCGTTGACCTCGCCGACCACCTGGCGGTCGGGCACGACCACGCCGTCGAGGAAGACCTCGTTGAACATCGCGTCGCCGGTGATCTCCCGCAGTGGCCGCACCGTCACGCCGGGCGCGCTCATGTCCACCAGGAAGTAGGTGATCCCCTCGTGTCTCGGCGCGGCGGGATCGGTGCGGGCCACGCAGATGGCCCAGGCCGCTTCCTTGGCCAGCGAGGTCCAGATCTTCTGCCCGGTCAGCCGCCAGCCCTCACCCCCCGCCCCATCCCCCTTCACCCGCTCCGCGCGGGTGGACAGCCCTGCGAGGTCGGAGCCGGCCCCGGGTTCGCTGAACAGCTGGCACCAGATGATCTCGCCGCGCAGGGTGGGCGGCAGGAACTGCTCCTGCTGGGTCGGCGTCCCGTGCTGGACAAGGGCAGGAACTACCCAGGCCCCGATGAGCAGCGCCGGGCCGCGCAGCCGGGCCGCCTTCATTTCCTGGGCGATGATGACCTGCTCAAGCGGCTCAGCACCCCGGCCCCACGGCCGGGGAAGATGGGGGGTCACCCAGCCGCCTCCGGCTAGTCGTTCGGTGCGTGCCGTGGGTTCCAGCGCGGCGATGGCGGCCAGTTCGTCCCGGACCTGCGCGCGCAACTGCTCGGCTGCGGTGGGCAGGTCTACTTGGAGTGGCCGGCTGACGCCGCCCAGGGCCAGGCCCGCCACCCGGTACGCCCACTCGCCGGACGAGCCGAGCAGCGCCCGTAGCGACAGCGCCCGGCGGTAGTAGAGGTGGGCATCGTGTTCCCACGTGTAACCGATGCCGCCGAGCACCTGAATGCATTCGTGCGCGCAGCTGACGGCCGCGTCGATAGCCACCACCGCTGCCACCGCGGCGGTAAATTCGGCTTCCCGGCCCGGGTCACCGTCCGTTCCGCCCTGGTCGGCCCGGGCGGCGTCCCAGACGGTCGCGGCCGCCTGTTCCGCCATGGTGAGCATCCAGGCACACCGGTGCTTGACGGCCTGGAACTGGCCGATCGGCCGGCCGAACTGATGCCGGATTTTCGCGTACTCCGCGGCCGTGTGCACAGCCCAGTCCGCGATCCCGCACGCTTCCGCGCCGAGCAGCGTCGCAGCCAGGGTTGTCGCGGTCGCGGCGCCGAGGCCCGCCAGGATCCGGTCGGCGGCCACCAGGACATGATCGGCGTGGACCTGGGCCGACGGCCGGGTCAGATCAAGGCTGTCCAGCGCGGTGACCTCGAGGTCGGTTGCGTCCACGGCCACCCAGACCTCGCCGTGATCGGTCTGGGCCGGCAGGATCACGAGGTCAGCCAGGGAAGCGCCGAGCACGGGGGACGAGGTGCCGTCGAGGATCAGCCCACCGTGTGGGCCGGCCCGGCCAGCCAGCCCGGCAGCTAGCGAAACGGCGCCGGCGGCGGATCCGTCGGTGAGGCCGGTGATCAGCTTCTGCGGCCCGTCCCCGGCCAGGAGCACGGCGCTGGCCAGCACGGTGGGCAGGAATCCACCGGGGACGAGGGCCCGGCCGAGTTCTTCCAGCGCGACGGCTAGCTCGGTCATCCCGTATCCCTGGCCCCCGTGGCTTTCCGGGACGTGCAGGCCAAGCAGGCCCTGCTCGGCGAGGCGCGGCCGGAGCGTGCTGCTGTAGACGTCCGATGGCGCGCCGGGTCCATCGGGTCCGCTGTCGGCCCCGCTGTCGGCCCGGCCGCCTTCGCTGCCGGGCTCCCCGGACCGGCGCCCGGGCCGGTCGGCGGCGGCTCGGACAACCTCGGCGGGGGAGTGGCGACTCGCCCATCCCCGGACGGCTTCCGCTAGGTCCAGGTGTTCCCGGCTCAGGCCAAGCGCCATGATTCACCTCGTCGGCAGTGATCTGTGCTGATGGCGACCACCCTAGAACGAGATTCGGTTTGACGGAATGCCCAGCGCCGTCCCGCCGTCCACGGGTCGCGGACGGCGGGCAGCGACAAGAATGAGCAGATGAAGGAGCCAGGGTCAACGGGGGAACCAGGGTTGCCAGGGGAGCCTGCGTCGACGGGGGAACCAGGGTTGCCAGCGGAGCCTGCGTCGACAGGGGAGCCAGGGTTGCCAGCGGAGCCTGCGTCGACAGGGGAGCCAGGGTCGCCAGGGGAACTGGGGCCGGCGCTAGAACCAGAGCTAGGCCAGGCTGAGCCGCTGCGCAGGCCAGGCCAGCCCGGGCCGCTGAGCGGGCCGCATTTGTCACGAGGCCGGGTCTGGTACGGCTTGCTGAACAAGGCGGAGCACTCCGCCATGCACCGCGCTGAGTACATCCTGCCGGCCTGGCGGCGCCGGACACGAGGTGAGACGCGGTGGCCGGTGACCCTGAGCGTCGTCGCGGCCATCGTGCTGCAGACCCTGCTGCCTAACCAGTTGCGGTTCCTCCCGCGAGCCGTCATTCCCGCCCTGGAGGGGGCGCTGCTGGTCGGCTTGATCGCGGCCAACCCGGTGCGGATCGAGCGGCGGTCACGGTTCGTGCGGCTGGCCAGCATCGTGCTGATCTTCCTGATCACGCTCGCGAACGCAACCTCCGCGGTGCTGCTCATCCGGGCCATCCTGGAGGGCAAGGCCGGTGGCACCGCAGCGCCGCTGCTGGCGACGGGGGCCTCGGTGTGGGCGACCAACGTGATCGCGTTCGCAATGTGGTACTGGGAGTTCGACCGCGGCGGCCCAGTGCATCGTGCCCACGGCACGTTCCAGCACCCGGACCTGCTGTTCCCGCAGATGACCGTGCAGGAGCTGACGCCCACGGACTGGGAGCCGCTGTTCGTGGACTATCTCTACATGTCGTTCACGAACGCGACCGCGTTCAGTCCCACCGACGTCATGCCGATGGCTCGCTGGGCGAAGCTCACCATGCTGGCCCAGTCGGCCGTCTCGCTGGCCGTGGGCGCGCTGGTGATCGCGCGGGCAGTCAACATCCTGAAGTGAAACCTGATCCGCGGCGGCCGGGCCCGATCCGTCGGCTTCGCCCCGGTAGGCGGAGACTTGCCCCGGTAGGCCGGGCTTTCCCCGGTGGGCCAGCGCTTGCCCCGGTAGGCCGGTTAGCCCGCTAGATGCCCCCGCCTGGCCTTCTGGCCTGCTTCCAGGTACTATCGATGTTACTGGTCGGTAGCAACTTGCCTTGGAAACACCGGGGGCCACGATGGGTCACTACAAGAGCAACCTCCGTGATATCGAGTTCAATCTCTTTGAGGTGCTGAAGCGGCAGGACCTGCTTGGGTCCGAGCCTTATCCCGATGTGGATGAGCAGACCGCGCGCGGCATCCTCGATGAGGTGAACAGGCTGGCCACCGGCCCGCTCGCCGAGTCGTTCGCCGATGCCGACCGGAATCCGCCGGTCTTCGACCCGGCCACCGGATCTGTGCGCATGCCAGAGGGCTTCAAGAAGTCCTTCGCCGCGTTCATGGACGCCGAGTGGTACCGCCTCGACCTGCCGCCCGAGCTGGGCGGGACCGGCGCTCCCCGCACGCTGGCCTGGGGCGTGGCCGAGTTGATCCTCGGCGCCAACCCGGCCGTCTGGATGTACTCGGGTGGCCCGTCGTTCGCGCAGGTCCTGTGGCGCCTTGGCACCCCGGAGCAGAAGCGCTTCGCCGAGCAGGCCATCGAGCGGAAGTGGACCGCGACCATGGTGCTCACCGAGCCGGAAGCTGGCTCGGACGTGGGCGCCGCCAGGACCAGGGCGATCCAGCAGCCCGACGGCACCTGGCACATCGAGGGCGTGAAGCGGTTCATCACCAGCGCCGAGCACGACATGGCCGAGAACATCTTCCACCTGGTGCTCGCCCGCCCGGAGGGTGCCGGGCCCGGCACCAAGGGCCTGTCCATGTTCCTCGTGCCGAAGTACCTGGTCGGCGACGACGGCGAGCCCGGCGAGCGGAACGGCGTCCAGGTCACCGGGGTCGAGCACAAGATGGGCCTGAAGGCCTCGACCACCTGCGAGCTCACCTTCGGCGGGGACCGGCCGGCGGTAGGCACACTGGTCGGGGGCGTGCACGAGGGCATCAAGCAGATGTTCATGATCATCGAGAACGCCCGGATGATGGTCGGCACCAAGGCCATCGCCACGCTGTCCACCGGCTACCTGAACGCCCTTGACTACGCGAAGACCCGGGTGCAGAGCGCCGACCTGACGCGGATGGCCGACAAGACGGCGCCGCGGGTCACCATCATTCACCACCCCGACGTTCGCCGGATGCTCATGATGCAGAAGGCCTATGCGGAGGGGATGCGCGCGCTCGTCCTCTACGCCGCCTCCTACCAGGACGCGCTGCAGGTCGCGGCAGCGCAGGGCCGCGTCGACGACATGTCGGCTCGGATCAATGATCTGCTGCTGCCGGTCGTTAAGGGCGTTGGTTCGGAACGGGCCTACGAACTCCTGACCCTGTCCTTGCAGACATTCGGGGGCTCGGGCTTCATCCAGGATTTCCCGATCGAGCAGTACGTCAGGGACGCCAAGATCGACAGCCTCTACGAGGGCACAACGGCGATCCAGGGGATCGACCTGTTCTTTCGCAAGATCCTTCGCGACGAGGGCAAGGCCATCCAGGCCCTGATCGGCGAGATCAGGAGCTTCGCCACCGGCGAGGCTGGCAACGGCCGGCTCAAGACCGAGCGCGCCGCCCTCGCCACGGCAGCGAGTGACGTCGAGGGCATCGTGGCGGCCATGGCCGGCTTCGCAGCTTCCTCGGTGGAACAGCCGGATCAGTTGTACCGGGCCGGCCTGAACACCACCCGGCTGCTGATGGCCCTCGGTGATCTCATCATCGGCTGGCTCCTCGCCCGCCAGGCTGAGGTCGCTCTCAGAGCTCTCGATGAAGCCTCCCCGGCCGGCCGCCGCGACACGGCCTTCTACCAGGGCAAGATCGCCACGGCGCTGTTCTTCGCCCAGACCGTGCTGCCCAGGCTGTCGGTGGAACGCCAGATCGCCGAGGACACCACGCTCGACCTGATGGAACTGCCCGAAGAGGCGTTCTGATCACGACGCCCGGCCGCTCGCCCGCGGCTCGCCGGGCCCCCCCGGGGGCACGGTCATCACAAGGCCTTATCAGCTGTTCGATCCGTACCGTGGGTTTGCGCTGTCTATGGTATGACTTTGCCCTGATATGGGAGTCGGGCTGCGGCTCGCAGAGGGGACAGGGTCATTGCGCACTCACATCGGCCGTCGGCTCAGTCTCGGCAGCATGCTTCATGACCATCGCGGCGCTTGCCGCCGGGCCGGCGAACGCCGTGATCCTGCCTCCATTCGGCGGAAACATCTCCGGGTCCGGCCAGACTGCGGGCTCGCCGCCCGTCATGTCGGCCGCCCCGATCGCCGTCACCCCGGCCACGGTCGACGTGACGACCACCAAGCTGCGATCCATTCCCGCCAGCTACTACTTCGGGTTCTCCTTCGAGAGCAGCGAAACCGACCTGAGCAACATCTTCAGCACCACCGGCGAGTACCCGGCCTTGCTGAAGAACCTCGGCTACGGCGTGCTGCGTTTCGGCGGCAATTCCGTGGACCGCGCCACGTTCCACGGCATAACGGCAAGCAATCTGAATAGCCTGGCGGCGCTGGTCTCGGCGACCGGCTGGAAGGTGAACTACAGCGAGAACCTCGGTCACTACGTCGCGAGCCAGGTAACCAGCGACGCGGGCGCGGTGTCCCGCAAACTGGGTGCTCATCTCCTCGCGTTCGCGTGCGGCAACGAGCCAGAGCACTTCCCGGCGCTCCTCCTGCGCCCTGCGAGCTATACCGAAGCCATGTACCTGACGGAAGTGGCAAAGTGCTTCGCGGCCATCCACGCGGGCGCGCCTGGTGCGCCCGTCTCCGGGCCGAACACCTACCATGTCGCCTGGCTGCCGCCCTACGCCGCCGCGGTGAAGGCAGGCAAGCTCCATGTCAGTTCGCTGGACGAGCAGTACTACCCCATGACGCACTGCGGCCAGACGCCGACGCCCGGTGGCTCCACCACGCTGCTGTCCAGGACCACGGCCAGCAACGAGGCGGCCCAGCTCAACTCGATAGCGTCCTCGGCGGCCGTCGCGGGCACGCCCTTCGTCCTCGGCGAGACCAACTCGGCTTCGTGCACCGGGATCCCCGACATGAGCAACACCTACGCGGCGGCCCTGTGGGCGGTGGATTGGGCGCTCCTCGCGGCGGAGAAAGGCGCGACGGGAATCTACTTCCACGGCGGGCTCAGCACGACCTGCACCAGCTATACGCCAATCTGCAAGACCGGGCCGGGCAAGTACGTGGCGGAGCCGGTCTATTACGGCCTGCTGTTCGCCCACATGCTCGGCAGTGGGCAGATGCTGCAGACAACCATCAGCACGAGGGCGAACATCGCCGCCCATGCGGTGACTTCCGGTGGCAAGATCAGCGTGGTCGTCGAGAACCTGAGCGCCACGCCCAGCGCGCTCACGCTGAACGTGCCCGGGGTCTCAGGTACCGCGAGCGTGCTGCACCTGACCGGCAGTTCGCTGGCCGCCACGTGGGGGGTCAGGATTCAGGGCGCGGCCCTGTCGCCCTCAGGTACGATCACCCCGGGCGCGGCCACCCCCGTGACCTGCACTGCCGGGGTGTGCAAGCTGACCATCGCCGCCGACTCCGCGGTGATCGTGCACCTGCCCGCATAGCCAGCAGCAGCAGCCAGCGGCTAGCCGCAGCCGTGGTCAGATCTCGAACTGCACACCCGCGCGCCGCGCCACGATCGGGTTCACGTACTGCTCGACGACTGTCCGGTGCGCCGGATGATCACGGTAGGCCCGGTAGCCGTCCGCGTCGTCGAACTCGGCGACGACGGCGAAGTCGAAGTTCCCCGGATTCACCCCGGCGTCCGGGCCAACCTCGTAAGCCCGGATCGTGTCGACAGCCGCGGGCAGTTTGCGCAGCTCATCAGCCATGGCGAGTTGCTGCGCCTCGGTAGCGTCCTGCGTCCAGCTGAATAGCACAACGTGCCGGAACATCGTGTCCTTTCCGCTCTCTGGCCTCCCGGGAACTGGCTTCCCGGGAACTGCATTCCCGGGACTGCATTCTCAGGACTGCATTCTCAGGACCAGGCAAGCATGCGCAGCGGGTCGTGCAGCATCGCGCCGATGTCCCGAAGCACCGCGGACCCGAGATCGCCGTCCACGATGCGGTGGTCGAAGGAAAGCGACAGGGTCGTCACCTTGCGGACCGCGAGTTGCCCGTCCACAACCCATGGCGCCTCCTTGACCTGCCCGAACGCAAGGATCGCCGCTTCGGGCGGGGTGATGATGGGGGTACCGGAGTCCACCCCGAACACGCCCACGTTGGTGATCGTGATCGTCCCGCCGGCCAGGGCGGCCGGGGACGTCTTGCCGGCCCGTGCGGTCATGGCCAGGTCGGCCAGCGCGTGGGCGAGCGCAGGCAGGGTCAGCGCGTGGGCGTCCTTGATGTTGGGGACGATCAGGCCCCGCTCGGTGGCGGCCGCGATGCCCAGGTTCACATAATGCTTGACGACGATCTCCTGCGCGTCCTCGTCCCAGGTCGAGTTGATCATTGGGTACCGCGCCACCGAGAGGAGCAGCGCCTTGGCCACGAACAGCAGCGGGGACACCCGGATTTCGGCGAACTCAGGCAGATCCCGGATCCGCTGCACCGCGCGCATCGTCGCGTCGACGTCGACCTGCAGGAACTCGGTGACGTGCGGTGCGGTGAACGCGCTCGCCCGGACCGCCGCGGCCGTGTGCTTGCGCACCCCCCGGACGGCGATCCGCTCCTCACGGGGCAGCGCGGCGATCGCCGTGCGGGGCGCCGTCGGCGCTGCGGGCTCGTGCGCTGCGGCCTGGACATCGTCCCTGGTGATCGAGCCACCCGGCCCGGTCCCGGACAGCCCCGCCAAGTCGACGCCGAGGTCCCTGGCCAGCTTGCGGACCGGCGGCTTGGCCAATGCGACCGCGGCGTCGGCTGACCCGCCGGCAGGTTCCGCGTCCGGGAGGTTACCCGCAGAACCAGCAGCCGAACGTATTCCAGCGGCCGGTGCCTTACGCGGCCGCCGGGTCGTCGCGCCTAGTCTGACTCCGTAGCCGACCAGCACCGCCTGGCGTTCTTCCTTCGGGGCCGGGCCGCGTTCCTCGGGTCCGGCGAAGCTTTCGCCGGGAGGCGGGGGGATGAGGTCCTCCGGTGACGGGTGGGGGCCCGCCGCCGCGATCGCGGCCGGGTCCACGGGCACCGGGTTGACGTACCCGGGGGTCACCCGCGCGGCGCCCGCACCGGCCGTCCCTGACCCGGCCGTCCCTGACCCGGCCGTCCCTGACCCGGCCGGCACTGTCTCGGCCGTTCCGGCGTCCTCGGCCACGTCCACTTCGATGATGGGCGTCCCCACGTCCACGGTCTGGCCTTCCGACACCAGCAGGCCAGTGACGACGCCCTCGTAGGGAGAGGGCAGTTCGACGACCGCCTTGGCCGTCTCGATCTCCACGATCACCTGGTTGACGGTCACCCGGTCACCGGGCTTGACGCGCCAGGTGACGATGTCCGCCTCGGTGAGCCCCTCGCCGACGTCGGGGAGCCGGAACTGCTTCACCTCGCTCATAGCGCGCCCCATCAGTAGGTAAACGTGCGGTCGACGGCGTCCAGGACCCGGTCCAGATCGGGGAGGTAGTGGTCCTCCAGCCGGGATGGCGGGTAGGGGGTGGAGAACCCGCACGCCCGCAGCACCGGGGACTCGAGGTGGTAGAAGCATTCCTCGGTGACGCGGGCCGCGATCTCCGCGCCGAGCCCTCCAGTGACTGGTGCCTCATGCGCGACCACGCACCGGCCGGTCCGCCGTACCGCGGCGAAGATTGCTTCCGTGTCGAGCGGGGACAGCGAGCGCAGGTCGATGACCTCGACCGAGCGTCCGTCGGAGCGGGCGGCCACCGCGGCCTCGGCGCAGGTCCGGACCATCGGGCCGTAGCAGAGCACCGTCACGTCGGTGCCCTCGACCACTGTCCTGGCCTTCTCAAGCGGCAGGGCGGCGGCCAGCCCGCCCGCAATGTCCACCTCCGCCTTGTCCCAGTACCGCCGCTTCGGCTCGAAGAAGATCACCGGGTCGTCACAGGCGATCGACTGCTGGATCATGGCGTACGCGTCCGCGGGATCCCCGCAGGCAACCACGCGCAGGCCAGCCGTGTGCACGAACAATGCCTCGGGAGACTCACTGTGGTGCTCGACCGCCCCGATGCCGCCGCCGCACGGAATCCGGATGGTCACCGGCATGCCGACCTGACCGAGCGAGCGCAGCCGCAGCTTCGCCAACTGGCTGACGATCTGGTCGAACGCGGGATACACGAAACCGTCGAACTGGATCTCGCACACGGGCCGGTACCCGCGCAGGGCCAGCCCGATCGCGGTTCCGACGATGCCGGACTCCGCGAGTGGCGTGTCCACTACCCGCATGTCGCCGAAGTCCTTCTGCAATCCGTCGGTGACCCGGAAAACACCGCCCAGTTTGCCGACGTCCTCGCCCATGACAAGCACCTTGGCGTCGTTCTCCAGCGCCTTGCGCAGGCCCTCGTTGAGCGCCTTGGACAGGGTCAGCTTGGTCATCGGCCTGCCTCCTCGGCGGTGAACGAGTCAAGGTAGGCGGCGTACTGCTCGCGCTCGGACCGCAGCAGCGAGGTCGGCTCGGCGTACACGTTTTCGAAGATCGCCATTGGCTGCGGGTCTGGCATCTCGAGGCAGGACCGCCGGACCCGCCTGCCCAGCTGGTCGGCCTCCGACTCGATGCCCTCGAAGAAGGCCAGGTCCGCAGAGCCCGTGCGCACCAGGTAGGCCTTCACCCGCTCGATAGGGTCCTTCAGCTTCCACGCCTCAAGCTCGCTGGCAAGCCGGTACCTGGTCGGGTCGTCGGTCGTGGTATGGGCGCCCATCCGGTAGGTAAACGCCTCGATCAGGGTGGGTCCCTGGCCTTCGCGCGCCGCCTGCATGGCCTTCTTGGTGACCGCCAGGCAGGCGAAGACGTCGTTGCCGTCTACCCGGACACCAGGGAAGCCGAAGCCGCGCGCCCGCTGGTACAGCGGGATGCGGCTCTGCCGTTCCAGCGGTTCGGAGATGGCCCACTGGTTGTTCTGGCAGAAGAACACGACCGGGGCGTTGAACACCGAGGCCCAGATGAACGCCTCGCTGACATCGCCCTGGCTGGTCGCGCCGTCCCCGAAGTACACGATGACGGCCTCGCCGTCCTCGCCTACCGCGCCGTCGCGCTGAATGCCCATGGCGTAGCCGGTGGCATGCAGCGTCTGGCTGCCGATCACGATCGTGTACAGGTGGAAACGGTGTTCCGCGGGATCCCAGCCGCCGTGGCTGACCCCGCGGAAGAGCTCGAGGAGCTTCATCGGGTCCAGGCCGCGGCACCAGGCCACGCCGTGCTCACGGTAGGTGGGGAAGGCCATGTCCCGTGGGCCGAGCGCGCGGCCAGACCCGACCTGGGCGGCCTCCTGCCCGAGCAGGGAGGCCCAGATGCCAAGCTCGCCTTGGCGCTGCAGGGCGATGGCCTCGGTGTCGATCCGCCGGACGAGGAGCAGGTCCCGGTAGAGTCCCTTGATCTCGTCGGCGGACAGCTCCAGCGGGTAATCCGGGTGTTCGGCCCGCTCGCCCTCCGGCGTGAGGAGCTGAATGAGTTCTGCTCGCGATCCCTGCTGCCCGTCCAGGCCCGGGGATCCCGGTGCGGCGGTGACCGCACCGTCGGCGTCGACGGCCACGTGCCACTCCTTGGTGCTCGGGGCCGATCCCAGGATCACCGCGACCGGCCGGTCCGTCCCATGTCCGTGTGACAGTACCCGTCCTCCGACGGACCACTAGGCTGCGCCGTGTCTCTGACATGGGTTCACTACCGCCATCGTGACAGACCACACCGCAGGGCACGCAACCCATGGCCAATGGCTCACCGGCGGCGCGCCGTCGCGTACGCTGCGTGCCCTGCCCGCAGATCGCGGCGGAGGCCGCGGGGCAGGAAACGCGGCGCAGCCGCACGGCAAAGGCAAGGTTGCGGCGGAGCCGCACGGCAAAGGCAAGGTTGCGGCGGAGCCGCACGGCAAAGGGCAAGGTTACGGCGGAGCCGCACGGTAAGGGTTGCGGCGAGGCCGCACGGCAAAGGAGGCGCGCGTGGCCCGGATCGTCGTGGACGTGATGCTCAAGCCGGAGATCCACGATCCGCAGGGTGAGGCGATCGCGAGCGCCTGCCAGCGCCTCGGGTTCGCGCAGGTGCTCGGCGTCCGGCAGGGCAAACGGTTCGAGGTGGAGCTGAGCGGCCCAGCCGACGAGGCCGCGCTTGGGCGGATCGCGCAACTGGCTGGCGACCTACTCGCCAACCCCGTCATCGAGGAGTTTTCGGTGCGCGAGGCCTGAACGCCCACCCACGGCGCATTGAGTCTTCACCCGGGGTTCACGATTATCGCGGCTCTGACGGGGAAGGCAATCAAGAGGCCAGCATGATCGGTGGAATCACCCAACGAAGGGCGGATGCGGGCTCGTATGAGACGCGCCGAGGAGCCGACCGTGGACGTGAAGCTCTGCCTTGTGTTCCCGCACGAGGCGCTGAGCGTGCCGGTAATGCGCCGCGTTCTGGGCGACACGCTACGACGGCTGGGGGCAGATGAGGATGGTGTCGCCGACCTCCTGCTCGCCGTTACCGAGGCGTGCACCAACGTGATCAGGCACGGCCGCGGTGGCCCGGGGCGCAAGTATGAGGTGGTGGCCAGTCTGGGCGAAGGTGGCTGCCTGGTCCAGGTGCTGAACGGCCGACGCCGATTCGATTCGCCCGTCCTCCCCCCGCGCCGGCCGGCCTGGCGGTCCGTGCACTACCCGGCCCGGAGGCGTCGCTGGGCGGTGCGCCCAGCGGTGCGCAAGCGGCTGGGCCGGCGCCCGCCCGTGGAGAATCAGGAGATCGCGACACTCCCGGAGTCCGGGCGCGGCCTCGCCATCATGCGTGCCTGCGTGGACGACGTGACGCTGAGCAGCGGCCCCGGCCGGGCCACCGTGGTGTCGCTGCAGAAGCGGATGGAGTGGCGCGCGGACGCACCGCTGGTCAGCCCGTCAGCCGGGCAGCTCAGGAACGCCGGCTGACCCGGTAACCTGCCTAGGGCAGGCAAATTCGCCTGGGCAGTCCCCGCCCGCACCCTGCTTGCCCAACTGTGCCTGCCCGAACTTTGCTCACCCGCCGACACAACGGAGGGAGGGACGCGGCGCTTCCTCCCCGGCCGCAGCGCCGGGGTTTCCGCGTCGCAACCTTGATGACAGAGCGCGTGGGCATCATCACCTTCCCGGGATCACTCGATGACTCTGACGCGGCCCGCGCGGTCGCCCGGGCCGGCGGCGAGCCGGTCCGGCTCTGGCATGCCGATCACGACCTGCGCGGCGTGGACGCGGTGATCCTGCCGGGCGGGTTCTCCTACGGCGACTACCTGCGCTGTGGCGCGATCGCCCGGTTCGCCCCGGTGATGCGCGAGCTCGTGCCCGCGGCCCGGGCCGGCCTGCCGGTGCTCGGGATCTGTAATGGCTTCCAGATCCTCTGCGAGGCCCACCTGCTGCCCGGTGCGCTCACCCGCAACGCGGGCCTGCGTTTCATCGACCGGGATGTGCGGCTGCGCATCGAGACCACCGCGACGCCGTGGACTCGCGGGTTCTCGACCGGACAGGAGATCACGGTGGTGCTCAAGAGCGGCGAGGGCGCGTACGTCGCCGACCCCGCCACGCTGGCCGCGCTCGCGGCGGGCGGCCAGGTCGTCGCGCGCTACTCCGGCGGGAATCCGAACGGATCCGCCGGTGACATCGCGGGGGTCTGCAACGAGGCCGGCAATGTGGTGGGCCTGATGCCGCACCCCGAGCACGCGATCGACCCACTCACCGGCCCCGGTACGGATGGCCTGGGCTTCTTCACGTCGGCCCTCCGAGCCATGGCGGGCCAGTGAGCCCGGTGGAGGGCGGGCCAGTGAGCCCGGTCGATGGAGCATCAGTGAGTCCGGTGGATGGCACACCGGTGAGCCCGGGGGACGGTGCTCTGGTCAGCCGGGTGGACACGGTGGCGCGCGCGGCAGCCACCCCGGGCCAGCCGCAGCCACACGCCGAACTCGGCCTGACCGATGCTGAGTACGCGCGGATCAGGGAGCTGCTCGGCCGCCGGCCGACCGACTCCGAGCTGGCCATCTACTCGGTGATGTGGAGCGAGCATTGCTCTTACAAGTCGTCCAAGGTGCACCTGCGCCAGTTCGCCGAGAAGGCGCCGAGCACCCGGGCACTGCTGGCCGGCATCGGGCAGAACGCGGGCGTGGTCGACGTAGGCCAGGGCTACGCGGTCACATTCAAGATCGAGTCACACAATCACCCGTCCTACGTCGAGCCGTTCCAGGGAGCGGCCACCGGCGTGGGCGGCATCGTCCGGGACATCCTGGCCATGGGAGCGCGGCCGGTCGCGGTGATGGACGCGCTGCGGTTCGGGCCTGCTGACGCGCCGGACACCCGCCGGGTGCTGCCTGGCGTGGTCGGCGGGATCTCCTTCTACGGCAACTGCCTCGGGTTGCCGAACATCGGCGGCGAGCTGGCCTTCGACCCCTGCTATGCCGGCAACCCGCTGGTGAACGCGCTGTGCGTGGGGGTGATGCGGCATGAGGACCTCAAGCTCGCCGCGGCCCGCGGGACGGGGAACGCGGTGATCCTGCTGGGGTCGGGGACCGGCCCCGACGGCATCGGCGGTGCCTCGGTGCTCGCCAGCGCCACCTTTGGCGGCAGCGAGTCGGCGAAACGGCCAAGCGTGCAGGTCGGCGACCCATTCATGGAGAAACTCCTGATCGAGTGCTGCTTGGAGCTGTACGCGGCGGGACTGGTCGTCGGCATCCAGGACCTGGGCGCCGCCGGTGTTTCCTGCGCCACGGCCGAACTGGCCGCGGGAGGCGGCGTGGGCATGCGGATCCGGCTGGAGGCGGTCCCGCTGCGCGATCCGGCCCTGGGGCCGGCCGAGATCTTGATGAGCGAGTCGCAGGAACGCATGATGGCCATCGTCGAGCCCGGCGACATCGACCGCTTTCTGGAGATCTGCGCCCGGTGGGATGTGCCGGCCACGGTGATCGGCGAGGTGACCGACGGCGGGATGCTGGAGATGACCTGGCACGGCGAGCAGGTCGTGGACATCCTGCCCGCCAGCGCGGCCGACGACGGGCCGGTGTACCGGCGGCCGGCGGCACGCCCGGCAGGCCAGGACCAGCTTGCGGCCAGCGACCCTTCGGCGCTGCCCCGCCCGGCGGCCGGCGCCGAACTGCGCGCCGCTCTGCTGGCCCTGCTGGCCTCCCCAGGCCTGGCCGACAAGACCTGGGTCACCGAGCAATACGACCGGCACGTGCGGGGCGACACCGTGCTGGCCATGCCGCAGGATGCCGGGGCGATCCGGGTCGACGAGCGGACGCACCTGGGCGTCGCGCTGGCCACCGACGGCAACGGCCGCTACAGCCGGCTCGACCCCTACGCGGGCGCACAACTCGCGCTCGCCGAGGCCTACCGGAACGTGGCTGCCGCCGGCGCGGTTCCGCTCGCCGTCACCAACTGCCTCAACTTCGGGTCCCCGGAGGACCCCGCGGTCATGTGGCAGTTCACCGAGGCGGTACGCGGGCTCGCGGACGCGTGCGCCACCCTGGGCGTGCCGGTGACCGGCGGCAATGTGAGCTTCTACAACCAGACCGCCGCGGTGCCCATTCACCCCACCCCGGTGGTCGGCGTGCTCGGGGTGCACCAGGACGTGCGGCGTCGGCTCACGATCGGTTTCGCCCAGGACGGCGACACCGTCCTGCTGCTGGGCCGGACCGCGGACGAACTGGGTGGCTCAGCGTGGGCGCAGGTGATGCACGGGCATCTCGGCGGGCGGCCGCCCGCGGTGGACCTGGCCGCGGAGCGGGCGCTCGCGGCGGTGCTGACCGCCGCGGCATCCGGCGGCCTGCTCAGCGCCGCGCACGACCTCTCCGACGGGGGGCTCGCGATCGCGCTCGCCGAATGCTGCCTGGCCGGCGGCCGGGGCTGCCGGGTGACGCTGCCCGGCGATGCGTTCACCCTCCTGTTCAGCGAGTCGGCGGCGCGTGCGGTCGTCGCAGTGCGGCCCGGCTCGGAGGCGGCCTTCGCGGCGCTGCGGGACACTCACGGCGTCCCGGCCGCCACTCTGGGTGTCACAGGTGGCGCCAGCCTTGATGTCAGGGCCAGCCCGGCGGCCAGTGCCAGCCCGAAGGCCAGCGCCAACTTCGTCGTCCCCCTGGACGAACTGGCCGATGTGCATCGCGCGACCCTGCCCGCCCTGTTCGGCTAGTGGTCTGTAAGGGGGGCCCTTGGAGCGAACGGCGACGTGCAGCCCAAGAAGACTCCACTTACAGACCACTTGGTCAGAACGCGGTGAGGAAGGTGATGAGCTGTTGCCACGGCATGGACGACGAGCAGGGCTGGATGGCCACGCCGGTTCCCCCGTCGGCTTGTGTGCCACCTACCGTGAGGCAGCGCCCGTTGGCCGCGCTGCGCAGTTGCCAGTAGCCCCGCCCGGCGGGATCGGTGCCCAGGTAGGGGTGATACCAGCGCTCGCTGAGCCCGAGGTCGCAGCGGGCTAGCACGGCAGTGGCGCTACGCTTGGTGCCGGTCGAGGCCAGGCACTGCCCACCAGGTGTGAAGACCAGGATGTAGGCTCCGCCGCCCATCTGGTCCGCCTGCCACTGCTGACTGGGCTGGACATTCCCGCCTCCGCCGCTGGGCGTGAAGGTGAGCCCCGCCTGTGATTCGGAGAGCAGGACCACGGTCCTGGCCGGACTGCCGCCCGCCGGCGCCGGGCCCGGGTTCGCCAGGCCGACCGCCTGTGTGCCGATGATGTTCGTAGCCAGCGGGGTGGGGTGCCACGCCGTCGGCGTGCCGCCGCTGGACACCAGGACCGCCGCAACACCGACCGCAGCCGCGGCGGCGGCCAGGCCCGCGGTACCGAATACCCAGGCCCGCGAGGCCCGGTTCCTCTGGTGCCGCGAGACGCGACGCTGCGGCCCTGTCATACCGAACCACTACCTGCTCTCGGCTGCCCAGGCCAGTGAAATCCTCAATCAGGGTAAATCGGGAAAACAACAATTACCAAACGATCCGACCTGCCCACTCTCCGTGGACCGTTCCGGGCCGGCTGGGCCGGCTGGTCGCCTGGCTCGTCTGGCGCACCGTTCGGGGCCGGGCTCGCTGGTCGCCCTGCATCGTCTGGCGCACCGTTCGGGCCGGGCTCGCTGGTCGCCTGATTTGCTCTGGCCACCGCTCCGGGCCGGGCTCGCCAGCCGCCTGGGCCGCCTTTCGGGTACCGTCGCAGCGATGCCAGCGCGCCGTGTGGACCCCGGACGATTGCTCGCCGCGCTCAACTCGCAGCGCGCGGCGCTTGGCGCGGCCCCGTGGACCGGGCCCGTCGAGGCTGGTGCGCTTGGCGCGGCATGTGCCGCGGCCGTGCTCGCCGCGCTGGATGCCGGCGGGCAGCCGCAGCCTGAGGCCCTCCGGGCCGCCACGACGTACCTGCTGGGCCTGCTCAGTGAGCGGGTGCCAGGCCGCGCGGTGGAGGTCAGGGTGCCCCCGTACGCCGCGGTGCAGTGCGTCGCCGGGCCCCGACACACCCGGGGCACGCCACCCAACGTGGTGGAAATGGACGCGGTCACCTGGGTGCTGCTGGCTGAGGGCCGGTTGGCATGGGCGCAGGCCATAGCGGATGGCCGGGTCAGGGCCAGCGGCCCGCGCGCGGACCTGTCCGGGTACCTGCCACTGCCGGGCGGTGCCATGAACTGGCGCAGGTCACTAGACTGACCACGTGGTCAACCCCGATGGTCGGCTGACGGATGATCTGGATCCGGCGGACAGGCCTCCGCGGGACGCGTGCGGCGTGTTCGGGGTGTGGTCGCCGGGCGAGGAAGTCGCCAAGCTTGCGTACTTCGGGCTGTACGCGCTGCAGCACCGGGGCCAGGAGTCAGCCGGCATAGCAGTCAGCGACGGCGCCCGCATCGTGGTCTACAAGGACATGGGCCTCGTGGCCCAGGTGTTCAACGAGGGCGTGCTCTCGACGCTGCGGGGCCATATCGCCGTCGGGCATTGCCGCTACTCCACCAGCGGCGCCTCGGTGTGGGCGAACGCGCAGCCGACGTTCCGGTCGACCCCGACGGCCAGCCTGGCCCTCGGCCACAACGGCAACCTGATCAACACCCTGGAACTCGCGGCCATGGCCGCTGTCGCAGGCAGCGACGGCATGCCGGGCAACGGTGCCACCTCCGACACGGACGTGCTCACGGCGCTGTTCGCCGACCCCCGCGCCGGCAGCGTCGAGGAAAGCGTGCTGGCCACGCTGCCGCTGGTCCGGGGCGCCTACTCGCTGGTCTTCATGGACGAGCGGACCCTGTACGCGGCCCGCGACCCGCAGGGCTTCCGCCCGCTGGTGCTCGGCAAGCTGGAGCGGGGCTGGGCGGTGGCGAGCGAGACGGCGGCGCTGGACATCGTCGGCGCCGCGTTCGTGCGGGAGGTCGAGCCGGGAGAACTGATCACGATCGACGAGGCGGGCGTGCGGTCCCGGACCTTCGCCCCGCCGAACCGCAGCGGCTGCCTGTTCGAGTACGTCTACCTGGCCCGGCCGGACACCGCCATCGCCGGCCGGAGCGTGCAGGCGACCCGGGTCGAACTCGGCCGCAAGCTCGCCGCCGAGCACCCGGTCGAGGCTGACCTGGTCATCCCGGTGCCCGAGTCCGGCACCCCGGCCGCGATCGGCTACGCGCAGGCCAGCGGTATCCCCTACGGCCAGGGGCTGGTCAAGAACTCGTATGTGGGGCGGACGTTCATCCAGCCCAGCCAGACCATCCGCCAGCGGGGCATCCGGCTGAAGCTGAACCCGCTGCGCGAGGTCATCGCGGGCAAGCGCGTGGTCGTGGTGGACGACACGATCGTGCGCGGAAACACCCAGCAGGCGATCGTGGCGATGCTCCGCGAGTCGGGCGCGGCGGAGGTGCACGTGCGAATCTCCAGCCCGCCGGTGGCCTGGCCCTGCTTCTACGGCATCGACTTCGCGACCAAGGCGGAACTGGCCGCTGGCAGCCTGTCGGTCGAGGAGATCCGACAGTCGATCGGGGCCGACTCGCTCGGGTATATCTCGCTGGACGGCCTCATCGAGGCGACCACCCTGCCCGCCGGGCAGCTCTGCCGGGCGTGTTTCGACGGGAAGTACCCGATTCCGGTGGCCGAGACGGAACGGGGCAAGCACCTGCTGGAGATCGCCGTGGCGGGCGCCCGGCAGCCAGGCTCATGACGGCGGCCCGACCATGACGGTGACACGGGGCGGGTCGAGCTACCGCCGCGCGGGTGTGGACATAGCCGCGGGGGACCGGGCCGTCGAGCTGATGCGTGACGCGATCGCGCGGACCTCCGGGCCGGAGGTCATCGGCGGTGTGGGCGGCTTCGCCGGCCTGTTCGACGCATCCCGGCTGACTGCCTTCCGGCGGCCGCTACTGGCCACGTCCACCGACGGGGTGGGCACCAAGGTGGTGATCGCCAGCCGACTCGGCCGGTACGGCACGATCGGCGTCGACCTGGTCGCCATGGTGGTGGATGACCTGGTCACCTGCGGCGCCGAGCCGTTGTTCATGACCGACTACGTCGTGTTCGGCGAACTGCGGCCGGAGCGCGCGTCAGCGATCGTGGCGGGAGTCGCGGAAGGATGCGTTCAGGCTGGGTGTGCTCTTATTGGGGGCGAGACGGCCGAGCATCCGGGGCATCTCGGCCCGGACGACTTCGACCTGGCCGGCGCGGCCACCGGCGTGGTGGAGGCGGATCGCCTGCTCGGCCCTGATCGGGTGGCGGTCGGCGACGTGGTCATCGGACTGGCCTCGTCGGGGCTGCACGCCAACGGATTCTCACTGGTCAGGCAGGTGATCGACCAGGCCGGGCTGGACCTGGCCGCCGAGGTACCCGAACTGGGCCGCGCGCTGGGCGAGGAATTGCTCACCCCCACCCGCATCTACGCGCGCGACTGCCTCGCGCTGGCCGCGGAGTGCGAGGTGCACGCCTTTGCGCATGTAACGGGCGGGGGACTGGCCGCGAACCTGGCCCGCGTCCTGCCGCCCGGTGCCGACGCCGTGCTGGATCGCGGCACCTGGTGCCCGCCGCCGGTATTCGGCCTGCTCGCGTCACGCGGCAGCGTGGCCCGCCGCGAGATGGAGCGCGTCTTCAACATGGGAGTTGGGATGACCGCCGTGGTCGCCCGCGCCGACGCGGACCGGGCACTGCGCCTGCTAGCCGCCAGGGGCGTTCCCGCCTGGGTGCTAGGTGAGGTGGTGCCAGGTTCGGCAGGTGAGGTAGTGCCCGGCTCGGGCGGCGCCCGGCTTACCGGCCAGCACTCCTCCTGAGGCCATTCCCGGAGTCCTCGTCGTCCTCGTCGTCGTCCTCGCCGGTGTCGTCGGCTTCGACATGGTCGGCATAGGGGTCCGCGAGGTCGGCGTAGACGGGCTCGCCGTGTGCATCCTGCTGATCCCTGCCGACACCCAGCTCGGACCGCAGCCGGTCAAGGTCCGTGCCGCCGCTGTTGTACTTCAGCTGGCGTGCCACCTTTACCTGCTTGGCCTTGGCTCGGCCGCGCCCCATTGGCTCGACCCCCTCGAACGTGCGGAGCCTCGGTCAGGCCCCTGCTCCCTGCTCTGATACTTGCGGCCCGGACGCATGCCGCAAGGCCCGTCGCCGCTCCACCGCTTGAAGTGCGACGCGCTCCAGCCAGCGTACGCCCCCAACCGTACCTGCTTTGCGGCGTCTACGCCTCTGCGGGAGCCGAGGATGGGGCGGCCGGGCACCCGGCAGCGCACCGCGCCGGGCCGTCCCGGCCCCGGGCGCAGACCCCACCCATGCCGTCACGGACCCAGCCAGATGCTGCGCAGCCTGCCCACTTCGGACATCCTCCGCTCGGCCAGCCGGTCGGCGGCCACGGCGGGCGGCACTCCCTCCTCGTCCGCCATCAGGAAGATCTTCCTGGTTGTCGCGAAGATCTGGGCCGCGCGGGCCTTGGCGCGATCGAAGTCAAAGCCGCCGAGTTCGTCACCCACCTGGATCACGCCACCCGCGTTCACCAAATAGTCGGGCGCGTAGAGGATTCCCCGGTCGGCCAGCACCTTCTCGATGCCGGGGTGGGCCAGCTGGTTATTGGCCCCGCCGCAGACGATCCTGGCCGACAGCGCCGCCACGGTGTCATCGTCGAGCGCACCGCCCAGCGCGCACGGCGCGTAGACATCAAGCTGCTGCCCGATGAGTTCGTGACGGCCCGCGGCGACTCGCACACCGGGGTGCTCGGCTACCACCCGGTCGATCGCGCCGGGGTCCACGTCGCAGATGACGACTTCCGCGCCCGCCTCGAGCAGGTGGCTCACCAGGCGGCGGCCGACCTTCCCCACGCCCTCCACGCCGACCTGGCGGCCGTCCAGGCTGGTCGTGCCCCAGCTGTGCTCGGCGGCCGCGAGCATCCCCTGGAAGACCCCGAACGCGGTCAGCACGGAGGAGTCACCCGCTCCGCCATTCGGTACGGTCCGGCCCGTGACGTGGCGGCACTCCCGGGCGATGATGTCCATGTCCTCGCTGTACGTGCCGATGTCACACGCGGTGATGTAGCGGCCGTTCAGCGACTCGATGAACCGGCCGTAGGCCCGGAGCAGGGCTTCGGACTTCTGCCGTGCCGGGTCACCGATGATGACGGCCTTGCCGCCGCCGAGGTCCAGGCCCGCCAGCGCGTTCTTGTAGGCCATGGCGCGGGACAGGTTGAGGGCGTCAGCCAGGGCATCGTCCTCTCCTCGGTACGGGTAGAACCGCGTACCACCGAGCGCGGGGCCGAGGGCGGTGGAGTAGATGGCGATGATCGCCCGGAGGCCGGTCGGGGCGTCCTGGCAGAAGACGACCTGCTCGTGGCCGGTTTGGTCGTTGACGCTGACGGCCTGCTCAGGCGTTCCGCCGGGATTCCCGGGAACGTCGTCTGGCCGGCGGGGACTTGTGAACACCTTGGTCACGGTGGTGACCTCCCGGTTCGATTCCGCATCCTCGGCGACGCGGGGGTCAGCGACCAGCGTATGGCCTCCGCCGCGAGCACAACCCACGCCGACCAACGAGCCCAGTGCGGATCAGGGCGAGCCCGGTTTGGATTTGGGCACGTTGTGTCCCGCGACGGCGCGTGCCGAGAGACCTGGACTTAGCGTGGAGTTGCCGCGGGTTACCGCCGGGTGGTGATGATCTCGTTATCGGCTGGAGATTTTCCCTGCGCTCCTGGCATGCCACGATGCGACCATGCTGCCGTATGCGGCTTATCTCCGCGTTTACGAGCCGCTCTCCGCGTTCAGCGAGGCGGACCGTGAGCGCTGGGCGGCCTACGCTACTTCCCCGGACCGGCCGCGCCGCGCCCGCGCGCTCGAGGCCGAGCAGGCTGAGGCGCTCGGTCGCTTGATCGCACTGCCGCCGATCGGCGCACCGGCGCACGAAAGCGAGCACGCGTACGTCCGCTGGGCCGAGGGCGTCACCTACATCTGCCCCTGGCAGACCAGGCTGCGCTCGTGGCTGGCACTAACCCGGCTGCGGGCCACCTCGGCGCCGCTGCTGGCGGCCGCGTTCGCGCCGGAGGAGGTCCGGCGCGCATCCCGGGACTTCGCCCGCTGGCAGGGCCGGGCCTCGTCGCTGCGCGTCTTCGTCCAGGCCTGCACATGGTCGGTGCCGTCCGTGTGGTTCGCGCCGTTCGCGCCGGAGGAGAGGTGGCTCGTGCTGGGCAGCACGGCCGAGCCAGAGGCGAGAGGTCCGGCCACGGCTTCCGCGACGCGGACGCTGATTTACGCCACCGCGATGTCGCAAGCGCGGCGCCGGGTGACCCAAGCGCTGGGGGCGGTGCGCCGCGCCCAGAGCGCGGGCTTAGCGGGTCATCCGGGCAGCCCGGCCGGTCCAGGCCCAGCCGGTCCCGGCCCGGCCGGTCCCGGCCCGGCCCAGGCCGACACGGAACTCGCCGAGATCGGGCGCTGGCTGGAGGAGTTCCATCCGCATTCGCTGGTTGAACTCGACTACGGCGGCCTTGTCCACCTGCTCAACGATGCCGCGCTCCGCGCCGATCAGTCTGTCGCCGAAGTTTCGGCGGCCATCCGGGCTCTCGGCGACGGCGAACTGGAACTGGCCGCAGCCATGTACCAGCGGCTGCGCAGCAGGTGGCAGGCCCTGGAGGCGCTCGAACTCGCCAACTGAGTATCAGAGGACGACTTTCCAGATTCGGCCCGTTGCGACGATACGTATCGCTAGAATCACGCAGCGTGACTCATATCAGTGGAGCAACAGGGGCGACCTGTCACAGAATCTTTGCTCCTGGTGGTCGACTTGTCACCGCTGGTGATGGCAATATGGTCTCAGTGGGCCATATAGGACATCCACGGCAGGCTCCAGCCGGAGCCAGGCAAAGGAACAACGCAGGATCGCAGTACCGGTCCAGGAGGAGAGGCCGTACACATGTCTGCACGAACACCCGAGGCTGAGCCGCTTCTGACACCGGCGGAGGTCGCGACTATGTTCCGAGTTGACCCCAAGACCGTTACGAGGTGGGCCAAGGCCGGGAAACTGACCTCCATCCGTACGCTCGGTGGTCACCGCCGGTACAGGGAGACTGAGGTCCGCGCACTGCTCGCGGGTATCCCGCAGCAGCGCTCGGAGTGACATGCTGCCGTGCCCTGGCGCGTTCCGCGCGGTGGGGGCGGCCACTACGTGCTCGCTTAGGCGGGCGCCCGGCAGGAAGAAACAGCAGAAGGAGGTTGGCCGCAGCGGGGCATTGGGATCGCGTCGTGAGCGGGATTCGCGCAGGCCGCTCGCGAGAGCTCGGTTCCATGTGAGCTGGGGTCGATCCGGTCGTCCGGAGGGCAGCGGAACGCCCTCCGGGCGACGGGATCGACCTCTCTACTTAACGTAATTGTCAGCTAACTTTTCGTAACCACACTTGCTCAGAGCCGAGGTCCGCCATACTGGTCGGCATGTCTTCGGCGGTACCCGGGGGTCCGGTACTAGTGGGTGGCGGCCAGCACGTCGATGTCGGCCAGCCACGTGGGTGTCAGCTCGCACAGGGGAGCCGGCTGGCACGGGTGCCGGCCAGCACGGGGGAGTCGGCTAGCACGGGTGCCGACTAGCAGGGCATCCGAATCCGGCACAACGGCACGTGTCATCGCGTGCCACAAGTCACATGGCATATTTGCCCGGCCCGCGTTCCTGCACGTGCCGGGAACGTCGGGCGGCCCGCGTCTTGCCGCGGGCGCAGGAATAACAACGTCGTGCGCACGCCAGGGCCAGCCCGAGGCGCGCGTGGTACCGCTTCTCAGGGGAGGATCGCACGAATGCCTGATCCAAGGCTCGTATCCCGCGCGCAACGCGCCGCAACAATGCTGGAGCGGGCATGGGACCGCTGGCGCTCAGCACACGGCCTGGCGGCAGAACCCCTGCCGCCCGTCTCCAGCTATGTCGGTTACTCGATCGAGGAGCCCTGGGGGCGCCCGCGGGTGGTTTTCGGTGTAGACGCCGCCGATGCCGAGAAGCTCGCCGCGCTTCTTCTGGAACGCGCTGCTTCCTCGTCCGTCGCCGGGCAGCCAGCGCCGGAGGGTGAAAACCTGCAGGCCGGACTGCCGCAGCCGGGCCGCGCACCGCAGCAGTCCCTGGATAAGGTCCGCGCGCGCATTCCGGTCCAAGGTCGGACCGCTGAGCTAAACGGGGGCAGCGAACAGCGCAGCGAGCCGGACAGCGAGCAGCGCGCCGAGTCGGCTAGCCAGCAAGACGGTGACGGGGCCAGCGAGCAGCGCGCCGAGTCGGCTAGCCAGCAAGACGGTGACGGGGCCAGCGAGCAGCGCGCCGAGTCGGCTAGCCAGCAAGACGGTGACGGGGCCAGCGAGCAGCGCGCCGAGTCGGGTGACGGGGCCCGCCAGCAGAGTGGTGACGGGGCCCGCGAGCAGCGTAGTGAACCGGCCAGCCAGCAGGGTGGTGATGGAACTCGCGAGCAGCGTAGTGAGCCGGCCAGTGGGCAGCGCGGTGACGGCGCCCGCGAGCAGGGCGGTGACAGGGTCGGCGAGCAGCCCGAAGAACCTGCCGAGGTCACCGGGCCGATCAATGGGTTCGACCCGGTCCAGGCCAACGCACACCCGGAAGACCAGATCCATCGCAACCGGGTTCCGGGCAGTTCCCGGGACACCCATGACCCTGCCGTATCGGGTAGCACGGCTCACGACCACCGTGGCCACGACTCCGCGGATCGCGGGTCGCCGGATCGCGGGTCGCCGGATCGTGGGTCGCCGGATCGTCGGTCCCCGAATCGTCGTGGTGCGGACCCGGCCGCCAGGGAGCGGCGCTCCGAGCTGGCTGGGCTGTCTGAGCCTCCGCTGTCCAAGGCTGGGTTGTCCAAGTCGGGGGTGTCTAAGTCGGGGGTGTCCAAGCCAGGGGTGTCTAAGTCGGGGGTGTCCAAGCCAGGGGTGTCTAAGCGAGGGGCGCCCGAGCCGGGGCTGCCTGAGCCAGGGGTGCCCGAGCCGGGGCGGGGCGGCGTGGGCGTGTCCTCAGCCCCCGGCGCGCCGGATGAGGGCCCTGCTATGGCCGCTGGCCCGGATGGGTTGGCTGCCCCGGATGATTCCGTCCATAACGAGCAGAAGCCGTCCGCACAGGCGGGCAGTCAGCACCCGGGCGATTCAGCCGTCCCGCGCACGCGAGCCGACAGTGACGCCGGCGACCGCAGGGACGCGAGTCGTGGCGTGGCCGACACCATGGCCGCCGAACTGGCCGGCTGGGCGGCTGGTGAGTTGCCCGGCCAGGCGTCCGCACGGCTGGCCGCCTGGGCCACGGTGGGTGGATCCACGTCACGCGGCGGCCTTGACGCGGACCTCCGAACTAGCGGTGGCGCCGCAGAGTAGGCCAGCTAGGCGGTCCTCGGTCGCCCACCGGCCGGTGAACCAGGCGGCGTGTCGGCGGGGTCCATGCGATCCTTGAGCGCCCTTTCAGCGGGGCCTAAGGTGACGGCGTCATGGTCGTTCTGGATGCATGGAGGGCAGGCGACGACAGCCGGGACGGCCGGAAGGAAGTCAGCACCCGATGATTCCCGCGAGCGATCCGGGCCGCAGGAGGCTCGGCCATCCGTTGATCCTCACCGCGGTCGCAGCCGCGGCGCTCGGCGCGGGCGCGACCGTGGCCGCGATCGCCACATCTGGATCACCGTCCTTGGCGTCGTCGTCCGGCCAGCTTGCCGCGACACCCTCGCCGTCTCCGTCAGCGAGCCAGCCCGGGCACGGCCCTTACGGGCCAAGGTTCCCCGGCGGCAGGGCGTTCGGGGGCGGGTTCGGTCTCGGTGCGTTCGGGGCACTCCACGGCGAGTTCGTCGTGCCGCGATCCGGTGGCGGCTACCAGACCGACGACATGCAGCGGGGCAGCGTCACCGCCGTCAGCACATCGTCCATCACGGTCAAGAGCGCGGACGGTTTCACCAAGACGTACCAGGTGACCAGTTCCACCCTGGTGGACGCGCAGCGCGATGGCATCGGCTCGGTCAAGGACGGGCACCAGGTAGTGGTGCTCGCCAAGGTGAGCGGCGGTACGGCCACCGCGACCAGCATCCAGGACCTCTCTCTGCTGCAGGCGGGTCTTCCGTTGCCCGGTGGGAGCAATCCGGGGTCCACGTCCGGCTGAGAGACAAGCGTCTGGGTCCGGCCCGGCCTGCCCAGGGACCGGGCCGGGCCCAGACACCACGGGAAATCGGCGGCCACAGACGGCGCGCTGCGCCCCGATGTCAGTGGCTGAGCGCACAATCTGATCTGTGCGGGTTGCTGTCACGGTGGGGCCTGGGAAGACTGGCCTGCTGCGTGAGTTGGGGGAGGACGGCACTGGCCGGGGAGAATTCGTTAGGGCTGATGATTTTGCCGCGGTGGTAGCGGCGTACGAGCGGTCCGGGGATGTGCGGTGGGTCTGGGCGGCGAGCGCTGCTGTCTACCCCGGATTGCTGCGCGCGGGGGTGCGCGTCGGGCGCTGCCATGATGTGGCGCTCACCGAGGCGCTGCTGCTCGGCCGGGACGGGCAGCCGGGCGAGGCCTCGTCCTTGGCGGCGGCGTTCGCGCGGCTGCGCGGGGCACCCGTGCCGCGGGCGCTGCCTCCGGCGCCGGAGCGGGCGGCGGCCGGCTGGCAGGAAGCGCTGTTCGAGTCGACAGATCCGGGGCTACCCGACAGCCGCGCCCAGCTCGACGCCGTGATCGCGGTGCACGCGGATCAACTGCGGCGGGTCGCGGATGACGACCACCCCGCACGATTCGGGCTGCTGGTGGCGGCCGAGTCCGCGGGCGGGCTGGCCGCCGCCGAGATGCGGGCGGCCGGGATGCCGTGGCGGGCGGACGTGCACGACGCGCTGCTGGCCGAGTTGCTCGGCCCCAGGCCGTCGGCTGGCCTGCGGCCCGCCACGCTCGCCGGGCTGGCCAGCAGGATCTCCGCGGCGTTCGGCGGCCGCCCGGTGAACCCTGACTCGCCCGCCCAGTTGCTGCGCGCGCTTGCGGCTGACGGCGTGCGCGTGCCATCGACCCGGTCCGGGGTGCTGCGCGAGGTCGATCACCCGGCCGTGCCGCTGCTCCTGGAGTACAAGGAACTCGCCCGGCTGCACGCGGCGCACGGCTGGACATGGCTCGATGAGTGGGTCGCTGGCGGCCGGTTCCGCCCGGAGTACGTGCCGGGCGGCGTGGTGTCGGGCCGGTGGGCGACCCGCGGTGGAGGGGCGCTGCAGATCCCGCGGGTGCTGCGGCGTGCGGTCATTGCCGATCCCGGCTGGGTCCTGGTGGTGGCCGACGCGGCGCAACTCGAACCACGGGTGCTCGCCGCGCTGGCCGCCGACCACGCGTTCGCCGAGGCAGCGGCCGCCGGTGACCTTTATGCCGCGCTGGCGGGCGCGTTCGGCGGGGACCGCGCGAAGGCCAAAGTCGCGTTGCTGTCCGCGATGTACGGCGGGGCGGGCGGGGAGGCCGGGCAGTTGCTCGCCGTGCTGCGCCGGCGCTTCCCCCTGGCCGCGCAGTACGTGGAGGCCGCGGCCCGGGCCGGTGAGGAGGGCCGGGTGGTCAGGTCCCGGCTGGGGCGGACCTGCCCGCCGCCGTCGGCCGCGTGGCGCGGACTGACGGCCGCGCCGGACGACCCGGAGACGGGCGACCAGACGGCGGGTCGCTCCTTGCGCGCGCGTGGCCGATTCACCCGCAACTTCGTGGTCCAGGCCAGTGCGGCTGACTGGGCGCTGGTTCTGCTCGCGGGCCTGCGCAGTCGGCTCGCGGCCCTTTCCATACCAAACGAAAACGCTCCCGCCCGGCCGACCCCCGATGCGCGGCCGGATGGGTACCCGGCGTCCACGCTGCCCGGGCAGCCGCTGGAGGGGCGGCCGCTGGCCGGGCCTGAGCTGGCCGGGCCTGAGCTGGCCGGGCCTGAGCTGGCCGGGCCTGAGCTGGCCGGGCCTGAGCTGGCCGGGCCTGAGCTGGCCGGGC
>WNFF01000450.1_pt1 | contig 32869 bp, 30 predicted proteins | sample 5400441 | NCBI WGS metagenome assembly WNFF01 (sample SAMN13153345, study PRJNA577476) | soil metagenome | isolation source: 120 cm saprolite under Douglas fir tree site 2 hole 3 replicate 1 | place: USA:California | collected 2015-04-18
AGATTGAGCAACTCCCCATGGAGGAAGTCGCTGCGATCCTGAGCGCTTCCTCAGAGGAGGTCCGAACCCGCATTCACCGCGCCATTCTGTCCCTCACCCGCTCCGTGGGGGAGATCGCCGGGTCAGACGCGATACCGGCTACAGGATGAGCTCGAGCCGCGCGGTCATCGTGTCCTCGTTGGGTTCAAATTCTTTCTGCACGACTTCTGCGAATTCTGTCCGTGCTCACCGTACCCGACAGATCCGGCCGCGCCTCCGGGATCGTCGTCGAAGCTTGTCTCCAAACTGTCTCCAAAACTGAGGCGCATCTGCGGGTAGTGCCGAGGGCGGGCGAAGAGATCGAGCCTGCGGTCAACGCGCTGTTCTGACGGGCGAAACGACGAATTGGCGTGCGTCATCGCCTGGTTACGCTTGTTCAGCGGTTTCGGGTTCGATTCCCATGCGCTACCGCCAACCTCATGATGTGCTTAATGTTCTGCAGCCTCTGCCCTGCCCGTCTCCAAACTGTCTCCAACCGCAGCCTCGGAATGGGCCCTTCCAGCATGCGGATCGCGTTTGCCTTCGCGGCCCGCGAGAGGTGCATGTACCGCTGCGTGGTGCTCAAGCTGACGTGGCCTGCCAGCTCCTGGATCGCGTTCGCTGTCGCCCCGTGCATTGCCAAGCGCGAGCAGAAGGTGTGCCGCAAGATGTGCAGCCGACCGGTCACCTCCAACCCCGCGCGCCGCTTCGCGCGTCGGATCCACCTCGCCAACGCGTCTCGGTCGGCAACCGAGCCGTCGTCGCTGTAGAGCACGCGGGTCCCTTGAGGTGCCGGTGTGCTTTGAGCGCCGCCATGAGCTGCACCGTCAATTTCACCGTGCGCGCATTCCCGCTTTACGGCGAGCCCACGTGCTCCTCCCACTGGGCGCGGTTCACATGGAGCAGCGAGCGGCGGAAGCGCTTCGCCGCACTGGACCTCGTCCTCGAAGACGCCCGTAGGAAACGCGTGCGCGATCGCCCACTTGAGGCCAGGCTGCGTTTCGCTGGCCGATGGGCTGTCGTCGACGTAGCTAGAGGGGGCCGCGCCCCGCCTTCGGCGCAGCCGCCATCGCCGCCGACGGTGACGGCGAGAACCTGCCGGCCGCCGATGGCGAAGCTCATCGTCGCTCCTCTGGCTGGTCCGCGCGGCGTGCGCGAGAAGGACGTCGCGCTTTCCCAGAACAGTCGCCCTGTCGAACGTTGCTACGCGAAACGCAGTGCTTCAACCGGGGTGCTGGAAAGCCGATGATCGGCGTCACAAGAGCTAAATCAGGTGCTTCGACGCACGGGTACCACGACTCGGTCGCTACAGGGAGCCGCAGAAACCCTGCGCTCATGGACCGAGGCGGCCGGCCCGTGCCGGCGCCGCCCCGCGGGCATCCTAGTGCTTGGGCAGGCCGGCGGTCATCGCCCATTCGATCGGTTTCGGAGCGTCGGCAGCCACGTCGGCTCCCTCCGCATCCGCACCGGTTTCGTTCCACCATGCATCCAGCGTGAACATCAACGCGCTACGCAGATCCCGCCCAGAGGTGCCCTGCAGGGCACGATCAAAGGCCCTGCACGGAACTCTTCCGGTGCGACAGCGCAAGGCGTGGCGGATTCCGCAGCGTCTGGTACACGACGCAATACCTCTCCGTGAGCTGGACCAACTTCTCCAGCTGCTCCGCGCTGGCGCCGGCGTCGAGATCGAAGCGGAGTCGAATCGTGTTGAAGCCGACCGGGGCATCTTTCGCCACGCCGAGAGTACCGCGAAAGTCCAGGTCGCCCTCAGCGTGGACCGTCCCCGCCCGGATCGGGATGCCGAGCGCCGTCGAGACCGCCTTCAGCGTGACGCCGGCGCATGCGACGAGAGACTGCAGCAGCATGTCGCCGGAGCAGGCGGCGATCCCGTCTCCGCCGGTAGCGGGGTGAAGGCCTGCCCGTACGAGGGCCCTCCCGGTTTCGACGGAGCAGGTGACCGCTTCCGCGCCGAGGGTCCCATCGGCTCTCAGCGTGATCTCGGCGGAAGCGGGGTCCTCCCGATACCGAACTTTGAGCGGCATCTGCAACGCCCGCAACTGATCAGCATCCATGCGGTCCTCCTGACCGGCGGGCCCTGGCAGGGGCGGTGTCCATGCGCTACTCCACGCGACCCTTGTACCACCGTCGCGACGCGGAAACCGGGTTTCCGGAGAGATGATCGCTACATGAAATGCCGTGTCTTGGCGACCTGGGGGAGCGGTAAGTAAACCTCAGTCCCGAAGCGCGCGCGAAAAAGGGGAGTTGGGCAGACCCTTTGCCGTGTTGCTCTCTACGCCGCGCGGGGCTGGACAATTGACTTGGCGCTCTGCGCGCGGTGTGCACAGCTTCGAGCTCGCCGGCATCCGCCGCGGGTCGCTAGGAATTCCATAGTTCAGGCGCAGGAGACGGAGCTCGAGTGCGAATGCGCAATGTCCGTGGTGCTGACCTCGCGGGCCTGCATGTTCTGCCGCAGGGCGGCCATGTCGGCGGCGGTCAACGTTACCTGGTGCATGTGGTCCGCGCTGCCTCGGATGTCATAGGTCTTCTGGACTTCCGCCGTGACACCCACCTTGGGCACCAGCAGTACGTGACCGTGATTCGCCGCGATGCTCGCGAGCGTTCCGTTCGCGAGACAGTTTCCCGGCTGCTCCTGCGCGGGCTCGCTCGTACTGGTCCCACCGCAGGCCGCGGCCAGCGCTGCGCCCCCAGCCGCCAGCGCGAAACGAAGAAACTCCTTCCGTGTCATCTCCATCTGGTCTCCTATCCTCTCCGGTCTTCTGCCACCGCTTGCATCGATCGCCGTGATGGGCCACTAGCGGTCGTCAGCGTCGCGTCCTGCGGACGCGGGCAATCAGTGGACGGACGAGCAACTCCTTGCCGAGGTCAAGCGTCGGGTGGCGTTCGCGGCTGCATTGCAGGACGGAGACGACCGCAGCGTCTAATCCTGCGTCGGCTCGCTAGCGCTGGCGGACGCACCCGATTTGCCCTTGCGACCGCCTTTGCGCCCTGTGGTGCCGGCGCGGGACCGGCTACTGCGTCGCTTCAGTTGTAGGGTGCCCGCCTTCTGCGCGCGATAACGCGTACGGTAGTAGTGCGACCGGCACAGGCCCTTCGCCAGCACAAGGCGCCCGCAGCCGGGCTCGCTACAGATCGACTTCTCGCCCGTGCGCCCTTGCCTCCCGCGCCCCGCACCGGCTCCCAGGCGTCGGGCGATGTCTTGGACGTCAATCGAACTCTGCAGCGACCTCTGCACGGTCTCGGCGATGATCTGGCCGAGCTGCCCGCCGATCTGCTCGCCTAGAGCACCGAACTGGTTGAAACCAGCGTCAAGCCGCGAGGTTCGTAGCTCGCTCCTTCGTGCGTCGAGTGGTGTCGAGATTTTCGACCGCGGCGATGCGGCGCAGATCGAAGAGGTTCTTGCGCGTCCCGCGGTAGCGGGCCTTCGGTCCTTGGCGTGCGGCGAGGTGCGCCAGGCTGTGCTCGATGCCGGTGCGCAGCCGTAGCCTCTCGCGACCGCCTCGCGTCGCCTGGAGCTTGCGCAGCTTCTGCTGCAATGCCTCGTCTTCTCCGATGTGGACCGACCGTCCCTTCCCCGAGTCAGACAGGGTGCAAAGACATCGCAGGGCACAGGGGCCACAGATGTCCGGGTCGAACTCGACCACCTGGCCGGGCTCGAATGGCTCCATTTGGCCGGCCGGACAAGTGATGGTCTTCGCCCGCATATCGATCTTGAAATCGCGTTTGCCAAACAGCTGGGGCCCCCGGGTATTGCGGCCAGACCACGGCTTCGCCAGCACCGTGCCGCCCGAGGCGATGACCTCCTGCACGAGCGGGCTATTCACGTAGGCGCGGTCGATCGAGAGGCTGTCGATGCGCACGTCCCATTGCTCCAGATCGGCCTGGAGCGCCGGCGTTGCCTCCTCCTCGGGTCGGTTCGCCGGTGTCACCGCGCAGGCGAGAATGAGCTTTGTCCGGAGGTCCGTCGCCAGGTGCTGTTTGTATCCATTGAAACGCTTGCGCTTGCTCTTTCGGCCGTGTCGCATATCGGGGTCCTCGATGGACACGCGGCGATCCTCGGCGACGCCGCGCCGCAGGCGCACGCAGCCTTTTTCGATCTCCAGGTCCTGCTTGCGCACCTGCGCGAGCGCCTCGATGTACGGCTTGAGCGGCTCCTCCGTCGCCAGGTTGTGCTGGTCGAGCCAGTCATTCAGCAAGGTCAATTGAGCGGCGAGCTTCTCGATCGCCTCGTCCTTCTGCTCGGGATCATTCCAGTTGATATCGAGCCCGGCCTTGATGCTCGACGACAGGAGCAGCGGAATCCGCGCCTTCCGGCAGATCTCCTCGCTCGTCGAGTCCGTGAGCCTGGCGGCGCAGGTGACGAGCTTGCGCGCAGCGTGGCCGAGCAGGTTGAACGTATCTTCAACCCGCCCGGCCCCTTCAAAAGGGCGGGAATCGATCGCCAAGCGAAGATCCTTGGGCAGCTTCTTCCAGTCGAATTCCTTCGTCTGCCGCGCCAGCTCGATCGTCCGCTCCAGCAGCCTTCGATCCAGGTCGGCCGCTATCAGACGCTCGCGGAAAGCCTGCAACGTCCCCTGAGCGAAAGCTGGTTCATCCGCGTTCAAACAGCCCAGGACCATCTGCCAGCGCAGGTCCATCACCGTCAGCTCCACCGCCTCCGCGTCGGAGATGCGGTGGTAGCCTTGCAGGAGCAGCGCCATGCACAAGAGCGCCGGCGGCACCGGCTCATCCCCGGCCCCGGTGCCCCGGTACATCCCCTCCAGTTCCTCCTGGAAATTGACATCGAACAGCTCATGCCGGTGAAGCCGGAGAAACGCGAAGAGCTTCCGCGTCCGCTTCAGCCGCTTGATGATGAATTGCTCCTTCTTGGTGAGTTCGATCGCGGGCTCCCAACGCTTCATCGACCTGCGCCTCCTGCGGTGCCGGAATGGCCCCGCAGGCGCGCAGATGATCACGGCGAGCGCATGCGGTCGATCCTCAAAACCCAAGCAATCGATCCGACTACCGAATCAGCCCGATCGGCGCCCTAGGTTTTGCACCCACGCGCCCATCCGTTGGTTTGTCCGTCCACGTCCATGTGCCATGAACCCTCCGCGTCGTTAGCACCAGTTTGTGCGGAGATCGCAAAACCGTTCCGCACTCGCCTTAGGGTATTGGCGATCCATGCCAGGCCGATACGAGTTGTCAAGCCACGAACGTCTAGGACTTCGCGGCAGCCTTCTCAGGGCAGGACAACCATTGGCTCAGCACCAGGTGCACTTGCCCGGGGCCACAAGGCGCTAGCCGTGAGGGAGCGCGGTTGATAAGCCGCGGCGTATTATGCTCTACTTCGAGATCGTCGGCGGAGCACTGCTCCTGCTCGGCCTCGCCACGCGACTTATCGCCGTCCCTTTCATGATCGAGATGATTGTGGCGATGCTTTCCACCAAGATCTCCCTTTTCCTCGGCACCTCGCCCGAGTGGGCGCAGCTCCTCGTCTGCGGATTCCTTCTACGCGCAGGAGCGGGGCCTATCTCCCTCGACACGCTCTTGGCAAAAGGCCACCTCCGGCGCCGGTCCGTTCGTCCGATTCCCGCCGCTGCCTGACGGGCCGAACCGGCGTTCCTGACTCCCAGGCACCCAGCGCGCTGCGGGTCCTGCCCAGACGTGACGGCGCCCGGAGCTCCGTCTGCCTACCTCGGATCGGCGAAAGAACCTTCTCGAAGGCGGCGTCCTCGATCGCGGGAACGCGTCGCGGATGGACCACCATGGTCCTCAGCTCTTTGGAGAAGTCGGCCAGCAAGCGGCCGTCGATCCGGTCGAGGAAGGCGAAATGCCCAGTCGCGAGCGGATGGATCTGCCGTCGGACCGCCATCCGGCCCTGGTGCCCGCCGGCCACGTGATACGCGTATGGACGTAGGGCGACACCAACGAATCGATGAGCCTACGCCTGAGCTTCCGTTTCCCGGAGTTGGCGCTCTACTCGGTAGTCCACACGAGTCGCGGCAAAAGCATCGCAGTTCCTGCCGGTGGAGACTTTCTCGAGACGCAGAGCGGTAACTGACGGGGGAAAACGCGCCTCATCGTGCGCGCGCCCTTGCGCGGGCGGATGGCGTCGCCCCATCCTCCACGCTCGGTTTTGTCACTATTCATTTCCGGTAGGGCGGTCCTGCACGTATCGCCAGCCGAAGCGGCCCTTGATGCAGAGATTGCCGCGCGTCACGGAATGATCGAAGGGAGAGGTCACCTTCACGATCTCGTTGTTCTGGACGTGCAGGCGGAGTGTACATCCGACGCCGCAGTACCCGCAGATTGTCTCGACCTGGGTCTGGCTCGCCTCGTCCCACGTACCGGCCTGCCGGTGGTCGTGCTCGCTCTTGAACATGAGCGCGCCGGTCGGGCACACGGCTATGCAGTTGCCGCAATAGACACACGCGGAGCGTGGCAGCGGAACGGCGAACTCGGTCGAAATGCGCGCGTCGAACCCGCGGCCAGCGACTGAGATGGCGAAGGTGTTCTGGAAGTCGTCGCCGCAGGCCTCGACGCACTTGTAACAGAGGATGCACTTCGAGTAATCGCGCACGTAGAGGTCATTGTCGATTTTGACCGGCTGCGCGACGCTTGCGGCGGAACCGGGGTCGTGCGCGTCGTGGTGACCGGGGTGCGCGATCTCGCGCGTGCCCTCGGGGTCCGGGGACGCGGGCGGTCCGTAGCGGTCGGGCCGGCATCCATAGTCCGCCAACCACCCCTCGACATTTGGCGTGGTCGAGAGGTCGACGGACGAGGCAAGGAACTCAAGGACCATCTTGCGGCTGTGCCGGACTCGCTCGGAGTCGGTGCGGACGACCATCCCCGGCTCGACCTTGCGCGAGCACGCCGGCACGAGCACGCGCGAACCTTCCAACTCGACGACGCAGACGCGGCAGACGTTCACCGGATGCAGCGTGCTCAGGTAGCAGAGCGTCGGGATGGTCTTCCCTCGGCGCTGGCAGGCCTCCAGGAGGGTGGTCCCCTCGTCGGCGCGCACCGTCTCACCGTCGATCTGGAGCTCCACTGTCCGCCTCGGCCGGGCGAGAAGCAAAAGGCGGCTCATCGAAGGTCGCCTCCATCGAAGAGGCGGAGCCGCTTGGCTGCCGACTCGACTGCGCCGTAGGCCGTCTGCCCCAGGCCGCAGATGGAGGCATCCTTCATTGCGCGGCCGATCTCGTCGAGCAACGCGAGCTCGGCAGCGGTGGAGCCGCGCGCCCGGCCCATCGCGATGCGCTGCAAGGCTTCCTCCTGGCGCACCGTGCCGACGCGGCACGGGACGCATTGACCGCAGGACTCGTCGCGGAAGAAAGCGGCGATGCGAAGCAAGATCGGGATCAGTTCGACGGAGTCGTCGAAGACCATGATGACGCCCGAGCCCAGCGTCGCCTGGGCGGCCCGGACGCCCTCGAAGGTGAGCGGCAAGTCGAGCTCGTCGGGCCGCACGAAGACCCCAGCCGCCCCGCCGAGCAGGATGGCCTGCAGCGACCGGCCGGCGGTCACGCCGCCCGCGAGCTCCAGCAAGTCGCGAAGCGTCGCCCCGAACGGCACCTCAAAGACGCCGGGCCGCTCGACGCACCCGCAGAGGCAGAAGAGCTTGGGGCCGGTGGACTCGGCCGTGCCGATGCGCGCGTAGGCCGGGCCCCCCTCGAGCACGATGTCGAGGACGTTCACCAGCGTCTCGACGTTGTTCACGAGCGTCGGCTTTCCGAACAGCCCGGCCTGCACCGGAAACGGAGGCTTGTTGCGCGGCTCGCCGCGAAAGCCCTCGATCGAGTTGAAGATCGCGGTCTCCTCGCCGCAGATGTAGGCGCCCCCTCCCTTGCGGATCTCGATGTCGAAGCGGGCGCCCTGCCCCATCACGTCGCCGCCGAGCAGGCCGCGCGCCCGCGCTCCGTCGATGGCCCCCTGCAGCCGCTCGATAGCGAGCGGGTACTCCCCGCGAACGTAGATGTAGCCGAGCTCGCAGCCGGTCGCATAGGCGGCGATGGTCATCGACTCGACGACCGCGAACGGGTCTCCCTCCATGAGCACGCGGTCCTTGAAAGTGCCCGGCTCCGACTCGTCGGCATTGCAGATCAGGTAGTGCGGCCGCACCGGTTGCCGCGCGACGGCCTCCCACTTGCGGCCGGTGGGGAAAGCCGCGCCGCCGCGCCCCGTCAGCTTCGAATCGAGCACCTCGCGAACCACGCCTTCGGGTCCGATCTCGAAGGCGCGACGCAGCGCCTTGTATCCGCCGTGGGCCCGGTAATCGTCGAGGCTCGTCGGATCGATCACGCCGGCGCGCTTGAGCAGCCGCAGCGACGGATCGCCTGTCTGCGGCGGTCGCGGGCGCCGCATCGCGGACGCCGTGGGCTCTCCGGCCAGCGCGGCTCGGGCCTGGTCGGGAGTGACGGGGCCGAAGAGCCGTTCCGTCGGGTCGCGGCCTGCGACGGTCAGGAAGGCAGCCGGCGCCTGATCGCAGAGACCCAGGCAAGGGCTCCGCAACCAGATCGCGCCGTTCTCGTCGACTTCGACGTGATCGCGCTCCGGGCCGTGCTGAGCGGGTGGCCCGAGAGTGCGCTCCAGGTCCTGGATCAGCTCGTTGGCGCCGCGGCAGCGGCAGGCGATGTCGTCGCACACGTGCAAGACCCGGCGCGGGCGTGGCGCCATCGAGAGCAGCGCGTAGAAGGTGGCCACCCCATAGGCATCGGCCGGAGGCACGCCGAGACGCTTGCAGACGTAGTTGAGCGCCCCCTCGCTGATCCAGCCGACCCGAGACTGCACCGACTGGAGAGCCGGGAGAAGCAGAGGGCGCCGATCCCGGCGGAGGCCGGCGGCGAAATGGCTCCCCTCGCGCTCCGAGCCCACCCCGCCGGAAGCCGCCGGGCCGAGCCGCGCATCGATCGCCTCGCGTTCCTCGTCGGTTGGCTCCGCTTCGAGTAGGCGCAGGTCCACCTAACCTCCCGCCACGGGGACCGCCTTGGCGCCGCTCGAATCGCGCACCGCCCGTGCGCGCGCCGGCTCGAGGCGGACCGCGCACGCCTTGAACTCCGCCGTTCCCGATTTCGGATCGGTCGCGTCGATGGTGAGCACGTTCACCCGCACCTCGTCCTGGAAGTGTGGCGTCATGAAGACGAGGCCGGCCCGCAGCGACGGGTCGATGTGGATGGGCGCGACGACGCTGCCGCGCCGGGAGGAGACCCGCACGGCGTCGCCCTCGGCGAGGCCCAGCCGCTGCGCGTCCTCGCCCGAGATGTCGAGCGTCTCACCACGCCGGAGCGGCGAGGGCAGGCGCCCCGTCTGGACGCCCGTGTTGTACGAGTCGAGCCGGCGGCCGGTGGTGAGCTGGAAGGGGAACTCGTCGTCCGGCATCTCGACGGGCGGATCGTGCTCGACGACGGAGAACGGAGCCGGTGGGCCGACCCGCGGCTCCTGCCACAGGCGGCTATGGAGGAAGAGCTCCCCCGGATGTCGCTCGTCGTAGCACGGCCACTGCAGCCCGCCATGCTCTTCGAGCCGGGGGTAGCTCATGCCGGCGAAGATCGGCGCCAGCGAGCGGACCTCGTTCCAGACCTCCTCGGCGCTCGGCGTGCCCCAGTCGTGGCCGAGCCGCGCGGCGATCTGGCCGAGGATCCACAACTCGTCGCGCGCATCGCCAGGCGGGTCGAGCGCCTTGCGTACGCGCTGGACGCGGCGCTCGCTGCTCGTGACGGTGCCCTCCGACTCGCACCAGGTCGCCGTGGCGGGTAGGACCACGTCGGCCAGCTGTGCGGTCGGAGTGAGGAAGATCTCCTGCACAACGAGGAAGTCGAGGCCTTTCAGCAGGGCCTCCGCGCGATGCTGATCGGCCTCCGACTGGCAAGGGTTTTCCCCGACGACGTATAGCGCCTTCAGGTCGCCTCTCTCCATCGCCTCGAACATCTCCGAAAGGTTCCAGCCGTGCTTGGGTTGCAGCGGGACGCCCCAGGCACGCTCGAACTTCGCCCGCACGCCTGCGTCCAAGACGTCCTGGAAGCCCGGCAGGCGATTCGGGATAGCGCCCATATCGCCGCCGCCCTGGACGTTGTTCTGGCCGCGCAGCGGATTGAGGCCCGAGCCGTAGCGGCCGACGTGGCCGGTGAGCAGGGCGAGGTTGATGAGCGCGAGCACGTTGTCGACCGAGGTGTGATGCTCCGTGATCCCGAGCGTCCAGCAGATCATCGCCCGGTCGGCCCGGGCGTAGGCATGCGCTGCCTCCCGGATGGCCTCGGCGGGGACGCCGGTCTCACGCTCGGCGTACTCGAGCGTGTACGGTTCGACGCAGTTGCGGTAGGTCTCGAAGCCGGTCGTGGCGCGCTCGATGAAGGCGGTGTTCGTGAGCCCGGCGTGGATGATCTCGCGCCCCATCGCGTTGGCCAGCGCGATGTCCGTGCCGACCTCGAGGCCGAGCCAGCGGTCAGCCCACTGCGCCGAGGCGGTCCGGCGCGGATCGACCGCGAAGAGCCGCGCCCCGTCGCGCACGCCTTTTAGGACGTGATGGAAGAAGATCGGGTGCGTCTCCCGGGCGTTCGAGCCCCAGAGGAAGATGACGTCCGTCTCCTCGACCTCGCGGTAGGAGCTGGTGCCTCCCCCAGCGCCGAACACCGTCGCCAGACCGACGACGCTGGGCGCGTGTCAGGTCCGGTTACAGCTATCGATGTTGTGCGTGCCGAAGACGACGCGCGCGAGCTTCTGCGCCAGGAAGTTGACCTCGTTGGTGGCCCTGGAGCAGCTGAAGATGCCGATGGCGTCCGGCCCTGCCGCGCGGATCGTGCGTCGGAACGCTGCGGCCGACCGGTCGAGCGCCTCGCCCCAGGTCGCCGGACGAAGCTCTTCGCGCTCGCGGACGAGAGGCTCGGTCAGTCGTAGGTAGCGTGTCTTCATGGTGGCTCTCGCTGGCGGCTCGCGGAAAAGGGCGTGAGTGTATGCCCCGTCGAAAGACGCCGTCAATGAGCCTGACGCGATGAGATCGATGCGTGCCGGCGCCTGCTCCTCCGGCAAGGAGGCAGGGCGCAGCGGGCGTCAGGAACGACGCCTCTCGGCCCGCCTTCGCTCCCGAACGGCGACGACGGGCTGCTTCTCGCGCGCTTCCTCGGCGGCTCGACGCTCGAGGAGAAAGCGCCGGAATCCCTGCGCGGCCGGACTGAGCGGCATGTCGCGCAGGGAGACTGCGCTTCCGGCGACCCATTTTTGCGAGTTGCGGCCAGCGGAATCCGCGGGGCTGCGCGTCTGAGCAGTCAGCGACGACCAAAAGCGACTTGTGGCTCCGCTTGGCGTAAGGTTACTTGGGGGATATTGCTCGGCGATCGGTGGACAAACCGAGCCAACAAGTTCATCATCGCTTCTGCGTCGATCCTTCTTCGATGAGCAAGTGCAAACGCGGTCAGTACGCGCAGCCAGAAGCGCGCACACGCCCTCCTAAGGTGCAGGCGTAGCTCGCAGGTGGCAGTTCCTACTCACCTCGGCAGGAGGCACAATGAAGCGAATCGCTCTGTTGTCGGTGGCCGCGTCGGTTGCGTTTTCGACCGGCGCAAAAGCCCAGTTGACGATGCAGATGAGCAATGGGTGGAGCTTTACCTTCGCCGGAAACGTCAATGCTTTTGGGATCTACACGGGCGCATCGGTCGACAAGCCCGGCCCGATCAACGGCGGCCTGGTGCCAGACGAGAAGGTCAGCCGCATCCGCACCGGTCTCTTGCCGGCCTTCGCCACATTCGAGGCGAAGGGCCAGGAGGCCGGCCTGGACCTCGCCGTCCACTTCGGCTTCGCCCCGCAGATCAACAGCGACGGCCAGCACGATAACTTTGGTGCCCAGATCGACATGCGCCAAGTGTACCTGACGGCGGGCGGCAGCTGGGGGCAGATCCTGGCCGGCCGCGAGCTCGGTCTCTACCAGCGCCAGAACATCCTCAACGACGCCACCCTCTTCGGGGTCGGCCCGACCGGCGGCGGCGTCGGCGCCAAGGGGACCACTCTGGGGCGCATCGGGATGGGCTACCTCTATCCAAACTTCAATGCCCAGCTGACCTACAGCACTCCGGCGAGGTCACCGGTTGCGCTCTCGATCGGCTTGTTCGACCCGAGCATCATCAACAGCTCCGGCGCGACGACATTCAACGTGACGAAGACGCCGCGCATCGAAGCCGAGCTCAGCTTCACGCTTCCCTTCGGTAGCGCCGGAGCGGGCGGAAAGCCCGCCGACAAGGTGCTGCTCTGGGTCAGCGGCGCCTACCAGCACGCGGACTCCGGGATCGACACCGGCCCCTCGGTCGACGCGGAAGGCGGCGCCGCCGGGGCCAGGGTCGACATCGGCGGCGTCGGGCTGGTCGGCTCGGGCTACTACGCCCACGGATTCGGAACCACGTTCATGTTCACCACGGCCCAGAGCGTCGACGCCACCGGCAAGGAGCGCGACTCCTACGGCTACATCCTCCAGGCGACATTCGCCATTCCCGCGACGAGCTTCACCGTCGGCGGGAGCTGGGGCGAAAGCCGGATGATGGAGACGGACGCCGACAAGGCGATCGTCGCCGACCCGCTGGTGCTGGCCAACAGCGCGGCGATCGTCTTCGTAAACTACCAGGTGACCAAATCACTCAAGTGGGTCTTCGAAGGCACCTACGCGCAGGCGCGAGCCTTCTCGGGAGCGAAGACCAAGTCGTTTCAGGGCACCAGCGGTCTGATGCTCTTCTTCTAGGACGCCTCCGCGCGCCCTGGAGCGCGGACGGAAGAGGGCCCCGGCCCCGCCGGGGCCCCCTCCGCTCACCGTCCGAAGAGCGGCCGCGCCTCGTCCCCCTTGGTCTGGAGCCGCTCCACGTCCTCGGGCAGCAGCAATCGCCGCTGCACGAGCGCAGCACAGGCGGCGTCGAAGGCGTCGCGGTAGGCCGCGAAGCTGGCGTAGCGCTCCTCGACCGAAGGGCGCGGGTCTTCCGACGCCTCGCGCTGTGCTCTTGTGCGCGCGAAGGGGATGGTCGAGCCGACGAGCGCCCGGAGCATTCCCTCGGCGCCGATCTCGCGACTGCGCAGATTCCATCCCGTAAAGGTGGCGAGCGGCACCGCAACCTCGGGAGGCTCGAGCAGGCCTCGCTCGGTGCCGTCCGGCCCCGGCTTCGGTACGAGCACGATGTAGTCGCCGCGCCTCCGTGGCGGCTCGACGGTGATGAGCCCCCGCGACTCGAACTCCTCGCCGTATTCGAGCGCGGGTGGGCGCTGGATCACGTCTGGAAAGCGCACGCCGGGGATGGGCGGAAACGCCTCCCGCGCGGCCTTCAGGTCCACCAGGGTTCCGTCGGCGATGCGCGGATAGATGCTCGGCGGTGGGGGCGCCCCATGCTTGACCCAAGCGTCCAGATCGTCGAGGAGCGCGCGCAGGAATGGGCGGTAGTCAGCCGAGTTCAGCAGGTTGTCCGTGCCATGGCGAAGGGTCCGCCCCGCGGGCACCCAGTGCTGCGCCTCGAACGCGTAGACCCGCACCGTCGGGGGAAGCTCGACATCGCGCGTTCCGAGCGGGTCGGTGGTGACGAGCGAGCCGCTCCGGCTCCAGTACTCCGCGGCTGTCTGCGTGTGGAAGATGAGCGGCACGAGCCGGGGGTCTTCCGCCTGCAACGCGTGAAGCAGCCCTTCGCGCTTGTCGGAGAACGGATCCTCGACGCCATCGCCGTAGGTGAACGGGTAGCGATCGCCCGGGAAGAGGTGCTCCTCGTGCTGGACGGTGTTGCGGGTCGGCTGCGCGAACCGCTCGTTGAAGTACCCGAGGCCTCCGCCCGCGACGTGGATGATCATCCCCTCGAACACCTTGCGCCCCGCCTCGTCGGCATTCATCCCGAGGCGGAGGAACTCGCGCAAGAAGCGCCCGCTCTGAGACATGCCGAAAGCGTGCGCGCGATCGACGGCCGGCTTCCCGCGCACCGCCAGCGGGTTCTTGTCGCTCGCATTGCGTCGCAGGAAGGACACCAGATCGCGCACGGCGGCGAAGCCCACGCCCTGTACTACGGGCCTTTCCACCTCGCCGATCCATTCGTAGATGGCCCCGGGCTTCAGCCCACCTTCGAGCTCGAGCCGAAGCACGGGGAGCTGACCCGGCAGCCCCAGCCCGCTCCTGGCCAGCGGTTCCCGGGCGATCCGCCACTGATTGCGCGAGATCGGGATCCGCTCGCCTTCCTCCCGCAATCGCCAGGTAAGCTTCGCCTCGGCCGCGCCCTTGGCGCTGGGTGGATACGATCCGAGGTTGGGACGGTGCGCCAGGGGCCAGCTGTCGGCCGGCGCGTCCGGCACCGCCTCGTAGCGCACGATGCCGCGGATCGGCTTCCCTCGCTCCATCGGCATGGGAGCGCGGAGGACGACCCTCCCTTCTCCGGGTACTACCTCGGCCTCCCAGCCGCTCCAGACGACGGCGTAGCCGCGACGGAGGAGAAAGCCGTTGCAGGGGAAGGAAGGCTCCTGCAGGGAAGGGCAGTCGAGGAAGTCGAAGACGGCCGGCTGGGTGCCGCGGTTGGCCACATCGTAGAAGATCGACCCGTTCCCCCGCGCAGGTTCCTTCGGCGCCAGGATGATCACGTCGGCTTCGAACTCGACCTGGCCAGCCGCGTTTCGCGGCGCGAGCGCGAGGTCGTGGATGGCCTTGTTTCGGCTCGTGGCAGGGTCGAGCGCGTAGTGCCCGATCGCGGTGATTTTCTCGTAAGGTCCGGCCGCCCCGAACGCGATTCCACCCGCGACCGCCTCCCGCTTCAGGATATCGAGGAAGCGCAGCTCGGCCAGGGCGCCCGTCGGCACCAGGAGTGCCGAGAACGCGGCGAGAACCCCGCCTCGCACCTTGATCGCCACGTGGATTCCTCCGCGACACGCAGCACATGCACGCTGGACTCCTGCGTCATTTCGTGCGGCAGGCTCACGACGTGTCAAGTGGTAGATTGGGTGAAGCATCTCTCGAGGCGCGGGTCCGGAGATAGCTCGTGCTGCCCCGGCTCGACGGCGCGGCGTTGCAGCACCAGGTCTGGGCCAGGGAGGAGAACGATGACGATCGGCGCGGCGGCAACCGTTCTCGCCGTGGCGGTCACGGGAAGCTGGGACAGCTTGGGGCGCGTTAGCGACGGGAGCGCAGGGAGCCGATTCGGTGAGCTCGGGGTTGCCGAAACGACGGCGCCGACGCCCGGTCGGCTCACGCGGGACCAGGTCGTGGCGGTGCTCGGCCGCGCCACCAGGGAATCCCCCGCCCAACTCGCCGACAAGGATCTGTCCGGGCTCGATCTAAGTGGGCTGGATTTCCGCAGGGCGAATCTGACCCGCTCCCGGCTGCTGCGAACCAACCTCGCCAAAGCGCAGATGTTCTCCGCGACGCTGTCCGACGCAGTGGCGACCGAGGCAAACTTCGAGGGCGCCACTCTCGACCTGGCGGTGATGTACCGAGTCGACCTGACGCGCGCCAACCTGCGCGGCTCGAGTCTCTTCGCTACCATTCTGATCGGGGCCACGCTCTCCGAGGCCGATCTCACCGGCGCGCGGCTCATCTCCGCGATGAGCAACACGAAGTTCGCGCGGGCCAAGCTCAGGAATGCCAACCTGGGAGCCGATCCAGGGAACCAACCGATGGGGGTGATGCGGACGGACGCCACCAGCGCGGACTTCAAAGGGGCGGATTTCACCGGCGCGAACCTGCGCAAGGTGAATTTCACCCGCGCCGATCTCACTGGAGCCGACCTCACCGACGCGGACGTCACGGGGGCCGATCTCAGGGCCACGATTCTCAAGGCCATCCGCGGGCGCGACCGGATCCGGGGGCTCGATCGAGCCCTGAACGTTGAGCAGGCGATCTCCAAGGACTGATCCTCATGCGAGCGCGAGCGTCGAGGGCCGGACCGCTTGCCGCCTGCCTCCTGATCCTGGCGCTGCCGAGCGCGCTCCACGCGCAGCAGGCGGGAACGGCAGGTCAATACGCGGAGAACAGGATCGGTGACGATCATTTGCCTGGAGCTTTGTGGGGCCTGCCGGGGGCCAGATGGCCATCGCTTCTGGCCTTGACGTAGGCGTAAAGCTGCTCGATCTGGTGGTCGTCCAGCAGGCTCGTCCACGACTGCATCCCTTTCTCCGGTCTCCCTTCCTTGACCGTCTTGAGGAAGACGTCGTACGTGACCGAGCCCTGCGGGCCCAGGGAATTCACGAGGTTCGGCGCCAGCATGGTGCCCACGGCGTCGATTCCGTGACAGCGAAAGCAGTAGACGTGGAACCACTTCCACCCCTGGTACTCGTCCGGCGACGCCAGAAGCTTGTCGAGCTTGCCACCGGACTTGCGATCGGAAGTTCCGGCCGCTCTGCCCCGGGTGCCGTGAATTCGATCAGTCTTCGTCTTGTGGTCTGCTGGAGGGCCGGAATCGTCGGTCGGGCGCGCAGCGGGCGCGGCCGAGTGGGAGAGCGGGAAGTTGTATTCGGCCAGCAAGCGGGAGATCGCGTCCCGCTTGCGGTCGAGGGCCGCCTGGATCTGCGCGGCAAGGTCCCTGTCCGACTTCCTCACGCCGGCGACCACGCCGAAGGCAAAGGGGGTCTTGGTTCGCTCGTCGATGTCGGGCAGCGGCTGCAACGCCAAGGGGAGCGGTTCCTCCTTCGCGTAGTAGCCCGCCACGGGCCCCCAGACGATCGACACGTCCACGGTGCCCTTCACGACGGCATCGACGATGTCGCCCGGCCGGTTCTGCTCGTTGTAAAACGTGCTGAAGCCGACCAGTCCGGTGATCCCGCGGGCGCCGAGCGCGATGGCTGCGGGGGAATTCGTGTAGTCATACCCGATGGTGGCGATTCCGATCTTGAGCTGGCGCAGTCGCGGATCATCGAAGGAGGTGATCTTGAGGTCGCGATCCGCTCGCGAGACGAACTGAAAGGCGGACCGATAGTAGGGCCTGGTGGTCAGGAACATGTCCATTCCCTCGGGCACGCCCATGACCACGTCGCACTCGTTCGCCCTGATCGTGCTGCGGATGAACCCACGGCGGTGCGGCCACCAGAAATAGCTTACGGTGCGGCCGAGCTCTGCTGCGACCAGAGTGGCGATCTTGTTTTCGATGCCCCTTCCCTCGCGGTTCGAGAAGGGCAGGTTGTCGGGGTCAGCGCACACGCGAAGGGCCGGTCGTTGCTCAACCTCCGCGGACGTTCCCCGTCCGAGGAGGACGACAGCCACGAGCAGGGGTGCACCAAGCCACTTCAGGGGTTGCTTCACGGTGTGCCCCATTTGGCCTAGCTCACCGGGTAGCGTGTTCAGCCGGTGCAGACCAGCTTGCACCGGCTGAACGCCTTGACCCACAGTTACTTGCTCGCGACCCTCTCAGGCAACGCGAAGACCGTGAGCACGCCCCCCTGGTTGGTGTACTTGTCCGCATCTCCGAAGGCGCCGAGCGCGCCCAGGCCTGCGGTGGGATCCTCAGGGCCGATCCCTGCGGCCACGCCGATTCCGGCCCACCCGCCGATCCCGGACAAGACCGCCACATACTGCTTCCCATCCGGGCCGAGGTAGGTCATCGGGTTGCCGATGATGCCGGAGGGCGTCTTGAACTTCCACAGCTCCTTGCCGCTCTTGGCATCGACTCCCTTCAACCAGCCCTCCATCGTCCCGTAGAAGACCACTCCTCCCGCGGTGGCCAAGGCTCCTCCGTAGGCGGCGAGGGGCTCCTTGATCTCCCAGACCACCTTTCCCTTCGTCGCGTCCCAGGCGATGAAGCGCCCGCGGTTGCCGCCCGGCCCCGGGAACATGCGGACGATTGCCCCGACGTAGGGCTGCCCGACCGCGTACTTCACCTCGACGCCCTCGTAGTCCATGCAGATGTTGTTGGTCGGGACATAGAAGAGGCCCGTCGTGGGGTTGAAAGCCGACGGCTGCTGGTCCTTGTAGCCGATGGCGGCGGGGCAGATCTTCTCGGTGTTCTTCTTGGCGGTGGTCCCGAACTTCGCGTTCTTGACCGGGACGCCCGTCGTGAGGTCGACCTTCGAGGCCCAGTTCACGCCGGGCCCGTACGGTTCGGCGACCAGCACCTTGCCGTTGGTGCGGTCGAGCGTATAGCCGAACCCGTTGCGATCGAAGTGGACGAGCGCCTTGACGGTCCGCCCGTCGATGGGCAGGTCGGCGAGGACCATCTCGTTGACGCCGTCGTAGTCCCACTCGTCATGGGGCGTCATCTGGTAGGCCCAGCGCGCCATCCCCGTCTCCGGATTGCGGGCGAAGATGGTCATCGACCACTTGTTGTCGCCGGGGCGCTGGTCGGGGTTCCAGGAACCCGGGTTCCCGGTGCCGTAATAGAAGAGGTTCAGCTGGGGGTCGTACGAGTACCAGCCCCAGGTGGTCCCCCCTCCGCGCTTCCACTCGTCTCCCTGCCAGGTGCTGACCCCGAGATCCTTGCCCTTGTGCGAAGGATAGTTGGCGATGAAATCGGATCCGATCTTCACGTCCGAGTCCGGGCCGGTGCTGTAGGCGCGCCACACTTCCTGCCCGGTGTTCACGTTGTAGGCGTTGACTCTCCCGCGGACCCCGAACTCGCCGCCGGAGATCCCGGCGATGACCAAATCCTTGATGACGATCGGGGCGTTGGTCATCGTCGAGCCTTCCTTGTAGTCAGCGTTCTTGACCCGCCACAGCTGCTTCCCGGTCTTCGCGTCGATGGCCAGCAGGTCGCCTGCGAGCAGCTCGATGAAGAGCTTGCCGCTGGGGTGATAGGCGAGGCCGCGGTTCACCACGTCACAGCACGCGACGGGGATGGTCTCCGCGGGCTGAGCCGGCACGTGCTTCCAGAGCATGGGCGCACCCGGCTTGGTCAGGTCGAGTGCGTAGACGATGTTCGGGAACGCCGAATGCACGTACATCACGTTCCCGAACACCAGGGGATTGCCTTCATGGCCCCGCAATACACCGGTGGAGAAGCTCCAAGCGGCCTGCAGGCGCGCCACGTTGTTTGTGTTGATCCGGTCGAGCGGACTGAACCGCTGCAGGTCGTAGGTGCGACCCGTCATGGTCCATTCGCCCTGGGAATCCGCAGCCGCGCCCGCCGATGCCAGCCCCAACACGAGCAGGGCGAGCACGGAGACGCGGTACCTCTGCCTTGTGTCTTTGCTCATGTTCCAGGTCCTCCCCCAAGTTCAGGTTGACGGACGACTGCTGCGAACCTCCGCCCTGATCCGCGATCAGAGGCGCAAGCCTTGTGGGTTCAAGACGAACTTCTTGCTCGCGCCCTTGTCGAAGTCGCGATAGCCGGCGGGCGCCTCGTCGAGCGGAATGACCGTCGCGTTGACCGCTTTCGCGATCTTGACCTTGTCGTGGAGGATCGCCTGCATGAGGGCGCGGTTGTACTTCATCACGGGGGTCTGGCCGGTGGTGAAGGTGTGGGACTTCGCCCAACCCAGACCGATGCGGATCTTGAGCGACCCGATCTGGGCGTCCTTGTCCACCCCGCCCGGATCGCCCGTCACGTAGAGCCCCGGGATTCCGAGGCTTGCTCCTGCGCGAGCGACGGTCATGATCGCGTTCAGCACCGTCGCGGGCGCCTCGTGGGTAGCGTCGGAGCCGTGCCCGCGCGCCTCGAAGCCCACGCAATCGACCGCGGCGTCCACTTCGGGCACACCGAGGATCTGCTCGATCTGGTCGGGCACCTCGCCCTTGGAGACGTCGATGGTTTCGCACCCGAAGCTCCTCGCCTGGGCGAGCCGCTCCTGGTTCAGGTCGCCGACGATGACCGCGGCCGCGCCGAGGAAGTGGCACGAGGCCGCGCACGCGAGCCCGACCGGACCGGCGCCGGCGACGTACACCGTGGAGCCGGAGGCGACCCCCGCGCTGACCGCGCCGTGGTAGCCGGTGGGGAAGATGTCAGAGAGCATGGTGAGGTCGCGGATCTTCTCCAGCGCCTGGTCCTTGTCCGGGAACTTGAGCAGGTTGAAGTCCGCGTAGGGGACCATGACGTACTCTGCCTGGCCGCCGACCCAGCCGCCCATGTCGACGTAGCCGTAAGCCGCTCCGGGACGGGCAGGGTTGACGGTCAGGCAGATACCCGTCTTGCCCTCCTTGCAGTTCCGGCAGCGGCCGCAGGCGATGTTGAAGGGAACCGAGACGAGGTCACCCTTCTTGATGAACTCGACGTCGCGCCCGACCTCGACGACTTCGCCGGTGATCTCGTGGCCGAGGACCAGGCCGGGCGGCGCGGTCGTGCGGCCGCGAACCATGTGCTGGTCGCTGCCGCAGATGTTGGTGGACACGCACCTGAGGATCACGCCGTGCTCGCACTTGCGGCCCACGTTCTTCGGGTGGACCCCCGGCCCGTCTCTCAGCTCGAGCTTGGGAAAGTCGATGGCGGTTACTTCGACCTTTCCCGGCCCGACGAAGCTGACCGCTTTGTTGCCTGGCATGGGTTTGAGCCTCCATGAAGTCTATGGCGTAGCGCCATAGCGCCTGTTGCGTCTGGCGATGCTCGCCCACAGGTGGGTGGATGCCTCGGGCGAGCCTCGTCCCTCAGAACGCCTTCGCGCCTGCATCGGCGACCGAGTGGTCCTGCTCTCCCGAACCACCGCTGACGCCGATCGCCCCCACCACCTTCCCCTCGCGCTTGAGCGGGATCCCGCCGGCGAAGATCATGATCTTGCCGTCGTTGGAGACATGAATGCCGAAGAACTGCTTCCCGGACTGCGAGTGCTCTGCCAGATCCTTGGTCGCGATGTCGAAGGCCCGCGAGGTGAATGCCTTCTTGATCGAGATGTCGATACTGCCCAGCCAGGCCCCGTCCATCCTCACGTGCGAGACGAGGTTACCCCCCGCATCGCACACGGCGATGTTCATGGGCTGGCCGATCTGCGCCGCCTTCTTCTCCGCCGCCGCGATGACCCGCCGCGCGTCTTCGAGGTTCACTGACATGTATGGACTCCTTTCGTCTCCCGCTTTGCCGCGGTGTTCGCAGGAACCCCGATCGATCCTGAGCTGAGGTCTCCCGCCGTTGAAACCCGGGCAAAGCGCAAGGCTCCACCGATAAGCCCGCTCTATGGCGGCGGGAGCAATGACGCGGGAAAATGGAGGCGTCAAGTGCAATCGCGTCAAATCTTCACACGGCGCACTACTGCAGGAGGCCAGCGTGGAGACACTCGGCGACCGGGGGGACTTCGGAGTCGGTGCTGCTCCGACGGAATCGTCTACAAATGCAGAAGCAAGCGCTTTCCATGCCCGATTGCAGCGCAGGCGAACAGGCAGCTTACGCGCCTGGCGCGGGGCGAGCGGCTGAAAGCCCCGCCGCTGCCTTCTCGCGCGACGCCTCGCGCGTCCTGTAAGTGAGCGCGACCACGCCAGACGTGCGCTCTGTGGCATCGGCGAGCCGCCCGCGGGCTGCGGCTGCGATGGACCGCGCGCGCTCGAGCTGCGAGCGGGTGGGCAGCAGCGCGCGGCGGTTCTCGAGCGCCCAGCCCAGATACTGTGCGTTGGCGAGCTCCAGCCAGTCGGCGCGAAGCTCCTCGGCGAGCGCGATCACCTCGCCGATGCGGTCGAGGTTCCCGCGGTGGAGGACGGTGTTGACCGTGAGCGGGAACCCGAGCTCCTTCACCGAGCGCGCCACCTCGAGCTTGCGCTCGAACGACCGCAGCCCGGCGATGGCGTCCGACTCCGCCTCCCGCGCGTCTTGGATGGATAGTTGCACGTTGTCCAGCCCGAGCCGGCGGAAGCGCGCGAGCCGCTCGCGGGTGAGGGGGATCCCGCTGGTGATGAGGTTGGTGTACAGCTCGCGCGCGTGCGCCTCCTCGATCAGCTCCCGAGATCGCCGCGCACGAGCGGCTCGCCACCCGTGAGGTTCACCTGCACGACGCCCAACTCCTCCGCCTCGCGCAGGACGCGGCGCCAAGTCGTCGTGTCCAGCCTGAGACTCGCGCAGGCAGAGCAGCCCGAGGGTGTGGTCGAGATCCCGTGTTGGAGAGCAGGCTCCCCTCGATGGGCGAGTGCCGCAACCCCGCGGGTGTAGAGGAGGGAAACTGTCGTTCTGGGCGCGGATTTCCGGGGAGCAATTGAGCAGGAACCACGCCTCTCCATCTGCACTGACGGCGACGCTTTCCTGCGTGCGAGCCTTGATGTTGCCGGTCTCCTCCCGCGCGCTCCGACAGTTGCGGCATGCACAGTCCCACTCTGGGCAGCCGCCTCCGGCTGCCCAGCGAGCACCTGGAGCTGCACTCTCTACCCGGACGAGAGGGACGGAGCTGCGGCGGCACGCCAAGCGGAAGCGCCCTCCCGACCCTCCACCCAGCCAGCGAGCGCGAGTCCCGGCGATCACTCTCGCGAAAAGTCCTAGTACACTACCTCGCTATACGATTTCGCCTCAGCGTCCATCTTGATCTCGCTGAAGGCTGGCTTGGTCCAAGCCATGTCTACCTCCCTGTCGTTCGTGCACGACTGAGCGGATCGGGTACCCTAAGCCCCCAGTCCCAATCCTGGGTCCGTCCGTACACCAACCCTTGAACAAGGGCAAGCATGCCACCGCGCATGGGGGGGAGGCGCGCGGCTACGAAGGGGCGCTCGTACGTGTGGTACTGTCCGCGCCACCGAAGGAGATCCGCCTATGACCCCAGCGCGAGGACCGCTGGCTCTGCGTCGCTCTGCAAAGCGATTCTGCGTCTTGGCGGTCGCTCTAGCTGCGGCATGGTTCGCGGCCGTGCGTGCCCAGCAGCCTCCATCGCGGATCCCGGTCGCGGTACTGGAACTGACCCTGGTCGACGCGAGCTACCACCCAGACGTGGAGCTGCTGCGGGCTCTGCTGCAGAGGAGCGGCAAGACCGCCGAAGACTGGCTCGCGATCCACCTCGCGAAGGGTGGCTACGACCCGATCGACCCGGTTCGCATCTCGGCCGCGCTACGTTCGATGGGCGTATCTCCCTCCTCCTGCGCCGACCTGACGTGCGCGGTGGAGCTCGGCAAGGCCACGGGCGCCGACCGGGTGGTCGCCGCCAAGGTGAGGAAGGTCAGCAACCTGATCTGGTTCCTCGAAGCGACCATGGTCGACGTGCGGACGGCCAAGGTCCGCTGCCACGAGGAGTTCGAGCTGAAGGGGAACATCGTCGAGTTGCTGCCCAGAGGGACGCTGGCATTGGCGAGGCGGCTGCGCGACGGCGACTCAGGCTTCGTCGCCGCCTCGACGGCCAGGTGATCTGCCCGCCCGTGATGATCGAGGTCCGGAATCTCGTCCGGCCTTTCGGCGCGCTCGTCGCCGTGAACGGGGTGAGCTTTTCGGTCGCCGAGGGGAAGTCCTTCGGCTTCTTGGGACCGAACGGTGCCGGCAAATCGACCACCATCAAGATCCTCTCCACCTTGCTCGCGCCTTCCTCGGGAAGCGCGCGGGTCGCCGGCCGGGATGTGCTCGACGAGCCGGCGGCGGTGCGCCGCCGCGCTGGGGGTCCTGTTCCAGGACCCCGCGGTCGACGACCGGCTCACCGCCCGCGAAAATCTCAAGATGCACTGCATGATCGACGGCGTGCCGTGGCGCGAGCGTGCCCGGCGCATCGACTGGGCGCTCGAGTGGGTGGAGCTGACGCGGCAGGCGGGCGATCTGGTGCGGACGTTCTCCGGCGGGATGCGCCGCCGGCTCGAGGTGGCGCGTGCGCTCCTGCACGAGCCGCGGGTGCTGTTCCTCGACGAACCGACCACCGGCCTCGATCCGCAGACCCGCCGCGCGCTCTGGGAGAAGCTCCGGCAGCGGCGCGCTGCCGGGAAGCTCACCATCTTCATGACCACGCACTACCTCGACGGGCCGAGAACTGCGATCGACTCGCGATCCTCGACCACGGACACGTGATTGCCGAGGGCACGCCGGCCGCCATTCGCCAGCGCGCCGGCACCGAGCGGATCGCGCTCTCCACGGAGGACGACGCGCGCGCGGCAGCGGAGCTCCGCACCCGCCTCGGCGTCAAAGCGCAGCTGACTGAGCGCGGCCTCGAATTTCCGGTCGAGAACGGCGAGAAGTTCCTGCCCCACCTCTTCGGATTCCCGGTGGACATTCGCACGCTGGTGGTGCGCAAGCCGACCCTGGAGGACGCCTTCATCGCCCTCACCGGCCGCGACATCAGGGCCGAGGAGGCGAGCACCACCGACTTGTTGCGACGGGCGATCCGGACGCGCGGGAGGGTGCGCCAGTCCTGATGGGCAAGGGCCTGCGGCCGTCCTTACCCACCGTGTCCGGCCTCGACTACGAGCACTTCGTCTTCGCCGGCGCCCTCGCCATGGCAGTCCTCTTCTCGGGGATGTTCCAGAGCGTGTCGATCCTCTGGAACCGCGAGTTTGGCTTTTTGAAGGAGGTACTGGTCGCACCGATGCTCTCCGGCGGCGTGTTCCCCATTCAGCGCGTCCCCGGGTGGAAGTCCACGCTGATCCACCTGAACCCCATCACCTATGGCGTCGACTTGATGCGTGCGGCGCTGGCGCAACCGACGGTGTTCTCCGTGATGGTCGACGCGTGCGTCGTGGCCGGCTTCGCCGCCGCCACGTTCGCGCTCGCGCTGGCCCTGTTCCGGCGCGAGTGAGCGTCCAGGAAGCGTCAGTAGAAGACCACGAGCGCGGGGTGGAGCGCCGCCCCATCAGCGCGGCGGGCGGCCGCGTCGAAGGAATCGACGTCCCAGACGATCAGCACCACACGGTCGTGGCCAGCGGTGAAGGTGGCGAGGTCCTGCTTCGAGAGGCTGCTCTCCTTGATCGCCACGCCGTGGAGGTCCGCACGGTACGGGTGCGTATGCCAGGTACCCACCACGTCGGTGAGATGGTCGCAGTTCCCGGCCACCGCGAACTGGAGCTGCTTCATGTCGCGCGCCGGCGCCCAATCGGTGACCCAGAGCGTATCGCGGGAGATATGCCCGCGCAGGCAGCCGAGATACTCGCGCTGCGTCGGCCTTCCCGTACCGAGCATCTGCGTGAGCGTGTTCACGTCCGTCAGCTCGTCCCAGTGCTCGTTGTAGCGGAGAAAGATCGCGTTCATCGAGTCGCGAACGGCGCCCGGGATCGCGATCACCGTGAAGGTGGGGTCGGAGCGGGGGTCGGGTGACGCTGGTGCGCCTCGCGACGAAGCGGTCGTGAGGGGATAAAGGGCGGTGGTCGCGAATCCCACGGCAAAGATCCCTGCGCTCAGGCGCAAGGCGGCTCGGGACGAACGGTCGCCGGTTTCCCGGTCCCTTCCTCCCGTGCTCGGTGCGTTCTCGATGTCCACCCGCCGTACACCCTGAGACCCGCGACCCGCGAACGCAAGTACAGCGTAGCCTAGCGACACGGTGCCGGATGACCTTGGCGGCGCTCGGGTGGCTCTCGTGAGGTGCTACTCGAGGCGCAGCCGGACGCCGCCGTGCACGGACAGCGGCTGCCCGAGGGTGTCGATCCCGCCTTGCCGGCCGACCAGGTAGCTGCGGTCCAGGAGGTTATCCGCTGCAAGGACCAGCTCGACATGCTCGCTGAGGCGCCGGCTGAGGGAGACATCCACCACGAAAAAGCTGTCGAGAGGCAGTTGGTTCTGGTCGTCCTCGAACTGGCGTCCCTGGTACCGGAGCTGAACGTAAGCGGTGCCGATCCGCGCGTCATCGAAGGTGAGCGAAACGGTGGCGCGAAAGCGCGGGTCCTGCGGAAGCTGCTTGCCGACGAGCTGCGGCTGCGTCCCTGCCTCGGTGACCCGCGCGTCCACGAAGCTGCAAGCGGCGGCGGCGTCAAGGGCGGGATGCAGTCGCCAGCGCGCCGCGAGCTCGGCGCCTCGAATGCGCGCCTGCCCCAGGTTCTGTCGCTGCTGGAGGCCCGGCGCGACCGTGACGTTCGTCACCGGGTCATCGAGCAAGTTCAAGAACCCGGTGGCGCGGACGCTCCATTCGTGCGCAGAACCGAGCTCGACGCCGGCTTCGAGCCCGCGCAGCGTCTCGGGGGTGAGGTTCTCGTTGGCGTCCGTGCGCACAGTGCCGACCTGGAATGGCCTGTACAGCTCGTTCAGCGTCGGTGCGCGAAATGACTCGTAGGCCGACGCGCGCAAGATCAGCAAGCGTGCAGGCCGGACGCGCAGGCCGACTCTTGGGCTGATGTCGTGGGCAGTCCGGTCCGGGAAGCGGGTTTCCGAGGTCGCGCCGGCACTCTGGCGTTCGACCCGGTCCGCATCGAGGTTGCGCCAGAGATCGAAGCGCGCCGTCGCCAGGAGCTGCACGCTCTTTGAGACGTCGTATACGTCCTGTGCAAAGACGCCGGCCTGCCGCTGCGTGCCGCCAGCGTCGCGCCGGATCACGGTGGTGGGGAAAACGGGCGCCGGGAACAGGTCCTCGTTCGATCGGCCCTTGATCTGGCGCAGGCCTGCACCGAGCAGCAGGCTATGGGTGCCGAGCGCGGCCAGCCCCCGGCCCGCCCAGGATAGGCTGAGGCCCTGGTCCTGCGTAGGCACCCCTTGCCGCGCCGCCAGCACCTCGCTCGCGCGGGTCGTCGGATCGGGCAGGATCCGCGTCCGGTCCTGTTCGAACCGCTGCGCGTGGCCGAACAGCCGGAGGTCCAGCGAGCCCAATTCGCCGGTGCGCATCGTACCGCCGAGGACGACCCCGCCTCGGTTGACTGATCCGGTGGTGAACTCCGTCCCTCCGTTCTGGCGCTCCGCAAAGAAGCCGCCCCGGGCGAAGAGCGTGAGCCAGGGAAGGGGCGCCAGCTCGAAGCGCCCCGAGGCGGTGCCATGGTTGGCCGAGGCATGGCGATCGATCGCTCCCCGCGTCGCTTCGGGCACGACGAAGTAACCGTCAGTGGACAGGAACTCGCCTTCCAGCGCGGCCGCGGTGCCGCCCCAGCGGTGCCCGGCAAGGCCTGCGAATGAAACCATCCCGGGCGCGCCGGCTTCGGCCTGCGCCTCCAGCTCGTCGGCGATCCGGCGCGAGACGATTTGCACCACGCCTCCCAGCGCCGAGCTGCCGTACAGCGCCGAGGCGCCGCCGGGCACGATCTCGAGCTGCTCGATGCCCAGGCGCGGAAGCGAGCTCCAGTAGATCCAGCCACCGAAGGGGTCGTTGACGGGCACGCCGTCGGCCAGCATCAGGCCACGCGAGACGCCGGAGGGACCGATTCCACGAAGATTGAGACCCTGCGAGGTGGGATCGGCAACCAGGCTACTGCTCCTGCGAAACAACCCGAACGAGGGCACCGAGGGCAGAAGCTCGTCCAGCGTCTTCGCGGGCGATCGCTCGATCTCGCTCCGCCTGATGATGGTGACGGCGGCGGGCACGTCGCTCGGCGGACGGGGCTCGCGTGTGGCCGTGACGACGAGCTCGACGAGCAGGTCTGGCAACCCGGGTTCAGCGGTCGCGCCCCCCTCGGGAGCAGTCTCTTGGGGCGCGGCTGCGGAGCTGGCGGCTTGGGCGGCAGCGATCGGAGCGGCCCCGACGGCGCCCGAGCAGACGGCAAGGAGGATGCACCCCACGATGCATTTCATGTCCATCGGCGTGCGACGAGAGACCGTCGTCTCGAACGGGCCGGGCCCAGCCAGCTCCGCCTCGCTCTACGACTTGAGCGAAGCCACGCGCCTCGCGTCCGCCTCGGCCGAAACCTATGTCCTCCCGCAGGGCGCGAACGAAGTGGACCCCAGATTGGGGTGCGACGGCCCGCAAACGCCGTTCGCCAGAGGAGAGAGTGGAGCTGGGAATTGAGGTCTCGCATCGCCCACCTTGCCTGGCGGGTGCGGCGGAGCTGACGGTGCGCTGAACGATCGCCCAGAATTGGAAGATCTAAATCAAGTCGCACGCTTTAATCTCTCGATCTTCGTCCTGCTCCGCCATCATCTTACAAGCGTCGCGATCCTTCTCATCATCGATCGCGTTGCAGGCTCGGTACGCCTCGCAGTGTCGCATGTGCGTTTCGTCGCGGCACCGCTCCTTCGCGCTCGCGTTGCCCGGCGTCGGCGCGTGCTGTGGAGGCGGATCGACCGGCTTGTCCTGCGCAAGTGCCCGCGTGAAGGTCAAGCCGACGAGCCCCAGAATGACCGCCAATCGCGTCATCGGTCCAGTTCCTCCGATCCTCCCCGACTTGCGCGCTCAGCTGCGCACTCAGCCCGGCGCGCGGCGTTCAGCGGCCCGCAGGGAATGCGGCTGGCTTCTTCTCCGGCCCGGCCGCGGCGAAGATACGCCGGTCGAAGACGCGGCGGACCATCGGCTCGAAGTAAGCCACCGGCAGCGTGTCATACTCCGGGTCGAACGAGCGCTGGCCCCACTCGCCGGTGAAAGCGCATCGCGAGCGCGTACCAGGGCTCCTGCTCCATGTTCCAGTAGGCCTCGCCATCGGTACACAGGTAGACGGGCGCGACGCAGGAAGTCGTGGAAGAGCGCCGCCACAACCAGTTCCTCGTCGGCGCCATCGCGCAGGGCGCGGGTGGCGGTCTGCAGGCAGTGCTCCTTCTGGGTCACGCCCGAGCCGTCGTCTATCTGCGCGCTCTTCTCCAGCAGCGCCAGCACCTCGGCGGACGTGCGCCTGGAATCCCCCTTGCCGTTCGCCTTCATCGTATCGGCCCAGTGGCGGAACTGCTCCGGGGTCCACTCCGACATGGCGGTGGGCCTACGCACCTTTCTGGCCGAACGCGCCGCGCCCACCGACGCGAGCAGGCCCAAGCCCATCCACTCGCAGGAGTCGGCGACGATCGACGGTCATGCCAGCCTCCGAAACTCACGCTCGGCGAAGGCGCTCGTTATGCGCTCGTTCTGCGCCCGGAAGCAAGGGAGACGTGGGTCCAGTCGACGTCGGTGTTGGTGTCGCGGATGCCTCTCAATACCGATCCGGACGGTGCCCCGGGGCTGACGGTGCAGCCTCGGAGTCATCATTTCGGGTCACGCGTCTCGACCCACCTTACTTCGCCGTCTGCTGGGCGATGGCGCGCACCATGTCGCACGCGCCTTTGTCGCAGTCGTAATCGCGCAGCTCGGAATCCTTGGTCTTGAGGATCTCGCAGCGTAGCCTCTCGCGGTCGATGATCCTTGAGAACTCGTCCACGCCGTGCCGGCCTTGAGCGAGCTTCCCGATGAGCCCCTCGCCCCCGCAAGAGACGATCAGCTCGCGCGTTGAGCGCTTCTCCATCTTCTGGCTTGCTGGCGATACTGCCGCCAGGAGTGCAGAAGTCAGGTAGATGGCCAGCATCTTCGAGATCATCGTCCCACCTCCCCTTTTCACTGGCGGATCGTCTGCGTCCCTCGAAAATCAAAAAAAGTAGTCCAAGGTGTTGTAAACTAACTCTGTTATCTAATGTATATGCCAGGCGCTGATATCGCAAATTCCTGACCTACCGAAATGGAGGTCGGGCCCGCACTGTGTGCGCGCCCAGGTCCCGCGGTGCGCACACGCTGGGACGCGCGCCGACAATCACCCCGGAAAGCTAGGAGTACATGCTTGAGCTGCCAACACCGGCAACCGCGTTCAAGAACGGGCACCACTTCCGGCTTGCGAGCTGGTCGTCGAACTTCCCCACTCCACGCCCGGATTTCCCGCAGACGAAGTTCGCCGCGCCGTCGACGCTGCCGTGCCCTGCGCAAGCAGTACGTGCTTCGAGCACGCGCGCGACCGGCGTTGACATCTGCACTGCTTCGGCGCATACGAGTTCCGCCGGGGGGCCATGAAAAACCGAGTTTTGGTCCGCAGGAAATGGAATTGCCTGCTCGCGGCAGCGCTGGCCCTCGCACTTGCGAAGGTGATGGCAACGGACGTCAGCAACAAATCGAGCAACGAAGCGTCGAAAGGCTTGCTCTTCATCCAGGGAGCCAGTGCCTTGACCAATTCCTTCTCACTGGCTCGCGCACGGGAACTCGCAAGGGGGTCGCATCATGAAGCGGCTGACTGAGATCTTGACGGCATCTCTCTTAGGCGGTGTCTTGCTCTTCTCGACCACGGCTTTAGCGGACGAGAAGTCCAATTGCGCGGGGTTGCCCACCCAGAAGGCGCTGGGACTCGCTCTAGCGAGCGCGACCGCGACGGAGAGCAGCGGGTTGAACAACCACATGTGGGCTACGATCGTCAATCGCGATGGAATCGTCTGCGCAGTGGCATTCTCAGGAGTCAATCGGGGCGCCCAGTGGCCTGGGAGTCGGGTGATCTCGGCCCAGAAGGCCAATACTGGAAACGCATTCAGCCTCGACAGCTCATCGTCCAGCAACGGCTCGGGGCAGCCTGCAGGTCTCGCGCTGTCCACGGCCAACCTGTATTCCGCGGTCAACCCGGGCGGTAGCCTGTATGGTTTGCAGCACAGCAACCCCGTCAACCCGGAGGTCGCCTACGCCGGCAATCCGGGCAACTATGGGACGGCCAACGATCCGATGGTCGGCGAGCGAATCGGAGGCGTCAATGTGTTCGGGGGCGGCCTCGCCCTCTACGCCGTAGGGAAGGTGGTAGTTGGAGGCCTTGGCGTGAGCGGCGACACCTCGTGCGCCGACCACAATATCGCCTGGCGCGTACGGCACATCTTGGACTTGGACCACCTGTTGGGGGTGGCGGGGGTTTCTGGAGATGCCCGACACCCAGACAACATCGTTTACGACATCGCGCCCAACCCCAGCGGCGGCACCGGCAACAGCGCCGGCGGCTTTGGCCATCCGAGGTGCATCAACACGGGGGAGGAGACCACGCTTCCAGCGGTCCAACCGTAGGGGCCGCGCCGCAGAGCCGCGCGGTTTGCGAGCTGGGCGAGAAGAGTGGCTCCCCGCCCGCCCAGCTCGGGCACGATGCCGCGCGAGGACGAAGCTGCGGGCGCTTCTGTTGATCGCATTCACCGCCGGCAGGACCAGTGACCGGCTGCGCGCGATCGAGGTCCGCGTAGAAGATGAGCGGAGTCCTTCCTTCGAGCCCGCGCTCCTCGGTCGCTACACGAACGCCGAAGCCACGCCTTCATCGAAGATGCAGCCAAGCTCGAGTGGGCGTGTTCGGACCGCGAGGGGGTGTGAGCATCAGCTCACGATCGCCGTAGCCGACGCCGGCGAGCGCCGACCCAGCCGCACCGAGCCGGCGGAGCCTAGAGGAGCCGAACCGTGCGAAACCTGCTGCTCGGAGTCGTGATCGGAGTCGTCGTCGTTCTGCTCGGCGCGTACCTCTTCCTTACAAGGGGCATGCCCGTCGCGACCAAGGGCGGGCCGCCTCCGCTCGAGCGCTTCCTCGCGAGCACGGCGCTCCATCACGCGATGAAGGGCGAGGTGGACACGCCCGCCCCGACTGCTCCAGACGAGGCCAACCTCCTGGCGGGCGCCAAGGTATACCGGGCACAGTGCGAGGTCTGCCACGGGCTGCCCCATCAACCGCCGTCGGCGATAGCCAGCGGGATGTTCCCGCGTCCGCCGCAGCTCCTCATGCCCGGCAAAGGCGTCACCGACGATCCCGTCGGAGAGACTCATTGGAAAGTCAAGAACGGGATCCGCCTGAGCGGGATGCCCGGTTTCGCCGATGCGCTGTCCGACGCGGAAATGTGGCAGGTAAGTCTCCTTCTGCTGAAGGCCGATCAGCTCCCCGACCGCGTACAACAGGCGCTGCGTCCTTGATTCTCCATCGCCTGCCGCAGCAGCGTTCGCAGACGCCTCGTGAACGGCGCGAAAACCTGCGACTGCCTGGAATCCGAGGCGCCCGCGCCCCGAGTGGTTGCGAGCGGTTGCCAAGCCGTGCTACCCGCTGGCTCCGTCGCAGAAGGCCTTCGAAGCCGCGGACTGAGGGTTTCGACCCTGCTCCAAGTGCGCCTTTCCAGTTGTCGGCGCATCCAGAATACGACCACGGCCAAGTGACAGCCGCGGAGACTCCATGGAGGTCCGCTCGCGGAGTCCGGGTGACGAGCACAGCGTGGGTCGAGCCCTACTGCTGAGCCTGTGCTGAAGCGCGTCGTCTCAAGGGCCTCATTCGGTGCTCGTTCCGCGGTGTTGGCCAGTTTGCGGCACGGACTGTTAAGCCGTGGGTCGCTGTTTAGTCACCGCAGGAGAGTTGGAGCCAGCCACCGAAGCTCGTCGACAGTTTCCGACTCGACACGAAGACCCACAAGTTAGCCTGACGACATGCCCCCTCGTTTCGGCAGCATTCTACTTGCCGCGCCGCTAGTGAGCGATGAAGTCCGCCAAGTCGGCGACAGCAACACGAATCGCGTTCACGATACGGAAGTGTCGCAGCTGCCCCAGCGCGCAGAGCTTGTAGACCGTCGCCGCGCAAACGCCGAGCCGCTCCCCCACCTGCCGCACCGTGAGCAGCCGCTCGATCCCGCCGTCCAACTCGTAGAGCGGGGGTGGGACTGGCTGTAGCAAATTGGTAGCAAAATTTCTGCGAAGCGCGCCGAATCGTTGTGATGGTTGGACTGCACCGCCGCGCTCGTCCCGAGTGGCTGCGCAGCGGTGGTGATCGTTCGTAAGCGTTGGACGGGTCGGTTCCTCGGTTCGGGACCAGGGGGTCGCAGGTTCAAAATCCTGTCTCCCCGATTTCCAATGAATTAGGTCCGTGCTAACCGTGTCCGACAGCTCGAACCGGCGCCTTCCGGATCGTCGTCGAGAACTGTCTCCAAACTGTCTCCAAAACTGGGGCGCATTTGCGGGTACTCGCGAGGATGGGCGAGGAGATCGTGCGTTTACTCAACCTGCTGTTCTGACGGGCGAAACGACGAATTGGCGCGCGTCGTCGCCTAGTTACGACTGTTCAGCGGTTTCGGGTTCGATTCCCATGCGCTACCGCCAGAAGCTCGTGATCTTCTTACGCCTTGGCGCCCTCGCCTGCGCCCGTTTCAAGTTGTCAGCGCAATGCGTTTTCCGACGCATCCGCTCGCTCCGACGACGAGGTATGGGCCCGCCTTGTCCCCTGAGTAACGTCGTGCGGTGGTGCCCTCGCTATCGCAGCACGGCCTCTGCTTCG
>WNFF01001177.1_pt1 | contig 32868 bp, 30 predicted proteins | sample 5400441 | NCBI WGS metagenome assembly WNFF01 (sample SAMN13153345, study PRJNA577476) | soil metagenome | isolation source: 120 cm saprolite under Douglas fir tree site 2 hole 3 replicate 1 | place: USA:California | collected 2015-04-18
AACGCCTGAGATCTGATCAACCCGCCGATGCCGATCGGGACCTGCCCTTCCATGACGGCAAAGAGGCGGTGCTTGTCGTCCTGACCCGACTCGGGCAGCGGTCCGACGAATTCCCAGACGTCATCCTGCAGTTGCAGAGAACGCAGCAAGGCATCGTGAGACGCGTTCAGGGGCAGAAGCTCCATCACTCAGTCCGAATGGGGATACGTGGAAAGTACTCTTATGGAGCCGTGGCCGCGAAGCTATAACGCCCCGAACCGACGTCCACGATCACATCGTTGCCGCGCTGCCGGGCGGAGCGAACGCCTTCGCTGGCGTTGAGAGCGACGCCAGCTTCCCGCACGCGGTCGAGCCGTGCGTCCCACAAGGTCACTTCCGCTGACGTGTTCGCCGGAACGGTGACGTCCAGTACGAATCGCGGTCCCTCAAGTCTCCACGCGGACTTCAGCGTCCCGTAACCCGTTTCAAGAGATGCGCTCGCACTCGTCAGGCCGGCTCCCGGTCGTGGCGCGATGCGTGACCGCCGGTATCCCACCGCTCCCGAATCCACGTCGATCCCGCCGATGTTGCGGTACATCCAGTCGCCGACCGCGCCGAAGGCGTAGTGATTGAACGAGTTCATTCCGGGATCTTCGAACGAGCTGTCGGGTCGAATGCCGTCCCACCGTTCCCACATGGTCGTCGCCCCTCTGGTGATCGGGTATAGCCACGACGGGTAGGTGCGCTGGGTGAGCAATGCGAACGCGAGCCCCACGTGCCCGGTGGCGCCGAGCACGTGCAGGAGATACGGCGTGCCAAGAAAGCCAGTCGTGAGATGGTGCTCGCGCGCTTCTACGTCGTGCGCGAGACGCGCGGCGGCAGCGGCGACCACAGAATCGGGAAGAAGATCGAACGCGATCGCCAACGCGTACGCCGTCTGCGTATTCTCGCCCACTCGACCCGTACTCGAGACAAACTCCCGATTGAACGCGTCGCGTATCGACCGAAAGCGCGCACGATACGCGGCCGCTTCGTCGGTCCGGCCGAGCGCCGCCGCGCTGCGCGATACCAGATCCGTCGAGTGCGCCAGGAACGCCGTCGCGATGAGATCCGTTCCCGTGGTCGCACCAGGGTACGAGGGATCGTCGCTGTGGAGCGCGAGCCAGTCGCCGAACTGCCATCCCGGTCTCCAGATCAGATCCGTACCCGCTCGCCGCCGCGCGTAATCGACCCACGCGCGCATGCTTGGATACTGGCGCTCGAGTAAGCGCCGGTCGCCATACGCGACGTACATCGTCCAGGGAACGATGACGGCGACGTCGGACCAGCCAGCGGTGCCCGCGAAGCGAATCGAGTCACCACCGAGTGGATTGGGAATCACCCACGGGACACTGCCGCTCGCGTCTTGATCGGCCGCCACATCGGACAGCCACTTCGCGAAGAAACCGGAGACGTCCATGTTGAACGCGGCGGTCCGCGCGAACACCTGCGCATCTCCCGTCCATCCGAGTCGCTCGTCGCGCTGCGGGCAGTCAGTCGGCACGTCGAGAAAGTTGCTGCGCTGACCCCAGACGATGTTGCGCTGCAGCTGGTTGAGCAGCGAATCCGAGGTCACGAGACTGCCTGTCTGCGCGAGATCGGACGACACCGCGATGCCCGTGATCGTGGTCGAGTCCGGCGGAGCAGGAAGTCCCGCGACGGCCACGTATCGAAAGCCGTGGAAGGTGAAGTGCGGCTCGTACACCTCTCGCGACTTCCCGCTGAGGGTGTAGCGATCCGTCTGGCCGGCTCGGCGCAGATTGGCGGTGTAGAGATTGCCGTCCCGGTCGAGCACTTCGCCGAACCGGAGCGTGACCGTCGTGCCCGCCGGGCCCCGAACGCTGAGACGCGCCCAGCCGGTGAAGTTTTGACCGAGGTCGAACACCGTTTCGCCCGACGGCGCTCGATGGATGTTCACCGGACGCAGCTCACGCACGCGACGCACTGGTGGCGACATCGATGCCACGAGCGCCGCCGGAGGAGGATCGAGAAGGGCAACCGCCGCCCAGTCGCGGTCGTCGTACGGCGCGTCAGCCCAGCCGCTGAGCTCCCCCCCCCGACGCGCGTCGTACGTCTCGCCGCCATAGATGTCCGACGCGAGAACAGGCCCAGCCGTGGTCTTCCAATCGGAATCCGACACGACGCGTTCCGTCCGTCCGCTCTCATAGTGAATCTCGAGCTGCGCGCGTAAGGCAAGCCGCCGCCCATAGAGGTTGCGCTGGCCGAAGAAGCCGAGATTTCCGCGGTACCAGCCGTCGCCGAGCATTGCCCCGACGACATTGGCGCCCGGTCGCAAGAGCGGGGTCACGTCATAGGTCTGGTACTGGAGACGGTGGTGGTACGAGGTCCAGCCGGGCGTGAAGAACTGATCACCGATCCGCTGTCCGTTGAGATAGACCTCGTAGAGGCCGAGGCTGGTGACGTAGAGACGCGCTGTGCGCACCTGGTCGTCAACACGAAAGGCCCGCCGCAACAGTGGCGACGGAGATGGGAGGCTATCTGACGCCGTTGCTTTCGGGCCGATCCACCGGGCGGTCCAGTCGCCGGACTGGAACAGCCCTGTCTCCCAAAACGCGACAGGAGTCCAGGGAGACGCGCGACCGTTCGTATCCCAGACGCGCACGCGCCAGTAGTACCGAGTACGCGACACCGCCGGCGGACCGCGATACTCCACGAATACCGAGGCATCGGAAGTCACCTTCCCCGAATCCCACAGTAGATCCGCGCCACGAGTCAGGCTCGCTTCACTGGTCCCGACCTGCAGTTGATACGCAGCCTGCATCGTGTTCCGCCGGGTGCTTTCGATCCGCCAGCTCAGCCTCGGCTGCACCACGTCGATGCCGATCGGATTGGTGAGGTACTCGACGCGCAGTCCGGAGACCGTGAGTGCGGCCTGAGGGAGCATCTGCGCTGGTGCGAGCACCGTCAGTGGCAGGATGATCAGGATGCGAAGACCGATCATTTGGTCTGCACCGCATGCCCGCCGAACTCGTTGCGCAGCGCGGCGATCACCTTCGCACCGAAGGACTCCTGCTGGCGGGAGCGGAGCCGCGCGAGCAGCGACAACGTGATGACCGGCGCCGGCACGTCGAGGCGGATCGCCTCCTCGACTGTCCAGCGTCCCTCACCCGAATCGTCCACGTAGCCGCGGATGGCGGCTAGCTGGTCGTCACGCGAGAACGCCCGCTCCGCCAGCTCGTTCAACCAGGACCGCACCACGCTGCCGTGGTTCCATAGCTTGGCGATCTTGCCGAGCTGGAGCTTGAAGTCCTGCGAGGCGTGCAGGATCTCATAACCCTCGGCATACGCCTCGAGCAGACCGTACTCGATTCCGTTGTGCACCATTTTGACGTAGTGACCGGCGCCGCTGGGACCCACGTGAGCGTAGCCATCAGCCGGCGCGAGCGTCCGAAAGATCGGCTCGCAGTGCTGGAAGGCGGCCGGCGACGCACCGATCATGAGGCAGTAGCCGAGCGTAAGGCCCCAGATCCCGCCGCTCGTCCCGACATCCACGAACTCGATTCCCCGTTTCTTGAGCGCTTCGGCGCGCCGCACCGAGTCGCGGAAGTTCGAGTTGCCACCGTCGATGACGATGTCTCCCCGGGCGAGATGCGGCACGAGCTGCTCGATGGTGCCCTCGACCGCTCCCGCCGGCACCATGATCCAGACGACTCGGCGCGGGGCCAGCTGTCGAGCGACGTCGGCAACGTCCTTGGCGCCCTTGGCGCCCGTACCGACGTGTGATTTGATCTCCTCGGCGCTCGAGTCGTACACAATCAGCTCGTGCCCGCCCTGGACGAGCCGTCGCACCATGTTGCCGCCCATGCGGCCCAACCCGATCATCGCCAGTTGCATTGTTGCGGCTCCATTGATGATGAGCTCCAAGGCCTGCGTGAGTCCCTCAAGAACGCATCTCGACCTGCTCGGTCGCAAGCGTCCACCGCTCGAGCGCCGCATCGAGGTCCCGTTTCAATGTCTCGAGCTCCGCGCCGAGCTCCCGGGCTTTAGCGGCGCCGTCGGGTCTGGTGTAGAGCGCCGGGTCCTCCAGCGTGCCGACGACCCGCGCGACCGCTGACTCAAGCTCGGTCACGCGAGCCTCCGCCTCGTCGAGCTCCTGCCGAGCCCGGCGCAGCTCCTTACGCGGATCCTTCTTGGGGAGTAGCGCGACACGCTGATGCTCGTGGACCTGCCGCAGCGCCTGTTCCTCGGCGGCGCTGACGGCGGCAGCATGGGCGCGCTCCGTGCTGACTCCCTCCCACTCCGCGAAGCCGCTCGCGAACTCGGTCATGCGCCGTTCGTGCAGGATCCAAATGCGCGTTGTCAGAGCGCGCAACAGCGCCCGGTCATGACTCACCAGAATGACGGTGCCGTCGTACGCCTCGATCGCGTCTTCAAGCGCCTCGATGGATTCCACATCCAGATGATTGGTCGGCTCGTCGAGCACGAGCAGGTTGGCGCCCGACAGCATCAGGATCGCGAGCGCAACGCGGGCCCGTTCGCCGCCCGACAACGAATCGGCGCGCCGCTGCACTTCCTGCCCCGAAAAACCAAATCGTCCGAGGTGCCCCTGGATCCGGCCGCGCTCCCATTTCGGCCGCAGCCCGGCGATCACATCGTACAGCGTGCGATCGAGCGGCACCTGCGAGAGATCCTGCCGGTAGTAACCAGCCGTGATCGACGCGCCCAGCCGCAGCTCGCCGCCTTGCGTCGGATGCTCACCCAGGAGGGCCCGCAGGAGCGTGGACTTGCCCGCCCCGTTGCGGCCGATGATCCCCAGCACGCCGGTTCGTTCCAGTGTTCCGCTGAATCGCTCGACCAGCGTGCGATCACCGATGGCCAGGCTCACGTTCTTCGCGCTGACGACCTGATCGCCGCCGCGCTCCGGCACCTCGAAGCGCACCGCCATCGTGTCGTCCGCACCAATGACGGGGCTCAGTCGCGGCAGCCGTTCCAGCCGCTTGCGCCGGCCCTTGGCCTGGCGGCTGTTCTGCCCCGCAATGTTGCGCGCGATGTAGTCCTTCTCGTGCGCGATCGTGCGCTGCTGTTGGTCGTACTTCCGCTGCTGCGCCAGCCGGCGCTCGGCGCGCTGGCGCACGAACGCGGCGTAGTCTCCCGTGTACGGCGTCGCTGTACCGCCTTCGAGGTGCAGGACGTGGCCCACGGTCGCGGCGAGGAAGGCGCGATCGTGGCTCACGAGGAGCACGGTGCGCCCGCTCGCGGTGAGGTATTCCTCCAACCAGCGGGTGGTTTCGAGATCCAGGTGATTGGTCGGCTCGTCGAGCAGCAATACCTCCGCGGTCGTCATGAGCTGACGAGCCAGGCCGAGGCGGCCGAGCTCACCGCCGCTCAAGGCGGAGAGCGGGGTGATGCGAGCCTGCGCGGGATCGAATTCGAGGCCATGCAGCACCGCGTCGATGCGCGCGGTGACCGCGTAGCCGCCTTCACGCTCGAAGCGCTCGAGGTCTTCGCCGTACTGTGCCATGGCGCGCGGCGAGGAGTCGTGGGCGAGATCGGCGGCCTGTTTCACCAGCGACTGCTCCAACGCCAAGAGCTCCGCGAGCTCGCCGGCGGCGGCCTCCCAAACCGTCGTAGCGGCGCCGAAGTCGCGGTGCTGCTCGAGCAGAGAGACGCGCAGGCCGGGCGCGCGCGCGATGCCCCCGCGCGTGGGCTCGACCTCACCAGTTAACAACCGGAAGAGCGTGGTCTTCCCCGAACCGTTGCGGCCTACGATGCCCCACCGTTCGCCCGGGGCGACGGTGAAGGTGACGTTCGAGAAGAGGGTGGTGTCGCCGAAATCGACGCCGACGCCCGCAAAAGCAATCTGAGTCATCCAGCAAGCAGAATAGCCCAGAATTCGTCGGTGGTATAGGATTGGGCCACCTCATGGGCACTGTCCACACTGGGCGCTACGTGTTGATGGGCGTCAGCGGCGCCGGCAAGACCGTGATCGGATCGATGCTCGCGCGCGCGCTCGGCGTCGAGTTCATCGAAGGTGATGACCTGCACCCACCGGAGAACGTGCAGCGCATGGCGGCCGGGATCCCGCTGGCCGACGACGACCGCCATGGTTGGTTGATCGCAATCGCGACCCGACTCCGCGACGCGAAGCGCGCCGGCATTGGTCTCGTCGTCTCGTGTTCGGCACTCAAGCGGAGCTATCGCGATCTGCTGCGCTCCGTTGGGGACGCGGACGCGCGGTTTGTGTACCTCGCGGGGAGCCGAGCGCTCATCGCAGAACGCTTGGCACAACGCCGCGGCCACCTCATGCCGCCATCGCTGCTCGATAGCCAGCTCGCCATTCTGGAGGAGCCGTCACCAGACGAGCGCGCGTGGCTGTGCGATATCCGCGAGACGCCGCAGGCTATCGTCACCGATCTGTTGGCCCACGCGGCATGAGCCCAAACGCTCGGCTGCTGCTCTACGCGTTCGGTGCAGTGGTCGCGCTGATCGTGCTGATCGCGCGCTTCAAGCTGCATCCGTTCATCGCACTGATCGCGGTGTCCCTCGGAATGGGGGCGGCCGCGGGCATGCCACTCGGCAGTGTCGTGAAGGCGTTCACGGAGGGAGTCGGTGGAGTCCTGGGATTTATCGCAATCGTGGTTGCCCTCGGGACGATGCTGGGCAAGATGATGGCGGAGTCCGGCGCCGCGACGCGCATCGCGACCACGCTCATCTCGCGATTCGGCGAGCAACGCGTGCATTGGGCAATCATGTTCGTCGCGTTTATCGTCGGGATTCCGGTCTTTTTTCAGGTCGGTTTCGTGCTGCTGATTCCGCTGGTGTTCACGATTGCACGTCGCACGGGGATGTCGCTCGTGAAGATCGGCATTCCGCTGGTGGCCGGGCTATCGGTGGTGCACGGGATGGTGCCGCCGCATCCGGCGGCGATGCTCGCGCTCGTCGCCTACCACGCCGATGTCGGGCGCACCATCGCGTATGCACTCCTGGTCGGGTTGCCCACTGCCGCGCTGGCCGGCCCGATCTTCGCTTCGTGGATCGCGCCACGCGTCCAACTTCCTGCTGAAAACCCGATCGCTGCTCAGTTCACGGGCGGCAAGGGCGGCACAGACGGCATTCCCCGCGACATACCGGGGTTCGGCATCTCGCTCTTCACCGTGCTGCTCCCAGTCATCCTGATGTTGTGCGCGAGCGCAGCCGACGTCGCACTCGATAGCTCGAGCACGCTCCGCTCGCCGCTCGACTTCGTCGGGAGCCCGATCGTGGCGCTGCTGCTGGCGCTCCTGTTCTCGTTCTGGTCGCTGGGCTACAAGCAACACTTCAGTCGGGATCAGATCCTCAAGTTCGCCAATGACTGCCTCGCGCCGACCGCCGCCATTCTCCTGGTGATCGGCGCCGGCGGCGGATTCAACAGGGTGCTGCTGGAGAGCGGCGTTGGAAGAGCGATCGCCACCATCGCACTGGGATCGCACGCCTCGCCACTCCTGCTCGCATGGACTGTGGCGGCGCTCATCCGCGTGGCCACGGGCTCGGCGACCGTGGCGATGACGACGGCCGCTGGAATCGTCGCCCCCATCGCGGCGGCCACGCCGGGAGCGAATGTCGAGCTCTTGGTGCTCGCGACGGGTGCGGGCTCGCTGATGCTCTCACACGTGAACGACTCGGGATTCTGGCTCATCAAGGAGTTCTTCAACATGACCGTGCAACAGACGCTGAAGACGTGGACTGTCGCCGAGACGATCATCGGGCTGGCGGGGTTGGGTTTCACGCTGTTGCTCAGCCTCGTGGTGTCGGGGTGTACATCCCGCGAACAGCAGACCCGAGAGCTGAGCGCCGCAGGGTGGATCGACGTGACGGCCACACTGGATCCGGCGAGGACTCCGGTGTACGAGGGCGACGCGCCGATGAAGTTTGATTTTCTCAAGGATATGCGGAAGGGCGATAAGCTGACGCTATCGGCCTACTCGATGGGCGCGCACAGCGGGACGCACATCGACGCCCCGATGCATTTCGTCGTCAATGGCGCATCGATCGATCAGGTAGCGCTGGACCCGCTGATCGGGGCCGCGCGGGTCATCGATATCCCCGACAGCGTCCGGGCGATCGACGCGGGCGAGCTGAACCGGCACGAGTGGAGGGGCGCGAAGCGGGTGCTGTTCCGGACCCGGAGCACGTTGCGCGGCTGGATGGACTCCGCGTTCCATCGGGACTTCGCGTACGTGGCCCCGGACGCGGCGCAGCTGCTCGCAGACGCCGGCGTCGTGCTGGTCGGCGTCGACTACATCTCGGCGGAGCAATTCGCCGCTCCGGCGCCGCGGACGCACCAGATTCTGCTGGGGCGCGGGATTCCCATCGTGGAGGGGCTGGATCTGCGTCCCGTGCACGCGGGTGACTACGATCTCATCGTGCTACCGATCAAAGTGCGAGGACACGAAGGCGCGCCGGCGCGCGCCATCGTTAGGGAGCGGTGAGTCTGGCCGTGTGGCCCTTGCGACCCGTCGTGTTGAACGCGGCGACGCGGACGGTCCCGCGCAACGGGATCGGGCCGCGCACCACGGCGCTGCGAACCGTCGGCTCGGTGCCGTCCGTCGTGTAGCGAAGCGTGAAGCCGGGCAGCTCCATGCTGGTGTGAACCGCTCCCCCTTCGAGCTTCAAACCCGGTGTGGGGATTCGATAGTTGAGGCCCGGGACCTCCCGATCGAGTCGAGGCAGCTCGCGCTGGCCGACAACATTGACGAAGCGGGACCAGGCCGCGCGGTACAGGGAGTCCGATTTTGCGGGATCGCGCTCCCTTGCCCAATCCGGGTCGGGCGCCCACCCGCGCTCGGCGAGCGCGAACAATCTCGGGACCAGCATATACTCGACGCGCCCCTCCCCACCCAACGTCTCCGACCACAGGTTGCCTTGAATCCCCGCAATGTGAGCCCGACCGTAGTCGGTGAGCCGATCCTTGCCGGCGAACACAGCCGGATCCAGTGGGTTGCCGCGACGGTCGAGGCGGGCGTTGCGGTAGTAGTCGAACGGAATGAAGTCGAACGGCTTGCGCAGGTCGACGTAGCCGCCCCAGTCGAGGCCGATCTCGTCCGGACTCTGATTCCACGCGAGATCGAGGTAAAGATTGGTCACGGGACTCAGCACAACGTCGTAGCCGCCATTCGCCAGACGGTAGGCGAGGTCCTCGGCGCCCCACCCCGGGACGTTGTTCCACACATAGGCGCGCCAGCCGCGCTCGGCGAATCCGGGATTGACGATGGTGGCGGGCCGGCCGTCGCGACGCGTCTTGCGTACCGCGATTTCTTCCCAGCCCGAGGGGGCGATGCCCTGCGCCTTGAGGATCTGCTCCACCCGGCCGTAGAAGACGAACCACAGATCGTCGACGCTCGAGACGGCGTGCGCTTGCATGTACGCCTGGACAGCCGGCGACCCCACCCAAACGCCGGCCGGAACTTCATCACCACCCATGTGAATATGGCGCAGCGGCGCACCGGCCTCGCGGTGCATCGCGGCGAGATCGCCCACCACGCGCTCGATGAACCCATACGTCGACTCGAGCGCCGGGTTCATCACGTTGTCGGGATAGCCCTGGACGGAGGTGTACACCGAGCGATCGGCCGGGTCGTTGAGGCGGTACTGTTGGTTGTGCTGCATGGCTTTGATCGCGGCGCGCGCGTGGCCCGGCATCTCGATCTCCGGAATCACCTCGATGTGCCGCGCGGCGGCGTAACGCACAATCTCGACGTAGTCGGCATGGGAAAAGAAGCCGCTACCCCAGGGCCGGTCGACTGCGGGCCCCGATCCGAACGCGGGCTGCAGATGCCGGTCCGAATCGGGCGGGTGGCCGCGTCGCGCGCCTACTGCGGTAAGCTCGGGGAGGGTCGAGATCTCGACGCGCCAGCCTTCGTCATCCGTGAGGTGGATGTGAAAGACGTTGAGCTTGTAGCGAGCGAGGAGATCGAGCGTGCGCAGCACGAGCGGCTTCGGATGGAAGTTGCGGGCGACGTCGAGCATGAACCCGCGGTAGCCAAAGCGCGGAGCGTCCACGACCTGGATCGTGGACAAGACAAGACCTGTTCGAGGAGTTGGCGCGGGCAGTAAGCTGCGTAGCGATTGGAGACCGTAGAAGACGCCGGCGGGCGACGTGCCCACGATACGAACGCCCTGGACGGAATCCACGACGAGCGAGTACGCCTCAGGTGACGTCTGCCCTTCGACGGGTCCAACCTCGAGTCGGAGACGCGGCCCGACTCCCTTCCCGGTACCACTGAAATAGGGGCGCAGGTATTCCGCCGCGAATGCCGCCTCGGTTCTCAGCGCTTCGGGCGCTTCGACGGGCGGCATCGCCGCGAGGCGCAGCGCTCCGGATCCGTTCGTCAGCTCGATCGGCGTCGGGAAGACCGGTGGCAAATCACTCGCGAGGAGATCGCGAATCGCGGAGTCGAGCGCGAATTGCTTCTCCGGGCCCGCGACGCTGGGATGCTCGAACGGGGCGGCCACATAATCGCTCAAGGGGACGCCGACGTCCTTCGCGTCGTCGAAAACGATGTAGGGACCCTTCGGGACGAAGCTGGCATTGAGGAGCAGGTCCGTGACATACGGGATCCGCACGCTGGCGCCGCGCGCCAATCCAGCGAACCCGGTTGCCGGCACCAGGCGGTGCAGGTCCCCCGGCAAGTCTTCGATGGTGAACCCGGGCCCTACGCTGCCGGGCCGCGCGCCGTGGAGCGCGTTATAGTAGATCGCCCATCCGCTCGGCGGCAGCGCCTTCGGACCGTGGTTGGTGAGCGTGAAAGCCGCGATGCTGTCCCCGACGAGTTCCCAGCGGAGCCCGAGGGTTGTCTGGGCGGCGACGGCGCTCGCCGTGAGGGTCAACAGAAGAGCGGGCAGTGCAGGAAGGAGTCGGTTGCGCATGAGGGAGATTAGACCTTTGCGGGTCGCTATGTCCAGTACGGCAATGGCCGCGCTCATCTATTTCTGTTTAGCGCCGAGTAGCGGCGGGCCCGCGTTCAGAGTGATCGCGTTCTTTACCGGCAAAGAGGATCCGGCTCATATCAGCTTTTTACATGAAGCCGAGCGATGGTTTCCGGAGATGGCAGCGAAATACCACTTCAGCTTTGACACCACATCCAATTGGCACAATCTGAATGCAGACTTTCTTGCTCCGTATCAGGTCGTGGTCTTTCTTGATACGCGTCCTGAGGAACCCGTACAGCGGGCTGCGTTTCAGGCGTACATGGAGCATGGCGGGGCCTGGATGGGCTTTCACTTTGCCGGTTTTGCGCTGACCCCTTCGGCGTATCCGGCAAACTGGGACTGGTACCACAACACATTTCTCGGATCAGGATCGTACGTCAGCAATACGTGGAGACCGACGTCGGCCATTCTCCGCGTTGAAGATCGCGCGCATCCGCTGACTCACCATCTGCCCGAGACGTTTCGGTCCTCGCCCAATGAGTGGTACCGGTGGGAAAAAGATCTGCGGCAGAACCCTGACATAGACATTCTGCTATCCATCGACTCGAGCAGCTTTCCGCTGGGCACCGGGCCAAAACCACACGAGATCTGGCACAGTGGATACTATCCCGTGGTTTGGACCAACAAGCACTACAAGATGATCTACCTCAACATGGGTCACAACGACATTGACTACGAGCACAAGTACGATACGACGAACAGGACATTGTCACATACGCTGAATAACCCAATTCAGGATCAGCTAATCATCGATGGCTTACTGTGGTTGGGGGACAAAGAGAAGAAGGCGCCGGGCGCGTCATTCTAATGAGCGTGTTTTTCACCCGCCTCAACGCGGACAGCGAGGCGATTCTCCTCCGGCGGCAGAGGACACGTAGCGAAGGCCGTGTAGGCACAAGGTGGACTGATCGCACGATTGAAGTCGATGGTCGTCCAGCCTGTCGAGTCCGGAACCGGCACCCAGAGATAGCGGCCAGCGGGATACGTCTCGCGCCGGTTGGTGGAGTCCTTGAACATCAGCCAGAGCCACTTGGGATCGCTGGGCTCGGCAAACGCTTCGAGGCGCATCTCCCTACCGGCCACGTGGAACACCAATTCGCCGGGAACGGCGAGACGCTGTTCAGCGCCTGTAACATCCGCGAGGCGGAAGACTCGCGGTTGCCGATACGCCCTGAGTCGCGCGGCGACACGCCAGCGCGGGTCGGGCTCGTACTCCGGTGACAAGGTGAATCCCTTGAGACGTGGACTCGCCAGGTCCGTCACCCTGAGGTACTCGCGCTCATCCTGGACATGGATCCACATGCGCAACGAACCAAAGCGCAGGTAGGTCGGCACCGAATCGTCGTCTGTAAGAAGTGTCAGGGTCGACGCGATTGGACGATTCTGGTCCGAGAGGAGGCGATGCCCGCGCGCGGGTTCGACTTGGACGATCCGACCGCGGCGCACGAACGTACCGACAACCGCGCGCGGGCCGGGGCCTGGGAGAACGATAGGCAGTGAGGAGTCTGTCCCAAACGGCGTTCGCCCCTCGTTGAGGAGCCACAGACCAGCAAGCCCTGCGAAATTCTCACCGATCCTCTGCTGTAGCTTCGAGCGCCACGCGGCGTGCTCAGCGACGAACGCTGACCGATCAACGGGCGGCGGATCAGGCCAGGTCCGTGACGTGCAAGCGCTCAGCGTCGCCGCGAGCAGCAACCATTTCTTCACGAGCGCCACAAGGTCACGATGAGCGGTATCACCAGCATCTTCACGAGCCAGTCGCCGGCATGGATCGCGGCCACCTTCCATGGGACGTTTTCCCAGAGGACCGATCCCGTGAGCAGGATGACGGGAAATCCGATCCACAGGACCAGGCCGAAGTGGACGGCATAGATCCAGTTTCTGATGCCGAGGAGGGTCACGAAGCCCGCAATCACGTAGGCGAGGACGATGCACCGCGCCAGCTCGACCACCAGCTTCCCCGCGGGCATCTTCGCGCCGGCCATCGCCGCGACGGGATCCAGGCCACGCAGGCGCATCCAAGGTTTGAAGAACAGCAGGGGACTGTACCAGAGCCAGCCCAGTACGAACACGACGACGGCAGCTACGAGAACAGGCAAGTAGTTCACGTGCACCATGTCACGCTCCCCGGTTCACTTCCCGAGCCTTGCTGAGTAAGCGCTCCGCGAAATCGAGCCGCTCCTGGGTTTCGGCTTGCTCCTGTTGGAGATCTTGGAGCCGACTCTCGAGTGCCTCGAGCCGCGCAGTGACATCGTCCGACAATGCTTGGGGACGGGCGGCACGAAGGCGAGCGAGCTTGATGACGGTGAGCGCAGGGATCCCCACGAATATGAGGAGTGCGGCAAGAAACACACCAGGTTCCATATGGTCTGTCCTCGTCTTGGCCTGTGAATCGCAGCGCGCCTAGACGGCGGCATCGTGCTCGCCGCGATACGCGAGGCGGCCGGTGGCAACCAGCACAAGCAGCACAGCTATTGCCCCGCACACGGCCGCGTACCCTAACAGCAGAGGCAACCGCCTTACGCGAACTTGGTCCCAATTGTTGAATCGAAGACCGATCTCCTGCGCCGTGAGTGCACGTGATTCCGACCCATCCATCATCGATACCCGGTGCTGCTCGACCAGCGTGCCAAGCGGCTGGCCGCGCGCGTAGATCTCCACACGATCCTTGCTATCTGCAAGGGAGAGGGCCAAGGGCGCCGGCGTCCACCAGATGTCAGCGCGCCGCGAGAGCTCGCTGTAGAGCGCGACGGCGGGAATGCAGAACAGCGCGGCCATAAGAGCTGAGAAGAAGATGCGGAGACGAGGCGGCATCGAGTCCTCCTGTGAACTCAATCGGGCGGGTGCCAAGCGAATGAATCCCGCGCTCGGTACAAGACTTCTCCATTGACATGAACGCGCCTCACTGTCAACGCTGGATGACGACCGCCGTTCCGTAGCAGAGTACTTCGGTGGCGGAACCCTGCCGGCCAACTTCCGAACTCTCGTAGCGGACTCCGACGACCGCATTCGCCCGGAGTGCTCGAGCATGTTGCAAGAGCAGCTCATAGGCCTGCTCGCGCGTTTGCTCACACATCTCAGTATACGCGCCGATCTGCCCACCGATGATCTGCTTCAGTCCCCCCAGAAATCCCTGGCCGATCGTTGGCGATCGCACGACGATTCCCCGGACGAGACCCTTGTATTCGGTGATGCGATATCCCTCAATCGAAAAGGTCGTGGTTGTCTGCAGCGTCTCTGGCATCCATGCTCCTTGAGGGCGTTTGTCGTTGCTTCATCTGGGACCGGTGGGAATACGGGGCATGCCTGCCGCGATGACGATCTGTAGTGCCTCGTCCTTGGTGAAGCCCTTGCGCACCAGCGCGTCGTAGTAGTTGCGCGTGAAGACGGCCAGCCGCTCGGCATTTTCGGGCTTCGACATCACTCTGAGCATCCCCTCCATCATGGACTCCATCATCTGGCCCATCATCGGGCCCATCATCACAGAGGCTTGCTCCATCGCCACACGAGCACGATGGCCACGGCGGTGGGCACACCGAACACCAAGAGGAAAAACGGAGTCTCTTCGGCAACTGAGTACCCCGCCTTCGTAACTCCCAGCCACATGTTGATCCCGGCCCCGATGAACCACAGCGGAATGAACACTTTGGCTGCCGTCGCGAGCCCGTGCGCCGGCGTCGGCGCCCCGAGCCAACCTCCGATGAGCAGGCATAACGCCAGCAGACCGAAGCCTGCTCCGATCACCTTAATTGAATGCGCCATGGAGTGGGTCGGGAGTTATCACTTGGCCGGCAGCGAGGACGCGTACGTTGCAGCCACCTGAATCCATTTCCCGAGCTTCGCATCTGTTTTCAGCCCTGCAGGCTCCACCAGAATCCATCCCTTCATGGGCCGTCCCGTGAGATCAAACAGGCGCGTATGGGGTTGCGCGAGGGCTTTGTTGGTCTCCTCTGGAGCCAGGCGCACGATAAGCTCGTTGTGATGTACGCCAACGCACATGTTGCCGTTGAGAAGAAACGCGACTCCACCGAACATCTTCTTTTCAACCAGGCCTTTGCGCCGGCGAAGCGAGTCGCGGATTCTGTCGGCTAACCGTTCATCAAAAGCCATAGAGAAGACTCATTCCTTAATCTATGCGCGGGCTTGACCCGCTGGGAAATCACGCGCTTCGCGACACGACCCACCGCGCGGCCGCCCGCTGCATCAACGCCTGACCGTGCCACGCACACAACACGGGTGCATCACCCGGGATCTGACTCACGAGCCGCGGATGCGCGAACAGAATCACGAGCGCCGCGTCAGGGACGAGCCGCTCGAGGCGCGCCAGCGATGCGGCACCCAGATCGGCGCGGCCTTTCCATGACCGCGGCTCGGCATAGACCAGTACGGCTCGGCTGACACCGGGGCGATGCTCAGGGCTGACTCGAACTCCGGCATGTGTCACCTCGGCATGAAAGGCATCCCTCGGCGGAATCGAGTACGGCCCGCCGACATCATCATCGACGATCGCGACGTCGAGACTGCGCGTCAGTGACGGCGCGTTGCCCCGAAGCAGATGCACGGCCCGATCCGCCAAACTGTCCGCGAACTTCTGATGCTCGGCGACTTGGCCCTCGTCCAGCGCGCTCGGGTGACCCCGGGACGGCGCCCCGGCATTTGGCGTGCCCCAACTCGTCACTGCTTTCTCATATCTCTCGAGCGCCTGTCCCGCACGATCGGCCGGCACGTGCTCCAGTGCGCGCACGACGCCAGCCCAGTCTGTGGGATAGAGCAGCATGTCACATCCCGCCGTCAGCGCCGCCGCCGCGGCCACCCCCTCCGGCGCCGCCGCCGTCGCGCCGGCCATGATAAACGCGTCCGTAACCACGAGTCCATCGAATCGAAGCGTGTCGCGCAGATAGCCGAGAATCGGTTTGGAAAACGTCGCGGCCGAGCCGGTCGCATCCCACGCCGGATAGGCGACGTGTGCGGGCATCACACTCCCGACGCCGGCCTGCACGGCGGCCGCAAACGGCGCGCAGTCGGCCTGCTGGAGCTCCGACGCGGGAACGTCCACGACGGGCAGTCCCTCGTGCGAATCGGTCGTCGTGCGGCCGTGTCCCGGGAAATGCTTGGCACACGCGAGCACGCCGTGCTCCTGGCAGCCGCGGATCCACGCCGCCGCGTGCGCGCCGACGACCTGCGGATCGGCGCCGAACGACCGGGTCTGCACGATCGGATTCTTCGGCTCGACGTCCAAATCGCAGACGGGCGCGAACGCCCAGGTGAGACCGACGGCGCGCGCCTCGGTGCCCGTGATTTGCCCGCACGCATACGTCGCATCGAGATCGTTGAGGTACCCGAGGGCGGCGGGCGGCGGCAGTTCAGTAAGACCCTTCACTTGCTGCCCCGGCCCGCGCTCGAAGTCCGAGCCGAGCAGCAGCGGCCGGCCGGCGATGTCGCGCAGCGCACTCGTGAGCGCGGCGACCGCGTCGCGCGTGCCGCCGAAGAGAATGAATCCGCCGACGCCGGCCGCGAGCGCGGCGTCAATGGTGGCGCGATTGGACCGGAACGAACCACGTCGCCAGCGCAGCGCCGGACAGACGAGACGCGCGCGCGGCTGGATCACGGCGGCGTGACGTGCCCTAAGACGCGCGGTCCCCGCGCACCCGTGGCGGCCGGCAGATTGCCGGGCTTCCCCATCACGGTCTCAAGGCCGAGAAACGCAAAGGCGACGGCTTCCTTCGCCTCGCCGTCGAAGAAGAGCTGTTCGAACAGCGCAACCGGACGAGGCTGCACTCTGGCGGCCAGCCGCTCGACGAGCGCGGGATTCTTCGCGCCGCCGCCGGAAATCACGAGCTCGGCGCTCGAATCGTCGGTTCCCCAACGAGCGATTGCCCGTCCAATGGTCTCGGCGGTCAAGGCGGTCGCGGTCGCGACGGCGTCGTTATCCGAGCCGCCCGCCTTCCGCACCCGGGCGAGCAGCTTGTCGGCGTACTCGATGCCGAACCGTTCGCGCCCCGTGCTCTTCGGCGGCGGCTGATCGAAATACGGATCGGCGAGCAGCTCGTCGAGCAGCTTCGCGATCGGCCGGCCGCGCCGGGCCCGGTCGCCGTCGCGATCGTAGGACGCGTCGGGATCGACTCTACGCGTGACCGCGTCGATGACTGCGACGCCGGGCCCAGTGTCGAACGCGAGCGCGCCGGCCGTTACACCGCGGCGCGGCACCCACGTGACATTCGCCATCCCGCCGAGGTTCAGGAGCCAGCGTCCATGCTGCTCGTGACCGAAGAGCATGACGTCGGCGAGCGGCACCAGCGGAGCGCCCTGCCCTCCCGCCGCGACGTCGCGCGCGCGGAAGTCACTCACGACCCGCACCCCCAGCCGCTCCGCCAGCACGGCCGCGTCGCCGAGCTGGAGCGTCGCTCGACCCGGCTCATGCCAGATCGTTTGGCCGTGCGAGGCGACGAACGCCAGATCTCTCGGGTTCGTTTTAGAGGACGCAAGCAGCGCAAGGACTGCTGCAGCAAAGCGCTCACCCAGCGCCACATGGAGAAACGCGAGCTCCTTCGGCGTACCGCGCGCGATGCCATCGATGATCGCGCCACGCTCGGACGCGCTGTAGGGCTCCTGCCGGAACGCAATCAGCTCGGCACTGGGAGCATCGGGAGGATTGTCGCGCAACTTCACCAGCGCCGTCGACACGCCGTCGAGCGACGTGCCCGACATGACGCCGACGGCGAGCGCTTCCATCAGGCGCGCGAGCTCACGGGTGGCGGATCGCCGACGACCGGCCGGACGAGTCCGCGGGCTGCCTCGAGCAGGCGCCGCGCCTCCGCCGCGTCCACGCCACGGCGCACCATTACGATGGCGAGCTTGACGCTGCCCCCGGCGCGCTCGATCGCGGCGCGCGCCTCGGTTCGCCCGACGCCGCAACACTCCATCACGATCCGCTCGCCGCGATCCACGAGCTTCGCGCTCCACGCCATCAGATCCACCATGAGATTGCCGTAGGCTTTGCCGAGCCGAATCATGGCGCCGGTGGTCAACGTGTTGAGCACGAGCTTCGTCGCAGTGCCCGCCTTGAGCCGAGTTGATCCGGTGAGCACCTCGGGACCAACGATGGGATTGATGATGACGTCGCACGTCTCGGCCAACACTTTGGGCGGCGTCGAGCACGTCACGAGAATCGTGCGGGCGCCCAGCGTCTGCGCGCGCGCCAGCGCGGCCCGCACGTACGGTGTGGTGCCGCTCGCGGCGATTCCGACGACGACGTCCCGATTGGTTACCGCCGCCCTGTCAATGGCGGCCGCGGCCGCGTTCACGTCGTCCTCGGCGCCCTCGAGGCCTTTCACCAACGCACCATAGCCACCGGCGATCACGCCGACGACCATCGACGGCGGCGTTCCGAACGTGGGCGGACACTCGGTGGCGTCGAGCACGCCCAGCCGCCCCGACGTCCCCGCGCCGACGTAGACCAGGCGTCCGCCCGCACGAAACGCCTCGACGAGCAGATCGATCGCCTGTGCGATCCGCTCGCGCTCGCCGCGCACGACGCCCGCTATGGACGCATCTTCGGCATTCATCAGGTCCACGATCTCGAGACTCGAGGCGACGTCGATTCGCTCGGTGTTGCGATTGCGCTGCTCGGTGCTGCGGGGATCGTGGAAATCGGGTTTGGGCATGGAAGGTGGCGTCAAATTAGACGTTGACCGCGGCTCGGGTCAACTTCCAGATTAGGAAATGCGGAACATCCTCGCCGTCTTCGTTGCGACGCTCACCTTGTCGTGCGGCGTCTCGCGCGCTCCGGAAAACCCGGCGCCCGAACTTCTTCCCGCGCACACCGTCGTCATTCGCGGCACGCGCAGCATCCCGCCGGCGTGGACACTGCGGTCGAAGCCCGCAACCGCGCAGCATGCGATGGTCGTGTCTGCTCATCCGCTCGCGACTCTGGCCGGAGTGGAGATTCTGAAGCAGGGCGGCAATGCGATCGACGCCGCCGTTGCCGTCGCCTTCGCGCTCGAAGTCGTTCTCCCCGACGCCGGCAACATCGGTGGCGGCGGATTCATCGTGCACCGCAGCGCCGCGGGCGAGGTACTGGCGCTCGACTATCGCGAAGCCGCGCCGGCTGGAGCGACGCACGACATGTATCTGGATTCGGCCGGCAACCCGACCGACAAGAGTCTCGTCGGGCACCTCGCCTCGGGTGTCCCCGGTAGCGTCGCCGGGCTGTACGCAGCCTGGAAGCGCCTCGGCTCGCTGCCTTGGCCTACGCTCCTTGCCCCCGCGATCCGGCTCGCGAATGGCCATATCGTGGACAGCGCGCGCAGCCGAGACATCGGGTACGACCGGGAGCTGCTTGTCCAGTTTCCCGCGAGTCGCGCCCAGTTCCTTCCAAACGACAGCGCGCCGGCGCCGGGTACGCTGTGGAAGCAGACGGACCTCGCGCGCACGCTGCAGCTCATCAGCGATTCCGGTCCCGACGTCTTCTACCGCGGTCAAATCGCCGATCTCATCGTCGCCGAGATGCAGCGCGGCGGTGGAGTGATCACGAAGAACGATTTGCGCGCCTATCACGCCAAATGGCGCACGCCAGTCGAGTTGACGTATCGCGGCTACACGATCTACTCGATGCCGCCACCCAGCTCTGGCGGCGTGACGATGGGCGAGATCCTGAACATCCTCGAGGGCTACGACACGATTCCGGCGCTTGGCACGCCGGCGTACGAGCATCTGCTCGCCGAAGCGATGCGTCGCGCGTTCATCGACCGGAACCACTGGCTTGGCGACCCCGACTTCGTCCAGATGCCGATCGAGCGTCTGCTCTCGAAGTCGTACGCGGCGTCGTTGCGCTCGGAGATCGATCTCCAGCATGCGACGCCGACTCCGCCGTCCATCACGACGGGTGGCGGCGTCCACACTACGCATTACTCGATCGTCGACGCAAAGGGAAACGCGGCCTCGGTTACGACAACCCTGAACGGCGGTTTCGGGAGTGGTGTCACGGTGACGGGCGCCGGCTTCCTCCTTAATAACGAAATGGACGACTTCGCCTCGGCGCCTGGCAAGCCGAACATGTACGGTTTGGTGCAGGGTGAAGCGAATGCGATCGCGCCGGGCAAGCGCATGCTCTCGGCGATGACGCCGTCGATCGTCCTCGACCGCGGCGGCAACCTGTTCATGGTGGTCGGGACGCCGGGCGGGCCGACGATCATCACTACGGTCGCGCAGGTCATCCTCAACGTTCTCGACCAGCGGATGACTCTCGCCGATGCGGTCGCGGCGCCGCGCATCCATCATCAGGCGTTGCCCGACGTGATTCGGTATGAGCGTGACGGCCTGAGCGACGCGACGGTGCGCGCGCTCGAGGCGATGGGGCATAAGCTGGAAATGCGGCGGGGGATGAGCGGCATCGTCGCCGCCATACAACACACCGCCGGCGGATGGATCGGGGTTGCCGATCCACGCTACGCCGGCGGTGCTTTAGGCTACTGACTAGTACGACTGACACGCTCACCATTTCGCGCTACGTTTGGAGCCCTATGCGCCCCCCCCCACTAAGACAGTCATCGCCCGCGGACGTCTGCGTCGTCGGCTCTGGTGCCGGCGGCGGAATGGCGGCTTACGTCCTCACCCGCGCCGGTCTCAACGTCACCGTGCTCGAGGCCGGCGGCCCGTGGGACAACACGACCGACTCCGCGATGTTCAAGTGGCCCTACGAATCGCCGCGCCGCGGCGCCTCCACTCCGGCCAAGCCCTTCGGTGAATTCGACGGCTGCATCGGCGGATGGGACCTCCCGGGCGAGCCGTACACCGTCGCGCACGGCGAGAGCTTCCGCTGGTGGCGCGCGCGCATGGTCGGCGGGCGGACCAACCATTGGGGTCGGATCTCGCTCCGCTTTGGGCCGCGCGACTTCAAGGCGAAAACGTACGACGGTCTGGGGGACGACTGGCCGATCAGCTATGAGGACGTGCGCCCCTATTACGAAAAACTCGAGCAGCTGGTCGGCGTGTTCGGGAGCAAGGAAAACGAACAGGCCGCGCGCCGGCTGAACGTCACCTGCGTTCCGGCGCGTCTGTCGATCCTCACGCGCCCACTCAACGAACGTCCGGCGTGTCACTACTGCGGGCAGTGCAATCGCGGTTGCAAGACGAACTCGAATTTCTCCTCGACGAATGTGCTGATCGCGCCGGCACTCAAAACCGGAAAACTCAACCTGATCACGCACGCGATGGCCCGCGAAGTGACGCTCGATCGCTCGGGACGCGCGAGCGGCGTCACCTACATCGACACGACCGATGGCAGCGAGCACCACGTCGCTGCGCGGGTGGTGGTGCTCGCCGCCAGCGCCTGCGAGACGTCGCGGTTGTTGCTCAACTCGAAATCGTCGGCCTTCCCGAATGGCTTGGCGAATGGCAGCGGCACGGTGGGCAAGTACCTGACCGATACGACCGGCACCGACGTGGCCGGCTTCATTCCCAAGATGATCGACCCCGTGCCACACAACCATGACGGCGTGGGTGGGATGCACGTCTACATGCCGTGGTGGCTCGACAACAAGAAGCTCGACTTCCCGCGCGGCTATCACATCGAGGTCTGGGGCGGGACCGGCATGCCGGAGTTCGGCTTCATGGGCGGCATCCAGAATTACCCCGGTGGCGGCGGCTACGGGAAACAGCTCAAGGCGGATTATCGCCGCTATTACGGCGCCTACGTCGGGTTCTCGGGTCGCGGCGAGATGATCCCCAACGAGAACAGCTATTGCGAGATCGATCCCAGGGTCGTGGACCGCTGGGGCATCCCCGTTCTTCGCTTTCACTGGAAGTTCACCGACCACGAGTACCTGCAGGTCAAACACATGCAGGAGACGTTCCGCGCCCTCATCGCCGAGATGGGGGGCGTATCACATTCACAGATGCCGTCGCGTGAAGACGGCTATGGCATCGCGGCCGGCGGCGTGATCATTCACGAGCTGGGCGGCGCGCGCATGGGATCGGATCCCAAATCGTCCGTCGTCAACGCCAACTGCCAGACGCATGACGTCAAGAACCTCTTCGTGGCTGACGGATCGCCCTTCACATCGCAGGCCGACAAGAACCCGACCTGGACGATCATGGCGCTCTGTTGGAGAACGTCGGAGTACATCGCGAACCAGATGAAGGCGAGGGCCCTATGAAGCGACGCGAAGCGGTAGGCGCAATCGCGGCGGCCGCGCTGACGGCGGCGTTTCGCTGGACGCCCGAAGAAGCCCGGAAGGCCGCGCAATGGGCGCGCGATGCAATCGCGGCACAGACGCCATATCAGGCGCAGTTCTTCACGCCACACGAATGGCAGACCGTGCGTGTGCTCGCCGACCTGATCATCCCGCGGGATGAGCGTTCGGGCAGCGCGACCGACGCCGGCGTCCCGGAATTCATGGACTTCGTGATGAACGACCGTCCCGACGGGCAGATCGAGATGCGCGGCGGGCTGGCCTGGCTGGACTCGCAGTGCCGCGAGCGTTCGGGCAAGACATTCCTCGATTCCACCGACGCCGAGCGGACCACGTTGCTGGACGACATCGCCTGGCCCAAGAAGGCAAAACCGGAGCTCAGCCAGGGCGTCGCGTTCTTCAACTTTTTCCGCGACCTGACCGCCTCCGGCTTTTATTCCAGCAAGATCGGCATCGCCGACCTCGACTATCGCGGCAACGAGTTCGTGCGCGAGTGGACCGGCTGCCCGCCCGAAGCGCTGCAGAAACTCGGCGTCCATTACGAGGATTGAATGGCCAAGCGACTCGGCATCGGCATGGTGGGCAGCGGCTTCAACGCCAAGTTCCACATGCAGGGGTTCGTCGGCGTCCGGGATGCCGACGTCCTGGGGGTCTGGAGTCCGAACGCCAAGAATGCCGCCACGACGGCGGGCGTCGCCAAGAAGCTCGGCGTCGGCGAGGCGAAGCCGTATCCCTCGATCACCGCGATGGTCGAGGATCCGGCCATCGACGCGATCTGGCTGTCCGGGCCGAACTACGCGCGCATCGAAAACGTCGAAGAGATGGTCAGTGCCGTCGAGCGCGGCAAAGGCAAGCTGATCGGCGTCGCGTGCGAGAAACCGCTGGCTCGGAACGTCGCGGAAGCGAAACGGGTGCTCGAATTGGTGAACAGGGTCGGCCTTGCGCACGGCTATCTCGAGAACCAGGTCTTTGCACCGCAGGTCGAAATCGGGCGGATGCTGTTATGGGCACGGGGCGCGAAGATCACAGGCCGGCCGTATCTCGCCCGCGCGGCCGAGGAGCACAGTGGCCCCCACGGTCCGTGGTTCTGGCAGGGCGCGCTCCAGGGCGGCGGCGTGCTCAACGACATGATGTGCCACTCGTCGCTGCTGGTGCAGCACCTGCTCACCGATCCGACGAAGCCGACGACCTCGGTGCGACCGGCACGCATTACGGCGCACATCGCCAGCCTCAAGTGGACTCGCCCCGCCTACGCCAAGAAGCTGACGGCGACGATGGGCAAGGACGTGAACTACGACAAGGCGCCGTCCGAGGACTTCGCGAGCGTCGTCATCGAATTCACGACCGACGACGGATATCGCGTCCTCGGCGAAGCGACCACATCATGGAGCTTTGTTGGCGCGGGGCTGCGGTTGTCGGCCGAATTACTGGGCCCCGAATACTCGCTTTCGTGGAATTCGCTCGACTCGGGGCTCAAGCTGTTCTTCAGCCGCGAGGTACAGGGGAAAGCGGGCGAGGACCTGGTCGAAAAGCAGAACGCCGAGGTGGGGCAGATGCCTGTGGTCGCGAACGAAGCGGCGGCGTACGGCTATGAAGCCGAGGATCGACATTTCGTCCAGGCATTCCTCAATAAACAGAAGCCCGCCCTCACATTCGACGATGGGCTTCAGGTCGTGAAGGTTCTGATGACCGCCTACATGAGCGCGGAGCAAGGTCGGACGATCGACTTCCCTGCCCCCGGAATCGATACCTTCGTGCCCGCGGTCGCGAAAGGAACGTGGAAACCATGATCGGCGCGTTAGCTTTGCTCGCGATGGCACAAGCGCCCCAGCAGTGGCCGCAGCACTCCATGGATCGCCCGCGGCCCCCCGTCGTCGATCCCGGTCCCGAACGGCCGCCCGCCCCAGCGCCCAAGGATGCGATCGTCCTATTTGACGGCTCGAATCTCTCGCAGTGGCGCGCCGATGACAGCGGCGCCGCGAAATGGATCGTGCAGGAAGGCTACGTCGAGGTAAAGCCTGGCACAGGGATGCTCGTCTCGGCACGTGGCTTCGGCGATGTGCAGCTGCACATCGAGTGGGCCACGCCGGCGGTCGTGAAAGGGGAAGGCCAGGAGCGCGGGAACAGCGGCGTCTTCTTGATGGGGACGTACGAGCTCCAGGTGCTCGACTCCTATCAGAACGACACCTATCCTGATGGCCTGGCGGGCGCGATCTACGGCGAGAATCCGCCGCTCGTCAACGCCACGCGGCCGCCCGGCCGATGGCAGGCGTACGACATCGTGTTCCGCCGGCCACACTTCAAAGCCGACGGCTCACTCGAGCGGCCGGCACACATGACGGTGTTTTTGAATGGGGTACTGATTCAGGATAACTTCGAGTTGGTCGGGCCCACCGCGAACAAGGCTCGACCACCGTATCGCGCTCATCCTGACAAGCTGCCGCTGAAGTTGCAGGATCACGGCAACCCGGTGCGCTACCGCAACATTTGGATTCGAGAGCTTAGCGAGTAAGCTCCCCCTGCGGGGCGTCTTCCCTGGCGGGCGCCTTGAAGAATGCGGCGAAGAACAAGAGCACCGCTGCCGCAAAGGCCGCCGGCAAGATCCAGAAGCTGCGCCACTGATCGAGCGTCAGAGCCCCCCCGGTTGCGCCGGCCAGGAAGCGGTCGTAGACGTTCCCGGCGATCTGCGCGCCAATAAGCATCCCAACGCCATACGTCACGAGCACGAGGAAGCCCTGCGCCTGGCCGCGGACCGCCGGCGTCGACTTCTTATCGACGTAGATCTGGCCGGTCACGAAAAAGAAGTCGTAACATGGACCGTGAAGCAGGATGCCCAGCGCGATGAGCCAGAAGACGCCGCTGGGGGCCGCGATCGCAAAGAGTGCATAGCGCAGCACCCACGCGCCCATCCCCATAATCAGCATTTTCTTCACGCCGAGCCGCAGGAAGAGCATCGGCATCAGCAGCATAAAGATGGTCTCGGACATCTGCCCGAGCGTCTGAGTCGCCGCGATGCGCTTTACACCGGCGGCACCCAGGAAGAGCTGCGTGAAGTTGTAGTAGACCGCGAGTGGGATGCAGAGCAGCAGAGAGGCCGTGATGAAGATGTAAAACGGCCGGTCGCCGATCTGCGCAAACGCATCGAGCCCCGCGATGCTGCGCAACGAGACGGGTTGCCCTCTCCCCGGTGGCGGCGTGTGCGGCAGCGTGAAGCTGAAGACGCCGAGCAATACGCTGGCAGTCGCTGCCGTGTACAGCGGCATGGCGGTCTGCTCCGGGACCACGCCAGTCACCTTCCCCAGGAACAGACTGATGAACAACCCTGCCACAATCCAGCCGACGGTCCCGAAGACGCGAATCAACGGAAACTGCTGCTCTTGTGACTGGATATGGTGGAACGCCAGACTGTTCGCGAGGCCCAGCGTCGGCATGTAACACAGGTTATAGAGGAGCAGCAACAGAATGAACGTCGTGGGGGAACCGGTGAAGCCCGGGACGGCGAAGAGAATCAGGCCGCCCAGCACGTGCAGGACGCCGAGGACTTTTTCCGTCGCGAAATAGCGGTCTGCCACGAGCCCGAGGAAGAACGGCGCGGCAATGGCCGCCACGGGGTTCACCGTGTACGGCCAATGCGTCAGCGTCGTCATGCCGTGATTCGTCATGTACACGGCTATGGATGTGTACCAAGCCCCCCAGATGAAAAACTGGAGGAACATCATCGTGGACAGCTTGGTGCGGATCACCGCGCTACGATGCCGATACCGCGAGTTCCTTCGTCAGCCGCATGATGATATGCGCCCCTGCTGGTAGGACGATGTCCGAATCCTTGGTCTCATGCGCGACAGCGGCGCCCGCAGCACCGCCCACGATGCCGCCGATGATCGTGCCCTTCTTGTTGCCGCCGAGCACTCGACCTAGCAGCGCGCCGGCGACGGCGCCCGCCCCTACCTTGGCAGCGTCACCAGTCGTAACGCCGCGACCCTTGTGGATCGTCTCGAGGGAATCAATCGTGCCCTCGATGGGATACGTGTGGCCACGTACACTGAGGCTCGTAACGGAAAGTGTCAATGTGCCGGGCGTATGCGGATTCGGTGCGGGTTTGACGGCGGCGATGGTGCCGTTCACGGTGGATCCGGCAGGAATGACGACTTGACCAGCGGCATTCTTCACATCATCGACGACCCGAGCCGTAAACGGCTGCCCAGCCTGCGCCGTGCGCGATGAAATCGTATCCGTCGCGGCCATATCGATGGTCGTGCCGGCGCTCAAGTGCATCGTCCTTGGACGCGCGGGAGCCGTCTGAGGCACGGGCGGAGGATTGGTTGGGCGCCGCGGGCGGTTCACGGGAGTACGCATCGGTTGGGGCTCCGGTACGTCGCGCATCTGTGTCGTGGACTCGGCGGGCGCGAGCGTCAGGTTGCGCGCGGTCGAGTCGGTGGACTGGCTCCCCGACTGCCCGCTCTTTCGACACGCGGTCAAAGCGAGAGCGGCGGCAGTCGCCAGGGCGAGAATGCGATTCATAGGAGTCCTCTCTGTAGGAGCTTGGGCGCGACTGACAGGGTACCCGCGTCCGCGTATCAGGTTCTAGAGCCGCCGCCGCAGCGAATCGGGCGTCAGGCCCTGCAGGTAACCCGCGAGTACTGTGAAGTTGTCCGTCACCAGCAAGATACCAAGCACGATGAGCAGCACACCCGCAATCCGATCCACCCACATTATGTACGGTCGAAAGCGCTGAAACCAGATGAGGAAGCGATCGAGCGCCAGCGCGGTGAGGAGAAACGGCACCGCCAGCCCCGCGGCGTAGACCGCCAGCAACAGCACTCCCCGCGCGAGCCCGGTTTGCGTGGCTGCGAGCGTCAGAATGCCGCCGAGAATCGGGCCGATGCAGGGTGTCCACGCGGCGCCGAAGGTGAAGCCCACGACACCGGAGCCGACGTACCCGATCGGCTTGCGCGCCAGCTCGATCCGCCGCTCGCGCATCAGAAACGCCGGCCGCAACACACCGAGCAGATACAGGCCGAATAGGATCAGCAGCACGCCGCCCGCGCGGCCGAGCCATTGCTGATAGTCGCGCAGCAACGCACCGAGTGCGGAGGCAGCGGCTCCCAGGATGACGAACACGAGCGTGAAGCCGGCGACGAACCAGAGACCGTGCAGCACCGCCGTGCCGCGCCGCTGCTCCACTTCCTCGACCGACATCCCGGTGAGGAAGCCGACGTAGCTGGGGATCAGGGGCAGGACGCAGGGGGAAAGAAAGCTGAGGAGCCCGGCCGCGAACGCGACGACGAGCGAGACCTCCGGGTCCCTCACACTAGCCGCAGAACGCGACCGCGGAGACGACCGTCGTCCAACGCCCGTCCGCTCCACATTCGGCGGTCGAGGTGACGTTCATCGTGCGCACGATTTCGCCGGACAAGAGCCACTGCTCGCGGCGCTCGTCCCACGCCTTGTCCGCCTCGAAGGGCACGCCCAACACGGTTGCGAGCATCGACGCCGCCAGATCTTCGGCGTACTCGCCGGAGACACTTTCGCTCTGGCCGTAGCTGTGATGTTCGGAGATGTAGCCATGGTGAGAAGGATCCGCCGGCATGGCGACGCCGATCGACGCCGCGACGAGACGGCTGGGCTCGTTCGTCGCCGACTCGGCGATCACGGCGAACACCACCTGACCAGGCCGCAGCATGCTCATGCCTTCTTCCCGATCCACCAGCTCGCAGTGCGGAGGGAAAATCGAGCTCACCCGAACGAGGTTGAAGTTCGCGAGATGCGCGTCCCGCAGCGCCATCTCGAAGCTCGTGAGTTTTTCCTTGTGCCGGCCCACGCCCTTGGTGAGAAAGGCCTTGGTCGGGATGAACATGCGTGCGTCGATCAACCTGAATGACCTCCTCCTTCGTACCAAGCCGAGGGACCAAGTTCGACCGGCGGCTCCGTGTCGCCACCGCGGTCCACCGTTGCCTGCATCACCTGCGCGAGCACTTCCGCGGGACTGAGCCCTACCTCCGCGACTTCGATTTTCGACTGCCCGCGCTCTTTGCCGCGGACGATGAGCATGTATTTCGCCGTGTAGACACGCAAGCGGCCGTCTGCTGCTTTGCGTGTCACCACCGCCGTGCCCCATTCCTTGCCTTCTCGCTTGATGGGGCGGAAGACATAGATGGTCTCAATTTCCCCGGGCGGCACGTGAGCCTCGACGGCGGCGGCGAGTTTAGCCCAGCCCGCCCCCTGGCCCGGAGCCGAAGGGGCTAGCGGGAAGAGGGCGCCGGCGTCCGAACCGGTTGGTTCGCTTGCTGCCATCGCTCCACGTAGAAACGCAGGACGTGCATGAAGTCCTGCGCATTGGTGACGACGCCGTACGCCTGATGCGTCCCGCGGTCACGCAGCTTCGTGACCACGAACTCGGTCTGATCCACACAGATCGTGGTGAGGGGCCGAATGTCTTCGGTGACTCTGGAGTCCACGAATGCGGGCAGCATGTTGCCGACGGCAATCGCGTGCAGCGCCGTCGCCACGAACACCGCGAACGTGGCGACCGCCGTATAGGAGCGCATCGCGTCCTGCGCGGCGAGCGTATCCGGAATCACGTCGGGCAACGGGCCGTCGTCGCGGATCGAGCCGGCGAGCACGTACGGAATGCGGTGCGTGACCAGTGCGTGCATGATCCCGCTCGTCGCGATCCCCTGCCCGACGGCCTTTTCGATCGAGCCGGCGCGCCGGATCGCGTTGATGGCCCGCATGTGGAGTCCATGACCGCCTTCGACGCTTTCGCCGGAGCTGGACATCCCGAGCGTCGTGCCGAAGATCGCGGCCTCGAGATCGTGCACGGCGACCGCGTTCCCGCCGAACAGGACACTCACGTAGCCGTTCTCGATGAACCAGATCATGTCCTCGCGCGCTCGTGCATGGACCAAAGCGGGACCGATGACCCACAGCATCTTGCCGCCGCGTTCCTTCTCTTCGCCGAGCAGCTGAGCCAACACGCCGTAGTCCACCGGTCGCTCGCGCGACACTTCCGCCGCCATGAACCGGAACTCGTTCGGGCTGTGTGTGCCGCCGAGGAAACCCTCGACGTGAACGAAGATCCCCTCGCTGCCGTCTTCGGCCGCTCCGACCGCAACGTTGTCTCCGCGCCGCACGCGACGCGGCTCGCTGACGACCAAGTCGTCGGGACCGGCTTGCACGATCACGCAATCCATCCGCGGCAGGCGCGGACGGCGCCAGCCGGTGGGAGGGGGCAGCTTCACGTAGGTCGGCAGGTTCGTGGTCGAAAAAAAACCGTCGGGAAGGACCCCGTCAGCCGGTGCGGGCGTGAATCGCGCTTCGGGCGCGCCCGACAGCGGCGGCGCGGAAAAGTTGGGTGGTCGGTACTGAAACCGGGGACGATTCACAGGGGAGTCAAAATACCAGAAATCAAAGACCATTCACAAGAGTGAGACGGGGTCGCGGTCCACCATCACCGCGCGATGCGACTTCGCGCGCCACGCGCGCACCACGCGACCGAGCACGCGCGGCTCCACCGCCTTCGTCAACACGTGCCACCGCCACTTCCCCTTGAGGCGCATCAGCGGGCACGGCGCCGGTCCCAGCACGGTCAGCAACCCGTCGAGCCGCGCGCTCGACGCGCGCCGCAGCCACGCCGCCACACGCTCGGCGAGATCGGCAGTCCAGGCGTGATCGGTCCCCGAGACCACGAACCGCACGAGGCCGGTGTGCGGCGGATATGGAGGATTGGGCGGCGAGCGCAGCGGCAGCTCGGCCGCCGCGAATTGCGCGACCGAGTGCGCCGCGGCGGCGCGAATCGCGTGATGGTCGGGCGCCCGCGTCTGCACAAATACGCGCCCCCCGTGCGGTCCCCGGCCAGCGCGGCCGGCGACTTGCGCCACAAGCTGAAACGTGCGCTCCCCCGCGCGAAAATCGGGAAAGTGCAGGCCCGTGTCGGCGTCCACGACGCCGACGACGGTGACGTTGGGAAAGTCCAGTCCCTTCGCGATCATCTGGGTGCCCAGCAGGATGTCCACCGCGCCGCTCGCCACGCGCTCCAGGATGTGATGATGAGCCCACTTGCTCGTCGTCGTGTCCAGATCCATCCGCGCGATGCGTGCGCGCCCAAATCGCTCACCGAGGAAGTGCTCGAGCTGCTGGGTGCCGAGCCCGCGCAGCCGCTGCGTGAGGTGACCGCAGACGACGCACGTTGCAGGGATCGGCTCCTCGTGCCCGCAGTAGTGACAGCGGAGAGCGGGCGGCGTCTGATGGACCGTTAGCGCGATCGCGCACTGCGGACAGCCGGGCACATTGCCGCACGCCGGACACTGCACGAACGTGGCAAAGCCGCGCCGGTTGAGCAGCAAAATGACCTGCTCCTGGCGCTCGAGCGCACCCGCGACCGCGCTATCCAGCGCGTCGCTCCAGGGGATCGTCGCCGTGGCCTCGACACGAGGGGCACTGCGCAGATCGATGATCTCCACCGGCGGCAGGGGCCGCGCGCCGACCCGGTCGGGCAACGCGAAGGTGCTGACTCGACCCTGCGCTGCCTGATCGAGGGTCTCCAGTGAAGGCGTCGCGCTGCCGAGGATCAGCCGCGCACCCTCGAGCTGAGCGCGAACGGCCGCCGCGTCGCGCGCGTGATACCTCGGGACGGAGCCCTGTTTGTAACTGGGCTCATGCTCTTCATCGACGACGATGGCGCCGAGTCGCTGCACCGGCGCAAAGACGGCAGATCTGGGGCCGACGGCGACGCGGCGTTCACCGCGCCGCAGCGCGCGCCACGCATCGGCGCGCTCACCGTCGGACAAACCCGAATGCAGCACGGCCACATGATCGCCGAACACGCCACGCACACGGGCTACAGTCTGCGGCGTGAGCGCGATCTCCGGCACGAGCAGGATGGCGCCCCGACCGGACGCCACGACCCCGCGCAGAATTTCCAAATACACGAGCGTCTTGCCCGAGCCCGTGACGCCGTTTAGCAGCACCGGCATGCTGACCGGCGTGGACTCGATACCCGCGACGACATTGCGTTGGTCTTCAGTCAGCGTCGGCGGCGGCGGCGAGGACATGCCGGCAAAGGGATCGCGCATCTCAGGGACATGCTCGATGCGAGCAAGGCCCTGTCGCACCAGTCCCTCGAGGGAATTCCTGGACAGTCGCAACTGCTTCACCAGGTGGGAGACCGGCGCGCTGCCCCCAAGTGCCTCCACGGTCTCATAAACCGCTCGCCGCTGCGGCGCACGCTTGAAACGCCGCTCCCGCTCGAGCAGCGAATCCATCCCGTTGCGCGTCAACACCAACAGCCGCTCGGCGCCGGGTGCCGGTCCGGCCGGCCTAGCAACACTCCAGAGAGGGCCGGGCAGGATCGCGCGCAGGGCGAGTCCGAGTGGCGCGCCATAGTAGTCAGACAGCCAACGCCCTAGCTCCAGCAACGCCGGGGAGAGCGCCGGCTGATCGTCGGGTGCGGCAGAAATGCGTTTGATATTGTCGACGGCTGACGGCAGCTGACTGACGGCGGCTGTCACAATGCCGATGATGCTGCGACGGCGCAGGGGGACGACGACGCGCGCGCCGGGAACGACCCGCTCTGCGAGCGCATCAGGGACTTCGTAGATGTAAGAACGGTTTACCGGGACCGGCAGCACCACCGCGGCATAGCGCCCTTCCGCCCCCCCCGCCCCTCCTCGCCCGGCCGGGGCGGTCATCGCTTGCGGACGCCGAGACCAGGCTCCGTGGGGAGACGAATCTGCCCGTTGTCGATGGTCGCGCCGGTGAACGGATCGTCGACCGTCAACGCCGCGCCATCGAGGTCGGCGGCGTCGACGAGCGGCGTGAAGTGCGCCGCCGCGGTGATGCCCAGCGACGTCTCGATCATGCAACCGACCATCACGAGCATCTCGTGTGCGCGCGCGGTCGCGATCATACGCAGCGCCTCACGCAGCGATCCGCACTTGGCAAGCTTGATGTTGATGCCGTCGACCTTGCCGGCGAGGCGCGGAATGTCGGCCGCAACGAGACAGCTCTCGTCGACGATCACAGGAAGGTGCTTCGCCGCCGCCACGCGCCGCACTTCTGCGAGCCCGTCGAGATCGTCCGGCACGAGGGGCTGCTCGAGAAACTCGACGCCATAGTCGACGAGCACCGGAACCATCTGCTTGGCGCGGGCTAGGCTCCAGCCCGCGTTGGCATCTACACGTATCGGCTTGTCGGTCGCGTCGCGGATCGTGCGCAGGATTTCCTCGTCGTGATCCGTGCCGAGTTTGATTTTGAGAATTGGATAGGCCTCGGCCTCGCGGACCTTGGCCCGCATCTTCTCCGGTGAATCGAGGCCGATTGTGAACGAAGAGAGCGGCGCTTTCTTCGGATCGAGTCCCCAGAGGCGCCACAGGGGCTGGCGCAGCGCTTTCCCGACGAGGTCGTGCAACGCGGCGGAGAGCGCGGCGCGAGCGGCCCAGTTCTTGGGAACGACCTGCGCCCAACGGGCTTCGGCCGCTTCGAGGTCGAACGGATCGCGCGGCAGGTGCGAGGCGAGCCGGTCGAACGCCGCGAGCACCGTGTCCAGACTCTCACCATAGAAAGACGACGGATCGGCCTCGCCCCAGCCTTCCTGCCCATCACCGTCCGTGATCCGCACCCAGGCGCGCTGGTAGCCGTTGGTCGAGCCACGAGCGATGACGAAGGGGTGTCGAGTCGTGATGGAGCACTGCTCGACGTGGAGCTTGAGTGTCACAACTTCAAGATAGCG